>Ga0209834_10000173_pt1 | contig 38471 bp, 35 predicted proteins | sample Mar14236cmmetaG_FD_184134 | JGI IMG/M metagenome (GOLD analysis project Ga0209834, IMG submission 184134) | Marine hydrothermal vent microbial communities from Guaymas Basin, Gulf of California to study Microbial Dark Matter (Phase II) - Marker... ... | reverse complement strand
ATTAAACCCCGTGAATATTATTTCTATGGGAGCTCAACTTATATCCAAAAAGAAAGACTTACCTTCCGATATTCATCAGATGACCGATATGATCATGGAACAGGTTGAACGTATAAAACGAATCATGGAGAGGCTCCTTGCCTCTTCCCGTAAAAAAGAACCCGAGAAACAGGCCTGTTCTATCCAGGAAGTTCTTGAAAACACACTCGGCCTTTATGAACATCAGATGGCTTTGGACAATATAAAGGTCATCAGAGACTTTCCTCCCGATCTTCCCCAGATCGAGATAGATAAGAATCAGCTCATGCAGGTATTTACTAACCTGATAGCCAATGCAAGGGATGCCATGTCTACCTGCGCGGAGGGCGCGGCAGGCAGGCCCGGTGGAGGTACCTTGACGATTTCTATCAGGCTTACGGCAGGCAAATGGCCGGATACGGGGTCTCCCTTCATGGAAATCAGTTTTAAGGATACCGGCTGTGGGATCTCCGAGAAAGATCTGAACAAGATTTTCGATCCGTTTTTTACCACCAAAGAGGAGGGGAAGGGCACGGGCCTGGGATTGTCGATTTGTCACGCAATTGTGGAGGCCCATGGGGGAACTATTCGTGTGGCAAGTACGCCGGGCAAGGGTAGCACCTTCACCATAAGGCTTCCCGTGAATCTGGACAAAGACGATGTATGAAGATTTTTACGGCCTCAAGGAAAAACCATTCAGCCTGACTCCTGATCCGCGGTTCCTCTATCTGAGTGAGTCTCACAGGTTTGCCCTGGATCACCTTATTTACGGTATCACTCAAAGAGAGGGGTTTATGCTGATTACCGGAGATGTGGGAACAGGAAAGACCACCATCTGCCGGACACTTTTGGAAAGGCTGGATGAACAGACCAGGACCGCCCTGATATTAAACCCCCAAATGTCAGAAACAGAGCTACTCCTGAGCATCCTTTCCGAATTCGGGATAACCTTTTCCAGCAACAGTAAGAAGGAGATTATCGATAGACTTAATCAATTTTTGTTGGACCAGCTTGCCTCCGGCGGTGGAGCGGTATTGATCATTGATGAGGCTCAAAACCTTTCCTTGCCTGTTCTGGAGCAGATACGGCTTCTGTCAAACCTGGAGACCGAAAAGGAAAAACTGCTTCAGATCATCCTGGTTGGTCAACCGGAACTCCGCGATAAGCTCAATCTGCCGGTGTTAAGACAATTGAATCAGAGGATATCGGTGAGGTACCACCTGAGGCCTTTGAAAAAGGATGAAATAAAAAAATACATCGATCATCGATTGATGGTCGCGGGTTCACCGGGAAATATTGTTTTTTCCAGGCGGGCCCTTTCTTTGATATTCAAATATTCCGGAGGCATCCCACGGCTCGTCAATCTTCTGGCCGACAGGGCCATGCTTGGTGGCTTCAGTAAACAGACCTGGACCATCACCCCAGGGATCGTCAAGACCGCAGCAGGTAGCCTGGGAGACGAAAAGGTCTTGCCGGGAAAAAGGCACCCATTGGTTTCTGCAAAGTGGTATGGTTATGGCATCGTTGTTTTGCTGATCGTCGCGCTGTTGTTCATGGCTGTTCGAAAAGGAATTAATTTGAGACCCTCTCACCTCATTTCTTCCTCAAAACCAAATGTATCTGATGTGCCTCAGCCACCCAACAGCACAAAAACCGGGAAGATTTCAGTACCTATTCCCAAAAAAGACATTGTGCCGCCACCAACAGTGGAAAATACTCCAACCAAGATCTCCCGGACTAGTGGAAAGAAAGATTTCTACACCATTCATTTAGAATCATACCCAAATGAAGAATCAGCCATCAGCGCTGCGAAAAGATTCACTCGGTTAGGCTATCAAATCTACATTGCCAGGGTGGACCTTCCTGCAAAGGGTACCTGGTACCGACTCCTGTTAGGAAGGTTCAAAGATAAACAGACTTCTCGGAAGGTGATGAAGGAGCTAAAGAGAAAAGGCGACTTAAAAGAGTTTCCTGATGCAGCTATAAGAAAGGCATCCGTTGCCTTTGGCAACCCTGGTTAGTAAATCCCGTTTGTTTACCTTTACACTAACCCTTTCCCTGCCTGCCGGCAGGCAGGCCTCAAGGGAGAGGGAATTTATGGATGGATACTAAGTAGGTACAAATGAGCTTCATAATTGATGCATTGAAAAGGGTCCAAAAGGCGAGGCAGGAGAGGGACAAAGAGGAGAGTGCAAAGACCATCCTTTTTCCATCAGGTGATTCAGGGAAAAGCAGGCCCTTCTTTTTTAAAAGGATCCTCATTCCCGCAATCCTTCTGTTTATCCTTGCCGGGACCCTTTTTATATCAAGGATACCCTATAAGGAGAAACACGGGCGAGAAAAAAACAAAATATCAATGCCGAGCGAACCGCGCACGAATAAGATCCATGCGGAAATTCCACCAAGGCCTGAACCTCAAGGCCCTACCTTGATTATCTTACCCCCTGTGGAAGGCAAAAAAAAGAGAGATATGGGCACCCGAAAATCACCTCCAAGGGGCAAAGACCTGAAAGGGAAGCATGAAACCAGGACTCGGGAGAAGCTCCCGGCGGCTATCAGTGGGCCTGCAATGAGGCATAAGCCGCACTCGGGACCCACCCGAAGCTTGCCTGCCGGTGCCAGGCAGGCAGGCAGTCAGTCAGGCCTGCCTGACCGGCAGTCAGGGAGGACAAAATTGAAGCCCGAACCCCCGCCTCCAAAACCTTCTCCACCCCCCATTGAATCAGCCGCATCCCATTTTAATCTGGGGGTTTCTTATCAAGAGGAAGGAAAATTAAGAAAAGCGATTGAAGAATATGAAAAAGTTATTTCTATTGAACCATTTAACGTGGAGGCCTACAATAATTTGGGCATGGCTTATAAGGATTTGGGGGAACTGGACAAGGCTATAGATTATTACCGACAGGCCATCGCACTTGATCCCCGGTATGAAAGGGCCCACTGCAATTTGGCCATAGCCTTTTATCTTAAAGGTGATTTAGACGCTGCTGTCTCCGAGGCCAGATTGGCCATTGCTCTTAATCCCGAAGACATAGAAAGTTACAATAACCTTGGATTGTTCTACAAAGAAAGTAATAGAGTGCATGAAGCTATGGAAGCCTTTTTGAAGGCCCTGGCACTTGATCCGGGTTATGCTCCGGCCCACTATAACCTGGCTTTACTCCTTGAAAAAGAAGGAAGAACAAAAGAGGCTATTTCGCATTATCAAAGGTTTATGGGACTTTCCAGATCAAGGAATAATCGGGATTTGGTGGAAAAGGTTGCAAGGCATATTGAATCACTACAAGCATCACTCCACGGCAATTAGCGAGTCAATCCTTTTTTCGGAAATTCCTGAAGTGGCCCTGACCGACCCCATTACGCAGCCTCTCTGATTGAGTCTAGACACTGTTTGACCGCTTCCGTCTCTATGGTCATGTAGCAGAAGAGATCGGCGCGGTCTCGGTTTGAGGAACAAATGGCACCAGAGATATTCTCAGTTCTTGCTATTGAGGATTTGTTTGAGCTTTTGCGACAGGGCTTTGATGTTGAAGGGTTTCTGGATGAACCCATTACATCCACGGTTGAGTATTTCACTGGCCTCCCCATCAATGCTGTATCCACTTGAGAGCAAGACCTTTACCATGGGGTTTAATTTCTTGAGGTGGTCGTAGGTTTCTCCGCCACCCATACCCGGCATGATCATATCCAGGATAACCACGTGGATGTTGTCTTTATGCTTTTCATAAATTTCGAGGGCCTCGTTACCGCTTTTTGCGGTAAGTACATGGTAACCAAGGGCCTTGAGAATTTCTGAGCTAACTTCAATTATCATATTTTCATCATCCACCAAGAGGACTGTACCAGGTCCTTTTACAAGTTCTTCCTGTTCTGACATCTCTTGCTTTGGTTCTTTCTTCGAAGCAGGTAGATAAATCTCAAAGGTGGTGCCTTCACCTTTCTTGCTCTTTACCTCAATAATTCCATTGTGATTCTTGATAATATTGTGCACAACAGAAAGCCCGAGGCCCGAGTGAGAGCCGCCTTTGGTTGAAGCGAAAGGCTGGAAAATTCTATTTCTTATATCTGGAGGAATCCCCGGTCCATCATCGCTTATGGTGATTTCAGCGAACCCTGCTGAGGAGACTCCCGGGCCACCTGTTGTGCCATTGAAGTCAGGGGCAATTTTTTTGGTCTTGATATGAATGTTACCCCCTTCGGTCAATGCCTCTGCTGCGTTTTTTATAAGGTTTATAAAGACCTTTTTTAGCGCATTCTTATCGCCTTTTACAAGGGGTAAGCTGGGATCTAAATCAGTGTGGATGGCTATCCCGTGTTCGGAGGATAGGGGGCCTCGCGTTAGCCGGACCATATCTGAGATAATGGCATTGATGTGCACAGGTCCTGGTGTGAAAGAAGGCTGATTTGAGAAGGCGTGCAAATCTTTTAGAATCTGGCTTATTCTGTCAATTTCCTCATTGATAATTTGGATTTCTTCTTGGGCGAGATTCTGATCAGCAAGTTTCAGGGCCAGAATCTTTATATAATTCTTTATAATGCCCAAGGGATTGTTAATCTGATGGATTAGCTTACAGGCCAACTCGTAACAGGCCCCCAGGCGTTCTGTCTGTACCGCTTTGAGTTGGGCCTTTTTCATTTGGTATCCGCAAAGGGCCATTGCGGCTTGGCGAGAAAACATTTGCAGGACCCCAAATTGTTGTGACAGTTGAGTAAATTCTATTTCATCCAGGCCCACTACAATTACCCCGATTTCTTCGTCATGGGTGAAGAGAGGGAGACACAGGATGCCCTCCTTTCCGATAAATCGGATCAGTTGTTCATCCACAATGATTGACTTGGATTCCGTCAACGGAGAAAAGGAATCTAGAAGACGGTGGTTTTTGAGGCATCTGATAAGCAGGCTCTTTTCCATCCTGGATGGGATGAAGACTCCGTTGATAATCTTCCACTTTTCATTTTTGCCGAGATCGACACCCACCAGCCCATCTCGGTCTTTGTCGTAAGTGAAAATGAAGATTTCCTGGAGATCAAATAAGATCTGAAGCCCCTGATAAATGGCCTGCAGTGTTGATTGTTCGTCACCAGCCTCGAGGAGATTCATCAGGGTCCCTAGCAGCACCGAGCTGTCTTGTACCTCGCGGGTAAGCTGACGCTGCTTCTCAGTGTCCTTTTTGCTGAAAGCCTCTAAAGGTTTGCCAGGAGGTTCAATCTCTATTTCAAATGACTTGGCTACCTCAGCCAGTTCTTCGTCAGCTCCTGAAATGAGTGATTGTGTGTGGGATTCAGGGAGGCCAAATATATCTTGAGGGAGTCTTTCAGGCTCATCTTGCGTATCTGTTGGGTCCCGAGAAAGGGCATTAGCTACATATATGATCTGTACCAAAGGCAATGCATTTCTAATACGGCCAATGGGCTCGTGGTGGTAAAGCGCTGCATCAACCATAAACGATGGAAGATTCCATTTTTCGAGCAGCCACGCTCCTACCTCACAGTGAGTAGCACCAAGGCGCATTTCGCCTGCCAGCAACAAATCGGGTCGTGTTCCATAAAGCTCCAAGAGGCCGTGGTACTGCTTCTTGAAATTAAGCCATAAAACCAACCTGCCTATGTCGTGCACTAATCCTGTCAGGAATGCCTCGTCCGGCGCCTCATAGCCCACCTTTTCGGCCAATCTCCTTGCCAATATCGCTGTTCTTAGTGAGTGCCACCAATATCGCTTAAGATTGAAAAGGCCGTTTTCCCCGATCTTGAAGGCCTCGTAAATGGAAGTGCTGATGGCCACATTTTTGATTGTGGTGGTGCCTAGCAGGGTCACAGCATTTTGCATTTTCCTGATTCTTCCGGGCAACCCATAATAGGCCGAGTTTGCAAGGCGAAGTATTTTACTGCTAAGCGATGGGTCCTTTTCAATTATTTGCGAGATTTCCTTTAGGTTTCCCTCGCTTTGATTGCAGGCCTTAATGAGTCTCAAAAGGATATGGGGCAGGGTGGGGAGGTTGTTGAGTGTGGATATTTGGTCAAGTATGGGCTTGCGGAGCTTCATTGTATTATTTTTCGGATGGTTTTTTAAGGTATCGGAAGTTTTGCGATAAATCACGAATAGTACAGTTAGCGAAAGTATATGTTAATTCCACCCAGAGTCAAGATAAATTGCTAGTGTCTCCGGGGACTCTGTATTGACAGGCACCAAATAATGGCAGAAAATACAGATTTAAGGCAGAATAGGACAGGACATTAGTAACACAAGCACAGAGGACTCAGGGCAGGATGGGTAAGGTTTCTAAGGCAGAGAAGCCTTTAATTGGGGTCACTATGGGTGATCCGGCGGGTGTGGGCCCCGAGATAATTCTCAAGGCCCTGTCTGACGGCACTGTGTTTTCAGTGTGTTTGCCTATTATTGTCGGAGAGCCAGGGGTCTTAAATCAGGCAGCCAAGGTAGTGGGGTGGCAAGGTAAGATCCAGGTAATTTCAGATCCTTTAGAGGCGGAGCCATCGGTTGATAAGCTTTTCATTATTTCCCCGGATGCCCTGGAGGACACCCATTTTGTAACAGGTGTTCCCACCGTGGAGGGTGGAAGGGTGGCCGCAAGGTTCATTGCAGAAGCTGTCAAACTCACAATGGCAGGCAAGATTTCAGGCATGGTTACGTGCCCTATCAATAAAGCGATGCTCAATAAGGCGGGTTACCCCTATGAGGGGCACACACAAATGATAGCAAAACTGACAGGATGTGAGTCTCATGTGATGATGTTAGCGGGCAGCCGACTGCGCGTGAGCCTGGTGACCATTCACGTGCCCTTGTCAGAAGTGCCAAAGCTCATCAGCTCCGAAAGGGTATTTGATACCATAGCCATCACCTATGCCGCCTTATCTGGTGATTTCGCACTGCCAAAACCCAGGCTTGCTGTAGCCGCCCTCAACCCCCATGGTGGAGAGGAGGGACTATTCGGTAGAGAAGAGGAAGAGGTGATCAGCCCCGCCGTAATGGAGGCCAACTCCCGGGGCATGGATGTGCAGGGCCCTTTTCCATCTGACACGCTTTTTTGGCGCGCTGCCCAGGGCGAGTTTGATGCAGTAGTGGCGATGTACCACGATCAAGGTTTGGGCCCTTTGAAACTTATTCATTTCTATGATGCCGTTAACGTGACCTTGGGGCTCCCCATTGTTCGCACTTCAGTGGACCATGGTACGGCCTATGATTTGGCAGGCACAGGAAAAGCGAGCCACACCAGCCTGGTAAATGCCCTTCACATGGCTGCAATGATTGCACGCAATAGAAATACATAACCATACCCGTGATTGAAGAATGTCTCATTTGGGGAGGGATAGAAGCCAGCAAAAGAGAGGATCCCGAGGGGCTATGGGCAATGATTTTATTAGAATAAGGGGTGCCAGGCAGCATAACCTAAAAAACATTTCTCTTGATATTCCCAGAAATAAGCTTGTGGTAATCACGGGACTTTCGGGTTCGGGCAAGTCCTCTCTGGCCTTTGACACCATTTATGCCGAGGGTCAAAGAAGATACGTTGAATCCCTTTCTGCATATGCACGCCAGTTTCTCGAGCAAATGGACAAGCCCGATGTTGACAGCATAGAGGGTCTATCCCCGGCCATCTCAATCGGACAGCGCAGCTCAGGACAAAATCCCAGATCCACAGTAGGCACTGTGACCGAAATCTACGATTACATGAGGGTGCTTTTTGCACGCATAGGAATTCCCCATTGCCCTCAGTGTGATATGGCCATTCGATCAATGACTGTGCAGGAGATGGTAGATCAGATCCTGGGGCTTGATCAGGGTACCAAGGTTCAGATTCTTTCACCTCTCGTGAAGGGTAAAAAAGGGGACTTCAAAGATCTTTTCAGGAAATTGGGCAGAGATGGTTTCACCCGCGTCAAGGTGGATGGGGAGGAAAGGCTCCTTGAGGAAGAGATTGCATTAGACAGGAAAAGAAATCATGATATCGAAGTGGTGGTTGACCGCGTGGTGATAAAGGATGGAATAAGGCCCAGACTTACCGATTCAGTGGAATTGGCCCTTTCTCTTTCTGATGGCCTTCTTTTGATTGATGTAATTGAGGGCCAGGAAATACTTTTGGCTCAGAAGGCGGTGTGCCCGCGGTGCGGCTATGTTGTGCCAGAACTCAATCCTCAGATGTTTTCATTCAATAACCCTCAAGGGGCTTGCCCCCAGTGTAGTGGATTAGGGGTCAAGAGATACTTTGACCCGGACCTTATTGTACCAAATCCTGAGCTCTGCCTGAGGGAAGGAGCAGTGCTACCGTGGTCGGGGAGGGATTCAGTCTACTTTTACCAGATGCTTGATTCCCTCTGTAGTCACTATGGAGTGGATATCTACATGCCTTTCACAGACCTTCCGGAGAGCTTCAAAAAGGTCCTTTTTTATGGCTCTGGGAAGGAAGAAATCAAATTCTACTTTGAGAAGGACGATCGCAGATACCATTACAGCAGGCCTTTTGAGGGGATAATACCTGCGCTAGACAGGCGATACCGGGAGGCAGAGTCCTATCAGGTCCGTGAAGAATTGGAAGGTTACATGAATATAATGCCATGTCCTGCTTGCAATGGAGCGAGGCTTCGGCCAGAGGCCCGCACGGTGAAAGTTGGGGGAAAGGGGATACACGAGATATCCAACCTTTCTATCGAGGGGGCACGAGATTTCTTTGAGAGCCTTAGGTTGACCGAAAAGGACAGGGAAATATCCAGCAGGCTGCTGAGGGAGATCAAGGAAAGGCTTCGCTTCTTGATCAGTGTGGGGGTGGAATACCTCACACTCAGTAGGGCCACTAACACGCTGTCCGGGGGTGAGGAGCAGAGGATCAGGTTAGCTACTCAGTTAAGCTCCAGTCTTGCAGGTGTCCTCTATGTGCTGGATGAGCCTACCATTGGACTGCACCAAAGAGACAATCGGCGACTGATAAGAAATTTGATACAACTTAAGCAAATGGGTAATAGTGTCATAGTGGTGGAGCATGATGCGGAAACTATTCTTTCTGCAGATCATATCATAGACATGGGCCCTGGGGCCGGGGTAAATGGTGGAAAAATAATATTCCAGGGCACTCCCCAACAATTAGTGCAGGATCGCGAATCTCAGACAGGGCAGTACCTATCAGGAAAAAAGAAGATCCCTGTGCCTTCCCGCCGACGCACCGGAAACGGACTTGTCATTACCATTGAAGGGGCCGCGGAAAACAACCTCAAAGACATCACAGTCAAGATACCCCTTGGCACACTAACTTGTATTACCGGGGTCTCAGGCTCTGGAAAGAGTAGCCTCATAAACGGTATCCTGTATCCTGCGTTGTCCAGAAGGCTTTATAGGACAAAAGCCAAGGTAGGAAGGGTCCGGAGAGTTCAAGGTATCGAATACATAGACAAGGTCATAAATATCGATCAAAGCCCTATTGGCAGGACCCCTCGTTCAAACCCAGCTACATATACTGGGGTGTTCTCTCACATCCGGGAGCTATTTTCCCGTGTTCCGGATGCTAGGGCCCGGGGATACAAGCCAGGGAGATTCAGCTTCAACGTAAGAGGGGGTAGGTGTGAGGTTTGCAAGGGCGATGGAGTGATAAAAATTGAGATGCATTTCCTGCCTGATGTATACGTCACGTGCGAGGCCTGCAGAGGATTGAGGTACAATAGGGATACATTGGATATTCGATACAAAGGCTATAATATCGCCGAAGTGCTTGATATGACGGTAAACCAGGCAATGGGATTTTTCGAGAGGGTGCCAAGGGTTTACAATACCCTTAAGACTATTGCAGACGTGGGCTTGGGCTATATTAAGCTAGGCCAACCAGCTACCACCCTTTCAGGCGGTGAGGCACAAAGAATAAAGCTTTCGAGAGAGCTAAGCAAAAGGTCAACAGGACGTACCATATACCTGCTTGACGAACCTACCACAGGACTCCATTTTGCCGATGTGCACAAGCTGTTGGAGGTGCTGGGCTACCTGGTGGAAATGAATAATACTGTGCTAATTATTGAACACAACCTGGAAGTAATAAAATGCGCCGATTACGTTATTGACCTAGGGCCCGAAGGGGGGGACAGGGGCGGAGAATTGGTGGCCGCAGGCACGCCCGAGCAGATCTGCGAAGCCGGTAACTCATATACAGGGCAATACTTGCGGAAGGTGCTTCAATGAAGTTTGGCAAGATGATACGCGAGGTTTTCCAGGCTTATCGTAAAGTCTACGTTTTCAACAACACAGCATTCGGGTTTTCGAATTTGAATAGGGGCAAAATTCAAGACAGCCCTTACACCAGCGCTGAAAAGCATTTCAGCCACACGTTGAGCCTTAAAGGGCGGAGTAGCTATTACACCAATTTGGATATGTAGCCTTGGGACCGCTTCCTTTATTTTTTTGGGATGCTCTACCACTATCCCGTTTTCAAGGATTCTTCCTATCTTGGCAGGATCAGAGTCAAATACTGCCACGAACGTGTATCCCCTGCGTCTAAAGTTGTGGTTTTCAAACAATGCGCTTCCCAGATTGCCAAAACCAACGAGGCAAAGCCTCCATTTCCGGTCTGTTCCCAGTATCTTCTTTATTTCTTTCAGTAGACTTGCTACTTCATACCCAACACCGCGAACACCAAACTCCCCAAAATATGCAAGGTCCTTCCTCACCTGTGCTGGATTAACGCCGCAGAGCTTGGCCAAGGTATCAGAAGATACAACGGGAACCTCGGCCTTGAGGAGTTCTTCAAGTGGCCTGGAATAAAGGGGCAGCCTTTCTATGGTTGGCTCAGGTATCTTTTTATGGTTCCTTAGCATGGTTTTAATCGCAAGCTTGGTATGTTACCGGGTGAACGGGTGTTGCTCAATCAGGAAATAAATCAGGGGTTAAATGGCATCGTAAAGTACAGCTATTGTGAATTTTTGCACATAGAAGGTGAATAAACAGGGCCTCTTGAGGAAGGGCCCTGTTTATCCTAACGTCAATTAGTGAAATACTTTCTCGATAATGGTCGGAAAAGCAGGAATCTTGAAGACCATCAGCAAGCAGATCAGCAAGGCGTAAATGGTCAGGGACTCGATAAGAGCCAGACCAATGATCATGGTGGTCATGATCTTACCGCTTGCCTCTGGATTCCGGGCTGTTCCATGCATGGCTCCGTTGATGGCGTTACCCATACCGACTCCACATCCCATTGCAGCTACACCGATCCCAAAACCACAGGCAATGGCAATGCCGAAATAGATCCACAGACCGGCAGCCTGCGCTGAACCGTCAGCGGCGAGGGAAACAGAAGCCATTCCCAGCACCAGAATTCCTGTTAGAGCACCAATAAACCTTTTCTTTGTCATACAAACCTCCTTTCCTTTTGTTTTTCTTGGCCTTCTTCCAAAACTTTTTTATCAAGCTTAAGCAGCAGCTTAGTGTGCCTCCTCCATTGCCAGAATAAAGTAGACTATGGAAAGCAGCATAAACACAAGCGCCTGGATAAAGCTTACAAGGATCCCCAGAAACAATATGGGCAGTGGGGCAAGAAACATGCCGGCCAGCATAAAAAGAATCGCAAGGACGGTTTCCTTTCCAAAGATATTGCCAAAAAGTCGGACACTGAGGGAGAGTACCCTCGCGAAGTGCCCAATCAGCTCGAGTGGCACCATCAGTGGAGCCAGCCATATTACAGGCCCCATAAATTGCTTGACATACTTAATTCCATGGAATTTCACCCCTATTATATGGGTCAAGACGAAAGTACAGATGGCCATTGAAAGAGGAGTGTTAATGTTGGCAGTGGGAGAGGAAAAACCTGGGACAAGGCCCAGCAAGTTACAAACCAGAATGTAAAGGAAGATCGTTGCTATGAATGGGAAGAAAAATCTACCTTCTGGGCCCGTAATGTCCACCATGAAATTTTCCAGTCCTTCTACCAAAACTTCAAAGAAATTTTGCCCCTTGTTGGGGATCAGTTGAATTCCTCTAACAAAAAGGGCAGAGGCCCCAATCAAAATTAGCATTACGAACCACGACTGGATAACATGGCTGTAATTATGTGCAAATTCGCCTAATCCGATGGCGGAAAAAAGGCTGTTGAGAAAAAGAATTTCATGCTCCATACCCTACAGTGCCTCCCTGGATGATGGTTTAAATGCCATAAGTATGCCAAAGACAAAAATACCCACTACCACAGTGGAAAGCCCTATGGCCATTCCAACAGGATCCACAAGGCCAGTTGCCAAAAGGCAATAAATTATGATCCCCATGAGAGCAATGCGAATATAGTAAGTCCCTATAAGAGCGACCTTCTTCCCATTTTTGGGATTCCCCATTTTCCCAGAAGAAAAGGCCTTTTGGATGGTCCTCCGCAATACGTTGAAATTGGCGATGGTCAGAAGGCCTCCAGCAAGTATACCCAATGTGAAAGACCCGGGCATAGCGAATAGGCTTATGGCTCCCATGACGCCTAGGGCCCCCCAATACAACAAAGAAAGATGGCGCATTACGGTGGAATTCGTATTAATTGTTCTCTTCACGTCTTGCTCTTTTGGTTAACACAAAAAGATTTCTAAAGGCTGCGCCTATACCCAGCCCAATACCTATCAAGAGGAATAAAGGCGCGGTCCCCAGCCACGTATCAGCATAATAGCCAGCGAGTGCGCCAATCGCAATGGCAAAGGCCATGGCCATCCCAACCGTGCTGAGGATGCCAACGGTCTTGATGGCTTTTTTCAGGTCTTTGTCAACTTTCATATTTAAGGCCTATGGCCTGGCCAGTGCGTGAAAAAAATCACGTTGTCCTTATCACAGCTAAGTTGACGAGTCAATATTTTTTTGTTCACAGTGCGCTCATGGCCTTGTGAGCTGATTCTATCGTGAATTCAATTACTTCATTATTATGGGCATCGGATACGAACATTGCCTCATATGCTGAAGGGGCTAGATATACACCGCTGGAGAGCATAGATCGAAAATAGCTGTTAAATTGTTTTTCATCCGAGCCCTTAGCGCTCGAAAAGTCGGTCACCTCGTGGGTGGTGAAGAATACGGCTCCCATTGACCCAACGCGGTTGATCCTAACGTTTACACCTGCCCGCCGTGCGGCTTCCTCAATTCCCGAGAACAGGTGGGCGGCCTTTTGCTCCAGTGAGGTGTATATGTCAGCCTCCTTCAGGATTTTTAGGGTGGCATAGCCCGCTGCCATGGCAAGGGGGTTGCCAGAAAGGGTGCCGGCCTGGTAGATGTCTCCCTCGGGCGCTATCCTGCTCATAATTTCCCTTTTACCCCCATAAGCCCCCACTGGAAGGCCCCCACCGATTATTTTCCCAAGACACGTCAGGTCAGGCATTATACCGTATAGCTCTTGGGCCCCTCCTGGGCCAACCCTGAAGCCGGTTATTACCTCATCAAAGATGAGTAATGATTCGGTTTCCTTGGTTATTTTACGCAGTCCCTCCAGAAATCCCGGTTTTGGGGGGACTACCCCCATGTTGCCCGCAATGGGCTCTACGATGACCGCAGCGATTTGCTCGGCATATCTTTCAAAGGCCTCTCGCACGGCCCCAAGGTCATTAAAGGGCAATGAAATGGTGTGGCATGCCAGGTCTGCGGGTACCCCCGGGCTACCAGGTATACCAAGGGTGGCTATACCCGAGCCTGCTGCCACCAAAAGGCTATCGGCGTGGCCGTGGTAGCAGCCCTCGAATTTGAGGATTTTTTCCCTACCCGTATAACCCCTTGCCAGCCTAATGGCACTCATGGTCGCCTCTGTGCCGGAATTAACCATCCTAACCATATCCACGGACGGCACCATCTCCACAATCAGGCGGGCAAGCCTTATCTCTAATTCGGTGGGCGCCCCATAGCTTGTTCCCTTGGATGCGGCCTCAGTTATGGCCTCTACCACCTCATCCCGGGCATGGCCAAGGATCATTGGACCCCATGAGCCTACGTAGTCAACATACTGATTGCCGTCTACGTCCCATAGGTGGCAGCCCTTCGCCTTTGCAATAAAGGGGGGCGTAATGCCCACGGCCTTGCCCGCCCGAACTGGGCTGTTCACACCACCTGGGATATATCTCTTCGCCTTCTCAAACAACCTTTCTGATTCCTTACGCATATCCACCACCTCTCTCCTTGAGCCTCAGGCCCTAAGCCCTATCCCTAAAATTTCTAAAAATACTCCATACTGGTTTTCTTAAACTCCTTCTCGCTGAAAAGCAGTACATAATCCCTTATTCCAGTCGTCTCGGAAATCCTGCGGGCAATTTTGTGGCATTGTTCTCTCGTAGCACCATGTATCATGGTGTAAACATTATAGGGCCATTGACCTTGGGGCCTTCGATGATAACAGTGCGTGACTTCTCTGAACCCTGCCATACGTGGGCCCACCTCTCCTATCTTGTCTTCTGGCACCTTCCATGCCACCATTGCATTGGAGCTGAAGCCTGCCTCTTGATGGCGCAACGTTGCCCCAAAGCGTCGTATTATACCTTGTTTCTTTAGCCTGCGGACTCGGTCAATGAACTCTTCTTCGCCCATACCTACCTTTTCCGCTGCTACTCGAAAGGGGCGGGGATCAAGAGGAATATCACCCTGAATTACGCTAATAACCTTTTTATCCCTCTCGTCAATCATATCATTCTGCCCTCCGACCTCTGACTTCTGACCCCCGACCTCTGTCTCCTAACTCCTGATCGCCGATGCTCCGAATATCCAATATGGCCCCCCATGTCAAGGACCAAAGCTTCACTTAGCCAGCTTCTCATTCCGTCTCCCTGCCCTGCGCCAGTCTGGCACCGGGCGAGAGGGTGGACACAGGCAATTCTTTTCTTGTTTGCGTATAATTATTGGGGTAATCTTCCGGGCTAAAAAATTGATCACCTACTATAATCAAGTATAACGATGGATAATTCCACCCAAAAAAATAATCTCCCACCGCCCGGCTTGGCTTGGGCTACCTGGGGCCTTGGTGCCATCTTTTATCTTTACGGGTTCTTCCAAAGGGTGGCCCCTGCTGTAATGACTGACCAGCTCATGCAGTCGTTCCACATTGGGGCAGGGGCGCTGGGGAACCTGAGCGCTTTTTATTTTTACAGCTATGTGGGCATGCAAATTCCAACAGGACTACTGGCAGATAAATGTGGGCCACGGAGGATTCAATTTTTCGGTGCATTGGTGGCTGCACTGGGATCCTTTTGCTTTGCACTTGGACCCTCCTTTGGTTGGGCAGCCCTGGGCCGATTTCTCATCGGAGGCGCTGTGGGCATTGCCTATGTCTCTCTGTTAAAGGTGGCAGCCCATTGGTTCCCTGCCAACCGTTTTGCGGCCATTAGTGGCCTGGCGCTGCTTGCAGGGATAATAGGGGCCGTATCGGCTGGGCCCCCGTTGCGGTATCTGGTGGAGACCTTTGGATGGAGATCGGTAATGCTAGGCTCTGGGGTTTTTGTCCTGGCCGTGGCGGTGGCAATATTTGTATTTGTCAGAGATGATCCCAGTCAAAGGGGGTACAGGAGCTTTCTTCCCCCTGAGTCCGATCCGTCCCTTGGTGAAACAGGGATTATAAAGGGGCTTAAGGCGGTGTTCAAGTACCGTAACACGTGGTTACTGGCCTTAGCGCCCTCTGGAATCGTGGGCCCGGTATTAGCATTTTCCGGGCTGTGGGGTGTACCATATTTGACGCAGCGTTTTTCCCTCAGCCCCGGAAAGAGTGCTATGGTGACCTCTTCTCTGTTGGTTGCATGGGCAGTATCGGGCCCTGTCCTTGGGGCTCTGTCGGACAGGATCGGAAAGAGAAAACCTCTTTATCTTGGCGGTGCGATACTGTCTTTGATTGGATGGAGCGCTGCAATCTACTTGCCTGACCTGCCGTTGTGGTTGGTCGTGGTTATACTAATAATGGTGGGATGGGGAGCCGGGGGCATGATAATAGGTTTTGCCTACGCAAAGGAATCGGTGCCACCCCACCTGGCAGGTACTGTGAGCGGGGTCTGCAATATGGGCGTGATGATGGGTCCCATGATAATGCAGCCCCTGATGGGCGTTATTCTTGACAGCTACTGGGATGGCGCACTTGTCCATGGAGTGCGGGTGTATAGCCTGCATGCCTATAACTCTGCTTTCCTGGTGTCCATATTATGGAGTGTGATTGCAGTCGTGCTTGTGGCTTTTACGCGCGAGACCAAGTGTAGCCAGATGCTGAGGAGAGAATGAATGGTCTTTCTATTATGCAGATATCTTGAGTGAGATATTATCATGGCTCCATTTGAACCCATTAGTGACGAAAAGATTACAGAGATTAATAAGGCACAGAGGGAATTATTTGATAGTCTCTACCACCTCTTTGAACCCCCACTACCAGAAGGGGTTCCTGAGCGCTTGGAAAAAATCGTGGCGGCAGGCAATATTTCCCAGGATGATACCGTGCTCGACATAGGATCGGGTACCGGGATTTTGATTCCGATTATTGAAAAGTACAGACCCTCTCATATTTATGCCTGTGACCTTTCAGAGAAGATGCTCGTGCAGCTAAGAAAAAACTACCCTTATGTAAAAACCTTCTTTGCAGATGTTCGCGATCTGAAATTACCTCAAGGTAACGTAGATGTTGCCTTCTTGAACGCCTGCTATCCAAACATTGCAGATAAGGTAGGGGCCTTTACCAACATAAGCAAGATGATAAAGCATGAAGGTCGAGTTGTGATAAGCCATCCCATGGGTAAGAAATTTATATTTTTTCTGAAGGATAGGGTGTCATTTCCTCTTGATGAATTTCCAGATAAGCGAACGGCGATGGAGTTGTTCAAACCATTTGGATTTGAAGTAGGCACCTTTGTGGATGAATCTGAACTTTACATACTGGTGCTGAAGAAGGCTGAATCTGATGTGTAAAAAGCCTGCCTAATTGTTATTTACCCTGATAATTGTGAGGGAAGGTGTCGCGATATTTGCAAGATAATGTAACCGATGATATAAGCGCGGTGGAAATTACGAGGTAAGGAATCGACCTTGGTAAAATCACCAAACTCTCCGGGATCAACCTTCAACACCTGGTTAAAAAGAAAAACAATCGCGTTAAGCGCTTGATTCTGGGGGAAGGCGGATACGAGTCGCACTTCAGCCAGATAATCCAGGTATTCCCGAATCTGCTGGGTGCCCAATTCCTCGGGCGCTTTGAGTCCATAAAATGAAGGGTTTTGCTGACGCGACTGTCGGGAGGGCGCCGTCAGGCACTCAGTTTTCTGTGGATCCGAGCTGATTGCTTAAATGATCTCTGAGTGCCTGACCAGCCCGGGAGGCCCGGAGCGGAAGAAAAATCCTCTTGCCCCGATAGTACATTGCTGCTATGCCCCTAATTATTGAGCTGATACTCGGAACCTATCAGAATCTCGCTTAATACAGACGGACAGGCCTTGTTGCGTCTGGTGAACGAAGAGAGGCAGTCCCAGTCCCTTGAAATACTGGATCTTCCGTGGAATCTCTTGGGTGAGACTGGATAGAGAATCTTCACTGGAACACAGCGGCTAAACACCTGTTTTACCTTCAGCGGTGAGGGGGCCTTTGCACTCACCCCTTCGGGGTAAACTTGAAGCCCCTTTGCCCCATGGTCCCGCCACGGCCTTCATAGTAGCCGGAACTTAGTGACTAATCATAGACATTTTCAAGGAGAGACAGTATCTTCTTTTCAGTCAGTGCCGAGGGATTTGTCGCAATATTGACGGCATCCCTATATGCAAAAAAGGCGATTTTCCTAAGGTCTTCTTCTGGAATACCAAACTCCTTCAGCTTTGCGGTAATATGAAGGTCTTCGTATAGTTTGATCAATGCTGTTTCCAGATCCTGGGAACGGTTCAGCATAAAGGCAAGATCCGAGAATTCTTCAACACATAACTCCTTATTTGCCCTGACAAAGCAAATCAAACCAATGATTGCGGCTTTGCCATGGGGGATATGATAGTGGGCACCCAGAACATGGGCTATTGCATGGCCTAACCCAAGCCCCTTACTAAAAGCAATGCCACCGTAAGCGGCTGCCATGCACATATCGCTTCTTGCATCAATATCTTCTCCATTGATAAAGGCTTTGACCAGGCTCCGACCAATCAGTTTGGTCCCATAAAGGGCCATAGATTCAAAGTATGGATGATATGGGGCTGCCAATGCCACATAGCCTTCAATGCAGTGCGCGAGTGCATCTATCCCTGATTCCCTAGTCAATTCCTGGGGCATGCTCTTGCAATAATCTGGATCTATAACTGCCACTTTAGGAATCAGAAAATTACTCATGAGCATGAATTTGACATTACGCTGCCTATTGGTAATAACCGCATAGGGGTTCACCTCACTGCCCGTCCCTGAGGTCGTTGGGATACAAATCAGAGGTGGCAGCCCAGGTCCTATCTTTGCGGTCCCTCCTACAATGCTTTCATATTCTGGTAACTGCCCAGGATGGGATACCCGTAACCCAATGGCCTTGGCCGCATCCAAACAACTCCCGCCCCCAAGGCCGATAATGCCGTCACAATCATTCTTCTTGTAAACATCCCCACCTCTTCCTATGAGTTCGACGGGAGGGTCGGATTCAACGTCTAAGAATAGAACCGGTTGAATCCCGGCCCGTTGAAGGATTTCCTGCACTTCATTGACTCTCCCAATCCGCTGCATAATTGGGTCTGAGACGATCATTGGTTTTTTCATATTCAGTTTCTTGGCAGCTCCACCCATTTTTTGGATAACGCCCACCCCAAACAGTATATTCGGCATAGGAGGAATCCGAACCTCCCAGGTCTTTTTCGGCTCTTTGAAGGTATCTAATTGATCCCAGATTTTGCCTATATCGTTTTCATTGACATCAAAAACTTGATTCGTCGGTGGAAGTGGTTCCGATCTCAAAAACGTCGCAGAAGGCTCGGTCAGCGCAGTAAATTCGGCCCCCTCATTAAATTTGAGCTGGTCCTTTATCGTCTGTTTTCCGATTTCAACAATATCATCTGAAGTCAAAGCCATGCCGTAACGTGCGTTCATTAAATCAGCAAAAAAACGATAGATCGAGGCCTGCCCGCCAGGGACAGCGTTGAGGCAATACCCGAAGGTGTCACAGGTGGCTGCCTGGACCTGAAACCGAAGGGAATTCTCCACCTGCCTTTTCTTTGATCGAGGGATTTTATAGGTGAGCCCTGCAGTATGGTCCGCCCCCATGGGACTTGTCACATATGTGACCCCTGTCCCCTTGACTCCCCTGGGATCATGCCCCGGGATTGCCTGTCCTTTGAACGCAGGAACTCGTTTAACTCCCAAGGCCTTTGCTGTGCTCACAACCCCATTTCCTAATGCCACTCCCAAAGCTGTTCCCTCCTCTATTTGCATGAGGAGTTCTGCGGCGGATTTCCAATCACCCATTTTCATCTTGTCAGCCTCAGAAGCCACGGCAAGAGCACTTCCTACCTCGATAGCATCAAGGCCTAAATCGTCACACATAAATTTCAGTTTTCCAATGGCATCCAGATCCATGATTCCCAGGTTTGAACCAAGCATCGCAATTGTCTCATACTCATAGGCCGAGGCAAGGCGCTTCCCCTGTTCATCCGGGTAAATAATAGAGCATTTGACCACACAACCGGGCATGCAGCCGTGCATCCTGCCGCCCCGTTCAAAAAGCCTTTCCTGAATGGCTTCCCCGCTAATCTTGTAGAAATCATCAGGCCTGCCCGAATGATAATTATTCGTGGGGAGAGTCCCCTGGTTGGCCGAATTCGCGACCGCAAAGGGTGTGCCATATTTTGCGTAAAGCCCACAGCTGATGTCGTGGGCGATCGTACGAACCCAGGACTTAACTGTCTTTCTGAAAAGGCCACGATCACAAATATCTATAGGCGGCGTACCTGATGCATCAAGGATAATTGCTTTTAGTCCTTTTGAACCCATAACTGCACCGAGCCCACCTCGTGCAGCATTCCTCGATGGATCGCCCAGAATATCAGTAAATGATACGGATGCACCTCGATACATCCTCTCACCGGCAATACCAGTACAGATAATCGCCACCTTTTTGCCATACTTTGAATGAATTTTACTCACTAATTCATAGTTTTTCAGTCCTTTGTATTCATCGGCTGGCTCAAGGATAGCTCCGCCTTTTGAAATCCGAAGACAAAACATTTTTTCTTTTTCGGCAACGTTCTCAATAATAATTGCCCGAAACCCCAATCTATCCATATATTGCCCCGCTGGCCCACCCGAGTTTGCCTCTTTTATGCCCAGTGTCAAGGGGCTCTTTGCACCGACTGAAATCCGACCAAGTTGTGGCGCCATTGTTCCGGCCAAAGGGCCGCATGCAATAATGAGTTTGTTCTGAGGGCCGAGGGGATCCGAATCTGCTGGCACTTCATTATTCATTATCTTGGCAATGAGACCGCTCCCCCCTATTGCGATCCAGTCCTGAGGAAGATCCATCGTTGCTGTTTTTTTGCTTTTCATATCAATACGAAGCAACTTCATCTTGTACTTCTCCTTTCCACCTTTTCTCCTTCATCAAGGTGAAATCTGCAATGGATTCAACTTCAAATCACAGAGCGTCCGCCATCGACATTGAGGGCGAAACTTTAGATATTATCTGCTTTGCAGAGAAATGCCACACATTCGCCTATGTCATTTGGGGACTGAGTTCTGCGCAAAGGGACATTGATTTTTGTAAATACTTCGAAGGCCCGGTCAGAATCAAACAAATAGGACCAATCATAAGGCTAAAACGAACAAAAAGAAAGTGGATAATAATTCCATCTTGAAATATTATTTGACCGATATACTTGCGAAATTTGGGTTTAATGGCCACAAGGTTCGTCGATCTCTGTTTCAGCCGTGGGATATCGTCCAGTAACCTCACCAATGCCACCGCACGTATCTTTTCACCAAATTGTCATCGGTAATCTGAAAGTGCTGTAAATTTGGCGATTTGAAAATGTTATTTTCTTCCCTGCAATATTCTTCTGTTGTTTCTGCCAGGCCCTCGCAAGGCTACCCGTCAAAGATACTGCTCAAAACCCGAATGCGGAAAGGCCGGTAAGGCCTGGTGTGAGAAGCGATGGCTTCAAAAACCCGAGAACCAGGGTTACTTCCGTGGACCTGACAATGTAGAGCGGGTCCAGCTCTGGCGAAAGGCCCATCCCGGCTACTGGCGGCGGAAACAGGAAAATAGATCAACTGCGTTACAAGATTCCTCAATCCTGCAACCTGCCGTCTTCATTGGGTTAATCGCTCAATTAACCGGATATGCGTTACAAGAGGACATAGCCATGGCCGCCCGCCATTTGCAACAATTGGGCAACGATATCATTAACCCACAGCATCTAATTTGTCCCCAGCGTATCCGCAAAATCCCAAGAACTTTCATTTGGCTGGATCATCGCCTAGTCCGTGATCATTACCTTGAGCAGTTAAGCCATCCGGCAGCAGCCCTTTATCTGTTCCTTGTAACCGTGGCTGATGCCCAAGGGTTGAGCTATTACTCGGACCCAGCCACCTCACAACGCCTCAGCATGGATGCCAACACCCTGACACAGGCTCAGCAGGAGCTGGTTCGTATCGGTCTTATTGCCTACCAGAAGCCCCTGTACCAGGTGCTGGCCCTGGATCCCCCAATAAAGGCAACAAGCTCATATCCTGAAGGCCTTCAATGTCTTGCTCAAATCTTTAAACAAATCGGGGAGGGTGCATCATGATCGACTATTGTTATTTACCCCGATAAAGCTGGGGATAAGTGTCCTGATATTTGCTGGATAATGTAACCGAACAGACCCTGAGTCTCTCTTTTCCTGGAATTTGGAGCGACTCTATGATATTTAATAAGCGAGTTTATTTTTTTGGTGGATAACTGCGGCGTGCTAGATACATGTGGTGTTTTCAGAAAATAGTGGAAGAGAGGATACGTAAGGCTCAGGAAGAGGGGGAGTTTGACAACCTTCCGGGAAAAGGCCAGCCCTTGCCTTTGGAAGACGACAGCCACATACCAGAGGACCTGCGCCTGGCTTACAAGATTCTTAAGAACGCCGATTGCCTGCCACCAGAGCTACAGCTCAAGAAAGAGATCCGGCAGATGGAAGACATGCTAGACGGCATCCCGGATGAAAAGGAAAAATACCGCCTGATCAAGAAAATAAACTTCAAGATCATGAAGCTCAACATGATGGGGAAAAAGTCCCCGCTGCTCGAGGAAACCGAGATCTACTATGGTAAACTGGTCAAGAAGTTGTCTGGATCTGAATAGATTATTACCCGCCTCTAATATTGGCTCTTGCCGACATTGGGTATCCCCGGTTCCTTTTACCATTGCCCCTGTTTTGCTTGACAACCTACCGACACTATTTCTATAAAGGAAACTGTAATTACCATTCAATAAGTCAATAGCTCATAGTAAGATACTAGTCTTTTCAAATAGGCCAATCACTACCGGGATTTCCCCATGGGTATTGTGGAGCGAAGGGAACGGGAGAAACAGATGAGACGGCAGCAGATCCTGGATGCTGCCAAAAAGATGTTCTCTCAAAAGGGCTTCACAGGTGCCACCATAGAGAGCATAGCCAAGGATGCAGAACTCAGCCCAGCCACCCTGTACCTTTATTTCAAGAACAAGGACGAACTTTACGCCTCTTTAAACATGAAGATATTGGAGGTGCTCATCGAGGGTTTGGAAAAGGAGGCCTCGGCCCACGCCCTCAGGACCATAGCAGAAATATTCAGCAACCCTGGCCTTCAAGGTTTTAAGCGACGGGATGAGTAAAGCTGGGGCCGCGGGTGCCAGGGGCAACTAGATTTAGGGAAGATTAGAAAATATAGGGTTTTGGTAGCAGCAGGAGAGTACCGCTATGGACATGAAGCGCAATTATTATGAGGATGTGCAACTTTTCAGCTCTGGCGTTGTGGTTTTCTGGTTTTCTGTGATGATAGTGGGGCTGGCGCTCTATCCGTTCTTGTTCAAGAACTATTATGTTTATATGGCCAACTATATGGCTATAAATATAATAGTGGCCATAGGGTTAAATCTCCTGGTGGGGTATACAGGGCAAATCTCTCTCGGTCACGCGGGGTTTTTCGCCATAGGTGCCTATGGCACTGTTATCCTGATGGCAAAGGCCCACCTGCCATTCTTGGTGGCGTTACCCCTGGCCGGCCTTGGGGCAGCACTTTTAGGATTTCTGCTCGGCCTTCCAGCATTGAGACTTGAAGGCCCTTACCTATCCATAGCCACTTTAGGCTTTGGCCTGACTGTTACCCAGGTGATTGGCCGCTTGTCGCTTTTCGGGGGCAGGCAGGGGCTTCATACACCGACTCTGTCCATCGGGCCATGGCATCTGAATAGCGACAGGGATTTCTACTACCTCCTTATCACCATAACGGTCCTGCTCAGCCTTGCAGCGAGGAATATAGTGAAGACCAGGGTGGGAAGGGCATTTATCGCAATAAGGGATGCGGATATAGCCGCAGAGTCCATGGGTGTAAATCTCTTGATCTACAAGACCCTGGCCTTTGCCCTCAGCGCCTTTTACACTGGTGTGGCGGGAGGCCTTTATGCCTTTGTCCTGAGGTTTATTGAACCAGAAATGTTTGGCCTTCTTATGTCCATCATCTTCTTGGCCATGGTGGTGGTGGGTGGCTTGGGCTCTATTTTGGGGTCCATAGCCGGGGCGTGCCTTTTGAGCTGGCTTGATCTTGAGTTGAGAAATATCCTGAGCATCCCGTATCTGGGAGGATGGCTAGAAGCACTTTCGAAAAGTTACTTTTCCATTACAGGGGTGTCAAATATCCAGTTCATTGTCTACGGACTGATAATGGTGTTGATAATGATCTTTGAACCACTTGGGATATACGGGTTCTGGATCCGGACCAAGGTATATTGGAAGACCTGGCCGTTCTAAGGACTTGGATGCCGATACCTGTAAATCACTAACCGCTAATTGAGGACATTAAGGGATGATTGATTTTTTTCAGATGATTGTTAGTGGGATCGCCGTGGGAAGCTCTTATGCACTTATGGGGCTGGCCATGGTGATCATCTACAAGACTTCGGAAGTGGTTAACTTTGCTCAGGGCGAGATGGCCTTGTTATCGGTATTTCTTACCTATATGGTGCTGGAGTATTACCATGTACCATATTACCTGGCATTTCCAGGGGCCATTGCCTTTGCCTTGCTCCTGGGATGCTTCCTGGAATTCGCGGTACTGCGGAGGGCAAAGGATCCCAGCGTTTTGGGGATGATAATAATTACCATAGGGATGGAGATGATACTCATGGGGTTTGTCTCGTGGAAATTCGGGGCTGACCCTAAGACCATGCCTTTCCCCGTGTCTCCATATGACAGCGTGGTACTGGGTGATGTGATTGTAAGCACACTTGAATTAATCACGTTTGTTTCGGCCCTGGTGGTAATGGCCATCCTTTTCCTGTTCCTCAGGTACTCCAAGTTGGGAGTGGCCATGAAGGCCACACAACAGAACCTGGTCGCTGCCCGCCTGATGGGTATCAGGACCAACAGGATCCTCATGATAACTTGGGGTATTTCCTCCATTGTGGGCTGTGTTGCCGGGCTTCTCATTGCACCTACTACCATGCAACCATATATGATGTGGGACCCAATGCTCAAGGGTTTTGCGGCCGCCGTGATGGGAGGCATGACCTCGTTGCCAGGATCGGTATTTGGGGCCTACATAATAGGCGTAATAGAAAACCTCTTTGGAGGATATGTCTCCATTGAGTTTAAGTCAGTAATTGCCTTTTTCATAATTGTTCTGGTCTTGTGCTTCAGGCCTAGCGGCCTTTTTGCCAGGCACTATGTGAAGAAGGTCTAAGAGGAACATGTAAAATCAAAGTAAGGAAAGGAGAGGAGATTATGAGAAAATTGTTGGTAGTGGTTTTGGCTTTGGCTATGGTTCTGGGGTTTTCATTGGTTGCAGGTGCCGAAGAGGGAGTCACAGATACTGAGATACATATTGCTCAATGGGGCCCTCAGACCGGTCCCGCGGCTCCTTGGGGTGCGGTGGCCCGTGGCACCGGTGTGTTGTTTAAGATGATCAATGAGCAGGGCGGTATCCACGGAAGAAAGATCGTGTACCACATGTTTGACGATGCCTACAATCCTGCTAAGACAAAGGCAGGGGTTAAAGAGCTACAGGAGAGCGTGGGCATATTTGCCTGGGCCTCAGGAGTAGGCACGGCCTGTGGCCTGTCGGTGAAGGACTACCTCATGGAACGCAAGGTACCCTGGGTGGGTCCTGCGGCAGGGTCCCTGCACTGGATTCAGCCACCGCAGAAGTACCTTTTTGCCGTATATCCACTGTACGTGATTGAGGCCAAGGCCCTCTGCAGGTATGCGGCTAAGAACCTGGGACTCAAAAGAATAGCTATAGCATACCAGAATGACGATTATGGCAAGAATGGGCTCAAGGGCGCCGAGAAAGAGCTGGCCAATTTAGGAATGAAATTAGTGGCAAAAGTACCGGTGGAGAAGTCCGACACTGACATGCGGCCCCATGTGATGCAGTTGCGGAAGGCTAAGGCAGATGCGGTGCTCTTGTGGGTGACCCCTGTACATGCAGTAAGAATAGTTGGGACAGGGCATGCAATGAGATTCAATCCCCAGTGGATGAGCACCAGCACCTGCTCTGATTTTCCGCTTATGTACAAGATTAGCAAGGGGCTTTGGAAGGGTGTTATAGTAGCCAATTTTGCCGAGCTGCCTGATTCCAAGTCCCCATTGATGCTGCAGTACAAAGAGGCTTTCAACAAGTTTGCCGCCAAGGGTGAACGCTGGGGGGTGTTCTTTTATGCTGGAATTGGGTTTGTCGAACCACTGGTGGAAGGATTGAAACGCTGTGGCAGAAACCTGACTGGGGAACGTTTTGTGAAGGAGATGGAGGGAATAAAGAATTTCAAAGGCATATTTGGAAGGATCAGTTACAAACCCTTTGATCCCAATGACCCAACATGCAGGCAAGGACAGAATGAGGTTTTCCTGAGCCAGTGCGTGGAAGGGGCCAAATCAAAGCAGTTAACTGACTGGATGGAAATACACTGGCGATAGAGGCGCTCAGTGGGGCGGGGGCATTGCGCCCCCGTTAACCTTATCAAAACCAAGTTGATCTTGGGGCGGACTGTTCCGTGACCCAAATAAATACTTTTTGAAAGCGTGAAACATGACCTTTTTCAAAGTTGAAGACCTATCCATATCCTTTGGGGGAATTGACGCACTGAAGGATATCAGCTTTGAGGTTGAGAAGGGAGAGATATATGCCATAATCGGCCCTAACGGAGCGGGTAAGACAACCCTGTTTAACTGCATTAATGGTATATACAAGCCTCAAAGGGGAAAGATATTTTTCAAGGGGCAAGAGATCCAGGGCAGAAAACCAGACCGCATAGCCAGGCTGGGGATTGCCAGGACCTTCCAGAACATAGAACTCTTCTCCCGCATGAGTACTATGGAGAACCTGATGCTGGGGCGGCATATCCGGATGAAGACGGGCTTATTCAGAGGTGCACTGCTCTTGGGAAAACGATCCTTTGCTGGAAGGGAAGAGATAGCCCATAGAGAGAAGGTAGAGGAAATCATAGATCTCCTGGATCTTCAATCAGTGAGGAACAAGATGGTTGGTGGCCTTCCCTATGGCACACAGAAACTGGTTGAACTGGGACGGGCCCTGGCCCTGGAGCCAGAGCTTCTGCTATTGGATGAGCCTTGTGCTGGGATGAACTCCGAAGAGAAACAGGATACCATATTCTGGATAAAGGATATACAGGATGAACTAGGCGTTACCATACTGCTTATAGAACATGACATGAAGATGGTGATGGATATCTCTAATCGTGTCCTTGCTATCAACTTCGGAAGCCCGATTATAGAGGGTACACCCGAAGAGGTGCAGCAACACCCCGAAGTCCTGAAGGCATACCTAGGTGAGGAAGAAAACATTGGCAGCGCTGCTTGAGATAAAAAACATAGAGACCTATTACGACCTTATTTATGCCTTAAGAGGCGTCTCCCTGTCGGTAAAGGAAGGGACAATAACCGCTATTTTGGGAAATAACGGTGCGGGTAAGTCCACAATCTTAAAAACGGTAATGGGACTTATTGAGGACCAACCAGATAAGGGCACCATAGAATTCATGGGCAGACGTATAGACGGCAAAGATACAGAGGTGATCGTCCGTATGGGCATCTCGTGCGTACCTGAGGGCAGAGAGGTCTTTGAAGAGCTCAGTGTTAAGGAAAATCTGCTCATGGGTGCTTACACCCGCAGGGACCGAAGGGGCATAAAGGATGACTTCGAGAGAATATATAATCATTTTCCAGTGCTAAAGACCAGGGAAGATCAATGGGCGGGAACCCTGTCAGGTGGGGAGCAACAAATGCTGGCCATAGGCAGGGGGCTTATGAGTCGGCCAAAGCTCTTGTTTCTGGACGAGCCGTCGCTGGGCCTTTCCCCAATATTGGTGAAGGAGATATTCCGGATCATACAAGACATCAACGGGGAAGGGGTCACTATTTTACTGGTAGAACAAAACGCACGTATGGCGCTTTCCATTTCAGATTATGGCCTGATACTGGAAAACGGGCGCTTTGTTATGAAGGGAAGCTCCTCGGAGTTGATGCAAGATAAGGACGTACAAGAATTTTATATGGGTGTTAGGTCTGAGGAATCAGTAAAAGGGTATCAGCGCTGGAAAAGAAAAAAGAGGTGGAGATAGGGTGATCGAGGCAAAGACAGTACCGCAGATTCTAAGGGAGACTGCTGCCAAGTATGGTGACCGGGTGGCCTTGCGAAAAAAGGAATATGGCCTATGGCACGATATTTCGTGGAACGAATATTACCGGCTTGCCTCCTGTGTGGGAGCTGCCTTGCTATCCATGGGGCTTCAGAAAGGTGACTGTGTCTCCATCATTGGTGACAACTGTCCAGAGTGGGTAATTATAGATATGGGTATACAGGCCGCTGGCGGTGTTTCAGTGGGGGTATACTCTACCAATGCCTGGCAACAGGTGGAGTACGTGGTGCAGGATTCGGAATCCAAGTTCTTTTTTGTGGAAAACGAGGAGCAGCTAGACAAGTGGCTTCACTTCCGAGACAATGCGCCACTTCTAAAAAAGGTTATAGTATGGGATTTGGAGGGCTTAAGGGACTTCAAGGACCCCATGGTCATGAGCTACCAGGAACTGGTAGAGATGGGGGAAGAGGCCTTGAAAAAACAACCAGCGATCATTGAGGAGAGTATAAACAAGATCGAGCCTGATGATCTCTCTGTATTGATTTACACCTCGGGCACCACAGGGCCGCCAAAGGGTGCCATGCTAACCCATAGGAACGTAACATGGATGGGGCAGACAATAGCCATAGATAACCCCCTTTTTGATACAGATGAGGTGATGTCCTTTCTGCCCTTATGCCATATCTTTGAAAGGCTATTTTCAGTTTTCGCCCACATAACCCATGGCTATACAGTCAATTTCATAGAAAGCCTGGATACAGTGACCGACAACATGATGGAGATATCGCCAACGGTTGGTTATGCAGTGCCCCGTATCTGGGAAAAGTATTACTCAGCAATCTACATAAGAATGTCTGATGCCACTTGGTTCAAGAGACTGGCCTTTGGCACGGCCCTCAAAATCGGCAAAAAGCGTGCTAGCCTTAAGATGACCTTCAAGAAGGTTCCACTCTACATGGAAGGCCTGTACCAATTGGCCTACTTTTGTGTCTTTAGAAAGTTAAAGGAACGGTTGGGCTTCGACCGGTTGAGGGTCGCCTATTCGGGTGCCGCTCCCATCTCACCAGATGTGCTGTTTTTCTTCCAGTCAATCGGGGTTAATCTAATTGAAGGATACGGCCAGACCGAAGGTACTGGTGTTACCTGTGTGTCTCGTATGGGTCGAGTCAAGTTCGGGACAGTGGGTCCGCCGATTACTGGCACTGAAGTCAGAATCGCAGAGGATGGCGAGATTCTTGTAAGATCTCCGGGCGTATTTAAGGGGTACTACAAGAACCCCAAGGCCACGGCCGAGGCCATAAGGGATGGTTGGCTATATTCAGGAGATGTGGGGGAGATAGACGAAAATGGTTTTCTCAAGATAACGGACAGGAAAAAGGACATAATCGTGACAGCCGGGGGGAAGAACATAACCCCCCAATACATAGAAAATAAACTCAAATTTAGCCCTTACATCAACGATGCAGTGGTGATAGGAGATGGGAGAAAATATCTCACATGCCTGATAATGATCGACGAAGACAATGTAGTTAAATACGCCCAGGACCATAAGGTCCAGTTTTCCACGTACAAGGACCTGACACAAGACCCTGAAATAATAAAATTGATAGGTGAAGAAGTGGATAAGGTCAACGAACAGTTGGCAAGGGTGGAGCAGATAAAGAAGTTCACCATTCTTCCAAAGAAACTCTATGAGGAAGACGGCGAAGTCACCCCCACCATGAAGGTAAAGAGAAAGTACGTGAATGAAGCGTTCAAAGACCTGATTGAAGCAATGTACTCAGGAAAAAGGTAGAAGTGCCTAACGGGCTTGGTTTATAAAGTCAAAGCCTCTCCGGATTCCCTTCTCATTGAGGTCAAAAAACTTTTCCTTGGCCTTAAGGGCAGCCTTCATCCCCTCGATCGTTTCTTTTAAGCTGAGCAGCCCGCTCTTGGCACACACTGCCCCTATCATCACCATATTGGCCGCACGCTCTGAACCCACTTCATTGGCAAGTTCGAGGGTGGGCACCTTCACCACCTCCACATCATCCCTCGGAGGCTCTTCGTTTACCAGGGATGAGTTTATAAAGACCAGCCCTTTTTCCACAACGGTGGGGCCGAACTTGTCAAGGGAAGGCAGGTTCATGGCCACAAGAATATCCGGTTGGGAGGCCACCGGTGAGGCAATCTTTCTGTCAGAGATGGTCACTGTGCAGTTGGCCGTGCCCCCCCGCATCTCTGCACCGTAAGCCGGAAAATAGGTAACATTCACTCCCTTTAGCATAGCGCCGTGGCTGAGCACATAACCCATCAGCAGTACGCCCTGTCCGCCAAATCCTGAAAAAATGGTTCTCGTAATCATGTATTAGTCCTCGTATCCCGTGGTATCCTTTATAACGCCCAAGGGATAGGTGTTAACCATTACTTTGTTAACCCACTCCCATGCCTGCTTGGGTGACATTTTCCAGTTAGTGGGGCATGGCGAGAGCAACTCCACGAGGGCAAAGCCAAGGTCATCAAGTTGGCACCGAAAGGCCTTTTTTATGGCCCTTTTGGCACTCCTTATTTGTTTTACACCTGAAAGGGAGCATCGCTCTATATACACCACTCCATCACATACGGCCAACATCCTTGATATATCTATGGGTTGGCCATGATATCTTGCATCCCTCCCCCCCGGGGTAGTGGTGGCCTCTTGGCCAAGGAGGGTGGTGGGAGCCATCTGCCCACCTGTCATTCCATAGATTGCATTGTTGATGAAAACGGTACTTATGCGCTCGCCCCTGTTGGCTGCATGTATGGTTTCTGCGGTACCAATGGCCGCCAGATCTCCATCACCCTGGTAAGTAAAGACGAACTTGTCCGGTACGGTCCTCTTTATGCCCGTGGCCAATGCCAGGGGCCTACCGTGTGGGGCCTCGATCATGTCGAAATTGAAATAGTTATACGCCAATACGGCGCACCCAACCGGGGGGACACCGATTGTCTTTTCCCTGAGCCCAAGCTCGTCTATGCACTCGGCAACCAGCCGGTGTGCAATGGAGTGCCCACAGCCGGGGCAATAATGGGTATAATTATCCTTTAGGGATTCCGGCCTTCCAAATACCTTTTCGTATTTCAATGCAGGTTCACCACTCATACTTCAATCCTCCGGCCGACCTTTCCGTCTCCGCTGTTAACGGAGCTCAAGAACCCGGCCACCTCTGCTGGGGTAGGAACAATACCGCCTGGGACACCATAAAAATAAATTTCGGCCCTGTCACCCACTGACATGATCACGTCTTCTAACATCTGGCCCGCGGAGAACTCAAAGACCGCTATCTTGGAAACATTTTCCGATAGACTTCGCAGTTGTTTGGTGGGGAAGGGCCAGAGGGTAATGGGCCTGAACAGCCCTATCTTGGGCCCCCTGCCGGCAAGTTCTTCAATAGCACTCTCGGCTATCCTGGCTGCCGTGCCGTATGCAACCACTACTATCTCGGCTCCATCGGTACCAACCGTATCCCAGCGTGTCTCGTTAGCGGTTATTTGCTCGTATTTTTCAAGTAGCTTGAGATTGTGCTGGTACATCAGATTTATGTCTAGGATCATTGAATAAATAGCCCTGGGTTCCCTTCCCTTACACCCGTCCAGGATATAATCCCGGCGAGGTAGGTCTTTAGGGTCTATGGGGTCAGGGAATACCACCGGCTCCATGGTCTGCCCCATCATGCCATCACCGAGTATCATTACAGGGGTTCGGTACTTGTCAGCGATGTCAAAGGCCAAGAAGGTCACCTCTGCCAGCTCCTGGCAACCTGATGGCGCAAGCACGGGCGTCCGATAATCGCCATGTCCGCCCCCCCTTGTGGCCTGGAAATAATCCGCTGCTGAAGGGGCAATATTCCCGAGACCGGGTCCGCCCCGCATGGTATTTGCGATTACTGCAGGGAGTTCCATGCCTGCAAGATAGGAAATACCTTCCTGTTTCAAGGATATTCCCGGTGAGGACGAAGAGGTCATGGCTCTGGCCCCCGCAGCAGTGGCACCTATTATCATGTTGATGGAGGCGATTTCACTCTCGCCCTGAATAAATGTGCCACCCACCTGGGGCAGACGGCCAGAGAGGTATTCCGGTAATTCGTTTTGCGGCGTAATGGGATATCCCGCATAAAAACGGCAACCCGCTAACACAGCTGCCTCTCCCAGCACATGGTTTCCCCTCATTAGAACTTTTTCACTTGGCACGATACACCTCTATTGCAACTTCCGGGCAGACCAGAGCACACATGGTGCATGCTGTGCAACCCTTTCCATCCTCAGAAATATCTTCCTTAGGACGGGCGGGATGATAGCCCTTGCGATTTAATTCCTGATCTACCTCGATAATATGAAATGGACACACCTCAATGCAAAGGTAGCAGCCCTTGCATCTTTCCCTATCTACAATGATCTTGCCTTTTTTCTTATTCTGCGCCATTTGGAAACTTCCATTTTTTTGTCTCTGTTCGTAATTGAGGGAGGCCGTAAAATATCCCCGCCAGGTAGATTTGTCAAGGGTTTTAAGATTCAAGAGAAAAATTCCAAAAATACTTTGAAAAAAATTTCACTTTTTTGCTATACTCGCCATCGCCTTAGCAGGAGTATTTATATCGCAACTATGATGGCTTGGGAGGGTAAGATACCCGTTTTAATTTGCATAACTAAAATGAATTAAGTTGCTTTAAGGGGAATAACGATGGAGTCAAAGAATGTCTTGGTAATAAACGGAAATGAACTGACATTTACACCTGGTGAGACCATCCTTCAGGTGGCCAAGAGAAATGGCATTGATATTCCAACCCTGTGCTACCTCAAGCGGGCCACACCCACTGGGGCATGCCGGATATGCCTGGTGGAGGTGGAAGGAGCCAGGAATTTGGTCGCATCATGCTCCACACCAGCAGCTCCTAATATGGTAATTAAGACTGATAGCCCTCGAGTGATAAATGCGAGAAGGCTCAATATCGAATTGCTCCTGGCAAGCGGGCACCATAACTGCTTGGCCCAGGAAATGGATGAAGATTCCTGGGCCGAATTTCAGCTCAAGGCTATGCAACCCGAGGCCCATAAGGACATATGCCCGGCCTATGGTGACTGCAGGCTCCAGGACCTAGCCATTCGCTATCAGGTGAGGGATGTCCGATTTCAGCCAAAGGAGATCAAATATCCCATTGAGGATGTCAACCCCTTTATAGTCAGGGACTTTTCACGGTGCATACTGTGTGGGCGATGCGTCCAGGCATGTAATGAGGTCCAGGTAAATAATGCCATAAGCTATGGATACAGAGGGGCGGATTCCAAGATCGTTGCAAAGGGTGACCTTCCTTTGAAGGACTCTGACTGCGTGTTTTGTGGGGAATGCGTTCAGGCCTGCCCCGTGGGAGCACTGGTCCCAAAGGAGGACTTGAACCTTCATAGGCTGAAGGGAACCCCTATAAAAAGAGTGCGCACCACCTGTTCCTATTGCGGTGTGGGCTGCCAGATATACCTCCATGTCCAGGAGGGCAAGGTTATAAAGGTGACGGGGGTGGAAGATGTTGGCCCCAATTATGGAAGTCTCTGTGTAAAGGGCCGCTTTGGATATGAATTTATTAATCACGAGGAGAGACTCACCAGACCCCTTATTAAGGAAAATGGTGAGTTCAGGGAGGCCTCCTGGGACGAGGCCCTTGAGCATGTGGCCCAGAGGTTCAAAAAGGTCAGAGAGAAAAACGGATCAGATTCGATAGGGGTCTTTTGCAGCGCTAGGATGACGAACGAAGAGAATTATGTTGCCCAGAAGTTCACCAGGGCGGCGTTAGGGACCAACAACATAGATCACTGCGCGCGGCTCTGACACTCCTCAACAGTGGCAGGTCTTGCCGCAGCATTCGGAAGCGGGGCAATGACAAACCCCATTGAAGACATAGAAAAGGCCAATGTTATCCTGATCACCGGTTCCAATACCACTGAAAATCACCCCGTCTTATCTTCCTATGTGAAAAGGGCGGTGACCCTAAAAGGGGCAAAGCTGATAGTCGTAGACCCCAGGCGGATTCCAATAACCCGGTACGCTACGCTTTGGCTCCGGCCCAATCTGGGTACAGATGTGGCCTGGATTAACGGCCTAATGCACGTGATCATAAGAGAAGGCCTCTATGATGAGGATTATGTCAAGCAGAGGACAGTGGGTCTTGATGATCTCAAGAAGATTGTTGAGAAGTACACCCCTGATTACGTAGAGAAAATAACCGGCATACCCAAAGAAAGGCTTGAAAAGGCGGCAAGAATGTATGGAGGCGCCAAGGCCGCTTCTATTCTTTATGCAATGGGGATAACTCAGCATAGAACCGGCACGGATAATGTCAAATCGCTTGCAAACCTTGCCATGCTGTGTGGAAACGTGGGGATCGAGGGCGGTGGTGTAAACCCCCTAAGGGGACAAAACAATGTCCAGGGGGCATGTGACATGGGAGGACTTCCCAATGTTTACACGGGGTATCAAAAGGTTGTTGACCTAGCAGTACGCTCCCGTATGGCAAAGGCATGGGGTGTTAAGGAACTTCCCCAGGAACCCGGTCTTACCGTAACGGAGATGATGGAGGCGGCTTATGAGGGAAATATCAAGGCACTATATATCATGGGTGAGAACCCAATGGTATCTGATCCTAACTTGAACCACGCTCAAGAGGCCTTGAAGAAGGTGGACTTCCTTGTGGTGCAGGATATCTTCCTGACAGAAACTGCCAGGGAGGCGGACGTGGTTTTGCCTTCGGCATGTTTCGCAGAAAAGGATGGGACCTTTACCAATACGGAGAGGAAAGTCCAACGGGTGCGAAAGGCCCTTGACCCGCCAGGAGAGGCAAAGCAGGATTGGGAGATAATCTGCGAGCTTTCCACAAGACTGGGGTATCCCATGAAGTATGATGATCCCAAGGCCATCATGGAAGAGATAGCCGCAGTTACCCCGTCGTACTGTGGTATCACATATGAGAGAATTGAGTACGACGGGCTCCACTGGCCCTGTACCGGAACGGATCATCCCGGTACGCCGTGCCTGCATGTGGACCAATTTACCTGCGGGTTGGGGGTCTTCCATGCCATCGACTATATCCCCCCTGCAGAGCTGCCCGACGAGGAGTATCCGTTTTACCTCACCACTGGAAGAATACTTTTCCAGTATCACACGGGCACCATGACCATGAAGGTGGACGGCCTTAACCAGATTGCCCCTGAATGCTTTGTGGAAATTTCAAGAAAGGACGCCATGGCCAAGAATATAAAGGATGGTGATCCATTGAGGGTGAGGTCTAGAAGGGGGGAGATTGTGGCCAAGGCCAAGATCTCTGAAAAGGCCGTGGACGGGACAATATTTATTCCGTTCCATTTTGCCTCGGCCGCTGCAAATAAACTTACCAACTCGGTGCTGGATCCAGTTGCCAAGATACCCGAGTACAAGGTATGCGCAGTCCAGATAGAAAAAGCCAGATCATAAGGAGTAGGACCTATGCTTACGGCTGCTGATTTGACCATGAAGAATCCAGATCTTACAAGCGAGATTATGGAAGAGGTTGACCGGATTATTGATGAGAACAAGGGGAAACCCGGTTGCCTGATACCGGTATTGGAAGATTGCCAGCGGGCTGCGGGATATCTGCCGGTGGAGCTGCAGGAGTATATAAGCGATCGGCTAGATATTCCGGCAAGCACCATATATGGGGTCGTAACCTTTTATTCCTTTTTTTCAATGGTTCCCAAGGGAAGGCACGTTATAAAGGTATGCCTGGGAACTGCCTGTTACGTGAGGGGTACAAAAGCGATCATAAAAAGGCTAGAGGACGAATTTGGCCTGGAGGTGGGTCAGACCTCAGAGGACCGTCGTTTCTCCCTTGAAGCGGTTCGATGTCTGGGTGCCTGTGGCCTTGCGCCAGCGATGGTTATAGACGATGACACCCACGGGGGAGTGAACCCAAATAGGCTGGGAGAACTACTGGACAAGTACGAGTAGATGTTGCCTATTTGGTGTTATTTGGCAAGGCGGGCCCTGGTGATGGGATCCGCCCAATGTTTATACCCTTTTGTTTGAGGAGGAACGACGGATTTGAAACTCTCAGAGGTTAAAGAAATTTTGAAGGCCGAGGTAGTTGCGGGAGAAGAGCATCTGGGCAGGACAGTGGTAGCGGGCGTTGGAAGTGATTTGATGAGTGACCTCTTGACCGGACCCACTGCAGATGCTGTGTTGCTCACGGGCCTTAATAACGTCCAGGTGGTGAAGACGGCGGTGGTGGCTGGAATAGGGGCTGTAATCCTTGTAAGGGGCAAGAGGCCTGCACCAGACATGGTCAGACATGCCAAGGAACAACAACTCCCCCTCTTGACCACACCCTTTACCATGTTTTCTGCCTGTGGGCGGTTGTTTGAAAAGGGATTGAGAGGGGTTGAGAAAAAGGCAGTGGGCACAGGGGAAGTGAAAGAAGGTCTGGGTCGTTAGGGCCTCTGCCATAGTACGAGCAACAGGGGCCTGTGATCGGCGATAGGGTATGCAGAGTTTGACAAAGACGTTCCGGGTCCAGCCCAGGGATTTTGTCAAGGCTGGTGAGGCCTCCTTGAAGATCCAGAGGCTGCTCAAGGACATCGGCTTTGATCCAACACTGATTCGGCGGGTGGCTGTTTGCGCCTATGAGTCTGAGATGAATGTGGTCATGTACGGGGGAGAAGGTAAGATTCTCCTGGAGGTGAGCGCGGAGAAAATCTCTGTTATTACCGACGATGACGGTCCTGGTATTGAGGATATAGAAAAGGCGCTGCAAGAAGGCTACTCGACCGCCCCGCCCGAGTATAGGGAAATGGGGTTCGGGGCAGGAATGGGACTGCCAAATATAAAGAAGAATGCTGACTTGTTTGAGATAAGGTCCGGGAAGGGTGACGGGACTACCCTTGTCATGTCTTTTGAGGTGAGGCAATGATTGAAAAGTTGCCCTCAGCCACCGAGCAACAGGTCAATTATGTAAGGATAGATGAGGACAAGTGTAATGGCTGTGTCCTGTGTATGAAGGTATGCCCCACTAAGGCCATAAGGGTGAGGGACAACCACAAGGCGGTTATAGTGGGCGTTTGTATTGATTGTGGGGAGTGTGTAAAGGTCTGCCCGAGGGGGGCCGTAGAGCCCATAATAAATCTCACAAGCGATTTTGAGGAAGCACCTTACAAGGTTGTGAGCCCATCAACAGCCATTTATGCCCAGTTCGGACCTGACGTTATGCCAAATGATGTATTACTTGCACTCAAAAAGATGGGCTTTGATTACGTACACGATCAATCCTATACCAGCGAGATGTTTAATGTAGCAATAGAGCTTTATGTGAAGGAAAACCACGAGCATGGTCATTCTCCTTGGCCCCTGATCTCACCGGTTTGCCCTGTGGTGGTTAGGCTCATAAGGTACCGATATCCTTCTTTATTGAAGCACCTACCTCCCCTTGCCACTCCCAGGGAGATAGTGGCCCGTGAGGCCAAGAAAAGGCTGTCCCAAAAACACGGATGTTCACAGGATGTCATCAAGGTGATCCATGTGACCCCATGTGCGGCGAAGATGATTTGCATAAGGGAGCCGTTCTTCCTTGAGCGATCATACCTGGATGCTGCAGTGGGGATATCCAGTATACATGAGGAGATAATAAGGAACCTCAAGGACCTGGAAGAGGACACAGTGCTGCATCATTCAGGAGGAATTGGCCTTGGCTGGGGGATGTCAGGGGGCGAGATAGCAGGCCTTCACATGAACTGCCTTGCCGTGTCAGGCCTTAGCGAGACCATAAAATACCTTGAGCAAATCGAGATGGGTCTGTTGACCGACATTGAGTATGTGGAGTTTAGGATGTGTACCGAGGGTTGCATTGGCGGCCCCCTGACCGTAGTAGATAAGTACAGGGCTAAACATCGCCTTCAAACATTGGTGAGGTTGTTTGGTGCGGAGAGGAGGGTAAAATACGAATATGTCAAGAATCTTTATGATAAAGGGTGGTTCTTGGCGGAAAGGGAAGTAGAGGGATTTCCATCAGAAAGGAGCGCCAGGGATATCAAGGCGGAGATAAGGAGACGGAATCAAATCGAAAAGATATTGGAACATCTGCCGAGGAAGGAATGCGGGCTGTGCGGTTCCCCTGATTGTGAGACATTTGCTGAGGATGTCGTGGATGGGAGATCCTCCCTTGATAAATGCGTATTTCTGGATGCAAAGGGCAAGGAAAAGGGGCTTCAATGAGGGTTAGGGATATCAAGGAGATGTTGGGTCTGGAGCTGGTGGCAGGCTCGAGTGGCCTGGATAGGATGGTTCAGGGCGGTTATTGCGGCGATTTGCTCAGCGATGTGATGGCCAACGCCCCACAGGGCGGGGTATGGTTAACAGTGCAGGCACACCAGAACATCGTGGCGGTGGCGGTCTTGAGGGAATTGGCCGCAATTATACTGGTTAATGGCTCTAAACCTGACCCCAAGACCATAGAAAAGGGGGAGCAGGAGGGTATACCTATACTTCTGACAAATCAAGGCTCCTATGAAGCGGCAGGGAGGTTATATATGGCAGGGATTGGGCAAACGAGGGATGAAGCGCTTTGATGTTGACCTTCATATTCACTCCTGTCTTTCCCCTTGTGCTGAAATGGATATGAGCCCTAAGCGCATTGTGGAGCGGGCCGCAGAAAAGGGTCTGGACATAATAGCAATAAGCGACCA
>Ga0209834_10000172_pt1 | contig 38634 bp, 37 predicted proteins | sample Mar14236cmmetaG_FD_184134 | JGI IMG/M metagenome (GOLD analysis project Ga0209834, IMG submission 184134) | Marine hydrothermal vent microbial communities from Guaymas Basin, Gulf of California to study Microbial Dark Matter (Phase II) - Marker... ... | reverse complement strand
CGGGAAAGACGCCCCTGACCATGGAACTGGCCCGGTGCATCCACGCCATGGGCTGGCGGGTGGCCGTGGTCAGCGACGGCCGGCGGCTGTTGCGCTCGGCCGCCGGGGCGGGCGACGAGCCGTATCTCATGGCCCGGCGGCTGGACGGCGTACCGGTGGTGGTGGGCAAGGACCGCTGGACCGCCGGAATGACCGCCGTGGAGCGCTTTTCCTCCCAGGTGGTGGTCCTGGACGACGGGTTCCAGCACCTGCGGCTGGAGCGGGATCTTGATCTGCTGCTTTTCGACGCTCAGGCGCCCATGGGAAACGGCCTGGTTTTTCCCGGCGGCCGGCTGCGGGAGCCGACCCGGGCCGCCCGGCGTTGCGATGCCGTGGTGCTGGTGAACCGCGGCGGCGAGCCGGGGGCCGATGAGGCAAGGCTCCCCGGGGGCGTGGCGGACCGGCCGCACTTCACCGTTACCTTGAAAGCCCGCCCGGTGGACGTTCGATTCGGGATGCCAGGAGATTCGCCGCCTTTTTCCCCCCAGGCCTTCCTGGCCGGCCGGCGCTGCGTTGTCTTCTCGGGCATCGCCGACAACGCACGTTTTTTCGAAGACGTGGGCCGCCTCGGCGGGGAGGTGGTCGCGTCTTTCGGGTTCCGGGATCACCATCCCTACCGGCGGGCAGACCTTCGCCGGCTGCTGGGCGCCGCCCGGCGGACCGGTGCCCGCTGCCTGGTTACCACCGCCAAGGACGCGGTGCGCCTGGAAGCCTTCGGTCCCCTTGAATTGCCGCTGGTGGTCATCGATCTGGAGCCGTCCTGGAGCGACGGGGGGCAGGACATTCGGGCTTTTCTGGAACGGCGCCTGGGGCGGCCCCCCGCCGGGCGACGCTAGGGACGGACTTCCACCTCGCCTCTAAGGTGATCCTTGACCTCGGCGATGGTCACCTGGCCGCGATGGAAGATCCCGGCGGCCAGGGCCGCGTCGGCGTCGGTGCGGGTGAAGACGTCGGCGAAGTGTTGGACACACCCGGCCCCGGACGAGGCGATCACCGGAATCGTCACCGCGGACTTGACCGCCTGGACGAGCTCCAGGTCGAAACCATCGTGGGTGCCGTCGCGGTCGATGCAGTTGAGCAGGATTTCCCCGGCGCCCAAACCCTCGCAGACCCGGGCCAGGGTTACTGCATCCACCGGCCGTCCCTCGCGCCCGCCTTTTACCGTGCACTGGTACCAGCACCAGCGTTCGCCCGCCGGCCCCGGCCGCGCGGTTTCGATCACGTGGTGGGGCACGGCGTCGGGCGAGGGCACGTAAACCCGCCGCGGGTCGATGGAAATCACCACCGCCTGGTTGCCGTATACCCGGGCGATCTCTTCGATGGCGCTTTTCCCGGTGGCTTTTTGGGTGCGCAGAAAATCTTCGACCACGGCCACGGCGTCCGACCCGATGGACACCTTGTCCGCCCCGGAGCGAAAGTAGGCCCCGGCCACTTCCAGGGCCGAGTAATGCCGGCCGTCCTTGTCGGTAAAATCGCGGATCCCACCGCCGATGGTCAGGGGAACGAACACCTCCCGCGAGGTTTGCTCCAGGACCTCGAGCATCGGCATGTCTTGCAAGGGAAAATCCCGGAACCCGGTGATGTTGAGGAAGGTGATCTCGTCGGCGCCTTGCCGGTAGTAGTCCCGGGCGAGATCCACCGGCCGGCCCAGGTTGCGCACCGCGCCGTCCTGGCGCACGTCGTAGCGGTCTCCCTTGGTGACCACGAGCTCGCCGGCGTCGTCGGCGCGCACGTCCAGGCAGGCGATGATGCGTTTGGCCAGAACGGTTTGGGCCGGCGTCCGGGGCGGCCGGCAGGAGGCCTGGCCTGCCGCAAGGAAGTTGGCCAGCAGCCGCAATCCGGCCGGGCCGCTTTTTTCAGGGTGAAACTGGGTGCCGGTGAGCTGTCCCCGCTGGACGGCGCTGACGAAAGGGACATCGTAATCGGACACGGTCAATACCACTGCCGGATCGTCGGTGGAGACGTGGTAGGAGTGCACGAAGTAAAATTTTTCGTCTCCGTTGAGGCCGGCGAAAAGCGGTGATGCCTGGCAGGGGCGGATGCCGTTCCAGCCGATATGGGGGACGGCCAAACGGGTGCCAAAGCGCCGCACGAAGCCGGGCAGGACGCCGAGGCCGGCGACGCCGGGGGCTTCCTCGCTGCCGGCGAACAGGGCCTGCATGCCAAGGCAGATGCCCAAAAAGGGGCGGTCCTCGGCCAGGTACTGCTTCAGCGGCGCCACGAATCCTTTCTGGTGCAGGATCTGCATCATGTTGCCGAAGGCGCCGACCCCCGGGAAGATGAGCTTTTCAGCCTCGAGGATATCTTGGGGCCGCTGGACGCGGCGCACCGTTTCGCCGAGGCGTTCGATGGCGTTGACGACGCTGCGCACGTTGCCCGCGCCGTAGTCGAGCAGGGTAATCATGGGCTTCCTTTCAAGCGCTGTTGAAAAAGAAATCAATACTCCAAGCCGAGCTGGAACTCAAGAATCGTTGCAGGCGAGAAGTACCCCGGAAGCCGGGTTTCTGCGCCGGAGGGAAACCGAGAGGAACGGAGGCCCGTGGCTGAATTATGGGGCCTTGAGTTTCGCAAGAACCGCCAGACGCGGGTCCACCGGCGCAGCCGCGCAATTGCAGGCGCCGGTGTTGAGATTCGCCCCGCAATGGGGACAGAGCCCGCGGCAGTCCGGCCGGCAGAGGACCCGGTAGGGAACGAGCGCCATGACTTCCTCGCGCACCGCCTCGTCGGTTTCCAGCACCTGGCCGTCGAAAAAGAGCAGCCCCACGTCCTCGGCGCTCAGTTCCAGGTCTCCCGGCGTCGGATGACGCCGTTCCTCCGGCTGCGGTGCAAAGACGCAGGAAAAATCAGAGGCGGCATCCTGCTCGAATTCCGCCAGGCAACGGGCGCAGGTCAGGCGAAGACGGACGGACAGGTGCCCGCGGACCTCCACCGTATCGGCCACGCGATTGAGCGCCAAGCTTACGGCCACCGGGGTAAGGAAGACGGCTTCGCCGCTTTGTTCAACGTCGGCCAATCCCTCGTCTCGGGCCGGGCTGAATTCGTATGACAGGTGCAGCCCGGTGTCCTTGATGGCGTCCAGGTGAACTCGCATGGGCAGCCTCCCCTCAATCGTTGTTGGGCGCGATGGTAGCCCCTGTGCGCGCCGGACACAACCCCTCTTGACCTGCCGGCCCCGCGGCCGTTAAGTTATTTTTGGGGATGCTGGCCGAGCCGTTGCCGGATAACGTCCGGGACGCTAGTACAGCGGATTGACCACCCGGATGCCTTCGATGAGGGACTCGTGGGACAAGTCTTCCGTCCACAACGTGGCGGCACGTGCTTTGACGGCGGCAGCGACGATCATCGCATCCCAGAAGGAGAGGCGGTAACGCTCTTCGATCTCGGATGCTTTCAGCAGATCTGCGGGGTCAGGGGTGACCAGGGGCCAACAGGCGTAGGTCTCCACCAGGCTGCGGGCCAGGGGGCGTGGCAGCGGTGCCGGTACCTTTCGGGTGATGTTGACGTAAAATTCCTGAAGTACCTGAACGCTGATCACACCGCCGCCCTTTTCCCACAAGCCCCTGACCAGTTCGAGCGCCTTTTTATGCCGCGGGCCCGCCTCGATGTCGTGGGCGTAGATCAGGATGTTGGTGTCAACGAAGATGGTCGCGGTCATGCAAGGCCTCCCGGTCCGCCGGGCAACCGCCCAGGGGAAAGCCGGCTTCCAGAAACGCCATGGCTTTGCGCCGCGCCCGATCATAGTTTTCCGCCGTTTCCACCAGGCGAGTCAGTTCATCTCCGATCATTTTAGAAATCGATGTATTGCGGCTCGCCGCCAGAATCTTGGCTTTTTGGATCAAGGTTTTTTCAAGGCTCAAAGTAATGTTTTGCTTCATGGCAGCCTCTCCTTTTTTACACGTAAAATTCGTGTAACACGTTTTTTTCGTGAGGTCAATTCGTTCTCGTGAAAGCCATTTTTCTTTTTGAGAGCGAAGCCTTTCTAACCGCCGAAGATTTACGGGAGAACCCCCATGCACCAGGTCCTGATCCATCCCGCCAGCTACGATGACTGCGCAGCGGCCGTGGCCGCGGCCTTTGCCCGCTTTGCCCCCGAAATTTCCGGCCGCCGGGTGCTCGTTAAACCCAACCTGCTCCGGGCTTCGGCGGCCGAAGACGGCATCGTCACCCACCCGGCCGTACTGACTGCCGTGATCCGGGAACTTGAAGCCCGCCGCCCCGCCGAGATCGTGGTGGGCGACAACCCGGGGCTCTACAGTTATGGCGCCAACGAGGCCGCCTTCGCCCAGACCGGGCTGGGAGAGGCGGCCGGCGCCTACTATCGCAACATCGGCACCGAGGGGGTCCAGGTGCCGCTGAAGACCTCGGGTTTCGAGGGGGCGGTGTCGGTGTCCCGGGCGGTCATGGAGGCCGACGTGGTGATTTCGTTGCCCAAGTTCAAGACCCACGGATTGACGGTGATCACCGGGGCGATCAAGAACAGCTACGGCATCCTGCCCGGAGCCCAGAAGGCCCGGCTTCACCTGCTGGCCGGAAGCCCGGCGCGCTTCAACGAGACCATCGTGGATGTCTTCAAGCTGCGGGTGCCGGATATGTTTATCATGGATGCGGTAGTGGGAATGGAGGGCAACGGGCCTGCGTCGCCGGACCTTAGATCCATCGGCTGCCTGCTGGCGGCGGACAACGCCGTGGCCATGGACGCGGTGATGGCCCGCATGATGGGACTTGATCCGGGCCGGCTGCGCTTTTTGCAGCGGGCGGCGGAAGACGGCCTCGGCCGCTACGAAAACGAAGCCATCGAGATCATCGGTCGCATGCCGGTACTCGCCGATTTCAAGGTGCCGCCGCTGGGCGGCGAGGCCCTGGCCGGCAACACCGCGGTGCAGGAGATGCTGACCGGCCGCGTCGGTCTGCGGCCCCGGGCCGACGCCGAGGGGTGCACCGGCTGCGGCACCTGCGTGGAGCAGTGTCCCGCCGGCGCCCTGACCCTGGTGGATGATCTGCCGCAGGCGGCGCCGGAGCTGTGCATCACCTGCTTTTGCTGCCAGGAGATGTGCCCGGAGCAGGCGATGGTCCTGGCCTGACAGCCTTCTGAAAACAAACGGCGCCTGGGGTTGTCCGGAGCGGACGGATTTGGCCGCCCCGGACAACCCCAAGCGCCGTAATATTCAGTTCGCCGTGATTAATCCGGCAGCCGTACCGTCAACACCGGCACCGTCGCACGCCGCAGCACCCGCTGGGCGGTGCTGCCCAGCATGGCGTCGGCCAGGGTGCCATGGCCGTGGGCGCCCATGACGATCAGGTCGCATTGCCGATCTTCGGCTACCTCCAGGATTTTCTGCACCGCGTTGCCCCGCTCCAGCACGATCTCGTCGGAGCCGAAGGTTTGGGCCGCCGCCTCCGAGACGGCGGTCTCGTAAAACTTGTCCAGCACGTCCCGGATCACGCCGCTGTCGCGTCGCTTGCCGATAAGCTGCTCCCGGGCCTCGTTCTCGCGGCGATCGCGGATTTCCTTCCATTGCGCTTCGGTGATGTAACCGATGATCCGCTGGTCGAAGTTGGGGATTTCTTCGATGACGTGCAGGATCACCAGGCTGGCCTCGTATTTGCCGGCCAGGCTCAGGGCGTAGGAGAAGGCGTAGCGGGCACTCCACGACAAGTCTGTGGTGTAGAGGACCTTTTTGATATTGACGCTGGGCAGTTCCATGGTGAAAACCTCGTTTTTTTGAAATTAAGAGCGCGTCATTTCAGGCAGAGGCCTTGGCTTTCTTATCGCGCATCAACCGCTGGCGTTCTCCGATGGGCAGCGTAAGCGTCGGGTCGCGTCGAATCCGATACTTCTGCATGAAAAAGACCACTACCCAGAGGGCGATGCCGACGGCATCCACCAGGTAGGTGGGCAGGTCGACCCAAAATACCACCCAGTTGATCAGGTGGGGAAAAAAGAGCAGCAGGGTCGACACGGCGGCGATGATCCATTCGAAAACGGTCATGCCGCAGAGAAAATAGCCCATGGTGAGACTGCCGAAGGCGATGGTGCCCAGGATGATGGTGATCCAGGTGGAGACCACCTGGAAGGCGGGCATGATGTGACCGGGGCCGCCGAGAAGGAAGCCGGGCGAAAAGGCGAACAGGAACGGCCCGATGTAGAGCATCTTGGCGAACTTGAACGAGGTCCAGCCGGTCTTCCAGGGGTCCGAGCCGGCGATGGCCGCCCCGGCGTAGGCGGCCACGCACACCGGCGGGGTGATGTTGGAGTCCTGGCTGAACCAGTAGACGATCATGTGCGAGGCGATCAGGGCGAAGGACACCTGCCCCATGATCAAGTCCCGTTGAGGATCCCCCGGCAGCAGCTCCCCGAGGGGAAGCTGCAGCTCCATGAAGCCAACCCCCCAATGGGTGCGGGAGATCATGTCCGCCAATGCGCCCACTGCCAACACCGCCGTGATGAGGTAGGCGGCAGTCACCGGGACGCCCATGCCGAGCACCAGGGATGCCAGGCCGATGAGCAGGATGGCGATCACCAGCTGCCCCTGGGACAGCTCGATGATGATCTGGGAAAAGCGCAACCCGATGCCGGTGAGCTGAATGGTGCCGACGATGATGCCGATCACGCCCACGGTTGCGCCGATGATGAGGGTGGCGTTGGCCCCTTCCTGCATGGCGACGAGGATTTCCTTGACACCCATGCGCTTGTCCGGGGTGAGCCAACTGACGGCGACACAGGAAAGGATTGCCCAGAAGGCGGCGTACCCCGGAGAAAACCCCATGAGCATCATCACCACGATGATCACCAGCGGCAGGGACATGAACCACTGTCGCTTGAGGATCTGCCAGGCGGTGGGGGCGTTGGGGTCGCGGATGCCCACCAGCCCGAATCGCTTGGCCTCGAAATGGATCATGACGAAGACCGACAGGAAGTAGATCACCGCCGGAAAGATCGCCATGAGCATGATCTTGACGTACGGGATCTCGGTCATTTCGGCCATGATGAAGCCGCCGGCGCCCATGATGGGCGGCATGAACATCCCGCCGATGGAGGCCGAGGGCTCGATGGCCCCGGCCACGTGGGGCCGAAAGCCGGCCTTTTTCATCAGGGGGATGGTGAACGCCCCGGTGGAGACGGTGTTGGCGATGGCGGAGCCGGAAACCGAACCAAAGAAACCCGAGGCTATGACCGCCACCTTGGCCGGTCCGCCGGTGGTCCGGCCGGCCAGCGCCATGGGTAAATCGAGAAAGAAGCGGTTGGCGCCCGAGGCCTTGAGAAAGGAGCCAAAGAAGATGAACAGGATGACGTAGGTGACCAGCACAGAGGCCATGATCCCGAAGACGCCTTCCTGTTTCTGGTAGATGTGATTCAAGGTCCGGTCCACGGCGAACCCCGAGTGGGCAAAGGAATCCAACACGGGCACATGATGCAAAAAATCGCCCCAGAAGGCGTAGGCGAGAAACATGAGGCCGACGATGGTCATGGACCAGCCAAGCACCCTGCGGGCCACTTCCAGGGAGATGAGGATGCCGACGGTGCTGACAAACGTGTCCAACCTGGTTTCGGAGCCCATCCGGTAGTTGATCGCCTCGTACTCCACGATGTAGTAGCCGACCGCAAAAATGGCCACCAGCGCCAGGACGATGTCCATCACCGAGGGCTTGAAGCTGGGGGATTTCCTGGAAAGGGGATACACCAGGAAAACCATCACGTAAGTAATCAACACGTAGACGCCGAGGAAGTACTGGGTGGCTACCGGGGTAGCGGCGCAATACAGGTAGAACATCACCATCGAAATGCCAAGAACGGCCACGACGTGTTTCCAAAAACCATGGAGCGAGCGGCCGGTCTTGGCGTCTTTCTCGATGATCTCCTTGAGTCGCTCCTTGTCTTCTACATTGGCGATTTCCGGTTCGCTCATAATCTGTTCCTCACCTGCGGCGTTTTTTTCAGCTATCCTCCGGTCTGCTGGAAAAAAGGGGGGAGGTGAGCCCTCCCCCCGTCAGACTGGCTTTCGTGCGATGGGCCGATTACGGCATAAGGTCGGCCGGAATCTCGATCCCTTTTTCCTTCCAGAACTTCACCGCGCCCGGATGCAAGGGCACCGAAGCCCCGCGGAAGTTGTTCTCGATGGTCATTTCCTTGAAGGTTTTCTTGGCCATCACCATGGCTTCCATGCCTTCCTTGGACCACAGGGTCTTCATGACGGTGTAGACCAGTTCCTCGTCCTGGTCCTTGTTGGTGGTGAGGATGGCCCCGTCCTGGAAGGTTTTGCACTCGGGCATCCCCTTGCCGTAGGTGCCGGCCGGAATCACGGTCGGTGAATAGGCGAAGGCATCGTAGAACTTGGTTTTTTCGGCATCGATGTCGACATCCACCAGGGCGATCTTCACCTGCACGGCGGCCTCGATGACCGAACGGTTGGGATAGCCCACCAGGACCCAGAAGGCATCTATCTTGCCGTCCTGGAAAGCGCTGGCGGCCTGGCTGTAGCCGAGAAAAGTCGGCTTAAAATCATCCCACAGGCCGATATGACGGAAGAAACGCTCGGCGCTGGCCGCCGCTCCGGAACCGGCGTTGCCGAGGGCGACGCGCTTGCCCTTGAGGTCCATGGCGCTCTTGTAACCGTCATCCACGCGTACCACCAACTGCGCCGGGGCGCCGTAGAGATAGCCCATGGCGCGGATATTGTTGTATTGGTGGGTATCCTGGGGCAGCTTGCCTTTGAACCCCAGGTCGGAGTCCACGGCATAGCAGACGCCGAAATCCGATTCGCCGTTGTGAACCCGCTTGACGTTTTCCACCGAACCGCCGGAGCCGACGGAGGTGGCTCTGATGTTGGGGTTGACCTTGGGTACATACACGGCCATGGCGTTGGTAAACGTGTTGAACGTCCCACCCGTCGGGCCGCCGCCGATCTTGATGTTGTATTCCTTGGCCTGCACGACGGTCATCCCGGCCAGGATCACTGCGACGGATAAAAGACTGACCCACAGAACTCGCTTCATCGACTAACCTCCTTGTGGCTATCTTGGCGTTGACGGTTGCGGCCGTCCGTGCGACGACGGCCGGACCGGCCTGCTCCGGCAGGCCTTCTCTTACTCTTGCAATTTTCGATCTTAAATGAAAAAAAGACAAGGTTCAAGATTTCAAAATTTGACGACGCGGGATTTTTTACGAACACATCAATGGAGTCCTTATGATTGTCGCCGGTCTCAAGCTGACTCTTCTCGGAATGGCGGTGGTATTCAGCTTCCTGCTGCTGCTGATTCTGTCCGTCAAGATTTCCCAGCGGTTTCTCTCGGCGGGAAGCGTCCGGGAGCTGGCCGAGATGGAGGCGGCCGATTTGAGACGGCGTCGACGGGCGGCGCCGGGCGCCGACGACCGGACCCTGGTCGCCGTCATCAGCGCGGCCATCGCGGCCCACCGCGCCCGCCTGCGGGGGCGAAAATAAGTCCGCTGGCAACTTGCAACGATAACAAGGACAAGCGACCGTTATGAAAAAAATCGAGTTCATGGACACCTCCCTTCGCGATGGATTCCAATCGGTGTTCGGCGCGCGCGCCCTGACCGACGATTTCATCCCCGCGGTGGAAGCCGGCGCCCATGCCGGCATCACCCACATGGAAGCCGGCGGCGGGGCCCGTTTCCAGGCCCTCTTCATGTACTGCGGCGAGTCGGCCTTCGACATGATGGACCGTTTCCGCGCCGCCGCCGGGCCGGACATCAAGCTCCAGACCCTGGCCCGGGGCATCAACGTGGTGGCCCTGTCGGCCCAGCCGCGGGACATGATCGACCTGCACGCGCGGATGTTCAAGAAACACGGGATGACCCACATCCGCAACTTCGACGCCTTGAACGACGTGCGCAACCTCACCTACTCGGGCCAATGCATCAAGAACGCCGGATTGCACCACCAGGTCTGCGTTACCATGATGGAGCTGCCGCCCGGGTGCAGCGGGGCCCACGACGTGCCGTTCTACCTCAGGACCCTGCGCGAAATCCTCGACTCCGGGCTGCCCTACGACTCCATCTGCTTCAAGGACGCCTCGGGCACGAGCCACCCGCGCAAGTTCTACGAGACGATCAAGGCGGCGCGCAAACTGCTGGGCGATGACACCATCATCTGGGCCCATACCCACGAGACCGCCGGGGTGGGCATCGCCCAGTACGTGGCGGCCATCGAGGGCGGTGCCGACGGGGTGGACGTGGCACGCACGCCGCTGTCCGGGGGCACCTGCCAGCCGGACATCCTGTCGCTGTGGCACGCGCTCAAGGGGACCGGGTTCACCCTGGACATCGACGTCAAGAAGATCATGGAAGCCAACCGGGTGCTCGAGGACTGCCTTCAGGACTACTTCTTTCCGCCGGAGGCCCAGAAGGTCTCCTCGGAGGTGATCCTGTCGCCCATGCCGGGGGGGGCCCTGACGGCCAACACGATGATGATGCGCGACACCGGTACTCTGGACCTGTATCCCAGGGTGATCGAGGCCATGAGCGAATGCGTGGCCCGGGGCGGCTTCGGCACCTCGGTGACCCCGGTGTCCCAGTTCTACTTCCAGCAGGCCTACGCCAACGTCACCCAGGGGCCGTGGAAGAAGATCACCGACGGCTACGGCAAGATGGTGCTGGGCTACTTCGGCCGCACGCCGGTGGCGCCGGACCCGGAGATCGTGCGCATCGCCGAGCAGCAGATGGGCAAGCCGGTCTTCAAGGGCAACCCGGTGGACGAGCTGGCGCCCGGAATTCCCAAGGCCAAGGCCATCCTGGAAAAGGAGGGGCTGCCGGTCACCGATGAGAATATCTTCATCGTGGGCGCCCTGCAGACACCCGGGGGCAACAAGGGTCTCGATTTCCTGAAGGGCAGCCGGCCCATCAACGTGCGCAAGGTGGGCAAGGACGAAGTCCCGGCGCCGGCCGCAGCGGCATCCAACGCGGCGGCGTCGGTGGATTTCCCCGGCGAATATACCGTGACAGTGGAGGGCAAGGTCTACCAGGTCAAGGTGGAGGCGGCCACCGGCGCGGTGCAGTCGGTTCAGCCGGCCGAGGCGCAGGAATCGGTGGACACCGTGGCGGTCAAGGCCAAGCTGCAAGGCATCGTTTCGGAGATTTTCTTTGCCGTCGGAGACGCGGTGCGCCAGGGGGAAACCCTGCTCATCCTCGAGGCGATGAAAATGGAAACACCGGTGGTGGCCCCCTGCGACGGCAAGATCGCCTCCATCGACGTGGAAAAGGGCCAGGTGGTCAAGCCCGAGCAACTGGTGGCGACCATCGCCTAGACCGGGAGACCCTGAGATGCCAACGAGAAAACGCTTTGCCGGGGCACTGCTGGCGGCTGCCGTGATCCTGGCCAGCTTCGCGGCCCCTGTGGGCGCCGCCGCTTCGACCGGCGGGACCGGCGCCGATCTGGCGCCAATGGGAGCTATGGTCGGCGAGTTTGCCAAGACCACCGGGATTTTCGGATTCCTGTTCCCGGCTTCCGGCCACTGGACCGACGGCATCGGCAGCCTGGTGATGGTGGCCGTTGGCCTGCTGATGCTGTACCTGGCCATCGGCAAGCACTTCGAGCCGCTGCTGCTGGTGCCCATGGGATTCGGCTGCCTTCTGGCCAACATTCCCCTGGCGGGAATGACCGACCCGGGCGGCATCGTTTATTACATCTACGAAGTCGGCATCAAGACGGGGGTCTTTCCGCTGCTGGTTTTCATGGGCGTCGGCGCCATGACCGACTTCGGCCCCATGATCGCAAATCCCAAGACGGCCTTGCTGGGGGCCGCGGCCCAGTTCGGCATCTTCACCACCCTCATCGGCGCCCTGGTGCTCTCGGAAGTGGTGCCGGGGATCGACTTCGACCTGTTCGATGCCGCCTCCATCGGCATCATCGGCGGTGCCGACGGGCCCACGGCGATCTTTTTGACCAGCCAGCTCTCTCCCGACCTGCTGGGCGCCGTCGCCGTGGCCGCCTATTCCTACATGGCCCTGGTGCCCATCATCCAGCCGCCCATCGCCCGCGCCCTGACCAACCCAGAGGAGCGCAAGATCCGCATGACGCAGCTGCGCTACGTGGGCAAGGTGGAAAAGATCGTCTTTCCCATCGTGGTGCTGGGCTTGTGCATGCTGCTGTTGCCGTCGGCCTCTCCGCTGATCGGCTTTTTCATGTTCGGCAACCTGATGCGCGAGTGCGGGGTGGTGGAGCGACTCTCCAAGACCACCCAGAACGCCCTGATCAACACCGTCACCATCTTCCTGGGCCTCGGGGTGGGGTCCAGGCTGTCGGCGCAAAACTTCCTAAACCTGGAAACCCTGGGAATCCTGCTGCTCGGGGTGGTGGCGTTTTCCATCGGCACCGCCTCCGGAGTGCTCATGGCCAAACTGATGAACCGCTTTTCAAACGACCCTATCAACCCGCTGATCGGCTCCGCCGGGGTTTCGGCCGTGCCTATGGCCGCCCGGGTCAGCCAGAAGCTGGGCATCGAGGCCGATCGCGAGAACATGCTGCTCATGTTTGCCATGGGCCCCAACGTGGCCGGGGTGATCGGATCGGCGGTGGCCGCCGGCGTGCTGTTGACCTTGAAGAATCTTTTGGTTTGACCCAGAAGGCCGACTGAGCGATAACCTCCCCCTTGGCGGCGCAAGCCGGGAACCCGGTCGAAAGGGAGGTCAGGAGGAAAAATGTCGATTCGCGTGTTGATGTTCAGGAGAATGCCCCGGCTTTACGGGGGGCTGGAAGCCGACCTGCTGCCCCAGCTGGGGCCGTTGCTGGTGGAAGCCAGGCAGCTGGCGTTTCGTCAGCCGGGATACATCTCCGGCGAAACGATGCGCAATGTCAGCGACCCTTACGAATTTCTGGTGATCAGCACCTGGAAGTCGGTGGAAGACTGGGAGCGGTGGTTCGCCAACCCCCAGCGGGCCGAGATCGAGGGGAAGATCGACGCACTGCTGGGGCATCCCACCGAATACCGGGTCTATTCCTACGACTAGCCGCCGGCGGGAACCGGCACCATGGCCGCCGGGCGGGACAGCGGCGTCCGACAGGTCCGTGATGCGATTGGCCTCGTGGACAGACGACCACTGTTTCGCCCCCCCTGCCACGTCAAGGTAATCCTTTGAATCCGTTGCTTCCTTGTTCAATTTAGAGCCTCGGCGCCTGAACCCGGAACAGGCCCATGGAAACCGCGAAACAACTCCGGGGCGGCGCCCGGACAGATACCGGTTGCCATTTGCCGGGCGGTGCCATAGCATGATAAACGTGGTGTCATAGCATGATAAACAAGTTGCCGTATCCAATCGGTACTTTCTCCGAAGGCATGAACCAATGGGGGAGGCCCCATGACCGTCTACCGCATTCACCCCATCGTCACCGGCACCAAGGTGTTCGACAAGGGGATGATGACCTACCAGCACGACTACGGCACCCCCTACACCATCCCCATCTATGTCTGGTACCTGGAGGGGGGAGATCAAACCATCCTGGTGGACACTGGCGAGATGAACCCCATCCAGAGCGCCGACCGGGAGCAGGCCATCGGCGGGCCCATCTATACCTTCGAGCAGGGGCTGGCGCGCTGGGGCCTGAAGCCGGAGGACATTGACATCGTCCTGCACACCCACCTGCACAACGACCACTGCGAAAACGACTACAAGTGCGTCAATGCCCGGTTTTATGTTCATGAGAAGGAACTGGCGCGCATCCACGCCCCCCATCCCCTCGATTTTCGCTACCTGGAAGACTATATTGAAGAGGTGGAGGAAGACGGCCGCATCGAGACCCTCTCGGCCGACACCCAAATCGCCCCCGGCCTTAGCCTGATCCACACTCCGGCCCACACCGATGGTGGAATGAGCGTGGCGGTGGACACCAAGGACGGCCTGGCCGTGATCACCGGGTTTTGCGTCATCGACGAGAATTTTAACCCACCGCCGGCGATTCGCGGCATGGAGATGGAGGTGATTCCGCCCGGTACGGTGGTCAATGCCTACGAGGCCTACGATATCCTCCGCCGCGTGCGGGACATGGCCGACGTGTTGATCCCGCTGCACGAACCTCGGTTTGCCGCCGTCGATACCATCGGCTAAGGGCCGCCGCGGCCGGCTGCAAGGAGACCCATGACCTGGTTCGAGATTGCCGTCATTTGTCCCATCGTGTTCGGCCTCTACTACATCCAGCAGATCAAGATCGCCCTGAAGGAGCGCGGCGAGCATGTGGACCTGTTGGGCGGATGGATGGCCGACTATCGGCGCCTTAAGAAGCTGGCGGCCGGGGAAGAAAAAAACGAGCGCATCCGGTCCCGCTACGCCACCTTGATCAACGGGCTGCACTTGTCACTGGGCTTTCTGGCCCTGATCATCGTCCTGCGAGCCCTGGGGAAGATTTGACGTTCATGTTGACAGGCTTGCATTCTTGGCGTATTAAGAAAATTTCCACTTAAATTATAGACCAAATAATTTCAACGGGTTACAGGGTGCTATTTGCCGGCGCGCCCGGTAATCGCGTGGAGGAGAAGCGATGGCCGATCGCAAGGCCAGTGTCGGGCGGAAGACCTCGGAAACCGATATCCGCCTGGAGTTGAACCTCGACGGTGGGGGCAGGGCGGCCGTGAGCACCGGGATCGGCTTTTTCGATCACATGTTGACCCTTTTCGCCGTCCATGGGTTTTTTGACCTGGAAGTGGCCGCCCACGGCGACTTGGAAGTCGACGCCCATCACACGGTTGAGGATGTGGGCCTTGCTCTGGGGGATGCCGTGGCAGGGGCTCTGGGCGACCGGCGGGGGATCCGCCGCTACGGGCAGGCGGCCACCCCCATGGACGACGCCCTGGCCGTGGTGACCATCGATCTGTCCAACCGCCCCTTCCTCGTGTGGCACCTGCCGCCGGGCGATTTCGCCGCTGGATCATTCGACGCCCCGCTGGCCAAGGAATTTTTTCGCGCCCTGAGCAACCGGGGGGGCATGAATCTGCACGTGGAGCTTCCTTACGGGGAAAATGGTCACCACGTGCTCGAGGCCATCTTCAAGTCCTTGGGGCGCGCTCTGGACCAGGCCGTCGGCCGCGAGCCGCGGCTGCGATCGGTGCGGTCGAGCAAAGGAGTCCTGTAAAGGGTCCGATCGCACTGTCGGGCCGAAGGAAAAAGGGGGCATCAGCGATGGGAGTGCGTGAAGCGGATCTGAAGGCGAGGCGGGCAGGCGCCTGGCGCAAGGTGGCCTTGGCCCTCGCCGGGTTGGCGCTGGTGGGCGGATGTGCCGTTGGCCGGCAGCCGGCTGCCGGGACGGAAGAGGCCTCGGTCCCGGCACGCATCGCCTTGGCGCCGTTCATCGACATGGCCCGGGTCTACGGCGAGGTCCAGAGCGTTCGGTCGCCGCTGACCGGCAAGATGTTCGTTACCGGCGAGATGGCGCCGGACGTCGCCGATCTGCTTACGGCCGAAACCGAGAGGTTTTTGCACGACCAGGGCTTCGAAGTGGTGTCGCCGGAGGCGGTGGGCAGCGTCATGGAAACGCTCAGCGCCGGGTCGGATCAGCCCCCCGGGGAACGGGGCCTGATCATGGCGACGGCGCGCCAGGTGGAGGCCGAGGCGATCCTGGTGGGGTATCTCTACCGGGTCCATGGGCGCCAGGGAGGGCGCTTTGCCGTCCGCCAGCCTGCCTCGGTGGCCTTTGGGCTTTACCTCGTGCATTCCCCTAGCGGGCGGATGCTCTGGTCCGGGGCGTTCGACGAGACGCAGCGTTCGCTGACCGAAGACCTGTTCGCCGTGGGCGAATTTATCCGTCGCCGCGGTGAGTGGGTCAGCGCCACGCGCATGGCCGTCGACGGCGTGCGGGGGATTCTGGCCGATTTCCCTGCCTCTCCCGGTGGGGCCGAAACGGCGGATACGCTTTAACGTTCGTGAGCTGCATATGACGGCCTTTGCCGCGGTAAAAGACACCGCGGCCAGGCGCTGGCCGAAACAAATGCTTGGCGAGCCGGCAGGCCACGATGCCACCACTGGCGCCTTCGCCGGCGGTGGCCGGCGGTCGTTTTTTGGCCCTGCGACCGGATGGCATAAGGCGTGCGGGCTGCCCTGGACCGCGTTCGGCGGCATCTGGAAACGGACGGCCCGTACCCGGCACGCCTGACTGCGGGGCAAAACTGGTGGGAGGATCCGCTTGGCCGGTCTGATTCCCGAATCCATTGTCGAAGACGTCCGTCGCGCGGCCGATATCGTCGAGATTGTTTCGGAAGTGGTGGCCCTCAAGCCGGCCGGGCGCAACCTGGTCGGCCTTTGCCCGTTTCACAACGAAAAGACCCCTTCGTTTACCGTCAGTCCGGAAAAGCAGATCTTCCATTGTTTCGGGTGCGGCCAGGGGGGCAACGTGTTCGCCTTCTTGATGCAGCACCAGGGGCTCAGCTTTCCCGAGGCCGTCCGGGCGCTGGCCGAGCGCTACCATATCGCCATTCCGGAAACCGCCGGCGGCTCGGCCCAGGGGGGGCGGGCGGATCTGCGCTCCCGGCTCCAGGCCGTCAATAACCTGGCCCTGGAATTCTATCGCCGATGCCTGGCGCACCCGAAGCAGGGACAGCCGGCGCGCGACTACCTTGTTCGGCGCGGACTGAGCGACGCGGTCATCGAGGCCTTTCAGCTCGGCTACGCTCCGCCGGGCTGGGACCAGCTGGCGCGATTTCTCAAGGGGCGGCAGGTGCCGGAGGACTTGGCCGAGAAGGCGGGGCTCATCGCCGCGCGCCGCAGCGGCAGCGGTTTTTACGACCGGTTCCGCGGGCGGGTCATTTTTCCCATCCTCGATGTCAACGGCCAGGTGGTCGGCTTCGGTGGACGGGTCCTCGACGACGGTCTGCCCAAGTACCTCAACTCGCCCGAGACCCCCCTGTACAACAAGCGCCGGTGCCTCTACGGCCTCCACCAGGCCAGGGACCATTGCCGGGCCTCGAGGGCGGTTTATATCGTGGAAGGATACCTGGACCTGTTGGCGCTCCACCAGCATGGCATCGCCAACGCCGTGGCCACTCTGGGCACGGCGCTCACCGCGGAGCAGGTGGCCTTGTTGAAGCGGTTCATCGGCAGCGGCGACATTGTCCTGGTGTTCGACGGGGACGCCGCCGGCCAGAAAGCCGCCGAGCGCACCCGGCCGATTTTCGAGCAGCTCCATTCCCGCTTCCAGCCCGGCAGCTTTCGACGGGAAAGCGGGGTCAACACCCGGGTGCTGGAGCTGCCCGAGGGACACGACCCGGACACCTTCCTGAGGGCGCGCGGAGCGGAGGCCTTTGCCGCCCTGGCCGCCGGCGCCAAGGGGATGGTGGCCTTTCTCATCGATGCAGCCCTGCGCCAGCACGGCGACACCATCGAGGGCCGTGCCATGGCCGTGGGAGAAATGGTGGGGCCGCTTCAGGCGGTCAGCGATCCGGTAACCCGTTCCCTGTACATCAAGCTGCTGGCTGAGAAGGTGGGGGTGGACGAGGCGGTCATCGCCCGGCGTCTGGCCCGTCCCGGCCACCGCCGCCCGGCCGCCGTCGGTGAAACCCGGGAAAAGGCCCCGGTGCGACTGCCGGCCCTCGAACGCCAGCTGACCGCCATGATGCTCCAGTATCCGGAAATCCTGGCCGACATCGACAAACGCAATGTCACGTCTTATTTTAAAAATTTTCAATTGAAGGCCGTCGCTGAGGCGGTCTTGGCCCGCTACCGGGAGACGGGCGCCACCGACGGCGTCATCGAGCGCCTGGGCGATCCGCAGCTTCAACGGTTGGCGGCCGGTTTGGCCCTGGGCGAGGAGCAGTGGACCCTTTCCGGCTGCCGGCAGTTGATCGCCCAGTTCGAGCGGGCGCGCGGCCGGCCGAGTCGCGAGGTTTTCGAGGCTATCGCCCAGGCCGAACAGGCCGCCGATGAGACGCGCTGGCAGCGCCTGCTGCTCGAACGGCAGCAGGCGGCCCGCCAGCGGGAGCTCGCTCGGCGCAAACTGCTGAACCGCTAGAACGAACCAGCCCCGATCCCATTTAGGAGGAGCGCATTCATGGCAAAGCCGTCCGCTGCCAAAAGGCAAACGACCCAAAAGAAAAAAAACATTTCCAAGAGTGCCGCCCCCGGTCGGCCTGCCGAAGCGGCCGGCGCCGATCGTCTCAGCAAGAAGATTATCGGCCAACTGGTGGGCAAGGCCAAGGCCCAGGGGTACCTGACTTACGACGATATCAATAAGGTGCTGCCAGAAGACTTGCGTTCGGCCGACATTATCGACGAGGCGATGATCTTCCTGGATGAGCACGACATCGATGTGGTCGAGGAGGAAAAAGGCAAGCTGACCGAACCGGAAGCCGGATCCGATACCCGTGCGAGCGTCAAGGAGGTCAAGGGCAAGGATGACGATTTCTCCATGGCGGAATACGGGTCGGTGAGCGATCCGGTGAAGATGTATCTGCGCGAGATGGGCATGGTGACGCTGCTGAGCCGCGAGGGCGAAGTGGAGATCGCCAAGAAGATCGAGGCCGGAGAGCAGGAGGTGCTGCGCGCCCTGCTGGATACCACCACCGGCGTCGAGTGCATCCTGCGGCTCGGTGAGCAGATCGAGTCCGGGGTGTTGCGGCCCAAGTACGTGCTGCGCGATGTGGACGAGGGTGAGACCTACGTCGACGAGATGCTTCAGACCGACAAGTTCATCAAGACCATGGCGGAGATTCGCCGGGTGGACGCGGAAAACGCCGTCTTTCGGGAGAAGCTTTTCAAGGGGGACCTGCCCGCGGACGAACATCGCCGGGTGCGACGGTCCGTGGCCCGGCGCAATGCCAAGATCTTCGAGTTGATCAAGGATTGGCGGCTCGAGGGCGGGGTCATCGACAAGATCGAAGGCTTGATCCGGGGTCAGATCGAGTGGTTCGACCACATGAACCGCAAGGTGGCCATGAGCGCAGAGGCGGTGGGGGTGTCGTTGACCGAATTCCGCAGCCGTCTCCAGAACCCGTCCAAGTTTCCCCAGTGGGCCGCCTCCCGCTGCAACCTCTCCCGGGAAGAGCTGGTGGTGCTGTGTGACGACCTGAGGGACACCCTCGAGCAGATCGCCGCTCGCGAAGATCGCATCAAGGCCCGCAGCCCGGCCCTGAAGCGGATCATGGCCGGGGTGGAAGACGGACGCCGGCGGGCCAAGGACGCCAAGAGCGAACTGACGCGGGCCAACCTGCGCCTGGTGGTGAGTATCGCCAAGAAGTACACCAACCGCGGCCTGCAGTTTCTCGACCTCATCCAGGAGGGGAACATCGGCCTGATGAAGGCTGTAGACAAGTTCGAGTACCGGCGGGGCTACAAGTTTTCCACCTACGCCACCTGGTGGATTCGCCAGGCGATCACCCGCGCCATCGCCGACCAGGCGCGGACGATCCGTATCCCGGTGCACATGATCGAGACCATTAACAAGTTGATTCGCACCTCGCGCTACCTCGTCCAGGAACTGGGGCGCGAGCCGAGCCCGGAGGAGATCGCCGAAAAGATGGAAATCCCGCTGGACAAGGTGCGCAAGGTGCTGAAGATCGCCCGCGAGCCGATTTCCCTGGAAACGCCCATCGGCGAAGAGGAGGACAGCCACCTGGGCGATTTCATCGAAGACAAGAAGTTCATGCTGCCCAGCGAAGCGGCCGTGAACATGAACCTGGCCGAACAAACCCGCAAGGTCCTGGCCACCTTGACGCCCAGGGAGGAGAAGGTGCTGCGCATGCGCTTCGGCATCGGCGAGAAGGCCGACCATACCCTGGAGGAAGTGGGGCAGGATTTCGCCGTCACCCGCGAGCGCATCCGGCAGATCGAGGCCAAGGCCCTGCGCAAACTGCGGCATCCCACCCGCAGCCGCAAGCTCAAGAGCTTTATCGAAGGTTGACAAAGCCCCCGTCGGCCGATAGGAAGGCGGGGGCCTGAAATTCAGGCTGTGCAAGGGCCCATAGCTCAGCTGGAAGAGCCACCGGCTCATAACCGGTCGGTCCCTGGTTCGAATCCAGGTGGGCCCACTCCTGAATTTTCTCTCGCCGGTGGCAACGGTGCGGCGGCGTGCAAGGGAAGGGCAGCGGGATGACGATTGTCGCCGATGTGATCCGGCATTTGGAAGCCATGGCGCCGGAGGCGCTGGCCGAGCGGTGGGACAACTGCGGCTTGCAGGTCGGCGCCCTGGATTGGCCGGTGCAGCGCATCTGGGTGTCCCTGGATCCGCTGCCTGAAGTCGTGTCGGCCGCCTGCCGCAGCCGAGTGGACCTACTGGTCACCCATCACCCGCTGATCTTCAAGCCCTTGGTGCGCATCGACGCCGGTGTTCCCATCGGGCGCAGCATTGCCGATGCCTTGGCGGCGCGACTGGCCGTCTACGCGGCCCACACCAGCTACGACAGCGCCCCGGACGGCCTCAACGACGTACTGGCGCGCCGGCTCGGCGTCACCGTGACGCGCGCCCTGGCGCCGGCCGCCGCGGTGAGCCTGCCCGGCGCCGGGTTGGGGCGCATCGGAACCCTGGCGCAGCCCATGGTCCTGGAAGAGCTGGCCCGGGATGTGTGCCGGCGTCTCGGCCTGGTCGAGGTGCGCCTGGTGGGAGACCCCGGGCTGACGGTTCACGAGGCGGCCTTGTGCTCGGGCAGCGGCGGGAGCCTGACGCCGGATTTCCTCGCCAGCCCGGCCCAGGTCTATATCACCGGTGAAATTCATTATCATCAAGCCAGGGACATCGCCGCGGCCGGGCGGGGAGCCATCGACATCGGCCACTTCGGCTCCGAGCGGATCATGATCGCTGATGTGACCGAACGGCTGGCCCGGGCGTTGGCGGACGAAGGGGTGGAAGTGACGGCGTGCGACCTGGAAAGAGACGCTTTCACCAGCTTCCGGCTGCGCTGACTGCAGTGGACAAAGCCCAATGAAAATCAAGATTCAGACCCTGGTCGAGCTGCAAAGCACTGAAATCGAAATTCGTCGCGTTGAACAGGCCTTGGCGGCGGCGCCGGAGCGCTTCGATGCGATTACCGCCGAGCGCCAGGGCTTGACGGAGGCGGTCGAGGCGGCCGAAGCGCACCTGGCGGCGCTCAACAAGCGTTACCGGGAGCTGGAGCGAGAGGCGCGCGAGCAGCAAGACCGGGCGGCCAAGCGGGCGGCCAGGCTCCACGAGGTCAAGACCAACAAGGAGTACCAGGCTACGCTCAAGGAGATTGACGACATCAAGGCCGTCGTCTTGGGCATCGAAGACGAGATGTTGGCCTTGCTCGATACCATCGATGAGGCCAAGGCCGGTTTGAAAGAAAAAGAACAGGACTTTGCCGACCGCGACCAAGCCTTGAGAGAAGAGGCCGCAGCGGTCGAGCAGGCCATGGAAGAGGACCGCAAGCGGTTGGAAGCGCTTCGACTCCGGCGCGAAGAGATCGCCGGCCAGGTCGATTCGGCGTTGATGTCCGTTTACCTCAGGGCGCAGGTCCAGCAGCGGGACCGACGGGCCTTGGCCGAGGTGGTCAACGCGGTCTGCCAGGGTTGCCACATGAACATTCCGCCCCAGCTATACAACGAGCTGCAGCGCCAGGAACAGGGCGACTTGAAGATCTGCCCGTTGTGTCAGCGGATCATCTATTGGCAGAATGAAGCTTGAAACCGGAAACTTGGAGGGGGCGGGCAAACCCCGGTGCTGATCGCGAACTCTTTGGAATGGCGCATATGGCTGCGATCTTTTGATGGCCGGATCATTGGACAGGGTTCTTGCGAAGCAAGTTTCTGGTTTCCAATTTCCAGTTTCAAGTTTCAAAGAACATCGGTCGGAGCGGGACAAACGATCGCCGGGGCGGCAGCGCCCCGGAGGAAAGTCCGAACACCACAGGGCAGGGTGCTCCATAACGTGGAGGCGTGGCGACGCGACGGAAAGTGCAACAGAGAGCAGACCGCCGATGGACACTGCGCCGCTGCGGCGGCCTGGCGTCACAGGCAAGGGTGAAACGGTGCGGTAAGAGCGCACCAGTTCCCCGGGTGACCGGGGAAGCTCGGTAAACCCCACCCGGTGCAAGACCAAATAGGGGAGCATATCCAGGTGGCCCGCCTGGGCTCCCGGGTAGGTCGCAAGAGGCGGCGGGCAACCGTCGTCCATAGATGAATGATCGTTGCCCCGCCGGCGGGTAACCGCCCCGGGGAACAGGATTCGGCTTACGGACCGCTCCGGCCGATTTTGTTTTTTGAAATTGGAAACCCGCTTTTGGGGGCCTTCAGCTCCTTTCAAACCTTGAACCTTGAATCCGCAACGGACCATGCCATGCTTACCATCGAAGAACTTAAGGTCGAGATCGGCGGCAAACCGATCCTGAAAGACATCAACCTGCACGTCCCGGAAGGGGAAACCCACATCCTCTTCGGGCCCAACGGTTCGGGCAAGTCCACCCTCATGCTCACCATCATGGGCTTTGCCGGCTGCGAGGTGGTCCACGGCAAGATCACCTTCAAGGGCCATGACATCACCCACATGTCCATCGACGAGCGGGCCCGCCTGGGCATCGGGGTGGCTTTCCAGCGGCCGCCGGCCATCAACGGGCTCAAGACGCGGCACCTGGTGGAGATCTGCGCCGGCGACCGGCCCGTAGGGGTGGAGGAATTGGCCCGGGACCTCAAATTCGATCATTTCCTCGACCGGGACGTGAACGCCAATTTTTCCGGCGGCGAGATCAAGCGCAGCGAAATCCTCCAGCTTCTGGCCCAGGATCCGGACCTGGTGATGCTCGACGAGCCCGAGTCGGGGGTGGACCTGGAAAACATCGCCCTGCTGGGCGAGATGATCAACCGCCTGCTGCACCGGGGGGTGAAATACGCGGCCAGCGTTTCGCACAAGGACAAAAAGACGGCTCGCTCCAAGTCGGCCCTGGTGATCACCCACACCGGCCATATTCTCGATTACATCACCGCGGACCGGGGGCAGGTGCTCTACGACGGGCACCTGTGCTGCAGCCGCAACGCCCGCGAAATTCTCAAGTGGATCAGCGAATACGGTTACGAGGAGTGCTTTCGATGCGCGATGTAGACCAAGACCTTTTGGATTTAAGCCGTTACGACCCCCAGGCCGAGAACCATGCCTATGTCGATGATTTGACCAGGCTGCCCCCCGAGGACGCCCGCAAGCTGCTGGACGTGGGGGTAAGCACCGGCGACGGCGACCGGGCCGGCACCTTTCTGCAGATGGACCGCTCGGTGGTTCACTGCAAGACTACCCAGCCGGGGGTCGAGATCCTGGGGATCAACGAGGCCGCCGCGCGCTACGACTGGCTCAAGGACTACCTCTGGCAGCATATCCGGCCCGACCAGGACGCGTACACAACCCACAGCCGCAAGCTGCCCCACGAGGGGTACTTCATTCGGGCCGAAGCCGGGGTAAAGTTGGACCACCCGGTCCAGTCCTGTCTCTACATCGCCAAGCAGGGCTTCGCCCAGAACGTGCACAACGTGGTGATCGCCGAGCCCGGCTCGGACCTGCACATCATCACCGGCTGCGCCACGGCCCCGCACCTTACCACCGGTCTGCACATCGGCATTTCGGAGTTCTACGTCAAGAAGGGCGCCCGACTCACCTTCACCATGATTCACGACTGGGGTGAAAAGGTCGATGTGCGGCCCCGTTCGGTCACCGTGGTGGAGCAGGGCGGGGTGCTGGTCTCCAACTACATCTCCCTGCGCCCGCTGGGCACCCTGCAGATGTTTCCCACCACCTACCTGAAGGGCCCGGGCGCGGTGGGCCGTTTCAACAGCATCCTGGTGGCCACCCGCGGCAGCCACCTGGACGTGGGCTCGCGCATCGTGCTGGAGGCGCCGGAAACCCGGGCCGAGATCATTTCCCGGGCCATCACCTGCGGCGGCGACATCATCGCCCGGGGGGACCTGGTGGGCAAGGCGGCCGGCATCAAGGCCCACCTGGAGTGCAAGGGGCTGATCCTCAACGACGGTTTGATGCAGGCCATTCCGGAACTCACCGGCCACGTGCCCGGCGTCGAGATGAGCCACGAGGCGGCGGTGGGCAAGATCGACCGGGGCGAGATCGAGTACCTCATGGCCCGCGGCCTGGACGAGGAAACGGCCGTTTCCACCATCGTGCGCGGTTTCCTCAACGTGGACATCGAGGGGTTGCCGCCCCAGTTGCAGGCCAAGCTGGATCAGGCCATCGCCGACACCCGGAACGACATGATGTAGCTGGGGGTTACATGCAGTTCGAACGCCTGGTGTGTGACATTTCCTTTGCCGAGAAGGTGCACATCTTCTCCCATGACTATTTGAAGTGTTGCAAGTTTGTTGCCCGTTTCGACTCGCCCAAGTATCTTTTTACCAAGAAACTGTTTTCCACGCTGATCGGCTCTTCCCAGGTGCTGGAGGATTTTCTCGATTTTCACGGCGCCAAGAACAACTCGGACTGGTACTTCTACCGCGAGCTGGCGGCCGCGGTGCGCCACCTGAGCCTGGGGGGCTATTGCCAGACCCATATCAGTAATCGGCTGATTTTCTACGACCTCAAGGAAAGCGAGTCCTTCGAGGCCCAGGGGATCCGGACGCTCCACTTTCTGCGTTCGTCCCTGATCAAGCTGGCGCCGGCGATCCTGGCCGAGGCCCGGCGGCTCGAAATCCCCATTCCTGCCGACGAATTCAGCATGGCCGATTTCCCGGGGGTGTCCACCGGCGAGCAGCTGGCCTACGACATCTATGACACCAACAAGGACCAGCAGAAGAAGAACATTATCAAGATCGCCAGCGAGCTGATCGATATCACGCGTAATTTTGATTCGCTGGGAATTTTCGGGCCGGTGGACATGGAAGAAATCCGACGCCTGGTGCCCGTTAAGGTCAACGAGGTGGAGATCCGGCGCTTCGAGATGCTGGTGCACAACCTGCAGTCCTCCTTCGACACCTACGTCATCCACGGCGGCTACCGCTTCGGCGACCGCAAGCTCAAGGCCTTGCGCGGTCATTTTTCCGTGGTTTTTCACCTGCTGCAGATGATCGGCCGCCTGCTGCATTTCTACGAGCGCCACCTGCACGAGGCTGGCTACAAGTCGATCTACAAGCAGGTGCAGGATCGCCTGGCGTCGCTGGTGGATCCGGGACGGCTCCTGGATTGCACCATCAACTACGGGCTCTACTGGGTCTGCTTCTACCTGAACGACGGCAGGCGCCTGGCCCAGGAGATCATGAACGAGAACATCGAACGCGGCCGCATCGAGGTGGGCATCCCGCAAAAGCTCGGCTTTCACAGCCGGCCCAGCCTCCTGGTGGCCAAGATCGTGCAGCACTACGGCGGCCAGGTGGAACTGGTGGTGGGCGAGGACCGCTTCGATGCCAGCAGCGTTCTCGACCTGCAGTGGGCCGGCGGCAAGATCAACAAGGAAGGCATCACCCGGGTGACCTTCGAGGGCGATGCGCGCGCCCTGGCGGACATCGAGGTCTTGGCTTCGGTCAATTACGGCGAAGATTCCATGGGCAAGGGAATCCCCCTGCCCAAGACCCTGGCGTATCTTCGCTGATATCCGACCGGTTGTTTTGAAACCGGATACTTTAAACTCGGTTTTTACGGCTCCTTTTGTCATTTTTGCCGTTTGGCTCCCTTTCAATCATGAGCCCTGAGCCTTTGCCTTCCCTGCCTTACCAAAACGCAGCGCCAGTCGTGGCCGCCGTCATAGCGGCCGGCGGCAGGGGCACCCGCATGGGAGCCGCCGTGGCCAAGCAGTACCTGGAACTGGACGGCCGGCCCATCCTGGCCCACACCCTGGCCGCTTTCCAGGCTGTTGAAGAGATCGGGCGCATCCTGCTGGTGCTGCCGCCCGCAGACGTTGAAGCGGGCGGCGGGCGGCGGATTTTTGCGGAGATCGGGGGGCGGATTCCGGTCACGTTGGTGGCCGGCGGGGCGGAGCGCCAGGCGTCGGTGGAAAACGGGATCCGGGCCCTGGCGGATCTGGGCGACGAAGCCGTGGTCTTGATCCACGACGGGGTGCGGCCGTTTGCCTTCCCGGAGCTGATCCGGCGCCTGATCCGGGGGGCGGTGCAGTGGGGGGCGTGTATCCCGGTGATGCCGGTGACCGAGACGGTCAAGCGGGTCGATGCCCGGGACGTCATCGTTGGCTCGCCGGCGCGTGAGTCCCTGCGCCTGGCCCAGACGCCCCAGGCGTTCCGACTGGGCCTTTTTCGCCAAGCCCTCCAGGCGGCCAAGACATCGGGCCTGCGGGCCACCGACGATGCGGCCCTGGTGGAGACGGCCGGCGGACAGGTGCATTGCATCGAGGGGTCGCGCTTCAATCTCAAGGTGACTACCTCCGAGGACCTGGCCTTGGCCTCGGCGATTCTGGCCGCCGGGTTGCCGTCCTCCGGCGGCCTCCCCGGACCTGAATGATGATTGCCGCGCTGCGGGTAATCCATCGCCCTGACACCAGCTTTCAAACTGAAACCCGGTATCTTGCCGAAGGCAACCGGTCCCCTGCTTTATCCCAACCCTGCGCAGGCCGGTGGCAGGTATTGACCGGCGAGATGCTCATGGAGTAAGATTATTTGCGGCTTTTTGAGTAATATATTGAATTTAAGCCAACTTTTTTAAGGACCGGATCTTGACCGCTTATCAACTCTTTGCCATTCGCGCCGTGCTCGGGATCGTCTTCGCCGTGGTGATCCTGCGCTTTTTCTACCCCCAGGCCGGTATTCCCCATGTCGCCGGCCTGGCGATTTTTCTCGTGGGCATGGCCTACATCACCGAAGCCTGGCGGCACAAGCGCCAGGCCAAGGAGCGGGAGCCGAAATCATCCTCATGAAACGTATCGTTCTTGGCACCGCCGGCCACATCGACCACGGCAAGACGTCGTTGATCAAGGCCTTGACCGGCGTCAACACCGACCGCCTCAAGGAGGAGCAGCTTCGCGGCATCACCATCGAGCTCGGGTTCACGGCCCTGGAGCTGCCCAGCGGCCTGCGCCTGGGCGTCGTGGACGTGCCCGGCCACGAAAAGTTCGTCAAGAACATGGTGGCCGGGGCCACGGGGATCGACATCGTGGTGCTGGTCATCGCCGCCGACGAAGGGGTGATGCCCCAGACCCGGGAGCACATGGAAATCTGCACCCTGCTGGGGGTGCGCCACGGGTTTGTGGCCTTGACCAAGATCGACATGGTGGACGAGGAGTTTCTCGAGCTGGCCATGGAGGACGTGAAGGACTTTCTCGCCGGCACGTTTCTCGAAGATGCGCCCATCATCCCGGTTTCATCGGTTACCGGCGAGGGGATCGAGGCGTTTCTGGCCACCTTGGACACCCTGGCGGCCAAGGTCCCCTCGCGGGAGCCCGCCGGGTTGTTTCGCCTGCCGGTGGACCGGGTGTTCACCATGAAAGGGTTCGGCACGGTGATCACCGGCACCTTGAGCGGCGGCCGGGTGCGCGTGGGCGACCCGGTGATGCTCTACCCTTCGGGGCTCACGAGCAAGGTGCGCGGCATCCAGGTGCACAACACGGCGGTGGAGGAAGCCCTGGTGGGCCAGCGCACCGCCATCAATTTCCAGGGGCTGGAAAAATCGGCGGTGGAACGCGGGGAGGTGATTTCTTCGCCGGGGGCCCTGGTGACCAGCTTCATGGTCGATGTGTCCCTGCACTATCTGCCGAGCAACAAGAAGGCCGCCAAGAACCGCACCCGGATGCGCTTTCACACCGGCACCAGCGAGGTGCTGGGAGTCCTGGTGCTGCTGGACCGTGATGAGATCGAACCGGGCCAGACGGCGCCGGCCCAGTTGCGCCTGGACACACCGGTGGCCCTGGTCAAGGACGACCGCTACGTGCTGCGCAGCTATTCGCCGGTGCGCACCATCGGCGGCGGCAAGGTGCTCAACCCGATTCCCCCCAAGCACAAGCGCCATCGGCCCGAGGTGATCAAGGCGCTGGCCGTGCTGCAGGACGGCACCCCGGAGCAGGTGGTGGCCCGGCTCTTGGCCGACGCGGATGTCAAGGGCGTCTCCTTCAGCCACCTGCGGTTGATGACCAACCTGCCCGACAAGACTCTGCAGCAGGTGCTCCAACAGCTCATGACCCGGCGCACGGCCCTGGTGATCGACCGGGAGGCACAGATCTACCTCCACGGCGATACCTTCGAGCGGCTCAAGCAGCAGTGCCGGGAAGCCCTGGACAAGTACCACCGGGCCAACCCCTTGAAGGCGGGGATGCCCAAGGAGGAACTCAAGGGCAGGTTTCCCCGCGGGGCGCGGACCAAGCTCTTTACCCTGGTGCTCAACCAGATGGTCAAGGACGGCAGCCTGGTGGTGGAGGAAGAGGCGGTGCGCCTGGCCGACCACCGGGTGTCGCTGGCCGCGGACCAGACCGTCCTCCAGGCGCGGTTTCTCGACGCGTATCGCCGCGGCGGCTTGCAGCCGCCTTATTTCAAGGAGCTGTACAGCGACGCCGGCGTTCCCGCCAACCAGGCAAAGGACGTGCTGCAGCTCCTGGTCAACGCCGGCGAGCTGGTCAAGGTGAAGGAAGACCTCTATTTCGAGCGCCGGGCCATCGATGCGCTCAAGGCGCGCCTGGTGGATTTCCTCAAGGCCAACGGCGAGATCTCCACCCCTCAATTCAAGGAAATGACCGGTGTGTCGCGCAAGTACCTCATCCCCTTGGCCGAGTACTTCGACAGCCGGAACGTGACCATCCGCATCGGCGACATCCGCAAGCTGCGCCGCGCCGGGTAAAGCGCCAAGGCCAGAACGGCGGCGGCAATTCGATTTTTATCCCTGGCGGATACCGGGGCCGGGGAAATAAAGAGATGAAGGACGGTTTCCGTTGCTCGGATTTTCGTGGTAAACTTAAGCGGCATGAGATGGGCCACCAACCTGAAAGAGAGAATATTTCGCCATGGAAGAACCAATGGATAACGGAACGGGACCGGATCCGCAGGATTTCAAACGTTTTGCCATAAAGCGGATCGTCGTTGTGGTCCTGCTGGGGCTGGCGATCCTGTGGGTCGTCGCCACGGTGGCCGGCTTTTTTTCCGCCGACCCGGAGCTGGCCGGCGGGCCGACGCATTCCACCACGGACACGCTGCCCGGGGCCAGCGGCGCAGAAACGGCAGTCCATGGTGCCTCGAGTGCTGGCGGGGCTTCGGCTCAGCACGGGAGCGCCACGGAACACGGCGCTTCGGCTGCCCAGCCGGAAGAGAGCCTCCACGGCGGCGTCACGCCCCACGATACCGCGGCGGATCAGGCAGGGCAGGGCGCTCACGGCGGCTCCGGCGCTGCTGTCGCCCCAGATTTCCATGCGCCCGTGGCCAAGGTGCCGGCAGGATCGAGGAGCCATGGCACCTCTTCAACCGTTGCTTCCGGCCACGCGGCACCGGGCGGGCACACGCCCCAGGCGGATCACGGCACGCCCAGCAGCCATGCCGCCCCAAGCGGGCATGACGCCTATGCCTCGGCCGGTCACGGCGCGGCCCCCTCGGCGCCGCAGGTGCCGGGCGTGGCTTTCGTCGATGCCGTCATCAAGCCGATGGCGCATGAGCTCCACGACCGCTTCTGGGGCTGGCGGCCCAATGATATCCTCAACTTCACCGACAACGTGAACAACTTTCAGCTCGGGGTCCTGGAGGTCACCCGGCGCACTGCCGTGATCTTGGCCGAGCGCGTTTCCCGGGCCGGCAGCACCGAAGCCTTCGACAAGAACCTGGAAAACGCCATGAACTGGTTCATGGTGTCGGCCGACAAGTACTGGTTCCCTTCCCCGGAGGGCAAGTACAAGGAGGGCCTGAAGGAGTTGGCCGCCTACCGCGACCGGCTCGAGCGCGGCGGTGCCCGCTTCTGGACACGCACCGACAGCCTGATCCCCCTGCTGGCGGCCTACGAGGACCTGCTTGGCAGTTGCGACGAGAACCTCGTCAAGGCCAAGGAAGCGGACGGATCGGAAGTGAGCTTTTTCGCCGCCGACGACTACTTCTTCTATGCCAAGGGGGTGGCCAGCGCCCTGTACGAAATCCTGCACGCCGTGGAAAAGGATTTCTACGTCACCCTCGAAGCGCGCCGCGGTCTCGGGGTGCTGCACCATGCCATCGAGTCGTGTCACCATGCCATCGAGATCGATCCCATCGTGGTTACCAATGCCAGCCTGAGCGGCATCCTGGCCAACCACCGGGCCAACATGGCGGCACCCATCAGTCACGCCCGTTTCTACCTGGGCGTGCTCATCGAGACTCTTTCCACTTGAAACCGCTGCTGGATCCATCGTCTCCGGTGCGCTGCCCCTGGCCCGGAGACGATCCCTTGTATATCCGCTACCATGACGAGGAGTGGGGCGTTCCCCTGCACGACGACCGGCGCCTCTTCGAGGCCCTCATCCTGGACGGGGCCCAGGCCGGCCTGAGCTGGCTGACTATCTTGAAAAAGCGCGGCAACTACCGCCGGGCCTTCGACGATTTCGATCCGGAGAAGATGGCTCGTTACGGGCGGGAGAAGATCGACGCCCTCATGGCCGATGCCGGCATCGTGCGCAACCGACGCAAGATCGAGGCCGCCGTGGCCAACGCCCGGGCCTGCCTGGCAGTGCAGGCGGCCTTCGGCAGCCTGGATGCGTACCTGTGGCGCTTCGTGGAAGGGCGCACGGTGCACAACGCCTGGCGCACCATGGACGAGGTGCCCACCGAGACCGCCGCCTCCAGGGCCATGAGCCGCGATTTGAAGCAGCGGGGCTTCGCCTTCGTGGGCCCCACCATCTGCTACGCCCTGATGCAGGCCGTGGGCATGGTCAATGACCACCTGGTGTCCTGCTTTCGGCACGGGGAAATTAAAGAATCCGCCCCCAGAGGGCGGATTCTTTAATATTTTGAAAATGCCTGGGAATTTATCTTTTCTTGAAAAATTGCATCATGTCTCGATGGCAACAACACATCGTTGAAGGATTCAGGGAAGGTTTGGCCAAGGGCTGGCGCAGTTTCCTGTGGGTGCTGAAGCTGATCCTGCCGATTTCGCTGCTTACCGCCCTGCTCGAGTACAGCGGCATTCTGGGGTACCTGGACGGCTTGCTCGCCCCGCTGATGGGCTTCATGGGGCTGCCGAGCATCGCGGCCTTTCCCATCGTGGCCGGGGCCCTGGCCGGGGTTTACGCCGCGGTGGCGTCATTGGCGGTGCTGCCGCTGACCCAGGCGCAGATGACGCTGGTGGCCATTTTCGTGTTGATTTCGCACATGCTGATCCAGGAAGGCATCATCCAGGCCAGGTCGGGGTTTCACCTCGGCAAGGCCACGGTGGTGCGCCTTTCAGCCGCCGTCGTCACCGTGACGCTGTGCAGTTGCTTCCTCAACACCGGCACCGATCCGGCGGCGGCAGCGCCGGCGGTTGGCGCGGTGCGGCCCGAGCTGGCCGTGATGCTGGGTGAATGGTTCGTCGCCGCGGCGTGGTTGAGCCTCAAGATTCTGTGGATCGTGATGAGCATCATGATCGTTCTGGCATGGCTGCGGCGCTTCGACCTGATTTCCCACCTGGTACGATGGCTGCGGCCGGTGCTGGCCATGTTGGGCCTGAGCCAGAACGTCGGAGTGCTGTGGCTGTCGGCGGTGCTCTTTGGGGTCACCTACGGGGCGGCGGTCATCGTGGAGGAGTTTCGCGCCGGCAGCTTCGAGCACTACGAGATCGAACGCCTGCACGTGTCCATCGGCATCAACCACTCCATGGTGGAGGACCCGCTGCTCTTTTTGCCCCTGGGTATCGGCGTCTTCTGGCTCTACGTGCCACGTTTGGTGGCGGCCATGGTGGCGGTGCGCATCTACGACGCCATCGAAGCCCTGGCTCGCGGCCGACGCCCGAGGGTTCATCGTCAGGCGTAGGGGAAATTTATCAACTATCGGTTATCGGTTATTAGTTATCGGTTATCGGTTATCAGTTATCGGTTAAGTTATCGGTTATCAGGTAATAGGTGCCAGTAAAAAATCAAAACACCGATAACAGATAACCGATAACATCCTCGCTGGCGCTCAGAATGACGGAGGAGGCGCAACCACCGCGCCCCCTCCCAGTTTCCGATTTTACTTATACTGCTGCCGAATCAACTTCTTGTCCAGCTTGCCCACCGAGGTCTTGGCGATGCTCTCGACGATCTGGACCCGGTCCGGCATGCCGTACTTGGGAATGGTGCCGTCGGCCACGTAGCGCTCGAAGTGCGCCTTGAGGGCCGCTTCGTCCACCTTGCCCTGGAAGTCGGGTTTGAGCACCACCAGGGCCATGGGCCGCTCGCCCCACTTTTCGTCCGGCACCCCGATCACCGCCGCTTCGCTCACCGCCTCGTGCTGGCTGATGATGTCCTCCAGTTGCAGCGATGAGATCCACTCGCCGCCGGTCTTGATCACGTCCTTGACCCGGTCGGTGATCTGCAGGTAGCCCTCCGGGTCGATGAACCCGATGTCGCCGGTGTGCAGCCAACCGTCCTTCCACAATTCCTCGCTGCGCTCGGGATCCTTGACGTAGCCCTGGGTCAGCCAGGGGGCGCGCACCACCACCTCGCCCACCGCCTGGCCGTCGTGGGGCAGGGGGCGGCCGTTGGCGTCCACGATTTCCAGCAGCACGTTGGGCACCGGGTAGCCGGTGCGGCAGAGGATTTCCACCTTGCGGTCGATGTCCCAGTCGAGCATGTGCGGCTTGAGGTTGGCCACGGTGAGCACCGGGCAGGTTTCCGACATGCCGTAGGCCGAAAAGACGTTGATGTTGTGGGCCAGGGCCGCCCGGCAGAGCCCCTTGGGCATGGCCGCGCCGCCGATGACCACCTTCCAGCTGGACAGGTCCACGTCCTTGATGGCCGGGCTGGACACGAGCATGTGCAGGATGGTGGGCACGCAGTGGGAGAAGGTCACCTTCTCGGTCACCAGCAGTTTGAGCAGCATGGCCGGCTCGTAGCGGCCCGGGTAGACCTGCTTGAGCCCGAGCATGGTGCACACGTAGGGCACGCCCCAGGCATGGACGTGAAACATGGGCGTGATCGGCATGTACACGTCGCCGCTGTCCAGGGAGGACTGGCACCGGTAGCCGCTCAGCCCGGTGAGGATGCCGTAGGTGTGCAGCACGAGCTGGCGGTGGCTGAAGAACACCCCCTTGGGCATGCCGGTGGTGCCGGTGGTGTAAAAGGTGGTGGCCATGGTGTTTTCATCGAAGTCGGGGAAGTCGTAGCTCGTCTTTGCCGCGGTCAGCAGAGCTTCGTACTCGCCGTCCAGGGGAACCGGCGTCTCGGGCGGCTGGGGTTCGTCGTTGAGCAGGATGATCTTCTTTACGGTGGTCATCTGGTCGCGCACCGCCGCCAGCATGGGCAGAAACTCGCTGTTGACCAGGATGACGTCGTCCTGGGCGTGGTTGATGGTGTAGATGAGCTGCTCGGGGCTCAGGCGGACGTTGATGGTGTGCAGCACGGCGCCCATCATGGGCACGGCGAAGAAGCACTCCAGGTAGCGGTGGCTGTCCCAGTCCATCACGGCCACGGTCTGTCCCGGCTTGACGCCCAGGTCGGCCAGGGCGTTGGCCAGCCGGTGGATCCGCTCGGCCAGTTGGCGGTAATTCATACGCACCTTGTCCCGGTAGACGATCTCCTGGTTGGGCGCGTAGCGCAGGGGCGGATCGAGCAGGTTTTTGATCAGCAGGGGATAGCCATAGGCCGACGGGGTGGGTTCGATGAGACGCGTTTGCATGACTGCTACTTCTCCTTTTGTTGTGGGTTTTAGGTTTTGGCTTCATCGCAATAACGCCTTGATATCCTTGAGCAACAAAAACAAATACGCCGGGTCGGTGTGGGGCGTGGGGCGGCGGCCCCCAAAGGCTGGATAACCTGATAGCGGGGACAAGCTAAAAACCAGAAGAACTTATAGAAGTAAAAAGGCATCAGGCAGCCTCAGCGTGGGAAAGAGACAAATTATAGCCTAATTTGAGCGATTCAGGCGCAAAAAAAATCCCGCCTGACGGGCTAAGTGCGTGGTATAGTGAGGTTATCGAGGCCATCACATACCGCGCAACAAAAACCCAAAAAGTGGAAGGTAATGATGAAATCTACCACGGCAGCGACAAAAAGCAAAGCGATCATTGACGGCGTCGAGATCACCAGCGACACGCTCACCGGCCGTGGCGGTTTGAGCCTGTTTGTCCGCTATCTTCGCCACATCGAGATCTTCCCTTAGATCGAGACTTAAATTCCTCCTATGCCGTCGGCCACTGCGTGACGGTGTACTGGTTGGCCGCTGCTTCGAACCCGGCCTGAACCTCGGCGTGTTCGTCCTTCTGCCGGAAACGCCATCGCAGACAAGGCTTGGAAACGCGGAAGCCGGCGGCGTTGAGCGGCATGAGTCCCGGCCGCATGGGACGGGTGCGATCCGCGGAAAGGCGCAGACCCGTGTGGTTCAGCCTGCGGTTGTTGAGAAGCAGCGTTTCCACGCGACGGCGGCGGGGAACTCCGGTGTCCACGACCATTTCGAATGAAGCCCGCGCCTCGGTCACGTAGGCGTCAGTAATCTCGGTCGCGTTCAGGGTTCGGTTGTTCAGGGAAAAACCGGGACGCCTGGCACGCCAGCGGTCCACCACATCCCAGGCCCCGCTGACTTCCGCCCAGTCCGCATCCGCGTATGCCGTGATGAACAAATGCCTGCCAGCCGCCGCGCCCGAAACCTTGTCCAAGCCGTTTATGCGGGAATGTCCCACCCGGAACCAACTCGTGAGTCGAGAGCGACGGCCGTAACGATGGGTTCGCCCGTCGCCGCGGTTCACCGGTTCGACGTGGATCGCTTCGGAAAGCAGGTCTTTCTGCCGGAACTTGATTCTGCATGTCGATGTGGATCGATTGAGCCGCGAACGGTTGATGCGCGCCGTCCATGGCGCCCCCCTCAGGGGCGGTCGGCGGCCGTCCAAATCCGCTGTCCTGCGGATTTGTCTTTGCCCGTGTGGGCGCTACATCTGCGCCGTGCCTGCCTGTGCGTTACACGCAGACAGGTGGCGAGAAAAACCAATCCTGGGGTTATCTACCGGAGGCGGGGAAGAAGCGTCGGTTTGGCGGGAGGATGCTGATCGAGTGCGGCAGTCGCCGGGAAGAACCTAAACGATCCTGGCGCAACGAAATTTCCTGTACAAACCAGTTTCGTAACTGTTTTTCTGGTGCTGTAACTATTTTTCTTGGCGGGTCGAGAGTGGTAAGGGATGGCGCTTGTAATTATTTTTCTTGATTTATGTCAAAATATAACGATAATTCTTGTGTTGTAATCATTTTTCCGCCTGCCTGCCGCGACCTGTCTGCGTGCCCCGCACAGGCAGGCGTAATGCGGCGCAGGCAGGGAGGAAGCCATGGCTGAAAACAATCAGGATAGATCGACTGACAGACCTGCCTGCGCCGCAAGCGAATGCGCCGCGGCAGGCAGGCCCGCAGGGTATGCGGCACTTGTCGAGCGATATGACCTCGATGTTATTCCGAATTGGCGCAAGTCCCTGGTGACTACCAGCGGAGTCCACCGGATCGACTCGAGCGGGGGCGTAGTTGAGGAGGTATATCCGCCCAAGTACTGGCCGGGGGATGCACTGGGTGATCATCTTGAATTTGCGCTCAAATATGACGGAACGAATCTCGCGATACTCGCCACCCTGTTTCAGAAAGTTGCAGAGGAAGATTTTCTCGAATATGTCCGCTCCAAACCAACCGGCAAATACGCCAGGCGCCTGTGGTATCTGTACGAGTTCCTGACCGGGAAAACGCTTCCGCTCGACGACGTGAAGCGGGGTAACTACATTGATCTGCTCGAGCCGGATGAATACTACACGGTCAGCCCGGCCCGCCGGATTCGTCGTCAGCGAATCAACGACAATTTGCTGGGTGACCCACGATTTTGCCCAACGGTTCGCCGTACTGAAACCCTTCGCGACTTTGAAACAGCCGATCTTCCCAAGCGATGCCGCAGGGTGGTGTCCGGCTATTCCCCGGAATTGCTGAGGAGGGCGCTCGGCTGGCTGTACACCAAGGAGACAAAATCATCTTTTGAGATCGAACATATCAAGCCCACATCGACCAGAACCGAGCGATTTGTAGCGCTGCTTCAACTGGCCGAGCAGGAAGACTTCTGCGAAAAACCGCGCCTGATCGAGCTTCAGAATCGCATTGTCGATCCACGGTTTCGCGATTCCGACTACCGAACGAGCCAGAACTATGTTGGAGAGACAATCGCCTGGCAGAAGGAAAGGATACACTTCGCATGTCCGAAGCCTGAGGATTTGGCCGACCTGATGGAGGGTCTGGTAACCGCCCATAAGCGCATGGACGCGAGCGATGTGTCCCCCGTGGTTCACGCTGCCGTTATCGCCTATGGATTCGTTTTTTTGCACCCGTTCGAAGACGGCAATGGTCGGATCCACCGTTTCCTGATCCACAACATTCTTGCCCGCCGAGGATTTACGCCCAAAGGCGTCATGTTTCCCATATCGGCATCCATGCTGAAGAACCCTGCCGACTATGACGCCTCTCTGAAATCGTTCTCACGGCATCTTATGGCCCTGGTGGAATACTCGCTCGATGAAGAAGGCCGCATGACTGTGCACAATGATACCGCCAGGTGGTACCGCTATATCGATATGACGCCCCAGGTGGAGGCACTCTTCAAATTCATCGATCAGACCATTGAGATGGAACTCGCCCGGGAATTGGCGTTTCTGGCCGACTACGATGAGACAAAGAAAGCCATCCAGGAGATCGTGGATATGCCCGACCGGAAGATCGACCTTTTCATTCGCTTCTGCCTGCAAAACAATGGCAGACTTTCGGCACGGAAACGCACGAGTCACTTCGATTTTCTGTCGGATGAGGAAATCGCCCGTATGGAGCAGGCGGTTCTGGCGGCCTACCTGCCTGCCGCGTCTGCGGCGCAGGCAGGCGGAAACTTAAACCTTGAACGATGATTGATGGCTATCCCATACGGCTCCTGCTGATCAGCGACACTCATGGCAGGCTCGGGATCATCAATGAGTTGGCCTCTCATGTTCAAGCCGACGCGGTAATTCACGCCGGGTGTGGGTTCGATTCCCGCTGCCATATCAAACGCGGTGGCGGCATGACCGGAAGCAAAACCGGGGGCCATTATTTCAATTCGTCTTTCAGTTCCGTAACCGCCTTTATGGCGTTTTCAAGTTCTGTGCGGATTTCGTGGCGTTCCGTATTGTAATGGCTGAAAGGGTTTAATACGGTTCATCCGGCTGAAGCGTACTTCGTCAGATGGATTCCAAGGATTTTCAGTTTGAAGAACTCTTAAAGGTTCCCAAGACTCCACCAGGATCGATAAATAAGCTGGCAATACTCCAGCTTATTCCAGCTTATTTTCAGCCTATTCCAGCCTATTCCCGCTGTCATAAGTCCCCCTTGTTTCGAAGGAACCATACCGAGCCACGTCCATGCCCTTTGGTATCGACTAACTCCAGACGCTTCAAGTGGTATAGGTCATCACGCACTGTGGCGGAAGCCGGCGGCTGGGTCATCCGTTCCATGATTCTCCGAAGTGGAATTGGACCATGATGGGCTATTATTTGAAGGACTTCCCGCTGCCTGTTCGTCAGGTCATGCGCCACCCATTGGGGCGCGATGTAGCCGCTGGGCAAAAAGCGCACCCAGACACTTCCGGCCTGTTCGCCGAACTCGGGCTCGGGATGACCGGCCTTGACGCACAATTCCACAATCTTTTGCGTGCCGCGCCCCCATCGCTCGATCATGCCGCGCAGGTAAAACACATTGGCAATCAATGGGTTGCGCGGCCGGGAAGAATGTTCGCCCTTGAGGTCTTCAGGCGAATGTAGGGTCCCGCATTATTTCATCAGGAAGCCTGTAGAAAATTTCAGAATGAGTTGACAGGAAGCAAGCAGATTTCGGATTAAATGGTCCCTTTGGGCAGGGGCCATTTTTATTTGGAAGAACCGGGGCGGCGGGTGCGCCAACACCCAACCGCCCCCAAACCCGGAGGCCGGATGCCTCCCAAATCCAACGTGACATGATGATAGCCTTTCTTGTGCTGGATCTCAACCGGATTGCTCACAGCAGTCGCGATTACCCTTGGCCGGAGCCTGGCGGCTGTGGCCGCTGCCACCATCCCAAGTTGTGGGGCCATGGCTTCGTGCGGATGATTTTCGATGGGTTCGGCCAGGCGCTGCAGATGCGTCGCTACCGCTGTCCCAAGTGCGGCTGCATCGTGCGGGTCCGTCCGTCCGGTTACTTGCCTCGCCACCAGAGTCCCGTGGCGACAATCCGTGCCGCGCTGAGTTGTCGGATCCGCACCGGACAACGACGCTATCCGCCGAGGATGTCCGTCAACTCAAAACCGAGCACCTCGCTATGCTGCTCGAACAAACCTTGCTCGACACCGTCCTGAACGTCTTGTGCCGCCTGAGCGAACGCCAACGACCGCTGCCGATCTGCTATAAAACCGATTGCCCCATGCGCGACGACATCCCTTTCTGAAAACCGACAAAAAACCAGGCCCCCCGGGCCGCCACCGCGGCCCGGTCACAACAATCTGAAATCGTTCTCTTCAAGCCGGATTAATCAGGAAAAACAGAGCGAGATAATGCGGGAATCAACAGATGCCAGATGCGCTGCTGCTGTTTGGGATCTTGAGTGAAAGAGGGCCTACTGAGCAAACCGCGTTTCAAGCCAATG
>Ga0209834_10000171_pt1 | contig 39091 bp, 41 predicted proteins | sample Mar14236cmmetaG_FD_184134 | JGI IMG/M metagenome (GOLD analysis project Ga0209834, IMG submission 184134) | Marine hydrothermal vent microbial communities from Guaymas Basin, Gulf of California to study Microbial Dark Matter (Phase II) - Marker... ... | reverse complement strand
GCAACTGTTTCGGCAATGTCTTCAGCTTCATCGGCTTCTTTGTCTTTTACTTTTTCCTTCTTCTTGTTTTCCTTTTCAAGATCTTCTCTCCTGAAGGTTTGCCATCTGAAGATATCAGGTGTGATGTTGAAAAGTCTTTCCAACACATTGACTTTCTCGGGGTCGGCGCGGAAAAGGATAAGGGTGTAATCGCCTTCTGTAAATCCTTTTCTTACGCGATAAGCCAGTTTCCGCATTCCCCAGCGGTCGAACTTCTCGATCTCGCCCTCAACTCTTTCTTCGATGTAGTTCTTTACCTTTTCGGCAAGAGCATTTCTCTGCTCTTCATCGAGTTCTGGCGAGACAATGAACATGGTTTCGTAGATTCTTTTTTCTGACATTGTTTACCTCCTCCCATGGACTTATGGCTTTGTCCTCAGACAAAGCGGGATATAACGATAAAGCATTATATCACATAACAACTCCACTTGTTGAAACATAATGTTTCATAAAAAAATCCTGATTTTTAACCTCTCAAATTCAATATAAGTCTATATACTCCGCCAACTCCCAGTCAGTTACGCTCCTCATAAAGCGTGCCCATTCCAGTTTTTTCGTTTCAATGAACTTTTCAAATATGTGATCACCAAGAACCTCCTGAACGAGCCTGCTTTTCTCAGCCTTTTCCGTTGCTTCTTTTAGATCATGGGGTAGAAATCTTATTTTATGCTTCAGTTTTTCTCCGCTGCCCAGTTCAAATATGTTCTTATCAACAGGCTTAGAAGGTAAGACTTTTTCTTCAATGCCTTTCAATCCCGCAGCGAGTATGACAGCCAGAGCGAGGTATGGATTACATGTTGGGTCGGGGTTTCTGATTTCGATTCGTGTCGCCTGCTCCCTGACTGAAGGAACCCTTATCATCGCGCTTCGATTTCCAAGAGCCCACGAGATATTTACTGGGGCCTCATATCCTGGTACCAATCGTTTGTAACTGTTGATTGTTGGATTGGTGATCGCGGTGATTTCAGGTGCGTATTTTAAAATTCCACCAATAAAGAAAATCGCAGTATCGCTCAGTTCGTAGGGTTTTTCAGGATCATAGAAGGCGTTTTTGCCTTTAGAAAAGAGGCTGAGATGTATGTGCATGCCGGAGCCGTTTATCCCTTCAAAGGGTTTGGGCATAAAAGTTGCATGAATTCCGTTAAGCATAGAGATTGTTTTCACAACCCATTTGAATGTTTGTATATTATCCGCTGTCTGCAATATGTCCGTGTAACGGAAATCCACTTCATGCTGTGAAGGAGCTACTTCGTGGTGCGCTGCCTCTACTTCAAATCCCATTTTTTCCAGCGCAACTACGATATTCTTTCTCGTTTCTTCACCATTATCTACGGGCAGCATATCAAAATAACTACCACGATCCAGCAGTTCTATTTTCTTTTCTTTTGTATCATTGGTTTTGCGATTTATCAGGAAAAACTCTGGCTCAGGCCCGGCAAAAGCTTCAAAGCCCAACGATTTGGCCTTGTCTACGACTCTTCTTAATCGGTATCGGGGATCCCCCTCGAAGGGAGTCCCGTCAGGAAGCATAACATCGCAGATAAGCCTGACTGTCTTCTCAGAATCCGATTTCCATGGCAAAAGGGAAGCCGTGCGAGGGTCTGGAAAGAGCAACATGTCGGATTCTTCAATTCTAACAAAGCCATCGATAGAAGAGCCGTCAAACATCACACCTTTTATCAACGCCTCTTCCAGGCGTTTGACAGGAAGCTCAACGTTTTTTAAGGTACCATTGATATCCGTTATTTGAAGGCGTACCAGTTTAACCTCTTCGGATTCGGCAAAATCCAGTGTTTTTTTTACCATCCGCTTTCCTCCTTTTCATCTGATGGTATCCTTAAGACAAATCGGCTTTTGGGAATATAAAATGCAATTGCATTTGATTCTTATCATACTATTTTTCGGCCTTCAAACGCAAATAAAATTCTTCTGATAAAATAAGATTGGAGGTGAAAATTTGAACATAAAAAGAGTTCTTATTGCTGTCAATGATAGTGAAAATCTTTTGGAGCTTTGCAGTTTTCTCGATGCCAATGGAGCTGAGATTGTTGCCGATTCTATAAGTTATGATTACCTCATAGAATCCGGGATCAACGCCTTGAAGATTAAAGATCTTTTTGAAGAAATACATTCTGATGATGAACTGCTATGCCTCATGGCTTTACGGTTGAGTCAAAGCAAAGCTGAAACACAAGGGCAAACCTTCGATATGGTGGTCACAAATCTCAGTAGCAGGTTTGATTTAGAATACGAACGCGGTTTAAGCATCGATACCGGTAGACTGGCATTGATTTCCGCTTCCATAAAAAATTATCGGGATATTGTTCTCTTAACCGATCCACAAGATTACGATGATGCCATAGATAACATAACCTACTGTGGTGATATCTTGCTTCAAAAAAGAAGAAGATTAGCTCTAAAGGGGCTATACAGTATTTCTTCATATATCTCCACTGCTCATAAAGAATTTTCGCAGGTTTTTGCATCCGAGAAATATGAATATCTCGTTCTTCAATATGTGATTCCTCTGTTATCCGGGAGTTATTTGTATAAAATCGAAGGTTATCCCGGTCTTCTCGATGAGGTTCACCTTGCAAACCCAGCGGTGGGGATTGAACCAGAAGATATTTACAACGCAGCTGCGTTTATGAAGCTCTATGATCTAATCGGTGACGTGGCAGCTTTCCTATCGAATGGCAAAATTCTCCACGTGTCCATGAATAATCACATTGATAAACATTACAACAGTCAGGGGTTGATGTACGCTTCCAGCTTCACCATCGATTACTCCATTATGAGAAAATTGTTTGCTTTGGGGGTTAACTCTTTTTGTGGGGTTTTTAACGGAGAAGCAGTACGATTCGCGCATGAAAACGATATAAAGATCTTTACCATTCCCGATAAATCCGTTCTTGATACCGGGAAAGAACAGTTTCACAGTAGCGAGAATTATCTCATCAAAGAACCTAGCAAAATATTGAATTTCCAGAGCTTCTCAAAAGATGAGAAACTCGCAATTGCATCTGTAATGATAAATCCTGCTGTTTCCGCTGCATTATGCAATCACGGAGAAGCCAGAGTGTTGAACACTGGAATTGTCAACGAACTCTTTCCAATAATCGAAAGCTTAAAGCCCAATCCCGGTTCTGTCTTCGCTGTGAATGTAGATCCGATGGAGAAAGAATACTCAAAATTGAAATCAATGGGTTTTAGAGGCATTTTAGTTCCCGGACTTAAAAAGAATTACAATGACATCATTCTTAGGTCTTTTCTGAAATAGCTGCCTCTTGAAGTGGAAGGCAAATCGCGTTATAATGTAACCGCACCATGCTAGGCGGGGAGCTGGCGGTTCCCTGTACCCGAAATCCGCCATATGCGGGGCCGAAAGCCACCAGAGGCTATCATGGTCGGAACACGGTGCGTCGAAGGATGTTGAGGGTTGGGTCCTGCGCAACGGGAACCTGTGAACCTGGTCAGGTCCGGAAGGAAGCAGCCATAAGCAGGCTTACCGTGTGCCGCAGGAGTGCTCAACCTGAGTCTGAGGGCGTAACCGGTCCGGTTGTGGTTAGTCGAAGGTGGATGCATGGTGCTTTCTTCAATTTTCTCTTCTTTTAAACAGGGCAATTATACCAATAAAAATTCCGCCAAAAGCAGCTCCAAGTGCTGTGTATCTTGGAAATTGTGGCGTTATTTCTGTCAGCGTCCCATGCTTATTCACAATGGGTATTTCGGTGGAAAACCAGAACAATGACACGAAAACCACTACTATTAACAAAGCGTTTGCTATTACCCAGTTTCGTTTCTCCTGCAAAAAAGAATACGAAACTGCTAGAAAGAAAAGGAATAGCGATATGTAAAAACCAATAAAATAGAGAACAACCATGGTGGAAAGCATCCCACTATGCATAAAGGCAAGCGTATCTCCATATTTCTGAAAAAGCAACAGTCCCAATGAAGAAAAACCAGTTATCCATGCGGCGTAACTGAACTTTTTATACCTGGTTTTCAGTTTTTTCTCTTCCGCAAGACTCAGGGTTCCTTTGCTTCGTTTTTTAGCGCGCATTCCATCACCTCAGGATCCAATGAAATACTCTATTTCGTCCTCAGATAGAACCTCTATGCCATTTTCCCGTAAAAGAGCGGCGGTAACTCCAACACCCGGAATGAGGATTGAGCTAAACGTGCCGTCATAAACATGCTGAGTACCACACGAAGGACTTTTACTTTTCAGAATTGCGAGCTCTACTTCAAAGAGCCTTGCAATTTTCAAAGTTTCCTCTGCTCCCCTTTCAAAAGCCCTTGTGACATCAACCCCGAATTCATTTACGACTCTTGAACCCGGTGCCCAGCCTTTTCCGCCAGTTATTTCTGCTCTCGGCCGGGGCGTAGGCAAGCCTGCTAGTTGCTCGGGACAAACGGGGATAAGAGAAAAATTATTCATTAAGGAAAAAATCCTATAATTGAGATTGTTCTTACCATTGTAAGTACAATTTATTCCAAAAAGGCAGGCGCTAACGAGTATTCGCTTCATTTTCCGCCGGTGTCCGCATTTCCTTCCTGGTATCCTCTTATAACGTACATCAAATCTTTTGCCGGAAGAGTTGAAAGCGGGTCCACGGTTCTGTACTCGTTATCCCTGACCTCAAAATGGACGTGAGGGCCGGTAGCGAGGCCTGTTGCACCAATTCTTCCCAGCAACGATCCCATAAAGACACGCTGACCAACATAGACACTTATATGACTCATATGGCCATATCGCGTAACCATGCCGTCGTCATGTTGTATTTCCACCATGTATCCATAACCTCCATTGAGTCCAGCAAAAGTTACATATCCGTCAGCTGCGGCAAATATCGGTGCCCCCATGGGAGCAGCAATATCAAGCCCTGTATGAAAGGCAAGCTTTCCGGTTATGGGGTGTTGCCGCCATCCGTAATTTGAACTTATAACCCCGTAAACTGGCCATCTGAAGGGTCTTTCTATCGGTTTGTAGTCATATTTGTTGATTGAATCCATAGGAACAAACAGTTTCTGACCGGGAACAATAATATCTCCGTTTTTGATGCTGTTGGCTCTTATTATGTCCTCAACAGGAGCGAAAAACAGTTTGGCTATATACGAAAGGGTTTCACCCTTTTTCACTTCATATAACAATCCATCCGGTTGTGGAAATACGATTTTTTCACCGATCTTGAGACTTTTAGGATCTTCTATGTCATTAAAGTCTAAAATCGTAGAAACATGTAACTCATGCTCTTTGGCAATCGAATAAAGCGTATCCCCCTGCTGGATAGTGTAAGTAATAATAACATAGCCAAAACTCGTTATAGACACGACTACTAGCATAACTAACAGCGCCAGCAAATTGCGGTTGCTCACTTCTTTCCACCTCCAAAAAGGCCAAGGCCAAAAAGAATACTATCTAATATTATACCAATAATGAACCCATAAAATCTCGAAATACCAAATAACGCTTTGCCGAAAATAATCGTTGCAACAATTACACTGAACATTGAGCCAAGAAGTACAGTCCCGGCAGAAATATCTTTTATGATCTCAATTCTCCGATGATATCGTTCTTCCATGAAGTCCAACAGCGCTTCAACAACCGTATTCAGACCTTCAAGGCTCAAAACGAAAAAGGTGGAAAACAAAATCCAAAAAAACTCCCATCCCTCCAGTGGGAGTAGAAATGCCAGCAACAAGACTAATATTCCTATTATAAATTGTACCCTGAAATTCCGCTCATTTAAAACCAAATATTTGAGTCCCTTTACGGCAAACTCAAAACTATTTAAAAATGGCCTCATTCGAACCCTCTAATGAATTCTCTTGATTCTTCTTTTATCGTATACGATTTTTCAACCAATGATATGCCAAATTCGATTGCCTCTTCGTTCAATTTGTGGTACTTTTCTTTTATATGCTTTTTCATAGACCTTTTAAGTGCTTCTGGCTGGACTATCTTCGAAGCCTTTGAAATGATGCCCAAGCCCACCATGTTTGACGGCAAAGCTGTACCAAAGCGCTCTTGTGTTAGTTTTGATATTGGTTTCATGACTATCTTCTTGGTTAGTCTAAACGCCTCTTTAGGAATATCTGTCACATAAGAGCTATCTATAATAAGGATCCCGTTGGGTTTCAAGAGATTGATGTGTGCATTTATGGCAATTTGGTGCATGGAGTAAATCACGTTGAAATTATTCGCTTTGGGATAATCTATGGGCTCTTTGCAGAAAAGCACATCGCAGTAGGACAGCCCGCCTCTCACCTGAGCTCCATACGACTGAGTTTGAACTACCCACAGTCCCATGGAAACCAGAGCATCAGCGAGAATAATTCCCATCAACACATTTCCCTGGCCACCTATACCTGATATTCTAACAGAGTGGGGTTGACGCACAGCCATGTTAATCACTCCTTCTCCTTGAATGCCAATTTCAGTTTGAGCTGTTCGTATTTTTCATTATAGGTTTCCTTTTCTATGTCTACAAACTCACCGATGACTATTTTCCCTTCGAGCTCTTCTGGAGGCATCTTTTCGGCCTTCTTCAGGGGAACGGATTTTTCTTTGAAATACGAAAGCATCTGAACAGGTTCTGGCATACCGTTGTATCTGCCAAAATACGTATGGCAGTTGGTCATGATTTCTATAACTGACATCCCCTTGTGTTTGAGCCCATTTTGAATGTATTGAACTGTCTGTACATAGTGGTATACTGTACTGCGTGCCACGTAGGTCGCGCCCGAATTAATAGCCAACTTCACCGTGTCAAATTGATCTTCGATGTTACCATAGGGCGCGGTAGAAGCATAGGTATCTTCTGGTGTTGTGGGAGAATACTGGCCACCTGTCATACCGTAAATGTTGTTGTTGAAGATGACGACAGTTAGATCCATGTTTCTTCTACACGCATGAATGAAGTGATTTCCGCCAATAGCCAGAACATCTCCATCACCACCCATAACAACCACCTTAAACTCAGGTCTTGCGAGTTTGACCCCGGTTGCAAAGGCAATAGCCCTTCCATGCAGTGTGTGCATGGTGTTGAAATTCAAATAACCCGTTACCCGCGATGAGCAACCTATTCCCGATACAACAGCAATTCTTTCAGGATCCAGCAACAGACGGTCAATTGCATCAACAAAGGCTTTCATTATAACGCCATTTCCACACCCAGGGCACCAGACATGGGGCATTCTGTCCTGACGCAAATAAGTTAGCAATCTAGATGTTGACATGATTACCTCCTTCAAGTTTGAGTTGTTCTAACGTAACACCACATGTTTTGAATAAAAATTCCGAGAGAGGGTCGGGATAATCCCAGCCATACACTACACGCTTTATCCCGGCATTTATCAGTATCCTCGCACATATTGAGCATGGCTTATGCGTTACGTAGATTGTTGCTCCCTCAGTAGGTATTCCAAATCTGGCCGCTTGAGCAATGGCATTTTGCTCTGCATGGGCGGCATAACAAATTTCCTGGTTTTCACCTGAAGAAACAGAAAGAGCGTCACGAATGCAGGCTGTTTCATCGCAATGGGGAAAACCCGATGGAGGCTGATTATACCCCGTTGCAAGAATCCTGTTTTCCCTGACGATAATCGCCCCTACCTTGCGGTGGATACAGCTTGATCTCTCTTTGACTGTATCTGCCAGGACCATGAAGTATCGATCCCAGTCAAGGCTTTCTCTCTTCTTTTTCTCAGCAGTGAAATTTTTCAAAAAGTTTTCAAGCTCTTCCCTTCTCATTTGAGCAAATCCCTCAGTATCACAACGTGTTTCTTTTCTTCCTTTATAATCTTCTTTACTGCTTCTTTAGCTTCGTGATCTGCCAGTATTTCCAGAAGATCATAATAGAATATTATGCTATCCTTTTCGCGTTCAATAGAGTATTTCACCACGTCTTCTGGAGAACTATCTTTGAACATTTCTTTCAGAGTTCCAGCATCTGGAAAGATCTTGTGCTCACTCAAGGTCTTCAGATATTCTGTAGCCTCATCCCAGTTCACGAGTTCCTGAGCTTCTTCTTCAAACCTCTTCAGAAGTTCTCTGAAGGTAACAATGTGTTCTTTTTCCTGAGAAGCAAGAAATTCAAATGTAGATCTTGCACTTTCATCCCGAGCTTTCTCAGTCATATCTTTGTAAAATTTAAACCCCTCGTTTTCGATATTCAAAGCAATGTCTAATATCTCATGTGCTGAAAACACCGGTTATCCCCTCCTTTATTTCCAAAATTCTCTCAAACACCAGACGTGAATTATCGAATCCAGCCTCATTCAGACGAATCCTGCCATTTTCAAAGATGGCAAGGCCAGAAAGCTTCTTAGCCAGTGCTTCGATCAGGGTGAGCTTGTGCCTGCTGTTTGTCAATTTTTCAAAAGACAATCCCTCAACGAGCCTCAAGGACATAAAAAGTGTTTCAATATCTTCCTGAAGGTCGTCGTTGAAAACACTGTATGCACGCGGCAATAGGTTCTTGGCAATAGCCCTTTCATACTCTTCAAAATGTGTTGTGTTAACATACCTGAGCCTTTTGAAATGTCCACCGGCTGAGATCCCAAATCCTATGTAATCGCCATTTTTCCAGTAATTAACGTTATGCTTGCAGAGCATTCCATCTCTTTGCCAGGAGGAGATTTCATAACGTTGATACCCCAGAGCAGAGAGGTTGGACTTTACTTGTTCATACAGCTTCTCCATCGTCTTTGCATCCGGCAACTCAATCTTACCACTATGCACGTTTTTCATCAAAGGAGTATCATGGTCGGTGTCGAGGAAATAATAAGAAATATGTTGCGGAAACAATTCTTTGATAAGTCCAAGATTTCCTTCCAGATTTTTTTCTGATTCCCCCGGAAGCCCGAGAATGAAATCGAGGCTGAGGATATCAAAGCTGTCCTTTGCCATTTTCAGACGATTGAGTAAATCAGCGGGAGATTGGCGACCAACTTTTTTGAGTATGGAAGCCGATACACTTTGTACTCCAACGCTCAATCGGTTTATGCCCAATTTTTGCCAACTTTTTATCTTATTCATTTCAAGCTCCCAGGGATTTGCCTCGAGCGTTATTTCAACAGGTGAGAAGTTGGTTAAGGTTCTGAGTTTATCAATGAGTTGCTGTATATATTTCACGGGGTATATAGAAGGGGAACCCCCACCAAAGTAAAGTGTTTCCACGATGACAGAGGGGTTGTTTTTAAACCAGAGCTCCATTTCTTTCAACAACAGATGCTGGTATTTCTCTATGAGCTCCGGGTCTTCTTTCATTTTAGCGAAATCACAGTAATGGCAGAGCCTTTTACAAAAGGGAAGGTGTACATATACACCTGCTTTCATCAGTTCACCATTAACCCAAGAAAGAACTCCTCCGGGATATAGTTCTCAAACCCGATGCCAAATATCAGGAGGTTTTTTCCCCCGGGTGTCCTAAATCCGAGTTTTGTATTCACGCCATCGGTTTTTATAAATACCATTAAATCCCCTGTGAGATTTCCGCTTTCAAGGGATACCGGAAAAACCCAATGGGCTGAAATACCAAGGGCACGGTTATTGAAGTCATAGCACAATCCAGCACCATATCCAAGTTCCCCAAGAGAGCCTATGGTCACCAAATCCATTCCCAGATCTATAATCCCGTTGTTAAAACTCAGCCTAAAACTTCTGTTGAAGTCTTTTATAAAAGCATATGTTTTCAAATAACTGATGCTTGTATCTTTGTTTTTTATACTCAGCACATTCGCCCCAAGGCTCCATTTCCCTAAGGGGATACGATAATTACTATAGGAAAACAGATGGTATTTTCCGTCAGAAGTTACTTGAATTTTGCTGAAGCTCTGAGAATATACCGGAGGCGTATAGGTTCCCCGGATCAACGTTGTAGAGAGCGATACCTCTTCGCCCAAATAGAGTCCCAATGAAAAACTACCATCACGGGTTTTGATTTTGAAAAAACCGGTTGAAAAATCAGCCCAGCTTTCAGAATACAGAATGCCCATTCGTGGTGTGGAATTTCCCAATTCAAGGCCCCAGCTGAACCTTTCTGAAAGAGGAAAAACCACTTCGTTTTTCCAGTTTTCATTCATCAGCGAAAGATAGGTAGCCCCAAAAAGCGTGAATGGCAGCATCAAAAATAAGAAAATTATAGGGATTATCACTTTTTTCATGATTCCAAAAGCCTCCTCACGATTTCATTTACCGCCGCTGGATTTGCTTTGCCGCGTGTCTCTTTCATCACAGCACCAACAAAGTAACCCATTACACCTTTCTTCCCTTCTCTGTACTGCTTCACAGCTTTTGGATTTGATTCCATGGCGCGTAGAACGATATCCTCAATGAGCTTTTCATCGTTGATCTGTTCCATGCCACGCTCTTTTACGAGTTGATCGGGCAATTTTCCAGTTTCAATCATCAACGGGAAAAGCTCCTTGGCTATCTTAACAGAAATTTTTTCCTGCTCAAGGAGTTCAAAGAGTATCTTGAAATGCTCCGGACCAATGGGCATTTTTTCAAGGGGAATCCCCCTGCGATTTATCTCTCTGAGCAATTCTGTCATTATCCAGTTAGAGGCTTCTTTTGGTTTGTCGGTGCTTTTGGCCACTTCCTCAAAAAAGCTGCTGAGCCTGGCATTGGAACCAAGAACGGTGGCATCGTATTCAGGAATGCCGTATTCGCGAATCAGGCGTTCAATCCTCTGCTGGGGAAGCTCAGGAAGGCGTTCCTTGATCCTCTCCACATATTCGTCGCTGAGTTGGAGTGGTGGTAAATCTGGCTCCGGAAAATACCTGTAATCATTTTCCTCTTCCTTTGACCTCATAGAAATGGTTTCGCGTTTTGCGAAGTTCCAGGTTCTCGTTTCCCTGTTTACATCAGAGCCGGTTTCAAGGGCTTTGATGATTCGCTCACGTTCAAATTCAAGCGCCTTTTCCACAAACTTAAAAGAATTGATGTTTTTTACTTCCACCCGGTTGGATGAAAGCCCCCGTTCCTCATCCACAATGGAGATGTTCGCATCACAGCGCAGCGCACCTTTTTCCATGTCTCCGCTGCAAATATCGAGGGCTCTGAGCGTATCACGGAGCAATTCCATGAAAAGCCTCGCTTCTTTCGGTGAGGAAATGTCTGGCTCGGTGACAATTTCTATAAGTGGGACCCCACACCTGTTGAGATTTACGAGGCTACCACTGGCTCCAGAAATTGAATCTGCATCTTGATGAATCATCTTGCCTGCGTCCTCTTCGATGTGAATCCTCCTGATACGCACCCTTTTTTCATCTCCATCGAATTTGAAACCAAGGAAGCCATTCTCTGCTATCGGCGTGAAATATTGGGTAATCTGATAGCCCTTCGGCAAATCAGGATAGAAGTAGTTCTTTCTATCAAATGTAGAACGCAAGTTGATTTTGCAATTCAGAGCGAGGGCTGCTTTTACAGCATATTCAACCACTTTCTCGTTCAGCACAGGAAGTGCGCCAGGCTGGCCTGTACACACAGGACATATGACTGTGTTGGGTTCAAGTTCAAACACATCTGCCCGGCAGCTGCAAAAGGCTTTTGTTTTTGTTGACAATTGTGCATGGATTTCGAGGCCTATCACCGTTTTATACATGTAACCACCTCTCTGGGATTTTCGCGAGTCCATTGTTGTATGCGCCTGACAATTTTTCCATTTGCTTTGCGGTGGAGAGAAGCTCCAAATCGGCATAACGCCTTCCCATGAGCTGAATTCCCACCGGCAACCCATCTACCGGGTCAACGGGTATAGAAATGGCAGGCGTCCCGGCCAGGTTAGCAGGAATAGTATAGATATCCATCAGGTAATAACTGAGAGGATCACCGATTTCACCAAACTTTCCAGGAAGCGTGGGGGTTGTGGGATTTAGTATGAAGTCATGTTCATGGAGAACTTCGTTGATCCTGTTAGAAATCATCTTTCTGATTTTTAATGCCCTTCGATAGTAGGCATCATAATAGGCAGAACTCAGCGTGAAGGTACCCAGTAATATTCTGCGCTTCACTTCATCGCCAAATCCAGTGTCCCTGTTTTTCTTTATCATTTCTTCGTAATTTTCAGATTCGACTCGTTCACCATAGCGAACACCATCATAGCGTGAAAGGTTTGAACTGGCTTCGCCAGGCGCAATGAGGTAATATGTGGCAACAACGTATTTCAAGATGCCTAATTCAACGAAAGATACCTCGGCTCCCTTTTCAGCAAGCCGTTCAATGAATTCTAGAAATCTCGATTTTACCCTTTCGTCAAGCCCTTCAAAATCCAGAGCATCAGACGGTATAGCGATCTTCAAGCCTTTTAGATCTGCTTTGGGCAGTTCTTTTGCTCGCAAATCAATTTTACCGTTAACGGTGGTCGCGTCATTTATATCTCTTCCCGCAATTGTTTTGAAAACAGTGAAGGCATCATCGACGCATCTAGTTAGAGGTCCTATTTGGTCCAGCGAAGATGCGAAAGCGACCAGGCCATATCTGGGAACCAGTCCATAGGATGGCTTGTAGCCTACCACTCCGCAGAAAGCCGCTGGTTGCCTAACCGAACCCCCGGTATCGCTTCCAAGGGCAAAGGGCACCAGCCCAGCTGCAACGGCTGCTGCGCTTCCGCCACTACTCCCCCCGGGAATACGGCTTAAATCCCAGGGATTTTTGGTAGGACCGAAAGCAGATTTTTCCGTAGAGGACCCCATGGCGAATTCATCGAGATTCGTTTTTCCAAGCAGTACAGCACCCGTATTTTTTAGGCGCGCTGTCACGGTAGCATCGTATGGGGAGAGGTAACTTTTCAGTATATTGCTTGCACAGGTGGTTCGGGTTCCCCTTGCCAGAATGTTATCTTTCAGGGCATATGGAACGCCAGAAAGCGAACCGGAAGATAAGCTATCAGGTATTGGTAATATTTCAAGAAAAGCATTCAGTTCAGAATTAAAAGCCACAATTCTTTCGTGAAAAAAGGAAAGCACTTCCCGTTTCTCATCGGTTGAGAGCTTTGAGAGCTCTGCGATTTTTAGATCCAGAAAATCTCCTTTCAAGTGGTTCACCTCCTGAGTTTAATTCTAACACGCTTCGATAAAATCGCCATATGAATTATCACGAAAATAACGTTATAATTACTACGAGGTGATAACCGTGCTTTATAGATATTTCACCCTATACGCTGACGAAAAACTATTGAGTGAAATCGAAGAGCTCTGCCTTTCGGAGGGCTTTTATAACTTTTTTTCTGAAGAGATAGATTCGAAATTGTGGCGAGTAAAGGTTTATCTGGAATCTACTGAAGAGCTTCCGGCTTTTTTAAGGCGGTATTCATTTGAATTTGGTGGTGAAGAACTCGAAGCTAAGTGGTGGAAAAAATTCAAAGATAGTCTTAAGCCTTTTATGCTGACTCCCAATACAAAATTGATCCCCCTTGAAGAACCCGTTCGCATAACTGATGAAGGATCCATGGGAATAATCCCGGGAAGAGCTTTTGGTACCGGACAGCATGAAACCACAAAGCTCGCAGCTTTATTTTTGGAGAGGTATCTCAAAACCGGAGCTATGGTGCTTGATGTCGGTGCCGGCACCGGCATCTTATCTGCATTGGCCATAAAAAAGGGGGCGTCAAAAGCTGTCGCCCTTGATATAGATAAAGCAGCAATTGAAAAGTGCCGGGAGACTGCCTGGATAAATAACGTCTCCATTGATGCCAGGGTTTCTGATTTTCTCAGTGCCCTTGAACCAGGGGAACATTTTGACATCATCGTCTCCAATATGATTGTTGAATTGCTTAAAGGCTTTGTAAAGGAGACTGTTAAACACCTGAAGTCTAACGGAGTACTCATTCTCTCCGGTATCCTTACAGAGAAATTTGATAGCTTTATGGACACCTTAGAAGACACTTTTTCCATACTGGAAACGGAGGAACTAAACGAATGGAAAGCAGCCGTTTTGAAAAGGCGATAGTTGAAGCCCAATTGGGGCGTGAATTGAAAAACCAATTTCGTGTGGTCAAAAGATGCTCCTGGGGATATCCACAATGTATACAATCTGATTTGATCAGCAACGGGAAACCTTTCCCCACACTTTTCTGGCTTACCTGCCCATTTCTCTATAAAGAAGTCTCACGCCTTGAAGAAAAAGGTTGGGTGAAAAAGTTCGAGGATCAACTTGAAAATTCAGAAGAGATGTTAAGAGAATATCTTCGCGCACATGAGACCACCCGAAAGTTGAAGGAATCCCTTTTGGAAGGCAGAGATTTAAAAGACTGGCAAAAAGAGGCTTTATTCAATAGAGGAATAGGGGGTATCAGGAATTTGAAAATGGTCAAATGCCTCCATCTTCAACTGGCAAATTTTTTAGGTGGCATCGACAACCCCATTGGCAAAATGGTATGGGAAATGCTGGGTTCTAAAGAGTGTGTAGCTGGTGCAGTGCTCTGCCGGTCATTGGAGGACAACAGTGGAAAGAACCATTTTAAATAAGATAAATTCTTTACCCGAAACCTGCGGCGTTTATATTTTCAAGAACAAAGAGGGAAAAATAATCTACATAGGAAAGGCTGTAAAGCTAAGGCGGCGTGTACAATCTTACTTCAGGGAATCTTCATGGAAGAATGAAAAAGTCAGGAAAATTGCCGAAGAAGCTTTCGACATTGAATTCATCCTTGTCCCCAGCGAAAGAGAAGCCCTGTTATTGGAGTCAAATCTCATATACAAACACAAGCCGCGTTACAATATCCTGTTAAAGGAATCCCGCTTTTACCCATACATTTACCTTTCCAATGATGAATTCCCCTACGTTGAATTGAGAAGGGATAGGAAAGCACCCGGAACTTACTTCGGTCCTTATACGAGCACAAAACTTGTGCGTAGCATGCTTGAACTTCTTCAGAGAATTTTCAAAGTGAGAAGCTGCAATCTGCCACTGAATCGGATAAAAAAGGCATGCTTTCTGCATCATCTGAAGATGTGTTCTGCTCCATGCATTGGAAAAATCACAAAGGACGAATATCAGAAGAGCCTTGACGGCCTCATCGAGTTTCTCGAAGGTAATACCCTCAAAGTCAGACTCTCGCTTGAAGATAGAATGTACAAATTGGCTGATAATTTGCAATTCGAACAAGCCAGAGAAATTCGCGATGTCCTCAATTCTATGGACAGGCTGTACTCCAAACAGGCTGTCGATGTTCCGCAGGATCTCAGCGTTGATGTAATAGCACTCTCTTCCGGAATTCTGATTCTTCTGGAGATAAGAGGCGGGATGCTTCTTGGGAAACTGGTATATGATTTTCCAGAAGGGAAGGTTTCTGACTTCATAGGCCAGTTTTATCTTACAAAAGAAAAGAATCGCCCAAAAAATTTAATAGTTGCAGGGCTGAGAAAATCTGAAGCATCTCAGTTAAAAGCTGAGTTTGAATACATCGGAAAACCTAGAAACGAGTTTGAATCCAGATTGATGAAAATAGCTTTCCAGAACATAGAACAGGAATTAAATATGAGAATTGGCGCTACTGAAGCCTTGAAGCAAGCGAAGAATCTCCTTGGGTTGAAGAAAATTCCCCGGTTGATAGAAGGGATAGACATTTCCCATACCCAGGGTCTCATGACAGTGGCTTCATTAGTGGTTTTTGACTCAGGAAAGCCAGATAAATCAAAATACAGGAGGTACAGGATAAGAAATCTGGAAACTCCAAATGATTTTGAAGCACTTGCGACAGTTATAAAGAGACGCTATTCCAAACATCCATTACCTGACCTGCTGTTTATCGATGGCGGTTTACCGCAGCTCGAGGCAGTATCTAAAGCCCTTGATGAACTCCATCAAAAAGGAGAGATCATAGGCCTTGCCAAAAAGGAAGAGGAAATCGTGTTTCCTGATAAAAGGGGAAAGCTCAAATTACCACTCGATCATCCCGTTATGAAGCTGTTAACTTCCATTCGTGACGAAACGCACAGGTTTGCCGTTAATTATCATCGGTACCTTCGAGAGCGTAGATACCTGGGTTCAGAAATAGACAAAATCCCGGGTATAGGCCCCAAACGAAAAAAGCTTTTGATTCAGCATTTTAAAAGTGTTTCAAAAATAAAGAAAGCATCTGAAAGAGAGTTACTCGAAGTGATAAAGAACAAAAAAATAGTCGAAGAAATTCTCAAATGGGCAAAAGAAAATGGCGGCTAAGCCGCCATTTTGCAGTGAAATTCTTACTTAACTTTTTCTTTGAGTTCTTTACCGGCTCTAAACTTAGGTACTTTTCCGCCAGGTATCTCGATAGCTTCCTTCGTTCTGGGGTTGACACCTTTTCTGGGCTTTCTTACAGCAACTTCAAAAGTACCGAAGCCAACGAGTTTTACTTCTTCACCCTTGGCGAGCTGTTCGCCAACGATAGCCACAAAGCTGTCAAGAACTTCAGCTGCCAATTTCTTGGTATTACCTGTTCTTTCGGCGATTTCAGCCACGAGTTCCTTCTTGTTCACACAAACACCCCCTAAACCTGAAATATGATGTCAGACATATTTTAGCATTTATTGGCCTTGTGATGCAACTCATAATGTGCGGAAATTCCTATTATAGAATAATTACCGCCCGATGCTCCTAAGGATGAAGTCTGTAACGCTGTATTAATGGGCATTACAGAACAACATGTGTCAAGAGTGCTCCTACAACGGACTGTGTTAATTTTTTTGAAACTAATATTTCTTAAAAAAACTCACATCTATATCGTGCCTCATGTGATTGGCTGGATTGAAAATGTGAAAACCTTTTAAGCTTCCCGATTCTTGCTTGACTATAATTATGGTCATAATGTATAATTAAATAACATTAGATGGGGTGATGATGTTGACAAGGCTTAAAAACCTGATCTTCAAATCGTTGGCTGATGCTAAAGCGCACTTCTCAGAAGTAGTAGATACTGCTGCTGGCGGTAAACACGATGTGGTTATAACAAAAAATGGTGTACCCAGAGCTGCTTTGATCTCTTATGAGAAATACACAAAGATGCTGAATTTTCTTTCCACTGCATATGAGCTTTATTTGATGGATGCTGGCGAAAAAGCCCTGGGAACGGAGCTTGAAGATATTCTTGAAGATAGTTCAGAAGATTGATTTTTGGAGGTGTAAGGCATGGCTGAGGTTATCCTCAAAGATGTAGTAAAAGTATATCCGAATGGTTTCAAGGCTGTACATGGCGCTAATCTCGAAGTCGAAGACAAGGAATTCGTTGTTCTGCTTGGCCCTTCCGGTTGTGGAAAAACCACCACGTTAAGGATGATAGCCGGTCTGGAAGAAATCACTGAGGGAACAGTATCCATTGGTGGAAGAGTTGTCAATGACGTAGAACCAAAAGATAGGGACATTGCCATGGTTTTCCAGAACTACGCTCTTTATCCCCACATGACCGTTTATGAAAACATGGCTTTTGGGTTGAAGTTGAGAAAAGTGCCCAAGCCGGAAATTGATAAGCGTGTGAAGGAAGCGGCAAATATTCTTGGTATCGAAGGCCTTCTCGATAGGAAACCCAAACAGCTTTCTGGTGGTCAAAGGCAGAGAGTGGCAGTGGGAAGGGCAATAGTGAGAAACCCAAAGGTCTTCCTTTTTGACGAACCTCTTTCAAACCTTGATGCGAAATTAAGAACACAGATGAGAGCAGAACTGAAAAGACTCCACAAAAACCTTCAAGCCACGATCATTTACGTTACCCATGACCAGGTTGAAGCCATGACAATGGCTGACAAGATAGTTATTATGAAAGACGGTGTAATACAGCAAATTGGAGATCCCTATTCAGTTTACTTTGAACCTGTGAACAAATTCGTCGCAGGGTTTATTGGAACACCTTCTATGAACTTCATAGGCGCCAAAGTTTCCAAGGAAGGTGAAAAACTCTGGATACACAAAGATTCTATGAAACTCCTCATTCCCGAAAGATACTACGAAAGACTCGCTCCTTATGTTGGAAAAGAAGTAGTCTTTGGTGTCAGGCCCGAAAACATTTACGACAAAATGTTTGCCGTTACCCCCAGCGAGGAGTTCGTTGCCGAAGGAAAAGTTGACGTCGTTGAACCCCTTGGAAGCGAAACTTTGATTCATGCTACCATTGCTGGCGATGACATCGTAGCTAAGGTCGATCCAAAAACAAGGGCCCAAGCAGGGGATACTATTGATCTGGTATTTGATATGAACATGGTTCATGTTTTCGATAAAGAGACCGAGGAAAACGTATTAATGGGATTGCATTCAGCAGAAGAAGAACCAAAAGTCGAATAAACATTTCGATAAAATAAAAAGCGGGGATGTAAAATCCCCGCTTTTTGGTTTGTGATCAGCTATATTAACTAAGGCTTTCCAGATATTTTTTGACCCTGGCTGTAAGCCTTGCTTTTCTCCTCGATGCTTGTCTTTTGTGAATAACACCTTTTTTAGCTGCATTGTCGAGTACAGAAAAAGATAGGCTGAGAAGCTCGTTGATTTTCTCTGGAGATTCCTTTGTTTCAATGGCCACAAGAAGCTCTTTTGTGACATTTCTGAACCTCGTTTTTACACTCTTGTTCCTCAACCTTCTGATCTTTGTCTGTCTTACTCGTTTTTCAGCGGATTTGATATTCGGCACATCTTTTCCTCCTTCCTGATTTCTTTATCTTCTGCCTTATAAATTAAAAGCTTTTTTCAGTTCGGATACCATGTCTACCCTTTCCCAGGGCAGGTCAACATCTGTACGGCCAAAGTGCCCGTAGGCTGCTGTTTGCCTATATATAGGCCTTCTCAAGTTCAGTTTGTCTATAATCGCAGCTGGTCTGAAATCAAAAAGCTCCTGAACAACCATGGAAAGCTTGTCCAGATCGACTTTTTCCGTCCCATGGGCATCAATCATAAAGGAAACCGGATGAGCCACACCTATGGCATAAGCGAGTTGAAGCGTTACTCTGTCTGCAAGTCCTGCAGCTACTATGTTCTTTGCTGCGTACCTTGCCATGTAGTGAGCTGACCTGTCAACCTTTGTCGGATCCTTGCCACTGAAAGCTCCTCCTCCATGGGGAATCCAGCCACCGTAAGTATCAACGATGATTTTTCTGCCCGTAAGGCCGGTATCCGCTGCGGGTCCACCTTTAACAAATCTTCCGGTGGGATTGACATAAATCTCCATATTCTCATGTGTGAGGCTTTCAGGAATAATCGGCTTTATAACATGTTCAATAACAGCCTCTCTGATCTCCTCACTTGTCATTGTTGGGTCATGTTGGGTAGATACAACAACAGCTGTAACACCAACGGGTTTACCATCTTCGTAAAGCACTGTGACTTGCGTTTTTCCATCAGGTCTGAACCCATTTACAAGCTTTTTCTTTCTCACATCGGATAGCCTTTTTGAGAGCTTATGAGCGAGCACGATGGGAAGTGGCATCATTTCCTCGGTTTCATTGGTAGCATAACCAAACATCATTCCCTGATCCCCAGCCCCGATTTCATCATACCTATCATTACCATCGCTTTTGGCCTCAAGGGATTTATTTACACCAAGCGCTATATCTGGAGATTGCTCGTCTATACTACTGAGTACCGCACAGGTTTCACCATCGAATCCGTATTTCGCTCTCGTGTAGCCTATATCGAGTATAGTATCCCTGACAACCTGAGGGATATCCACGTAAGCTCTTGTACTGACTTCGCCAGCAACCACTGCGACGCCAGTTGCTACAAGTGTTTCGACAGCTACTCTTGAATTCGGATCCTGTTCGAGCATTGCATCGAGAATCGCGTCAGAGATCTGATCCGCAACTTTGTCAGGATGACCTTCTGTGACACTTTCACTGGTAAATAGCCACCTTTTCATCAACGTGCCTCCTTCTTCAATGTTTATTTTAGTATATCTTCATTGTATTCTTCTTCAGATATAAAATTCCCACCTATTATATCAAAGGACAGTGGCTTGAAGCTTCTTGTAAATTCGGCGTAAATTTGTATTTTATTCTGACAATTGCTTCCAATGAACTCCTTGTCAAGCTTATAAGCTCCTTTACCCCCGCCATAATTAACACTTACGTCATAGTATTTTCGCAAATGACTCCTGAAGAGTTCCCCGCATTTGGAACATTTGAAATAGACCACAAGCGTACTCCCTTTATCATAGAAAGGGTTCTTCGTTATATCCTTTTTCTTTTTCTTGAAAAACAACACCGTCACCTCCGCATAACAATGTTGAAAGTCTTTTCTAATGTGTTTCCCCAATGATCTTCCACGACTATTTTTGCGGTTTTTGGCGAGGAGAGGTCCTCTTCATTCCAGTTGTTAACTGTAATCATGGAGAGATTCTCGGAACTCCTTAGCTTGAACCAGTAATCCGATGGTGTGGAGTTCATGTACACCTCGTTGACTTTAGTCGTTTCGTCGATGAAAAAATAATTTTCAAAGTCTATCTGGTAAACCAATTTACCTTCTATCCATAGGGATATTTTCTTGGGGCTTATATAATGCCTGGAAAGCACCCGGGCTCTTACAGCCAGGGGAGAATAAGATGTCATCTCAACCGTTTTTCCGTCAAATTTATATTCTTTGCCACCGGCTTTAATGGCAATTATTTGTATCTCCGTACTCTTTTTTGGAAAGTTGAAATACAAACCGGGATTTAAAAGAACCTTTTCGGATATGTCCCTGATTTCTACATGCAAGTGAGGGGCAACCCCGCCTGTGTCACCACTGTAAGCAACCGTATCTCCCGTTTTAAATGCAATCTCATCCGGGTGAAAACGTGCTTCCACATAGTTTGTGCCGAATTCACTGAGAAGTTTCCTGTAAATCACGTTCAATTTTCTCCCCGCTTCGGTCGTCAAATCCCCCACACTTTCCAGATGGGCAAAAATCACTTTTATCCCATTTTCGTTGTTGAAATAATCTCTAACACCTGGCAGAACCAACGTCAGCCTTGTCCCATAAACAGGGTCGTTAACCACAAGTGACGCAACATAACTATTCGCGGGCGAAAGAACCTCGGCACCTGTTTTCCCTGCGGTTGAAAGATCCATTCCTTTATGAAAATGTGCCGGGTTGTCCTGAGATTTATATTGTCTGTATTCCCCAAAATAACCTGTTATTTCCAGAGGTATATCCAGAGGATTTCTTAGATATGTTTCACCAAGAGCGATTATAGATATGACGATAAAAAGGAACACTAACGTTCTCTTCATTTTCTGCCAGCCTCCTTTAGCTTGTTTAGAAGCCGTCGGTTTGTCACGCTGTCTGTAATATATTCAACTTCTATGAAATCCTCCCCGAATTTTTCAGAGAGAATTTCGAGCTTCTCCCTGACTTTCAAGACTTCTTTATACTCGTCAAAATTTATACGTAACGAGTGCCTCTTTCTCACTGTATTTAGCACTTCATCGATTTTAAGCTTTAGCTCATCCAAGTTTATATTTTTAAGCGCGCTAACGAGAACTGCTTCAGGATATTTACTTTCCAGGGTTCGAATCCTTTCATTGGTGCACCTGTCGATTTTGTTAAAGACCAGTATTCTGGGAATTTCACCTGCTTTGATTTTAGCCAATGTTTCATCGATTACCCTCAAACGAGCTTCCTCATTGGGCATTGAAGCATCCACAACAAGCAAAAGAAAGTCGGCATAGCTAATCTCTTCAAGTGTAGACTTAAATGATTCCACCAGTTGATGGGGCAATTCTCTGATAAAACCGACGGTGTCGATAAACAAGACTTCCCTGCCGCTGGGTACTTTGCTCTTTCTAATACGTGTATCAAGCGTAGAAAACAATTTGTCTTCAACAAGAACATCCGAACTGCAAATTTCATTCAGAAGAGATGATTTCCCGGCATTGGTATAACCCACCAAGGCAATTAAAGGCAGTCCGGCCCTTTGCCGCTTTTTCCTCATAATCTCCCTCTCGAGCTGCAACTTTTTGAGTTCTCTCTTTAGGAAGGCCATTCTTTGCAGTGCCTTTCTCCTGTCCAGCTCGAGCCTTTTTTCTCCGGGACCCCTTGTACCTATACCACCACCGGGATTCGATAGTTCACTACCCTTACCTTTGAAAAATGGAAGCTCGTATCTGAGCCTTGCCAGTTCGACTTCCAATTTTCCCTCCAGGGTGGAGGCATGCTTTTCAAAGATCTCAAGTATCAGCTGCGTTCTGTCGATTATTTCAGTTCCAAGTTCACGGATGAGACTTTTTCTCTGGGAAGGTGTAATGTTATGTCTGATAAGGATAATAGCAGGATTATATACCTGAACTAAGCGCTTGAGTTCTATGAGCTTTCCGGTTCCCAGATAATGTTTTGGATTTGGTGCATCTAAATTCTGGCTTAGCGAATCCAGCACATCATACCCAACTGTACTTGCGAGTTGCTCCAGCTCAGAAATGATTTCATTCTTGATTTCCTGCTCCTGCCTGCTAAAGACGCAGGCAAGTATCGCTTTTTTAATTTGTCTATTCCCCTCTCTTTTGCTGTTGCTGTGGTGTCAGTTTCACATATTTCGATGGGACAAGCATCTTGATGGCATGCTTGTAGACAAGTGTCTGCTCTTGCTCGTCCTCAAGGAGAACTGTAAAATTGTCAAAGGAACGAACCAGGCCTTTGGTCTGAAATCCTCCTTCAAGGTAAACCTTCACTTCAATTCTGTTAATTCTTAGCAGGTTCAAAAAACGATCCTGAAGATTAAATTTTTCAGCCACTTTTACCCCCCCAAGCTAAAATGATTTTCTTGCTTATTATATCAACTGCATTCTTGAAACCCAATTCTTCAAGGTCTAACCAACAGACTCCCCGATACCTTCGGAACCATATAATCTGCCTGCGTGCATACCGGCGAGTATTTCTCTTGATTAACTCCACGGCTCTCTCTAAAGAACAAGTCCCCTTTATATATTTGATCAGTTCTGCATAACCTATTGTTTGCAAGGCATTTAAATCTTCTGTAAAACCCATATCCAACAATTTTTTTGTTTCATCGACCAGACCGGCTTCAATCATTTTATCCACCCGTGTTTCTATACGCCGATGCAGAGAAAGCCGCCCCCTATTTAGTATTATAACAGCGTATTCCTCAGAAATATCAGAGTTTTTTTGAATCGAACTCAAACTAGTGCCCGTGGTAAAAAAAACCTCAAGGTATCTTATCGTTCGCTTTAAATCATTGGGATGTATTTTTTCATATGCAACTTGATCAACCCTTTCAAGTATCCTTCTCAGTGACCCCGGAGCATTTTCTTCAATGGTCTTCAGCGCGTTACGCACCACCTCATTGCGAGGTGCGCCTTCAACAAAGCCCCTTAAAAGAGCATCAGCATACAGCCCGGTTCCACCAGCCAGCACAGGGATTTTCCCCCGAGCCACGACGTTTGTGATGACCTTTTTTGCGTCTTTACTGAACCGATAGGCATCATAGCTTTCATCAGGGTCAACAATATCAATCAAGTGATGCGGAAGCTTTTCGCGTTCCTCTTTTGAGGGCTTTGCGGTGCCTATGTCCATATGTCTATAAATTTGCCTGGAATCAACCGAGACAACTTCAATAGGCAACCGTTCTGATATCGCCAGTAAAATTTCTGTCTTTCCCACAGCTGTGGGACCTAAAATCATCATAATAGCCATTACTTTTTTATTACCCCGTATATCACGCCGCTGCTCTTGCTGCCGTCTACATACGAAAATTCGATAAATTCTCCGAGTTTTTCAAAGAAACTGTCTGTAATGCGCGATTTCAACACCACTTTTTTTCTTGCAACTCTTATCATTTCCTGTACATCCTCTAATGTGATAGGTTCATAGACGGCAAAAGGCCTCAAAGGGTTCAACGAGCTCGAACTGTACTGAGGCACCTCGAACATGGGATCACAATAAACAATATCAAAGCTTTCATCGGCTGAATCTCTTAGAAAATGCTTCATGTCCTGATTCAATAATGTTATCCTGGATGCGGCTTCTTTCATCCACGGATACTGAAAGGGATAATGCTCGAGCCCGTGTTTCACCACTCTGTAAACATGCACTGAAGCCTCCAGACCTATGACTTCACCGGATTTTAAAAAATGAGACATGAGTAGGGCTTCACTGCCAAGTCCAAAGGTCGCATCCAAAATCCTTTCCTCTCCCGTTAGCCCCAGATTTTCTATCAAGTGGTCTCTTTGCCCTTCACGGTAGTTTTTCAAACGCAATTTCGCCATTGAAGGGTGGAAAAAGAACTTCGAATTATCATAGAGAATGTACAATTGCTCATTTCTATCGAGCACATAGTAAAAATCCAGATCTAATTTTCCCTCTTTTTTCAATTCTACGAGTTTGCGCCTTGAGATGTAAGGCACCTTATATTCAACAGCAATCTTTTGGGCCTTCATAGCGAGCTCATTTGTGGGTTTATGTGATGTTGTTACCGCGTATTTCATTTTTCCTCCTGATGTAATTCAAGCAGTTTTTTTAGCGCTTCCAGCTCTTGTTGGCGAGACTCAAGCTTTTTTTCTAACTCTTTATAGCGCTTCTCAACTTCCTCAAGCCGCTTCTCAGCGGCTTTGTAATTAGTGTACGCCCTGTAATTTGTCAGTCCAAGAACTATTAGAAAAAAAATCGTAAAGATAAAGAATATGAAATGGCTCTGGCGCTTCTTGCCCACTATTTTAACCCACTCCTGGCAATACCCGCAATGAAGTATTTCTGCGTAAACAGGAATAACATTACAACTGGAACGATAGAAAAAGTCGCAGCAGCCATCAAGAGATTATACTCAGTTCCCGTCGCGCTACTGAAGTTTTGTAAACCCACAGGCAGCGTTCTGTACTCCGGGCTCTTGGTTACTATCAAGACCCACAGGAACGAATTCCAGCTTCCCACAAATTTGAGAAGAGCCCCTGTTATCACTGCTGGCTTTGAAAGAGGTACCATGACCCTCCAGAGGAATTTCCACTTGGACAAGCCATCGATTTTTGCGGCATCGTAGAGTTCATCAGGGATGGTCATGAAATGCTGCCTGAGCAAGAAAATGGCAAATACGCTTACAACCCATGGGACTATAAGGGCATAATACGTATCTATCCATCCAAAAACCGTTAATGTTATGAAATTTGGTACCAAAAGGACCTCACCTGGAACCATCATGGTAGCCAGAAAGATGGTGAACATGAAGTTCTTGCCGAAAAATTCCATTTTGGCAAAAGCGAAAGCGGCCATAGCGGCGAAAATTATCTCAAGGAAGGTTGTTACTATGGCAACGAAAACCGTGTTCAAATAATAACGCCCGAAAGGCGCGGCGTTCCAGGCATCAACATAGTTCTGCCAGAAATTGGCGAATGTCTCGGTGAGGGTAAATTCAGCTCTTCCATATACCATATCATCTTTGAACCAAACAGCGGGGATATCGTTAAATACAATTTCAAAGGACTTTCTTCCGGATTTCGTTGCTCTTCCCCGGTAGAAAACCTTCGCTATCTGCGGGGGCTTTTTTGTGAGATCTAGCTCGCTGAAAATATCCGAATGGAGCTTTGAAAAAACGCCAATCCAATTGGTTTCAGTCCATCGCCTTCTTATAAGGGAGGAAAAATCGCTTCCTTCTATTTTCTCTGCATACCTGTCGAGATACGCAAGCACCGCTCCGAAAAGAGCACTTTGCCCGCTTTTTGAGCCCGCCGCTTTCATCACTTCTTTGAATTCCTGGTAACCGAACTCTCCTTCCATGAATCTCTTAATTTCGTCGTTGAATTTTTCATCGTCAACGATTATCATAGCTGTTTTCAACAAATTTATAGCCTCTGTTATCTTATCAAAGACCTCGTTGGTGAGTTCAGAAAAATGCGCTTTTAACTCTTCTTTGAAATTGCTATCGAGGTAAGAAATCAAAATTTTCAACGCGTCCCTCACATTTTTCTTTGTGATTGAAGTTTTTAGGTAAGCTTTCAAGTTTTCCGGTACGTTCCATTCGTCAATAGCCTCCATGAGCAATGAATGCACTTCGGCATCAGACCTTATCTCGCCAACGATGTAAGCATCAGGCAAAGGGGTATCCTGTGCGTTGAGATAGAACTTTTTCACCTCAAGGTAGTCCTCTAAAAGCACTTTCCAGCGCATGAGATCGTCCATGAGCCCGTTAAAACTGGTTTTGAAGCGATTAAACATTACCAGAAGAAACCTATCGGAGCTGGGCACCATTTCGTCAAGTGCTTGATAAATACCTGATTTTTGGAGTTCAAAGTCGTTTTTCATTTTTGCTATTTTGGAAACGATGGCAGACACTTCTTCAGGTTCAGGAACTCTTTTTTCACCTACACGATAGTTCGAAAGATCGGTAGCGAAGCTGGTAAGTTCGTTAGTTATCGGTTGAAAGAGTTCAATGGCCTTTCTCACTATATCCTCTTTCAGTTTCTTTTGAGCTTCAGAATCTGTGGGAAGCACTTTAAAAGAAGAAGTGATTACTGTCTCAGCCTTTTTTATGGTCAGACGTGTAGTTGTTTCAACGGAAGTGGTTAGGACGACCCTCCTCGCAAATCCATCATCCCCAAATTCCGCAATATTCAAGAAACCATCCAGGAAACCCGCAACATCATCCAAAGGAATGGATTCCATTTTCTTCGCTATTACAGAGGGGTAATCGTGAAGGTGTGCATTTACCTCGCTTGTAAGTCCTGCAAATTTCTCGGCATCGACTTTTTCAGGAAAATCCGCCGGGTTTCCGTTTTCATCCAGCAATCCAAGGGTGATAGTACCTCTTCTGATATAATCATCGTCAAGCATTACGATAAGCGTATCTTTTCCCGCCTTACTGCCTATAAGTGAGGCGAAATTCTTGAATTCATCAAGGCTGAGTGAGGAAAGGTCAACACCACTGCCAGCAGACTGGTAACGAATCTTCGTCTTGAATTCCACGCTCGAACGGGCGTTTTTTGTTGTCCATTTCGGTGGCCAGCTTGAAACTTCACTGGAGGCCTTAAAAGATGTATCGACCATCCATGCAAAGGGCAGCATCATCATGAGTGCCCCGCCTACAATCAGCAAATATATGAATACCTGCGTTAAAGTCTTTGAAGAAGTATTTTTCATTCTCCCACCTCAGCTCTCATAATGAACCCGTTTTTTGCCTAACCGGAACTGTATGAAAGTTAGCAGAAGTATTATTAAAAAGAGCATATACGCAGCCGCACTGGCTACACCCATCCTCTGTTCATCGTAAAACTTCTGGAAAACGTAATAAACCAGTGTCAATCCACTTTTGTTCACGGGCCCGGGCAATCCCTGATAAAGAATAAAGATCTGTGAAAAGATCTTAAAAGATCCTATCATTGTAATTATCATGATGAAGAAGGTTGTAGGAGAAAGTAAGGGCCAGGTGATGTATTTGAACTTTTGCCAGCTATTGGCGCCATCGACGTCGGCTGCCTCATAATAAGAGCGGTCTATATTTTGCAAGCCCGCAAGGAAGATCACCGTCGTGTACCCCAAATGCTGCCATACTGAGACAATGGCAATTGTTGGAATTGTCCACTTCTCTTCTTTGAGCCAGGCGATTTTGTTTATGTCAAACCAGGACAGAAAATAGTTTAGCAATCCAAATTGGTCATTGAACATCCATTGCCACACCAGAGAAACGGCAACAACCGAAGTAACAAAGGGAATGAAATAGGCTGTCCTGAAAAGATTTTTGAATCTGATGTTTCGGTTCAGCAAGAGAGCAATGATTAAAGCAAGAGCAATCTGCGTTGGGACAGATAAGATAACATAATACACGGTGTTGTAAATGGCTTTGAGAAAATCTGAGCTTTCCTTGGCAAGCTTAAAATAGCTGATCAGCTCATCACCGGATTTCGACAGCCAGAAGGCGACGACAAGGTAGAAAACTATAAACAATATCAATGTCGTCCAGCTTCTCGACCGCATCATAGCTATATGGTTATCCCTCTTGTAACGCCTTATGACGTAAAGGAAATAACCTATAAATACAAGTGACAGCACCAACCAAGATATAGAAAACCCCGGATTAGCCATTTTCACCACGTAGAACAATATGAAGAATACAAGCGATATTGTATAAAACAGTGAGAATTTTCTTTCTGGCCGGGAGTATTTCGTCATGCCAGCGGTAACATAAAATACGAGCCTGACAAAAAGCAATGCGCCAAGAGCATAAACCACTGTGTTGACGAAGGCATAGAAGAAATTCAGGCTAACAGGGTAAGACATTCTGAACAATTCCTTGTAATTTCCCAGCCCGATAAAGTATTTCTCCGCGCTGGTATAATCCCACTTGAAAAAACTAAGTACCAGCGAAAACCCTATGGGCCAAAAAACAAAGACTCCAAGCACAGCGATGGAAGGCAACAAAAACAGATAGGCTTGCAGGGTTTCTCGCCAGTATTTCTTGGAGTACTTGGTATATGCCATTTTAAACCCTCCCGGAAATCCAAAATAAACGTTACTTAAAATACCTGAGCGTTTTCAAAAGCCGTACATTTTCTTTCACATCATGAACTCTCAAGATATCGACTCCCCTGAAAAAGCAATAAGCGGAAACCGCGAGCGTTCCTTCTAAACGTTCTTCAGGTGGGAGGTCTAAAATATTTCCAATAAAGCTCTTTCGTGAGTGGCCAATCAGCACCGGAAAGCCTGCTGATTTGAACACTCCGATGTTTTTAAGCAATTCAATGTTATCTTCGAAGCGCTTACCAAAGCCTATTCCGGGATCCAACACCAAACTATGGGAATCGATACCCCGTTTTAAGGCGGCTCTTATCCTATCGAGCAAAAAGGAATTGACTTCATCTACCACATCTTCATAATAAGGGGCTTTTTGCATCGTCTTAGGAGTGCCTTTCATGTGCATAATCACAATAGCGGCACCAGATTCAGCAGCCAGATCCAGCATGTTTTCATCTCTGAACCCCGTTATATCATTGATTATATCAGCTCCTGCTTCCAACGCTTTCTTCGCGGTTTCTGGGTGGTAGGTATCCACAGAAATAAAAATCTGAGGATTAATCTCTCTAATAGCTTCAATAACCGGAACTACCCTATCAATTTCCTCTTCAACAGGAACAGGGTCAGCACCAGGACGAGAAGATTCACCACCGATATCAACAATGTCCGCCCCCGAGGAGCACATTTCAAGCCCAAGGGTTATCGCTTGCTCGATACCGCCAGCACGACTGTTCGCATAGAAAGAGTCTGGAGTCACGTTTACAACTCCCATTATAGCAATATCCTTTTCCAACACCCTTCCCCGTGCTATGAGCTTCACTTGATCACCTCATCTTCTTGAGAGTATCGATAAAAGCTTTAAACAAAGGGTGGGGATTCCCCACTTTTGATTTCAGTTCCGGATGGTATTGTACCCCAATGAAAAAGGGGTGGTTCTCCAATTCAACAGCTTCTACAAAGTCGGCTTTCGCAGATATGACCAGCTTCTCTTCAGCAGTTTTTTCTTCGGGTAAGGTAAAGAGCTGTTTAAACATTTCATAATTGACTTCATACCTATGCCTGTGCCTTTCGGAAATCACTTCTTGTCCATATATTTCATACAGTCTCGTGTTTTTGAACACAGGGGTTTTCTGCGCTCCCAACCTCATGGTACCTCCAAGGTGTAGAATTTCTTTTTGGGCCTCCATAAGATCAATTACCGGGTAAGGTGTATCGGGGTCGAATTCCGTTGAATTGGCACCTTCAAGCCCGGCAACATGCCTTGCATATTCTATTACCATAAGCTGCATTCCAAGGCATAACCCCAATGTTGGAATTTTATGTTCCCTGGCGTATTTTATCGCTCTTATCTTGCCCTCTATACCTCTCTTCCCAAAACCTCCAGGGATTATAATGCCATCATAGCTGGAAATAAAATATCCCAGCTCTTCGTCCGTCATTTCTTCCAGATTCTGAGCATCCAGAACTTCCGGTTTTTCCGCGCTGCACAGTAAAATGCTTTCAATAAGGCTCTTGTATGCGTCGTCCGTGCCAAGGTATTTCCCCACAATACCTATTTTCAACGGGTTAAAGCTTCTTGGGTAATCCCAATGAAATTCACCTGTAAGCGACAGATTAAGCGCTTTTGCAATTTTTTCGTGTATGCCAAGTGTGTAGAGTTTGTAGGGCACCTCATAAACGTTGCTCATGTCTGGGAGATTAAAAACCATCTCCTGGGGTACACCACCAAAGAGTGCGACTTTTTTCAAATCAGTGTTTGTAATCGAGGACTCGGATCTTATGGCAATCATATCGGGGTGTATGCCTATCTTTCTCAAAAGTTGTACGGATTGTTGTGAAGGTTTTGTTTTAAATTCATTTGTTGCCTTGAGATAGGGTACATAGGTAACGTGAATGAAAAAGAAATGCTCCCTGCCCAATTCAAAAGCCAGCTCCCTCACAGCTTCAAGGAATATTTCTCCTTCTATATCACCCACGGTTCCACCTATTTCAATCATAATAACTTGACCTTCAACGGATAGTATCCTTTCTTTTATTTCCGCGGTGACATGCGGGACCATCTGAACTGTTCCACCCAGATAGCGGCCTTCTCTCTCTTTGTCGATAACGGCTTTGTACACCTGTCCTGCTGTCATGTTATTAATTCTTTTCATGTTAGTTCCCAAAAATCTCTCATAGTGTCCAAGGTCAAGATCGGCTTCATAGCCATCTTCTGTTACGAATACTTCCCCATGCTGGTTGGGATTCATCGTGCCAGCATCTACATTGAGGTAAGGGTCTATCTTAAGAGCGTTTATTTGTATACCGCTTTCCTTAAGAACCCTGGCAACAGAAGCTGAAATAATTCCTTTTCCAATACCACTTAGCACACCGCCAGTAACTACAATGTACTTTTTAGTCATTCGCATCCCTCTCTATTCCAAGGATTTTTTTCACCCGTTTAATGTCCTGCGCATGTTCTTCATTTCCACCTGGTGTTTCGAGTATCAAAGGTCTTTTTAGGATTTCATCACTGGAGAGAAAGGCCGCAAATCCTTCTTCGCCAATATATCCATCACCGATTCTCTCGTGCCTGTCTTTTGCTGCCCCGAGGGGGTATTTTGAATCGTTGAGATGAATCATTTTGAGTTTTTCGAGGCCAAGCCAGTGATCAATTTCAGCGAGAAGTTTCTCGACCATTTCTCGCGAACGAATATCATAGCCACTATCAAAACCGTGGCAGGTATCATAGGTTATTCCTATCCGGTCAGCATAAGATGTTCTTTTTATTATCATTTTCAACTCTTCAATGCGGCTTCCGATGTTTCCACCCTTTGGTGCTACGTTCTCTAACAGGAGAACTACTTCTGTATCACCAATTGATGAAAGAACCTCGTCTATCCCCCTGGCTATTCGGTCAATACCGGTTTCAAGGCCTGTCCCAAGATGGCTACCAGGGTGAAAATTCAGGTATTTTAACCCAAGCATTTCGGTGATTGTTATTTCCAGCTTTAACAGTTCAATGGATTTATATCTAACTTCTTCCTTTGGACTGGCAAGGTTTATCAGATATCCGGAGTGCACCAAAGCATCTTCAGAACACAATTTTGTTTTTATCATCGCATCTTTGAACAGCTCAATTTTTCTCTCTTCAGGTAATTTTGCTCTCCACATCGACGGACTATGAGGAAAAATCTGAAAGCAATTTCCACCAATACCCAGTGTTTCCACGGGGACACGGTGATATCCCTTTGATGTGCTCATATGCGCTCCGATTTTCAGCATATTCCTTCCTCCTGAATCATTTCCCTTCGTCTTCACCGATCTTCAACAATGCCAAAAAGGCCGTCTGCGGAATGTTAACCCTGCCAATTTCTCTCATTCTCTTCTTTCCTTCGCGCTGTTTTTCCAGTAGTTTCATCTTCCTCGTTATGTCACCACCATAGCATTTTGCAAGGACGTCTTTCCTCAATGCCTTTATGTCACTTCGGGCTATTATACGCCCACCGGATTTCGCTTGAATGGGTATCTGGAATTGATGCTGGGGAATGAGATCTTTGAGCTTTTCAACAACTCGCCGGGCAACGGGGTATTCTTTGCTCCGATGCACGATGAAAGAAAGTGCATCCACCGTTTCGCGGTTCACCAGTATTGTGACTTTAACCACATCTGAAACCCGGTATCCCGTTATCTCATAATCCATGGACGCATAACCCCTTGAAATGGCTTTGAGCTTATCAAAAAAGTCGAACATTATTTCCGCCAGCGGGGCCTCAAATTTGAGAACAACCCGGTTCTTTCCGGCATTTTCCACCTCTTTGAATTCTCCACGCTTTTCAGAGGTGATGAATCCAATAAGGTTACCCATGTACTCAGAGGGTGTGATTATGCTCAAATTCACAAAAGGTTCCTGAATTTCTTCAATCTGAGATTCATCGGGGAATTTCGCTGGATTTGTGATATCCATAAATTCACCGTTTTTCAGCTTCACTTTATAAACGACATTAGGTGCCGTTAATATGCATGCTATCTCAAACTCCCGTTCCAGCCTTTCTCTTACAACTTCCATGTGAAGCAGGCCCAGAAAACCAACTCGAAAGCCAAAGCCCAGTGCCGGGGAATTTTCTGGCTCAAAAACAAGAGCGGCATCATTCAGCTTCAGCTTTTCAATGGCTTTCCTGAGTTCTTCGTAATATTCCGGCAATCCCGGGAACAATCCTGCATAAACCATGGGCTTTATCTCCTTGAACCCGGGCAATGGGGAAGAAACAGGATTCGTTGCAGAAGTTATGGTATCACCGATCTTCGCGCTGTCAACATTCTTTATGCCAGCGATAAGGTATCCGACTTCGCCAGCCCCAAGATTGCCCGTGGGGATAAGCTCGGGCGCGAAAATACCCACTTCAGTAACCTCGAATTCCTCCCCTGTGCTGAACATCATTATTTTATCCCCCACTTTGATCTCGCCATCTACCACCCTCGTGTGTATGACGACCCCCCTATATTTATCGTATTCAGCATCAAAAATCAGGGCTTTAAGTGGAGCGTTTAGTGTGCCGGAAGGGGCTGGAATATTGCTTACAATGGCTTCGAGGATTTCAGGAACTCCCTGACCCGTCTTTCCGCTGGCGTAAATACAGTCATCGGCCGTGAACCCGATCAGGTCCTCCAGTTCTGAAACCGTTTCCTCTATATTGGCATTGGGCAAATCTATTTTGTTTATAACCGGGATTATTTCCAGATCGTTGTCAAGGGCAAGGTAGGTATTCGCGAAGGTTTGGGCTTCAACTCCCTGACTCGCGTCTACAAGAAGGATGGCACCTTCACAGGCAGCTAGACTACGGGAAACTTCATAAGAAAAGTCCACGTGCCCCGGGGTGTCAATGATGTTTATCTCGTATTCGCTGCCGTCTTCAGATTGATATAGTATCTTCACAGGTGTTGCTTTTATTGTTATTCCACGTTCGCGTTCAATGTCCATAGTATCAAGGTATTGCGCTTTCATCTTCCGCTTCTCTATGGTGTGTGTGTATTCCAAAATTCTATCCACGAGCGTCGTTTTCCCATGGTCTATATGCGCGATTATTGATATGTTTCTTATTCGTTCCTTCTTGTACATTGCGACTCCTCCCGCCAAATCTTACTTGTACAATAGATTTTATCAGATTTGCTACAAGTTGGCTGCGACTTCTATGAGACAAGAGCGTTAACCGGAATAAACGGCATAAAAAAACAGGGGAGTTAACTCCCCTGTCGGTAACTTCGAATCTATTTTTCGCCTATAATTTCTTTCACAAAATTCGGGAGCGCAAAAGATGCTTTGTGAATTTCCGGGTTGTAGTATTTTAATTCGCTTTCAAATGGAGCCACCTTTTCGGGATTATAGTCATTAAGGGGGTGGTACTTCTTTGAAGCGTAGGTATAACTCCACATACCGGATGGATAAGTTGTCATGAATCCCATATAGAGCTTGGTGATGGGAAAAACCGAAGAGATTCTGCTGTGTGCAATGGCCACCCAGCCTTTATCGTAGAAGGGGTCCTCGGTCTCGGCTGAAAAGACGCCGTCTTCCTTTAGGGCTTTATAACAATTCTGATAAAATTCTTTGGTGAAAAGATGCCCGCCTTCACCAGCGGTAGGATCTGTGGAATCGATTATTATGGCATCAAAATAGTCGTTGAACTGTTTGATGTATTCAGCGCCATTTTTGTTTACAATTTTCGCTCTCGGGTCATCAAATCCCACAGAAGTTGGCAGATACTTTCTAGCCGCTTCTATCACATGAGAATCAATTTCACAAAGTATGGCCTCTTCAATGCTGGGATGTCTCAAAACTTCTCTCAGGCTTCCGCCGTCTCCTCCACCTATGATGAGGACTTTTTTCGGTTCTGGGTGCATAAACAGCGGAACGTGCACGAGCATTTCATGATACATAAATTCATCGACTTCCGTCATCATTGTAATACCATCAAGGGCAAAAACCATTCCGAAATCTGGATGTTCGAAGATGTCAATTCTCTGATATGGACTTTGGTATGAATAAACCAACTTCTTCATCTTCATGAAGATTCCCGTGTTTCCACCCGTGTAGTATTCCATATACATCAAATGATTCAATGTTCTCAATTCTCTTTCGGGTTTATTGACCATAATATTTCCTCCTCACTCTCATTGCTCGATCTTATGCGGGGCGTTATCGGGAATGCCAACCTCTGAATATATGCCCCTGAGATGTTCAGATACATCAGTTCTTTCAGCTTCGAGTTTTATTCTCAAGTATTCGAAAGCTTTCCATGGATTAACCTCGTCTCCGCAGGTGAACAGGTCAACAGCGGCATATCCATATTCAGGCCATGTGTGAATTGTGAGATGAGATTCTGCGATAACGACAACGCCGCTTATGCCGTGAGGGAGAAACCTGTGGAAAGAAGAATCAACAATAGTAGCTCCGGCCACCTCAGCAGCCTCTCGCATTGATTTTACCACGTGGTCAAGGTCATCGAGTGTCTCCGGAGAACACTCATAAAATTCCGCCACCAGGTGACGGCCCAGAGCCCTGACTTTTTTCACTTATACTTCCCTCCATATATCAAAAATTAAGACCCCCCCGTTAGGGTAAGGTCATTTAATAATTTGCACATTGCGTAAAGCATTATAATTTTTTTTGCTCCCAAAAGTCAAACACTGATTGTAAAAACCTCGTTAACAGGTGTAACGTCCCTATGGTAAAATCAGGTTCGAAAACTTCAAAATGCAGGAGGTTCGTAAATGTTTTTCAGACAAGATATGGGAATAGACTTGGGTACAGCTAATACACTTGTTTTTCTGCGAGGAAGTGGAGTGGCAGTCAACGAGCCTTCGGTTGTTGCCATTGATTCAGCTTCACAGCAAATTCTGCAAGTTGGGCTTGAAGCAAAGCGGATGGTCGGGAAAACACCTGCCAGTATCATTGCTATCAGACCTTTGAAAGATGGCGTAATTGCGGACTATGATATTGCGCTTGCCATGGTGAAATATTTCATAGAACGTGCTTCCACCAGATTCACCCTTCTGAAGCCGAGGGTTGTGATAGGTGTTCCTTCGGGTGCAACAGAAGTTGAAAGAAAAGCCTTAACAGATGCGGGCATAGAAGCCGGGGCAAAAAAAGTTTTCCTGATCGAAGAGCCTATGGCAAGTGCCATAGGTGCAGGGCTTGACGTTGAGGAACCCAATGGAAATATGATTGTAGACATCGGAGGGGGAACTACTGAAATCGCAGTAATTTCTCTTGGCAGTATCGTTTTGAGTAATTCCATTCGGGTTGCAGGTGATGAACTCGATGAATCTATTGTGCAATATATAAAGGATAAATATCGTCTCGCAATTGGCGAAAAAACAGCTGAAAGAGTGAAAATTGAGATAGGGAACGTCATTGACTCAGAAGAGTTCAATTCCCTTGATACGGAAGTTATCGGACTCGATCTGAACACCGGATTGCCCAAAAAAGTCACAGTCAAAGGCACTGAAATAAGAGAGGCAATAAGCGAGCCTGTTAGCAAGATAGTAGAAGCGGTAAAAATCGCAGTTGAAAGCACTCCTCCAGAGCTTGTTTCGGATGTCGTTCGCCATGGGATAACCATAGCCGGTGGCGGCTCCCTGTTGAAAGGCATGAAAGAATTGCTGGAAACTGAAACAGGCATCTCAGTCAACATTGCCGAAGATCCGCTGACCTGTGTTGCGCGGGGTGCTGGAAGTGTGCTCGAAAAAGTTTCCATCCTTGAAAGGCTTTCCAAGGGGAACTGAGTTTGAAGAAACTTGAAATCCTTGTGGCACTGCTTTTTGGATTGATACTCATATTCAACTTCTTCCAGGTAGCTGGAATCAACGCGCAGTTGAGATCATGGCTCTTTGAACTGTCAGAGCCATTGTTGGTGTTGCGCAGTGAAGTTGCCAACATCTATTCTAAAATCACGGATAGCAATGCTGTTCAGTTTCCTGAAATCGACTTTCACAGTTTCTGTTCGACCGTTGTTGATTTGCCATTAGCTGTGGGTTTTTACAATCATTCTTTTGGCAACGACGTGATTCTGGATTCTGCCGCAACACCTATGGAAAAAAGCCCGGTCATTTCGCTCAAGAGTAAAAGGCTTTCAGGGATAGTGGTGAAAGGCTGGAAAAACAGTGTACTGGTTGAACCCATAAGAAATCTGTCTTTTCAACTCCCGGCCGTTGCTATGCAAGATCCTTACAACGTTGAAATTGAGGGTATAATTTTTTCAAAGGGAAGGAATTTGTATTTTCAAACTTTTGACCCGGTTGAACTTATTTCAGGAGATAAAGTGTTCCTCTCTCCTGAAATGGAGGGATTTGGTTATTTTTACTCCCTCGAGGCTACTTACATAGGCGACATATTAGCTTCTATGCCCGATGGTTATCTCATCAGCCACGAAGAGATGGGTCCTGGATATTACGTGTTTCTGGAGGCGGAAAGATGAAACTGTTGTACATATTATTACCCCTGCTTGTATATTACGATCTGAGTTTCTACGATATCTTGCCTCTGTTTCCGGTATATTTGCCTATTATAATATCTTCAGAAAGTGATCCGGTCTCTTTGGGGATTCCATTGGCTATAGCTTTTTTCTTTGCCGTGAATCTTGGGAGTGTCGTTCTGCTTTTGCTGCTCGCCTTATCCATAGTGATAAGCAATTACCTTTTCCACTCCCACCTCAAGAAGAACTTATCATTGTTCCTCTCTACTTCCCTGTTCACAGGAATTGCCAGTTTTTATCTTAAGGTATGGTATCTTGCACTGATTCCACTTATTATAATTACCCTCTTCAGGGAGAGGAAACATGAACTTCAGGCGAAGTGATCTTCTAATTATCGCGTTTTTTGTTGTTGTGGCACTATTCACTTTCAGATTGGCAGAGCTGCAATTGCTACAACACGAAAAGTATCAGGCGGAAGTTGACAAAATAAGCACCAGAAAAGTGACATTACCCGCTGAAAGAGGTAAAATCCTTGATCGCAATGGAATCGTTCTTGCGTGGAATTCTCAGTATCAGGTGATACGGAAAAACGTTACATTTTTCGGCACGAATACCAGGGAGAAACTTTTAGATGTTTTTTCAGAGGAAGAAGACCCGAAAAAAGTCCTGAGAAAGCTCGAAGTAACAGGCGAAGTAAGTTTAAACTTGTCTCCTGACAAACTCTACAAAGCAAGGGCAATTCCGGAAATATCTATCGCGTCCAAGGCAGCAAGAAGATATGTTCAAAATCCGGGCATTTCCCATGTGTTGGGGTATGTAAATACAGAAGGGATTCCTCAAAGAGGTATAGAAAAGGAATACAACCATCTGTTAACCGGAAAGCCAGGCGAAAGAGTAACGCTGGTCAACAGTTTTGGTGAAGAAGTTTTCACAAAAAGCGAAATCCCGGCACAAAAAGGAGAAGATATCCAGCTTACTCTGGATGCTTCTTTGAGTCAGGCAATCTACGATATTTTCAAGAGCACAGGGCAGCTGGGTACCGCTATTGTTATGTCCAATACCGGTGAAGTGTTAGCTATGGTTTCTTATCCTTCTTATGACCCAAACTTGTTCCCTCGAGGGATTTCCAGCAAGGATTGGCAGCAATTGAGGTTCGACCCTCAATCACCCCTCCTGAATAGAGCTGTCAACCCATATTCTCCGGGCTCGGTTATCAAACCCTTTGTTTCCATGGTAGCCTTGAAAACCGGGGTTTCTCCTGATGCTACTTTGAACTGCACTGGAAGCTATCAGTTTAAAGATTCAAAGGGACATACTCTTTCCATATTCAGAGATTGGTATCTATATGGCCATGGTATCGTTGATTTGAAAAAGGCTATCACAGTTTCCTGCAATGTCTACTTCTACCAGTTGGGTCTTCAGCTGGGTATAGATACTCTTTCAAAATACGCACATCTCTGGAAAATCTTCGACAGGACAGGGATAGACCTTCCTGCTGAAATGGCTGGTGTGTTTCCAGATCCTGAATGGAAGCTGAAAACATATAACCAACAGTGGTACCCGGGAGATACCATTCTCAGTTCAATAGGACAGGGTTATGTACTGGCAACTCCACTTGAAATAGCAAGGCTAACGGAGATCATTGCAAATCGAGGTCAGGTATTCCCCCCCCATTTTGTAAATTCTGAAACTTCATCCGCAACAATAGTAAAACTATCTTCCAAAAACTGGGCTGTTCTTGTAAATGCAATGGAAGAAGCCGTAACAAAGAAAGGCCATTCTCCAGCTGATGAAGGAACAGCATATCATGCCTTTTTGGGCTTTGGGCATGAAGTTGCCGGAAAAACGGGGACTGCGGAAACAAACAGCACCCCCCATTCATGGTTTACGGGCTTCTCGCCTGTGAAAAAGCCACAAATTATCGTTACCGTTTTTGTGGAAAACGGAGGATACGGATCAACGGTCGCCGCCCCGATTGCAAGAAAAATCTTCGATTATTACTACAACGAACATGATTAGTTTCGGATTTTAAACAAGAGTCAACGAAGTCCAGCATAGTTGCTGCAAAGCAACTTTTGCTTTTTCGATTCTCAGTTCTTGGCTCTCGGTTAATTCATAATAGATAGCTGGCCTTTCTTAAGCTGTTGAGGATTTCCTTTTATCCAGCCCATATGATAACATCTTCTTGGACCCCATGTTATTTTTATTC
>Ga0209834_10000170_pt1 | contig 39387 bp, 31 predicted proteins | sample Mar14236cmmetaG_FD_184134 | JGI IMG/M metagenome (GOLD analysis project Ga0209834, IMG submission 184134) | Marine hydrothermal vent microbial communities from Guaymas Basin, Gulf of California to study Microbial Dark Matter (Phase II) - Marker... ... | reverse complement strand
AGGGCAAGGCTCGCATGGCTTCTCCCGCTTTATGGTTTGATCAAGTAAAAAAAGCCATATCAGAGCGGTATCTCGGTGTCAAATTTTAGCTTGGAGACTGCCTTCCCCGCGTCGCATAGGGAGGTGGACCCCAAAGGTTGGACAGCCTGATACCTAGTGTCCATCCAGAAATGAGAATTTCGGGCCGGCAAGCGGGAATACACCTGCATCTACGGGCTGCGGGAGAACGAGGCGCCGGGAAAGGCCCCGACGGCCATAGCGGAATCCTGGAGATACAGAAGCACGCGAAAAATCGGCCCCAGGGCGTATTGGGGCTGACGCCGCCCAAAAAATTGTTGCCGGGCCTCAAAAGGCGCCGAGTTGGCAGGGGCGGATCTTGAGACCGAGGCGCTCGCAGGCCGCCGCCGCCGCCATGCGCGGCATGCCGAAGGCCGCCGCCGTGTCCCAGCAGTTCTTACAACTGATGCGGCCGTCGACGGCCAAGCGGTTGAGGGCTTCGGCCAGTTCCGGGGCCACGCTGTCGGCAGGCTGGAGAATCTTGCGCCGGGGGCTGTAGCCGAAGAGCCCTAACTGGCACTGGGCGATGCGCTTTTCCAGCAAGTCGATGGTGGCGCCCACCACGGCGGGGGAAATGCCCAGGTCGCGGGCGATGCGATGGGCGTTGCTGCACGTGACGAGACCGTCTTCGTCCCTGGCCAAAACGGCTTCGGCAATGACGGGATCCGGGGATGTGCCGGGCGGATGCTTGGCGGCGTAATGACCGGCGTCTTCGTGGGTCATGATATTCCTCTTTCGTTTTAAGGCGATGGTCGATTTGGCGCGCCGGCATTGGCGCGTTTCCTGTCATGGTCGCCCTGCATGTAGCACCGGCAGTCACCCAGCGTCAAGAAACCCGCCATCGCTCTGATCCCGTTGACGCCGGCGGCAAGGACTGTTACGGGATGTTGCCCGACCGCCTTCCCACCGTGTATCTGAGGGCGGATGCCAAACCTTTTAGCCCAGAGAGGAATTTCCGATGGACATTGCACGATCGCCGAACATGGAGATCCTGTCGGACTTGCGGACCCGGGCCCTGGCCGGCGGCGGTCCCGACCGGATCGAAGAACAGCACGGCAAGGGCAAGCTTACCGCTCGCGAGCGCATCGACCTGTTGCTCGACGGCGGCTCTTTCGAAGAATTCGACGCCCTCAAAGTGGGACGCGCGGGCATTATCGACGCCAAGGCCGCCCAGCCCGGAGACGGGGTGGTGACGGGTCACGGCACCATCGACGGCCGCGAAGTTTTCGTGTTTTCGCAGGATTTTACCGTCATCGGCGGCTCCCTGGGGGAAGCCCACTCCCAGAAGATCTGCAAGGTGATGGACCTGGCCGTCACCGCCGGGGCGCCCATCATCGGTCTCAACGACTCCGGCGGCGCCCGCATCCAGGAAGGGGTGGACGCCCTGGCCGCCTACGGCGAGATCTTCCACCGCAACGTCCAGGCCAGCGGGGTGATCCCCCAGATCTCCTGCATCATGGGACCCTGTGCCGGCGGCGCCGTCTACAGCCCCTCGATGACCGACTTCATCTTCATGGTGGACAGCGCCGCCTACATGTTCGTTACCGGCCCCAGCGTGGTCAAGACGGTGATCCATCAGGAGATCACCTCCGAACAGCTCGGCGGCGCCCGGGTGCATGCCAGCAAGAGCGGGGTGGCCCATTTCACCGCGGCCAACGACATCGTCTGCCTGCGGGAGATTCGGCGGTTGATCAGCTATCTGCCTTCCAACAACCGCCAGAAAGCGCCCCTGCTCGACTTGCGCGACCCCGCCGAACGGGAGGACCCGGCTCTGGATTTTCTCGTGCCGCCCAACCCCAACCAGACCTACGACATGAACGTGCTGATCTACAGCATCCTTGACGGCGCCGAGTTCATGGAGGTGCAGCCGCAGTTCGCCCGCAACATCATCTGCGGCTTCGGCCGCCTCGGCGGCCAGACCATCGGCTTGGTGGCCAACCAGCCGGCGGTGCTCGCCGGGGTGCTGGACAGCGACGCCTCGTTCAAGGCGGCGCGCTTCGTGCGCTTCTGTGACGCCTTCAACATCCCGTTGATCTGTCTGGTGGACGTGCCCGGTTTCATGCCCGGCCCCGACCAGGAGCACGGCGGTATCATCCGCCACGGCGCCAAATTGCTATACGCTTTCGTGGACGCCACGGTGCCACGGATCACCGTCATCGTGCGCAAGGCCTACGGCGGCGCCTATCTGGTGATGAACTCCAAGCACATCCACGGCGATGTCATCTACGCCTGGCCGTCGGCGGAGATCGCCGTCATGGGGCCCAAGGGTGCCGCGGAAGTGATCTACCGGCGCGAGATCCAGGCGGCCGACGACGCTGAGGCCTTTCTCAAGGAAAAGATGGAGCAGTATCGCCGCACCTTCGCCACGCCTTTTCTGGCGGCCCAGCGGGGGTACATCGACGACGTGATCTACCCGCGCAACACCCGGCGGCGGTTGATCCGCTCCCTGCAGGTACTGGAGGGCAAGCAGGCCCGAGCGCCGCTGCGCAAGCACGGCAACATGCCGTTGTGACGAGAAATCTGAAATTTAAATTCAACCCATTGGTAAAACATGATTTTCAACTACAGCGAGCACGGAGGGGCACAGAGAAAAATATGAAATTTGAATTTCCGTCTCTGCCTTCTCAGTGTCTACTGAGTCTACATCTCCCATGACGAGGTCGAAAATGTTTCAAAAACTGCTCATCGCCAACCGCGGCGAAATCGCCCTGCGCGTCATGCGCACCTGCCGGCGCCTGGGGATCGCCACCGTGGCCGTGTACTCGGACGCCGACGCCCGCAGCCGACACCTCACCGAGGCCGACGAGGCGGTGCACCTGGGACGGGCGCCCGCCGGAGCATCTTACCTAGCCATGGAAAAAATCGTTGCCGCGGCCGTCGACACCGGCTGCCAGGCCGTGCACCCCGGCTACGGCTTCCTGTCCGAGAACGCCGCCTTTGCCCGGGCGGTGGCGGATGCCGGCCTGACCTTCATCGGGCCGCCGGCCGAGGCCATCGCCCTGCTGGGCGATAAGACCGCCTCCAAGACCCTGGCCGTGCAGGCCGGCTTGCCCATCGTGCCGGGGTATCCCGATCCGGTGACCGGAGAGGATGAAGCCCTCGAAGCGGCCCGGGATGTCGGCTTTCCGGTTTTGATCAAGCCGGCCGGCGGGGGCGGCGGCAAGGGGATGCGCATCGTCCGCCGCCCGGGGGAAATGGCCGGGGCCCTTCAGGCCTGTCGCGAGGAGGCCCGCAAGGCCTTCGGCGACGAGCGCCTCTTTGTTGAACGCTTCATCGAACGGCCGCGCCACGTGGAAGTCCAGATCCTGGCCGACCAGCAGGGGCATGTGGTCTACCTGGGGGAGCGGGAGTGTTCGATCCAGCGCCGCTATCAGAAGGTCATCGAGGAGGCCCCGTCCACGGTGTTGACCGAAACCCTGCGGCGCCAGATGGGGCAGGCGGCCTGCGCCCTGGCGGCCGCCGCCGGCTACGTCAACGCCGGCACGGTGGAATTTATCCTTGATGCCGGCGGGCGATTCTACTTTCTGGAAGTCAACACTCGCCTGCAGGTGGAGCATCCGGTCACCGAGATGGTCACCGGCCTCGACCTGGTGGAACTGCAGCTGGCCATCGCCGCCGGTCAGCCCCTGCCCGTGACCCAGGAAGAGATCCGGTTGAAGGGTTGGGCCATCGAGGCGCGGATCTGCGCCGAAAACCCGGCCCTGGGCTTTCTGCCGGCCACCGGCATGATCACCCGTTACGCCGAGCCCCGGGGAGAGAACATCCGGGTGGACAGCGGCATCCAGACGGGCACCTATATCGGGGTGTACTACGATTCGCTGCTGGCCAAGGTCATCTGCCGGGGCGCCGACCGCGAAGAGGCCCGGGTGCGGCTGGTGGAGGCCCTCAACGGCTACCACATCGAGGGGGTGACCACCAACCTGGACTTCGTCAACGCCATCGTCTGCCACCCGGAATTCGTGGACGGCAAGCTGTACACGGGTTTCATCGACGATCATTTCACCGGCGACCGACCCAAGATTGCCCCAGCCGTCGAAACCCTGAACCTCGCCGCCTTGGCCGCCACCCTGGTCTACCATGCACGCACCGCAGCGGTGCGCGAATCGCTCCGGCCCATGGCGCCGCAGATCGGCGCGGTACCGGCGCCTCCAGTGCACCACCACTACATGGTGCGGGCCGAGGACGATCTATTCGATATCCGTCTCAACGGCAGGGCAGGGGACCGGCACTGGCAGATCAGCGTCAACGGTACCCCATACCACGTGCTCACCCCGGAGTTGGAGTTCTACCGGCGCCGGCTCAAGCTCACCGTCAACGGCCGCATTCACCGTTTCCGCCTCCATTTCGACCAATCCTTCGTGCAGGTGGCCTTCTGTGGCGTGAGCCGCCGGATGGAGATCTATACGCCCAAGGAATGGGGCCTGATGCGCTACATGCCGCTCCCCCGCACGGAGGAGAGCGAAAATGCCCTCATCTGTCCCATGCCCGGTTTGGTGGTGGCGGTGCAGGTCAAGAAGGGCGAACGGGTCTACCGCGGCCAGGACCTGGTGACCCTGGAGTCGATGAAGATGGAAAGCGGGGTGGCTTCGCCCTCGGATGCCGTGGTGGCCGAGATCCTGGTGGCGCCCGGGCACAGCGTGGAAGCCGGCGACGTATTGATCCGCTTCGTGGAAAGCGACGCCGCCAGCGTCGGCTGAGGGCCGCCGGCGCAGCGACTCGATGGCCACCACCAGCACGTACACCAGCAAGGAGCCCAGCCCGCGGGGCACGTTCTTGAGGGCCATGTCGGCGCGCGCTTGGTCGACGAGGTCAGCGCCGATTTCCTGGGTCCATTTTTCCAGCACAGGGGCGGTGGCCTTGACGAAGGCCTGTACCTGGGTGTCGCCTCAGTTCATGTTGACCGGATCGGCCCCGGGCCGGCGGAAGGTTTCCATGAACAGGGGATTGCCCACCACGCGGATGCGCAGGCCCACCAGGTCCTCCGGTTTCTCGATGGGCCGCTCGCTGTTGGTGATCTGGCGAAAGCCGTTCTCGGCCCGGGCCAGGGGGGAGGCCGACTTTTTCAAGGTGTTTTTCTTTGTTTCCCGTTGGACGTTATTCGAAAAGCGTCCGGTATCGGCCGTACCCCCTCCCGCTTCCAGGTCGGCGGCCGGCACGAAGCGCAGGACGGCGCAGTTGATGCAGTAGCGCTTGCCGGTGGGCGGCGGACCATCGTCGAAGACATGGCCCAGGTGACTGTCCCCGTAACGGCTGCGCACCTCGGTGCACCATAAGCAGCCGCCGGCAAAAACGGAACAAGCTCTCGGGCGGTTTGTTGCATACGAGGAGCCTGCATTGAGGTCGAATGTGGGAAGCGGTGCCGGGTTCGAAAAATTGCACCGTTTCGCCTAAAAACTTCCGGTGCGGCGGCGGATCTGGTATGAACTTTGCCACCTAAGCTTCGTTCCAGGCACTCCAAAGCGCCACGGCCTCTAACCGAATCAACGAGCCTTCAATGGGCATCGCCTCTGACATCGTGATCATCGTCGTCGCCGGATTGATCGGCGCCCTTGTGGCCCAACGCTTCAAACAGCCGCTGGTGGTCGGATACCTCATCGTCGGCGTTTTTATCGGACCGCACACCGGCGGGATCACCGTTTCCGATGTCCACGGCATCGAACGACTCGCCGAAATCGGCGTGGCGCTGCTGCTGTTCGCCCTGGGGCTGGAATTCTCCTTCAGCGAACTGCGGCCGGTACGCCGTATCGCCCTCGTCGGCACCCCGATCCAGATGCTGCTGACCATCGGCTACGGATTCGTCCTGGGCCGCTGGATGGGCTGGCCCCCGGCCGCGGCCCTGTGGCTCGGGGCCCTCATGTCGCTGTCGAGCACCATGGTTACCCTCAAGACCCTGATGAACCAGGGGTACATGGGCACCCTGTCCAGCCGGGTGATGATCGGCATGCTCATCGTCCAGGACCTGGCGGTGGTGCCGTTGATGATCATCCTGCCCCAGTTAAGCGCCCCGGGTGCCGACTTGGCGCCCATCGGCCTGGCGGCGGTCAAATCCGCCCTGTTTCTGGCGGCCATGGTGTTTCTGGGGACCCGCTGGCTGCCGCGGCTGTTGGCGGTGGTGGCCCGCTGGAATTCGCGCGAGCTGTTTTTGCTCACCATCACCGCCATCGGGCTGGGGATCGGCTATCTCACCTACATGGTGGGGCTCTCGTTCGCTTTCGGAGCATTTGTGGCCGGGATGGTAATCAGCGAATCCGATTACGGTCACCAGGCCTTGAGCGACATCATTCCGCTGCGGGACGTATTCGGACTCCTGTTTTTCACCTCGGTGGGCATGCTGCTGGATTTTGGCTACGTGCGCGGCCACATCCTGGAGGAACTGATCCTGGTGGCGGTGATCATCGCGGGCAAGGGGTTGATTTTCGGCGCGGTGGCCAGGGGCTTCGGTTACGGCAACGTCATTCCATTGGCCGTGGCCCTGGGATTGTCCCAGGTGGGGGAGTTTTCTTTCGTGCTGGCGCGCGCGGGACTCGAAAGCGGATCCCTCGATCCGGACATGTACGCCCTGGTGCTGGCGGCAACAATCATCAGCATGGTGCTCACCCCGTTCGTCTCCCAGCTCACCGCGCCCCTGTACGCCCTGTGGCGACGGCGTTACCAGCGCCGCGAAGATCTTCAGACCATCAATCTGCCCGCCAGGGCGCTCAGCGATCACATCGTCATCGCCGGTGGCGGGCAGGTGGGCCAATACATCGCCCAGGTGCTCCGTGAACTGGAGGTCCCGTATGTGATTATCGAGCTGAACTATCGCATGGTGGAAGCCTGCAAGGCGCGGGGTTGCCCCATCGTTTTCGGCGATGCCAGTCAGGAGCCGGTACTGGCGGCGGCCCACATCGAAACCGCCCGCCAGTTGATCGTCACCACGCCGGCCGCCTGGGTGGTGCAGGCCGTGGTGGCCCAGGCCCACCGCCTCAACCCGAACCTGAGTACTTTGGCCCGGGCCACCGGTGTTGCCCAGATGGAGGCCCTCTACGAGCTGGGGGTCACTACCGTGATTCACTCGGAGCTGGAAACCGCCCTGGAAATGGCGCGCCAGGTGTTGCTGAAGCTGTCATTGCCGCCCTCGGAGATCCAGCGTTACGCCGATCAGGTCCGAAGGAACCTCTATGCGCCGATTTTCCAGGCCGGTCCGGCCGATCGATTGCTGCGCCAGTTGCACACCGCCCGAGACATGCTTACTTTGACATGGGTCGAGGTGCCGGTGAACAGTCCCATTGCCGATCAATCGATCCGGGAAGCGGCTGTTCGACGCCGCACCGGGGTATCCATCGTCGGGCTGTGGCGCAACGGCACGTTTCGACCCAATCCGGATGCCGAAATGAAGCTGGCGGGAGGAGACCTGTTGGCGGTGATCGGAAACGCCGACCAGCGCTGCGCCTTCCAAATGCTCGCCGGAGTGCGGGGCGCCTGCTCTCCTTCGTCGACGCAAAACGACCTCATCCGGGAGGATGGTTATCTGCCAAAGCCGGAAGGGACTTCATAGGCAGTGTCCATCCAGAAATGAAAATGTTTGTCCAAGGTCAAGGCCTGCGAAAAAAATAACCGCAGGCATATGGTTGATATTCCGAGGATTATTTTTTGAGCAGAACGCAGGGATTGGACAAAAAGGCCATTTCTGGAGGGACACTAGGCAGGGTCCGACCGGGGCCGGCTGTGGACCGGGTCATCAAAAAATGTCGTTTTTTTGCCAAAAACAAAACGAAAAGGCTTGCAGCTTTCCTCCGGATCGTGTAAAGAAGATCAACTTGGCGATAGTACCACTGAAAAAAAGTCCAGCCCTTCGGCAGCTTTCCGTAAGCAGGTACGCCAATCCCGGTGTGATTATCTTTAATAGTTAATAGCTTTTTATTGTCGCCCCAGCGCGATGCCTGTCTCGTTGCAATGTTTTTTTGCAACAAGAAAACGGTGTCGACCGTTGCGGGGCTGCGGATGCCGGTTTCAGAAAACGGCAATTTTAATCGTTTTACGAGGAAATCAATCAAGATGGATGTTGCAACAAAGAAGAAAATTGAAGAACAACTGCGTCAACTCATTCTCAAGGCCGAAACCGACCCGGATCAAGACAGCGGTTTCGGCACCTCCCGGTCCCGCGGTGTCCAGGTGATCCGCCGTCGCAAACGGAGCGTGGGCCAACGCGTCGCCTGAGGCGACGACTTCTCTCCTCATGCTCGATCCCGGCCTTAACCGAATCGATTCGAGCGTTCAGCACGTCCATCTCATCGCCGTGTGCGGCACGGCCATGGGAGCCCTGGCCTGCATGCTGAAAGACCGCGGGATGACGGTCACCGGCAGCGATGAAAAAGTCTATCCGCCGATGAGCGATTTTTTGCGCCAGCAAGGAATCGTGGTGGAAGAAGGCTTCGATGGCCGCCGGCTGGAACGCCGCCCGGATCTTGTGGTGGTAGGCAACGCCGTGCGGCGTGACAACCCGGAAGTGTCGGCCCTGGCCCGGCAGGGCCTCGCCTATTGCTCCATGCCCCAGGCGATCAATCGGTTTGCCGCGGCGGGCAAGCAGCAGGTGGTGGTGGCCGGCACCCACGGCAAGACCACCACCAGCAGCCTTGTGGCCTGGATCCTGCACCACGCCGGACGCGACCCCTCGTTTCTCATCGGCGGCATCCTGCGCAATTTCGGCAGCAACTACCGCAGCGGAAACGGGGATTGCATCGTGTTGGAGGGCGACGAGTACGACACGGCCTTTTTCGACAAGGGGGCCAAGTTTTTTCACTACCGGCCCAAGGTGGCCGTCCTGACCGGGGTGGAGTTCGACCACGCCGACATCTTCGCCGATGTCGAGCAGGTGCGCGACACGTTCCGACGCTTTGTCCGTCAAATGCCTTCCGATAGCCTCCTGGTGGCCTGGGACGGGGATGAGAGTCTCGCTGAACTGGTGACCGGCAGCCCGGCCCGCGTGATGCGCTACGGCCCGAGCGCGGCTGCTGACTGGCGTATCGAGGCGGTGACGGTTTCGCCGCCGTGGACCCGGTTCGACCTGCTGCGCCGGGGACGGCTTTGGGGCCGCTTCCGGTCGCCGCTGCTGGGCGCCCACAACCTGGCCAACACGGCCGCGGCCCTGGCAGTAGTGGAACGCCTCGGCGTGGATGCCAAGCAGGCTGCCGCGGGCCTGGAAGCCTTTGCCGGCGTGCGGCGGCGCCAGGAGATTCGCGGTACCGCGGGAGGGGTGACGGTGATGGACGATTTTGCCCACCACCCCACGGCGGTACGAGAAACCATTGCCGCCGTAAGACCCCATTTTCCCGGCGGCCGTCTCATCGCGGTGTTCGAACCGCGCACCAACACCAGCATGCGCCGCGTGTTCCAGGATGTTTATCCCGCCAGCTTCGACGGTGCCGACCTGGTCCTGGTCCGCCGCCCTTCAGCCATCGACAAGGTCCCCGAGGCCGAACGGTTCTCCTCCAGCCGGCTCGTCTCCGACCTCAAGGCCCGCGGCCTGGCGGCGCGGCATTTCGATACCACAGAGGCGATCATCGACTTTCTCGCGGCCCATTGCCGCCCGCAAGACCTGGTGCTGGTGATGAGCAACGGCGGATTCGACGACATCCACCGGCGCCTGCTGGCCGTCCTGGCCAGCTGCGGCGCCTCGACCCATCCCTGAAAACCGGACCCCGGACAGGGCCGGACAAGCCTTTCTCTCCGGAAATTTCTGAGGCGCCTTCAGCCCATCGGCTTGTGCAGGTAGACCACCAGGCTTTTTCCCATCAAGGGGTTGAGCAGCCGATCCAGAAGACGGGTGAGGGGCGGTTTTTTCATGATGTCCCAGGTGAGAAACCGGTGGTAGAGCTGAACGGCTTTGCAGTCGGTGCGCTGAGGCCCCACCAGGCACTTGAGCCACCAGTAGGGGCTGTGGAGACTGTGGGCGTAGTGGGCGCCGTCATAGCGAAGACCGGTGGCCTTCAACAGCTTCAGCAGGCCCTGCTTGCGGTAAATGCGCACGTGTCCGCCGTTGGCGGCGCTGTAGTCCGGTGCCAGGCGCCAGCAGATGCGCTCGGGCCAAGCCCGGGGCACGGAGACCACCATTTGGCCGCCCGGCTTGAGCACACGGGCCAGTTCGGCGGCGGCCCGGGTGTGGGCCGGGATGTGCTCCAGGACCTCGGCGCAGATCACCAGGTCGAAAACCGCGTCGGCAAAGGGGAGGAGCCGGTTGTCAGCCGCGGCGAGCCCCCAGGCGCCGCCTCCCGAGGCGCCGACACGGTGATGGTACCGCAACCGTTCCCGGGCCTCGCCCAGGTCGGCGCAGCAAAGGTCCACGCCGATAGCCGTGGCGTTTTGCAGGCCGTATGCCGCGGCCGTATGCCGGCCGTTGCCGCAGCCGGCGTCCAGGATCCGCATGCCCGGCTCGATCTTCAGTCGTTCGAAATCCACCGTGATCATTCCAGTACCTCCCGGTAGGCGGCCACGGTGCGCTGGGCTGCCCGGTGCCAGGTGAATTCCCGCTGCACCCGCTGGAAGCCGGCCTGGCCCAATGCCGCGGCGTGCTGGGGATGATCGAGAAGGGTGGCGATGGCCTTGGCCAGGGCTTCCGGGTCGGCGGGCGGCACCAGCCATCCGGCATCGCCCACCACCTCGGGCAGGGCCCCGCCGGTGGTGCTGATCACCGGCACGCCGCACGCCATGGCTTCTCCCGCCGGCAGTCCGAACCCCTCGTAGACGGAAGGAATCACCGCCAGGCTGGCCCGGGCGTACTGGCGAATGAATTCTTCGTTGCTGATCCGACCGGTGAAGCGCACCCGGTCGCCGATGCCGAGGCGACGAATCAGCTTGACCACGCCCCCGTTCTCCTTGGGAGTGCCCACCACCACCAGTTTCAGCGGCCTGTTTTCCAGGCGATGGACGGCTTGCAGAAGGTAGTACAGCCCTTTCAAAGGGGTGTCGGCGCTGTTGGTGACGATAAGGCGGCCCGGCTCCCGTGCCACCCCGGGCAGGGGGTGAAACAAGCCGGTGTCGATCCCGTTGGGTACCACCCGAAACCGTTCCGCCGGCACTTTGAAGTCCCGGCAGATGTCCCGCCGGGCGCAATCGGAGACGGTAATGATGGCCGGCAGGGCGCGCGCCACCCGGGCCTGCATGCCGATGAACGAGTACCAGCGCAGGTGCTTGAGTTTTTTCCAGAAGGCGCGTACCGCGGCCAGGGCGATATCCAGGTCCACCGTGATGGGATGATGGATGGTGGCCACGGTGGGGATGCGGCGGCTGATGGCCCAGAGGCCGTAGGAGAGCGACTGGTTGTCGTGAACGATGTCGAAACGCCGACCATGACGCTGCAGAAAATTCAAGGCGCGCCAGCCGAAGGTGAACGGCTCGGGGAAGCCCATGGTCGACACCCCCAGCCACTCGACCAGGTTCAGGGGCTGGCGCAGCTCGGCCAGGGTCGGCACCCGGAACGGGTCAGCCGGATCGTACAGGTCGAGGCAGGGCAGCCGGTGTACCGGAATGTCCGGATCGAGCTGGGGGTCGGGCGGTCCGGAGACGACTTCCACCCGGTGGCCCAGGTCGACCAGGGCCCGGCTCAGGTTTTTCAGGTAGACGCCCTGGCCGCCGCAGTGCGGGTTGCTGCGGTAGCTGAGCAGGCAGATGGAAAGGGGGCGACCAGGGCTCCCCCGGCTCTTTGTTGGCTTCGGAGAAATCACGGGCATAACTCCCGGGTAAGCAGAAAACGACCTGGTCCCTTTACCGGCTGAACGAAGGCCGGTCAAGATCCGCGGTGCCGTGCTCACGGGGTCAAACGGTGGAGGCGGCCGCTGAATCGGGCGGCGCAGACCGATTCCAGGCGCCGCGAGAGGCGGGACAAGGCCGCGATGTCGACGCCGGTGGCCACGCCGAGGCGGTCGAGAAAAAAAACCGCCTCCTCGGTGGACAGGTTGCCGGCAGCGCCGGGGATGAAGGGACAGCCGCCCATGCCGCCCAGGGCGGTATCGAAATGCACGACCCCGCGGCAAAGGCCGGTGAAAAGGTTGACCAGGCCGAGGCCGCGGGTGTCATGGAGGTGCAGGGCCAGGGGAATGTCGCCGGCCAGGGGGGCAACGGCGTCGAGGACGGCGACGATGCGTCCGGGATCGGCCATGCCGGCGGTGTCGCAGAGGGTGAAGCGCTCCGGCTCCTCGGCCAGCAGCACACGGGCCGCGGCGGCGACCCGGTGCGGATCGAAATCCTCCGGAGCCCGATAGCCGAAGGCGCATTGCAGGCTGGCGATGGTCTTCAGGCCGGCGTTCCTGGCATGCCGGAGCATTCGACAGCCTTCGGCCAGGGCCCGGCGGCGATCCATTCCCGTATTGGCCCGGCTGTGGCCGTCATTGACCGACAGGGACACCTCCACCGTGTCGATGCCGGCCGCGGCAGCCCGCTCCACCCCGCGCCGGTTGAGCACCAGGGCGCTGTAGGAAAGGCCTTCCAAGCGGGGCAGCCCCGCGACGACGGCTTCGGCATCGGCCATCTGGGGCACCTTGGCCGGGTGCACGAAGCTGGTCACCTGGATTTCGCGCAGCCCGGCTTCCGCCAGGCCGACGATGATCTCGAGCTTGAGGCCCGTGTCCAGGATTTGGGGCAGATTCTGGAAGCCGTCCCGCGGGCCGACCTCGTTGAGGACGACCCGGGGCGGTGGACGGTTCAGATCCAGCTGCATGGCAGATCCATCACTTGTCCGCCGGCGCTTGCTTTTCGATCACCCGGCCGTCTCCGTCGAGCAAAAAGACCAGAAATCCATTGGCCGCGGCGCTTCGGCACAGTTCCAGGTAGCGCATGGCCTGGACTTCGTACTTGTGCCCGGGAGCGCGCGCCATGAAGTGGTAGCACTTCAGGGCATCGTCCTTTTCCAAAAACACCGGTATGAAATCGACATTTTCAGCCTCGTCGTGGAGCCCGAGAAATTGCTCGCCGGGACCCGGGTCGATGATCGTTACCCAGACGAAAGGGTTGTCCGCCAGAAATCGGCTCATGGTTGCATCACGCTCCTTGGGCATGGTGGATGGTATTGACGTCTAATGTAGCAGAATCCGCGCGAGACGCAATCCACATCGGCGATGGCTCGAACCCGATTGACAAGACCGGGAAATGGCTTTAGTCTCGCAGGGTTGAAATGGCAGGAGGATCGTTGATGCAAGAAATCCTGGTCGTTGGCGGCGCCGGCTACATCGGCAGCTACATGTGCAAGCATCTTGCTGCCAAGGGGTATCTGCCGGTGGTCCTGGACAACCTCAGCTCCGGTCACCGCTGCGCGGTGTGCTTCGGCCCGTTTTTCCATGGCGAGATGGCCGATGCCGCTGTGCTGGAGACGATCTTCCGGCAGCACCGGATCGAGGCGGTGATGCACTTTGCGGCCCACTGTTACGTCGGTGAATCGGTGACGGACCCGGCCAAGTACTACCGCAACAACGTCGGGGCCACCCTGGCGCTGCTGGAGGCCATGGAGAGGGCCGGGGTGCGGCGGCTGATTTTTTCCTCGTCCTGCGCCGTCTACGGGGAACCGGAGCAAGTGCCCATGGAAGAAACCCATCCGCTGCGGCCCGTCAATCCTTATGGTCGCAGCAAGTTGATGGTGGAGCAAATCCTGGAGGATTTCGAGGCTGCCCACGGCTGGGTGGCCGTACGGCTGCGCTACTTCAACGCCGCCGGCGCCGACCCGGACGGAACCCTCGGCGAGGATCACCGCCCAGAGACCCACCTGATTCCTCTGGTGCTGCAAGTCGCCCTCGGCCAACGGCCGGCCATCGATATTTTCGGAGATGATTTTCCCACCGCCGACGGCACCTGTATCCGCGACTACATCCACATCGCCGACCTGGCCCAGGCGCATCGACTGGCCCTGGAGCGGATCCTCAACGGGGGCGCTGGAGGCGCGTTCAACCTGGGAAACGGTAACGGGTACTCGGTGCGGGAAGTGATCGACACGGCCCGCCGGGTAACGGGTGCCGCCATTCCGGCCCGGGTGGTGGAGCGGCGCCCGGGCGATCCCTCGGCCTTGGTGGGCTCCTGCCGCAAGGCGCGCCAGGAGCTGGGCTGGCAGCCCCGGTACCCATCGTTGGCGGATATCATCGAGACCGCCTGGCGCTGGCATCGCCGCCATCCCCGGGGCTACGACGAGGTGCAGGCCGGACCGGAGGGGGGCAGGTGAGCGACGAAAGCGATGCCCGCCGGCTTTTGCCCGCTGCCGTGGCAGCGGCTTTGGCTGCCGGTCGAGAAATTCTGGCGGTATACGCATCGGATTTCGCCGTGGCGGCCAAGGCGGATGATTCTCCGCTCACCGCCGCCGACACCCGGGCCCATCGGGTGATCCGCGATGCTCTGGCACCCACCGGTCTGCCCCTGCTCAGCGAAGAGGGCCGCGAGATTGCCTACGCGGAGCGCAGTGGCTGGGCTCGTTTGTGGATCGTGGATCCTCTCGACGGCACCAAGGAGTTCGTCTCCAGAAACGGTGAATTCACCGTTAACATCGCTTTGGTGGCCGGACAGGAGCCCGTGATGGGCGTCATCTACGAACCGGTGGCCGATCGTCTTTACGTGGGCCTTCGAGCAGAGGGCGCCTGGCGTATCGAGGCTGCATCCCAATCTTTGGCCGAGGGGCGGGATGCGATCAACTGGCGCAACGCGGGGACCCCTCTGCCACTGCCCGGGGCCGCCGGTCGCCCCTTTACCGTGGTGGGCAGCCGCAGTCATGCCAACGCCGTCATGGAGGATTTCGTGGCAGCGCTGCGCTGTCGGCATGATCCCCTGGATTTCGTGGCCGCCGGCAGCGCCCTGAAATTCTGCCGCCTGGCCGAAGGCGCGGCCGACATCTACCCGCGGCCGGCGCCCACCATGGAATGGGACACCGCCGCCGGCCAGGGCATCCTGGAGGCTGTCGGCGGGCGGGTGCTGATCTGGCAATCGGACCAGCCCCTGATCTACAACCGGCCGGATCTGGTCAACCCGGGGTTTGTCGCCCTGGCCCCCGGCGTGAGGATGTCCTGATGAATGCTGTTTCGCCCCCCAAACCCCACGGCGGCCGGATAGTGGACCTGCGCGTCGATGCCGAGCGGGCCGCGCTGCTCAAGCAGCTCGCCATGGATCTGCCCGACGTGGTGCTCAACGAACGGCACATGTGCGACCTGGAGCTGCTGGCCACCGGCGCCTTCTCCCCCTTGACCGGCTTCATGGTCCAGGCCGACCATGCGGCGGTCTGCGACCGGATGCGCCTGTCCGATGGCACCCTGTGGCCCATTCCGATCTGCCTGGACGTCTCCGAGGACCGCGCCCGGCGGCTGGAGGCGGGCCAAAGCGTGGCCCTGCGGGACCCGGAAGGATTCCTGCTCGGGGTGATGCACCTGGCGGACATCTGGCCCGCAGCGGTGGAAGACGAAGCCCGGGCGGTTTACGGAACCTTGGACCGCTCCCATCCCGGGGTCGACTTTTTGCTGCAGCGGGCCGGAAACTTCTACCTCGGTGGCCCGGTGGAGGTCATCAGCCTTCCGATCCATTACGACTTCAAACAGATCCGCCGGACACCGGCAGAGATCCGTGCCCTGCACCAGCGCCTGGGATGGCAGCGGGTAGTGGGGTTTACCACCCGCAATCCGGTCCACCGGCCCCAGTATGAACTGACCCTGGCCGCCATGCGCCAGGCCCGCGCCAACCTCCTGCTGCTGCCCTTCGTGGGGGTGGCCCGTCCCGAAGACATCGACCACTACACCCGGGTGCGTTGCTACCAGGAGATTCTGCGGCACTATCCACCGGACACGGCGATGCTGAACCTCTTGCCGCTGGCGGTGCGCCTGGCCGGACCACGAAATGCGCTGCTGCACGCCATCATCGCCAAAAACTTCGGCTGCACCCATTTCATCGTCGGCCGTGACCACGGCAGTCCGGGCCTGGACATGGAGGGCCGCCCCTTTTACGATTGTCGCGAAACCCGGGCGCTGGCCGCCGACATGGCCCAGGAACTCGGCATCGGTATTTTGAGCTTTGACGAGATGTGCTATTTGCCCTATGAGGACGAATACCGGTTTGCCGACCAGGTCCCGGCGGAAACCCAGACCCTGCGGCTCACCGGTTCGCAAATCCGGCAGCGGCTGCGCAGCGGCCGGCGCATCCCCGAGTGGGCCTCGTTTCCCGAGGTGGTCGCCGAGCTGCAGCGGGCCTGGCCGCCGCCGCGGCGCCAGGGGTTCACCGTTTTTCTCACCGGACTCAGCGGAGCGGGCAAGTCCACTATCGCCAAGGTGCTCTATTCGCGTTTCCTGGAAATCGGCGACCGTCCCGTGACCCTGCTCGACGGAGACATCGTGCGCCACCACCTGTCCAGCGAGCTGACCTTTTCCAAGGAACACCGGGATGTCAACGTGCGGCGCATCGGCTTCGTGGCATCCGAGATCACCAAGAACCGGGGCATCGCCATTTGCGCGCCCATTGCCCCCTACCGAAGCACGCGGCGCGAGATCCGCCGATCCATCGAAGCCTACGGCGGTTTCATCGAGGTGCACGTCAGCACGCCGCTGGCCGTCTGCGAGCAGCGCGACCGGAAAGGAATGTATGCCAAGGCCCGGGCCGGGCTGATCAAGGGGTTTACCGGCGTGGATGACCCCTACGAAGCGCCCGAAAAACCCGAGCTGCGGATCGACACCGAGGAATTGACGCCGGACGAAGCCGCCCAGCAGGTGCTGGTTTATCTCGGGCAGAGGGGCTTTTTGTGACCGGGCAGAACCGATGACTTTTTGGGGCAATTGCCCGCGACAGCGATGAGAAGCCGTATCCCATGACTTCAACTGCAGATTTCAAAGCTTCCGCCCTCCACGAGAAGCCGACGATTCTTATCGTCGACGACGAACCGAGCCTGCGCGAAGTGGCCGGCGAGTATTTCCAGGCCAAGGGCTACGAGGTGTTCACGGCCGCCGACGGCCTCGAAGCCCTGTCCCTGCTGGAATCGCAAAAGGTGGACTGCTGCCTCTCGGACATCGACATGCCGCGCATGGACGGCTTGCAGCTGGCCGAGCGGATTCGCCAATTGGACGGCTCGATTCCCGTGGTCATCATGACGGGGTACCCGTCGTTGGAAAACACCATCTCCACGTTGAAAAACGGCGTGGTCGACTTTTTGGTCAAACCGGTCAACCTAAAACAGATGGAACTGTCCGTGCGCCGCGTGATGCGCGAAAGGGACCTGTTCCTGCGCAACCTGCTGCTGGCCAAGGAGGTGGAGGGCAAGCGCCGGCTGGAGCGGATCAACCGTGAGCTGGAGCGCAAGGTAGAGGAGCTTCACACCATCAACCGGATCATGAACGATTTTGCCGGGGCGGGCACCAGTGACGAAGTGCTGCAGCGCATTATCGCCCTGTCCATGGAGATCACCCCCGCCACCGAGTCGCGCTTTTTCGTCCTCACCTCGGAAAACATGCAGCCTTTCGAAATCCTGTCCACGGCGGCCGCGGCGGCGGATCCGGCCATCATCCACCTGGTCGAGGACGCCGCCCGGGACGAGCTGCCGCTGCTGGTGGCTGAAAAGGGCGGCGTCAAGGCGCTGCCGCCGGATGTCGTCTCTTTTGCGGCGGTGCCGATGAAGATTCGCGGCAAGGTGTTCGGCGTGCTGGCCACGGCGGTGCGATCCGGTGACGGGAAACTGGACGAGAGGGACCTGTACTACCTTTCCTTCATGAACCAGAGCGCCGGCAGGGCCGTCGAAAACCTCGCCCTGTACGAAAACATCTACGAAAACCTGTTTTCCACCCTCTTTGCCTTCGTCAGGGCGGTAGAGGCCCGGGACTCCTACACCCAGCAGCACTCCAACCGCGTCACCGAGATGGCGTTGAAGATCAGCCGCGTGATGGGATGCAGCAACGAGGAACGCGACATCCTTCGGTTCGCCGGCCCCCTTCATGACATCGGCAAGATCGGCATCCCGGACGACATTCTGCTCAAGCCCGGTCCCCTGGGCAAGGCGGAATTCGAGCGGATCAAGGCCCATCCGGTCATCGGCGCCGGCATCATCGGCCAGCTCGGGTTGTGGGAGCGTGAACAGCAGATCGTGCGCTGGCACCATGAGCGCTACGACGGCAACGGCTACCCGGACGGGCTGGCGGGAGAGGAAATTCCCCTGCTGGCCCGCATCCTGGCGGTGGCCGATGCTTTTGACGCCATGAGCTCCAACCGGGTCTACCGGGAGGCCATGGACGAGGCGCAGATCCTGGCCAGCTTGAAAAATGGCGCCGGCAGTCAGTTCGACCCCGCGGTGGTGGAGGCCTTTCTGACGATTTACGCCGAGGAGCAGGCACAGGGGCGGCGGCAAACCGCGACGGCTGACGGATGATTCGGTCTTTTTACGGTCTTGACGAAAACGCCGCCATCGGGCAGAATGGCTCCCGGTTTGGCTCGGATACAGGCCAGTAGCTCTAACGGTAGAGCGCCGGTCTCCAAAACCGGATGTTGGGGGTTCGAATCCCTCCTGGCCTGCCACCTTGCACCGGGCGATGCGCTTCTGCGATCGCCCGGTTTTTTATTGGTCGATTTCCTCGGCCAGCACCAGGTTGTCCCGGTGGATGGCCTCGTCGTCGTGGCGAAAACCGAGCAGGGGCTCGATCTGGCTGCTCCTGGCGCCGGCGATCCGGGTCAACTGCTCGGCACTGTAGTTCGCCAACCCGATGCCGATGCGGCGACCGTCTTCGCTGTGGATGGCCACGGCGTTGCCCACCGCGAACCGCCCCGCCACCTCCCGGATTCCGCTGGGCAGCAGGCTCTTGTGGCGTTCAACCAGGGCCTTCTCGGCGCCGGCGTCCACCACCAGGGTGCCCTTGATCGCCTTGGTGAAGGCGATCCACTGCTTCTTGCGGCTCAGGACCGTCGGCTCGGGCAAAAAGAGGGTGCCCACCGGCTTTCCGGCGAAGATTTCCCCGATAATCCCCGTCGTGGTGCCGTTGGCGATCACCGTGGGCACGCCGCCCAGGGCCGCTTTGCGGGCCGCGGCGACCTTGCTTGCCATGCCGCCGGTGCCCAGGACGCCGGGAATGGTGCTGGCGTACTGCTGGATGCGCCGATCCACGCGGCCTACCACGGCAATGCGCCGGGCTTCGGGATGTTCCCGGGGGTCGCGGTCGTAGAGCCCGTCGATGTTGGTGAGATTGACCAGCAGATCGGCGCCGATGAGGCTGACCACCATGGCGCTGAGGGCGTCGTTGTCGCCGAACTTGATCTCGTCGGCCACCACGGTGTCGTTTTCGTTGATGATGGGAGTCACTTTCCAGGACAGCAGGGTGAACAGGGTGTTGCGGGCGTTGAGGTAGCGGCGCCGGTGGGTGAGGTCGTCGCGGGTGAGCAGTACCTGGGCCACCTTTTCCCCGTAGCGGGCGAAGGCTTCCTCGTAGGCCATGATCAATCTGCTCTGGCCCATGGCTGCCAGGGCCTGCATGGCCGATACGCCCGCCGGGCGCTTGGCCAGGCCGATTTTGCGCATTCCCGCGGCGATGGCCCCCGATGAAACCAGGACCACCTCGGTGCCGCGGCGGCGCAGTTGACAGATATCGGCCGCCAGGTCGTCGATCAAGTTCAGGTTCAACCCGCTGCGGCGGGTGAGCACTCCGCTGCCCACCTTGAGCACGATGCGTTTTACGCCGGAAAAAATTTTTTTGCGCTCTCGGATGTCCATGGTTGCCCTAGCGGTAAGGCTTGTTCAGGGGACGATGGGTAAACGGCCGGGCGTCGGGGCCGGTGTAGTCGGCCACCACCTGGCCGCTGCCGATCAGGCGCCACTTGTAGATGGTCATGCCTTCCAGGCCCACCGGGCCGCGGGCGTGGATCTTGTGGGTGCTGATGCCCACCTCGGCGCCCAGGCCGAAGCGAAACCCGTCGGCGAAACGGCTGGAGCAGTTGGCAAACACGTCCGCCGAGTCCACGGCGTCCATGAAACGCCGGGCCCGATCCTTGTCACGGGTGACGATGACGTCGGTATGCCCGGATCCGTAATGGTTGATGTGGGCCACGGCCGCCTCCAGGCTAGCGACAATGCGGATCGAAACGATCAGATCCAGGTACTCGGCGCGCCAGTCGGCCTCGGTGGCCGGCACCGCCTGGATGTATGCGGTGGTGCGCTCGCAACCACGGATTTCGACGCCGCGTTCGGCCAGGGCCGCCGCCAGCGACGGGAGCACGTCGGCCGCCACGCCGGCGTGGACCAGGAAGGTTTCCGCCGCGTTGCACACCGCCGGGTACTGGCACTTGCTGTCAACGCAGACCCGCACGGCCGTTTCGATGTCGGCCGACCGGTCGATGTACACGTGACAGATGCCGTCGGCGTGGCCCATCACCGGAATGCGGGTGTTTTCCATGATGTGGCGCACGAAGGCATTGGAACCCCGGGGGATGATCAGGTCGATCTCGGTATCCAGGGCCAGCATGGCGGCCACGTCGGCGCGGCTTTCCAGCAGGGCCATCCAGCCGTCGGGAATGGCCGCCCGGCGCGCCGCTTCCGCCAGAATTTCGGCCAGGATACGGTTGGTGGCCGCCGCCTCGCTGCCCCCCTTGAGCAGGGCCGCGTTGCCGCTTTTAAGGCACAGTGAAGCGATCTGGACCAGGGCGTCGGGACGCGATTCGAAGATCACTCCCACCACCCCGATGGGACAGGTGACTTGATAGAGTTCCAGGCCGTGGTCCAGCTCAACGGCCCTCAGGGTACGGCCCACCGGGTCGGGCAGGGCGGCCAGGGCCCTCAGTCCGCCGCAGGCCTCCTCGATCTTGGCCTCATCGAACTTCAACCGTTTGCGCAACGGCGCGGCCAGGTCGTTTCGGGCCGCCGCCTGCAGATCGGCCTGATTGGCCGCCAGGATGTCGGAGGCCCGCCGTTCGAGTGCCTGCGCCATGGCGTTGATGGCCTTGTCCTTGATCCGTGAATCAAGGGCGGCCAGGGTGACGGCGGCTTGTTTGGCCCGTCGGGCGATTTGCTTCAGGTCCATGGCGATTTCTTCGCTTTTTTAAAAATGTCCTTGTAGGTTTGGCGCATCTCGCGCTTGAGGATCTTGCCGGTGGGGGTCTTGGGCAGGGCCGAGACGAAGACCACCGACTTGGGCACCTTGAAGGGCGCCAGCTCCCGGCGGCACAGTTCCAGGATCTCGTCTTCGGTGATGGTTTCACCCTGCCGCGGCACCACCACGGCGGTGACCGCCTCGACCCACTTGGGGTGGTCCACCCCGATCACGGCGACCTCTTCCACCCGCTTGTCCTTGTATATGGCCTCCTCCACCTCCCGGGTAGGCACGTTCTCGCCGCCGGTCTTGATCATGTCCTTCTTGCGGTCCACCACCGTGATGTAGCGGTCTTCGTCCATCACCCCCACGTCGCCGGAGTGAAACCAGCCGCCGCGCATAGCCTCTTCGGTCTTTTCCGGATCCTTGAAATACATGATCATGGCATGGGGACCCCGGCCGCAGATTTCTCCCGGTTCCCCGGGAGCTTCGATAGCCCGGCCCATGTCGTCTTCGAGCCGGGTTTCCATGTTCAACCCGGCCATGCCGGCCGAACCGAGCTTGGCCAGGGCGTCTTCGGCCTTGAGGATCGTGTGGTAGGGGGCCAGTTCGGTCTGGCCGTAGTAGTTGTAGATCTTGGCTCCCGGCAGTCGCTCGAGCATCTCCTTGAGCACCTCCACCGGCATGATGGAGGCCCCGTAGTAGCATTTTTTCAAACAGGTGAGATCGTGCTTGTCGAATTCCGGATGCCGCAGCATCCCGATCCAGACCGTGGGCGGGGCGAAGAACATGGTGGCCCGCTGCGCGGCGATGGTCTTCAGGATCTGGCCGACGTCCGGCAGGACAAGGATGTTGGTGCCGCCCACGTAGAAGATCGGATTCATGAACACGTCGCGCTGGGCGCAGTGGTAGATCGGCAGGGCGTTGACGTTGATGTCATCGGAGGCGTAGCCGCCGTCGATGATGGCGCCCATGTACTGGGAGATGAGGGCCTGGTTGCCGATGATCACTCCCTTGGGCAGGGACTCGGTGCCCGAGGTGTAGGTCATCTGGCAGGGCTCCTGGATGTGCAGGACGGCCTCGGGTTCGGTGGCAGGGTAGGGGGCCATCCAGGTATCGAATTCCCGAAAGCGGCCGTCGGCCGGCGGTTGCCCGGCGCCCTGGTTGGACCAGATAAAGGTCTTCACCGAAGGCATGTCCGCCAGCACGTCCTTGACCAGATCGTAGAGGGCGTCCTCGACGATAAATACCTTGGCTTCGGAGTGGTTGATGCAGTAGGTGATATCCTTGCCCCGGAGGAGGTAGTTGATGGCCAGGTACACAGCCCCGATCTTGCAGCAGCCGAGCCAGGTGAGCACGTGGTGGGCCGTGTTGTGGGCCAGGATGGCCACCCGGTCGTATTTTCGCACCCCCAGGTCGCGCAGGGCGTGGGCCGTCCGGTTGCATTCGGCTTCCAGGGCGGTGTAGGTGTAGGTGCGGTCACCGAAGATCAAAGCGGCCTTGTCCGGGTAGTGATAGGCGCTGCGGCGGATCATGTCGGCGATGACCCAGCGGTTGACCCGGTTGTAGCGGTCGGTCAGAAAGGAGAGGTTGTCGGCGTTCAGTTCGTTGAAACGGGCCTTGTCAGCGTCGTCGAGGGGGCGATTCATTCGCATGGGCGGCTCCTGGCGATGAGAAGAGGTTTGGCGAAAAAAACGAACGGGCCGAGGCCGATGATCAGCCGAGACGGTCGGTAAAATAGCACAAAAAAAAATTGAAAAGAAAGAGGATACCTTGCCCCCCGTGCATTCAGATCCAGGACTTGTCGACGAGACCTTCGCCCGGCAGCGCAACGCGTTGGCCGAACTGCTCGCCCGGCTTTGGTCTCTGGCCGAGGCGGCCGGCAGCAGCGATCTGCTTCCGGTGATCGACCGGTTGCGCGCCACCCTGGCCGAGCCGTTCCTTTTCGTGGTTGTCGGCGAGATCAAGGCCGGCAAGAGCAGCTTTGTCAACGCCCTGTTGGGCGCCGACGTCTGCCGGGTGGACCCGGCTCCCTGCACCGATGCCATCCAGGAAATCGTCTGGGCGCCCGAGCCGGCGGAGACGCAGATCGATCCCCACCTGCGCCGCATCGGCGTGCCGGCGGAAATTCTCAAGGACATCGCCATCGTCGATACCCCCGGCACCAACACCATCATCGAGCACCACCAGGAGATCACCCAGCGCTTCATCCCCAACAGCGGCCTGGTGATCTTCGTGTTCCCCGCCAAGAACCCCCACACCCGCTCCGCCTGGCAACTGCTGGAGGCCGTCAGCGACGAGTGGCGCAAGCGCGTGGTGTTTGTCCTGCAACAGGCCGACCTGGCCACCGAGGCCGAGCTGGCCGTCAACACGGCCAAGGTGATCGAGTACGCCCGGGACCGGGGGATTGCCGAGCCGGAGATTTTCGCCACCTCGGTCATGCGCGAACTGGCCGGCCAGCCGGGAAGCGGTTTCGAGCAGATGCGCCGCTTTATCCGGGACACGGTGACCGGCGGCCGGCATCTTTTCCTCAAGCTGCGGGCCATCCTGGACACGAGCGAATCGCTTTTTGAAAAAATCGGCGCGGCCCTGGCCGAGGCCCGCCGCCAGCTCGAAGCCGACCGCCGGCGCAGCCAGGATCTGGCCGGGCGGATGGAAAATCGCCGGGAGCGCAGCCTGGAACAGGCGACGTCTCTGGTCCGCGAAGTGCTGGAGCGATTCGACAAGTGCGGTGAGGCGACCTACCAAAAATTCGCCGACGGCTTGGCCGTACCCACTTTTTTCCGGCGTTCGGTGGGCGCCGCCTTCGGCCGCAGAGGCGGCATGGCCGGTTGGATGGAGCGGCTTCAGGCCCAATTCGAAGCTTGTCTCGACAAGGAGATCGATGCGGTGTTGAGCCGCAGCGGCCGGCGCATCCTGACCGATATCGAGGATTTTTTGCAGGAGCTGGCCGCTTCGTTATCCGAGATGAGCGGCGCGGCGCAGCGGCCCGAAGAGCCGGTGATCGATTTCTGGCAACGCCGGGACGACCTGATCGACGAACTGCAGCGCAGCATGGCCGAACTGCGGCCCGAGACCCTTTTTTCCGAAAAATTGGCACGGAACCCGGAGCGGGCCGGTTCGACCCTGGTGGGCGGTAGCGCCATGACTCTGGTGGGCGCGTTGCTGCTGGCCACGACCCACATCACGGTGCTCGATGTCACCGGGGGGCTGCTCACCGGGGTGGGGGTGCTGCTCACCGGCGGCGCCCTGGTGGCCCGCCGCGGACGGATGCGCCGGGAGTTCAAGGAGAATCTCAAGGCCGGCCGGGCGCGCCTCGGCGAGGCCCTGGAGACGCGCCTTGCCGCGGAGATCAGTGCCATCTACGAGCGGATCGGCCGGCGGCTGAACCCCTTCTTGCAGTACGTCAACGAACGCATGGAAGCCCTCGAGAGCATCCATGAGCGAGGCAAGGACCTGGGGGAGGCCTTCCGACGCCTCTCGGCCGAGGTTGATCAGGCCGCCGGCGCCCGCCGGCGATCCATCGATTGACATCGTTTTTGCCCTGGTTTTTTTCGGATCGATTGGATCCTCCAGGGGCGCTACTCCATGAGAATAGGCAGCGGCGTGCACTGCCAGATGTCGCGGTTGTACTCCTTGATGGTGCGATCCGAAGAAAAACGGCCCATCCGGGCCACGTTCAGGATGGCGCTGGTGGTCCAGGCCTGGCGGTCCCGGTAGCGCTCGTCGACTTGCCTCTGGCAGTTGTGGTAAGCGGCGAAATCGGCCAGGACCATGAAGCGGTCTTCCCTGAGGAGCGGTTCGATCAGGGGATGAAACAGGTCCCGCTCCTCCGGCGAAAAGAAGCCTTTTTGAATCAAGGAGAACACTTCGCTCAAGAGGGGATCCGCCGCCAGGTAGTCGGCAGGATGGTAATCGGTTCGCAAGGCGGCCACCTCGTCGTTGGTCAGTCCGAAAATGAAGATGTTCTCGCGCCCCACGGCCTCCATGATTTCGATGTTGGCCCCGTCCAGGGTGCCGACGGTCAGGGCGCCGTTGAGGGCCAGTTTCATGTTGCTGGTCCCCGAGGCTTCATAGCCGGCGATGGAAATCTGCTCCGAGAGATCGGCGGCCGGGAAGATTTTTTCAGCCAGAGAAACCCGGTAGTTGGGCAAAAACACCACCTTGATGCGATTGCGGGTTTGCAGGTCGCGGTTGAGCATTTCGGCCACGTGGCAGATCAGGCGGATGATCAGCTTGGCGCGGGCGTATCCCGGAGCTGCCTTACCGCCGAAAAAGAAGACCCGCGGGTGAAAACTGAAGCTGCTGTCGTGTTTCAGCTTCAGCCAGCAGTAAATCACGTTGAGGATGTTGAGCAGCTGGCGCTTGTACTCGTGGATGCGCTTGACCATGACGTCGAAAATGGCCTCGGGCGAAACGCCGACCCCGGTCAGGTCCATGGTCAACCGGGCCAGGACCTCCTTGTTGATGCGTTTGATGGAGATCCATTGCTGGAGGAAGGACTCGTCGGGGTTCTTGGCATTGATGAAGGATTCCAAGTGCCTGAGTTCGTCGAGATTGGTGACCCATTTGCGCCCGATGCGGCTTTCGATCAGCCCCGCGAGGGCCGGGTTGGCCGCCAGCAGCCAGCGCCGGGGCGTAACCCCGTTGGTCTTGTTGTTGAAGCGCTCGGGGAACATGTCGTAGAAATCCTTCAGTTCCTTTCTGCGCAGCAGCCTGCTGTGCAGCTCGGCCACCCCGTTGACCGAACGGGAACCGACGATGGCCAGGTGGGCCATGCGGACCATTTTTTCCGGCCCTTCCTCGATGATCGACATGCGTCGCATCCGGTCGGTGTCGTTGAGATACAGCGTCGACACATCGCGCAGGAAGCGCCGGTTGATTTCATAGATGATCATCAAGTGCCGCGGCAGCAGGCTTTCGAGCATCGACACGGGCCATTTTTCCAGGGCTTCGGCCAGCAGGGTATGATTGGTGTAGGCGAAGGTGCGCTGGGTGATGTCCCAGGCGCGATCCCAGCCCATCTGGTAACGGTCGAGCAGCAGGCGCATCAGCTCGGCGATGGCCAGCGAGGGGTGGGTGTCGTTTAGCTGGATAACCACTTTTTCGGGAAACAGGGAGAAATCCTTGTGCTCATGGAGGTAGCGGCGGATGATGTCCTGGATGGAACAGGAGACGAAAAAGTACTGTTGCTTGAGGCGCAGCTCCTTGCCCGCGTAAATCTGGTCGTTGGGATAGAGGACCTTGGAGATGTTTTCAGACAGGTTTTTTTCTTCCACCGCCTTGAGATAGTCGCCGTCCTGGAAGTACCCCAAATCGAACTCCCGGCTGGCCCGCGCCGACCAGAGGCGCAGGTTGTTGACGGTGTTGTTGCCATAGCCGATGATGGGTACGTCATGGGCAACGCCGATGACCCGGTTGGTGTCGCACCACTCGGTCACAAGGCGTCCGTCGGGCATGTGGGTCTGCTTGACGAACCCGTTGTAATCCACGGAAAAATTGTACTCCGGCCGGCCGATTTCCCAGGGATTGCCGAACTTGAGCCAATTTTCGGGCAGTTCCACCTGGCCCAGATTGCGGATGGCCTGGTCGAAGATCCCGAATTCGTAGCGGATACCGTAACCCTGGGCCGGCAGGGCCAGGGTGGCCATGGAGTCGAGAAAACAGGCGGCCAAGCGTCCCAAGCCCCCGTTGCCAAGGCCCATGTCGGGCTCCATCTCGGCCAGCTCCTCCAGGTCGATATCCAGTTCCGCCAACGCTTTCTGGGTTTCCTGGTAGATGCCCAGGTTGACGAGATTGCTAACCAACATCCGTCCCATGAGGTATTCGGCCGACAGGTAATAGACGCGCCGGACGTCATGTTTATGGTATTTTTGCTGGGTCTTGATCCAGCGTTCGATTATCCGGTCGCGTACCGTGAGGGCCAGGGCGGTGTACATGTCCTGGGTGGTGGCGGTATACTGATCCTTTGAAAGCGAGTACTCGAGATGATTGGCGAAGGAGAGCTGGATGCTGGCGGCATCCAGCCCTTTTTTGACGGTGCCCCAATTCTTGAACAGCCTGTGGTTTTTCATGGTTGGCGATTCCGTTGAGAGGGGGGAAAGCTGCGAATGCAGGCCTTTGGATCGGCGCCTCGATGCCATGGGCCCGATTTCAGCATAAGCACACTATGGCCACGGGGTCAAATTCGGCCGTTTCATCCATCGGCGGGAGTTTTTGCCCCGTCGAGGGCAAGAGCGGTTTGACTTGCCCTCGGTCCAAGAGTACCAATGGGTATCACGGCACGGTTTCCGTGTTCATGGATCGGTGGAACAGGAGGGAGGCGTCATGATGGAAGACCGTATTGAGGTGCGTGAGGATTACGCTTTTAGCGATTGGTTGTACTATACGGCAGCGGCCCTGGTGCCGCTATTCACCGGAGCGGTGGCCATCTATCCGCAATCCGCCCTTGGCTTGGTTTCTTACGGGGGTGTCGTGTTGGCCGGCGTCGCCGTGGTGATGCATCTTTTCTGCACCCATTGCCCCCATTACCAGAAACCGGGCCGTTTTTTGAAGTGCATTTTCTTCTGGGGCTTGCCCAAATTCTTCGCTCCGCGAAATGGTTCCTTGACCCGCCTGGAGAAGCTGGTGGCGGTGGCGGCGATGGGGCTGGTGCTCTTTTTCCCGCTGGCCTGGCTGGCGGAAGAGCCGGGCCTGCTGCTGGTGTACCTGCTTTCCCTGGCGGTTTTTCTGGCCACGGTGCGTCGCCATGAATGCCGGCGCTGCGTCTTTTCGGACTGTCCGGCCAACGCGGTGCCGGGCCAGACGCCGGGGCGACAGGGCAACGTTGGTTGATCTCTGCGGGTAATCCATGTCCTTCCATCTGTGGATAGCGCTGGAGATTTTTTTCAGCGTGCTCGCCGTGGGGCACGCCCTGCTGCACAAGCGCGATTCCCGGGCCGCCCTGGGCTGGATCGCCGTCAGCCTGGTTTTTCCCTTTGTCGGCCCGCTGCTCTATTTCGTGTTCGGTGTCAACCGGGTGCGTACCCATGCCCAGCAACTGGGGCTGCGGACCCAGTGGCGCTTTGATGCGCCGCATTTCGAGCCCCTGGTCCTCGACGAGACGGCCCTGGAAAGCTCCCCTGTGCCTGGTGCGCTGCGCGCCATGGCTCGGGTTTCGGACACCGTTACCGGGGTGCCCCTGGTGGCCGGCAACCGCGTGGAGATGCTCGTCGACGGCGATCAGGCGTATCCGCTGATGCTGGAAGCCATCGATGCGGCGCGGAGACGAATCTTTCTCACCACCTACATCTTCGAAACCAACCGCATCGGCCGCCGTTTTATCGACGCCCTGGCTGCTGCGGTGGACCGCGGGGTGGATGTGCGGGTGATCATCGACGGCATCGGCGAGTACTATTCATGGCCGCGCGCCGGGACCCTGCTCAAGCGCCGCCAAGTGCCGGCAGCGCGTTTCTTGCCGCCCCGGCTGCTGCCGCCCACCGTGCAGATCAACCTGCGCAACCACCGCAAGCTGCTGGCCGTAGACGGGCGCATCGGGTTCGTCGGCGGGATGAACATCGGCGATCGCCACATGACTGCGGTCCCCAAGCGCTGGCGCCAGCCGATGCGTGACGTGCATTTCAAGGTGATCGGTCCGGTGATTCGCCAGCTGGAACAATGCTTCGTCGAAGATTGGCGCTTTTGCACCGGCCAGCGCCTGGAGCTTTCGCCGGAATGCCATCCGTTGGCCAACGGCGCCTTGTGCCGCGCCATTGTCGATGGGCCCAACGAGGACCTGGACAAGCTGGCATCGATCCTGGGAGGCGCCATCGCCGCGGCCCATCGGCGCATCGCCATCATGACGCCGTATTTTCTGCCGCCGCGGGGAATCTTGAGCGCGCTGCAAACCGCGGCCCTGCGGGGGGTGGCGGTGGACGTGGTGCTGCCCCGGCGCAGCAACCTGCCCTACGTGGATTGGGCGACGTGCAACATGCTCTGGGAGCTGCTCAAGTGGGGCGTACGCGTCTTCTGGCAGCCGCCGCCGTTTTCCCACACCAAGCTCTTCGTTGTGGACGGCACCTATGCCCAGTTCGGTTCGGCCAATATCGATGCGCGCAGCCTGCGCCTCAACTTCGAGCTGAACCTGGAAACTTTCGACTCGACCGTCAGCGGGCGCATCGAGCGTTTCATCGATGAGGCCATCCATAAATCCAGCCCGGTGTCCATCGCGCAGTTGGACGGCCGGTCCTTGCCCATCAAGCTGCGCGATGCGGCGGCCTGGCTTTTTTCACCGTACCTGTAACAAGCATGCCGGCGCATGCACCTGGACGCTCGAACCAGAAGCCGGAGCGGGCGGACGCGTCAGGCCGCTCCCACCGGCAGACCCGGAACGCGCCGCAGGCGCCAACCTTGAAAAGGAGATCCCCATGATCAGCGTCGACATCCCCGGTTGGGGGCCGATTCGGGTTGAGCACATTGTCTTGGATTACAACGGCACCCTGGCGGTGGACGGTATTCTGGTCCCCGGAGTGGCCCAGCGACTGCAGCGCCTGAGCACCGACCTGGAAGTGCACGTGCTGACGGCCGACACCTTCGGCAAGGTGCGCGAGGGAATGCGGGGCATCCCCAGCCGGGTATCGATCCTGCCGCCCGGGTCCCAGGACCAGGGGAAGCTGGAATATGTTAAAGCATTGGGCGCCGAGCGGGTCTGTGCCGTGGGCAATGGGCGCAACGATCGGCTGATGCTGGAAGCGGCGGCCCTGGGCCTGGCGGTGATTCTCGGCGAAGGGGCATCGTTTGCCACCCTGGCGGCGGCCGACGCCGTTTGCCTTTCCATCGTCGACGCCCTGGACCTGCTGATCCACCCGCTACGCCTGACGGCCACGCTCAGAAGCTAAAGGGCGATGCCACGGATTGCCTGGTGCTTGTCAAGACCGGGGCGGCATGATAGTGTTACGTTTTTCAATATTTGCCCAAAACATCATCGAAACGAAAGGTACACCCGAATGCCTTTACCGTTTCACGCCGCCCTCAACACCACCTTTATCGGCAGTTTGCCCTTGTCCGACGTTGAGCGGGCCGTGGACCTCGTGCTGGCCCACGCCCCCCGCGTGCCGGTCTGGCCCCAGTTGCCGGCTTATCCGCAGGAAAGCTTCGTGGCGCAATTTGCCGCCGGGCTTCCCGGCTTCAGCGGCAACCCCGCCCGGGTGTTCCTGGAGACCGAGGCCCCCGGCTTCGAGGCGCAGTTGCTCACGTTCTACGAGAGCTACATGGAAAGCGTGGAAAAATGGCCCGAGGGGCTGGACCCGCGGTTTACCCTGTCCCCAGAAGCGGCCCGGGGGTTCTACGCCCTCTGCCAGCGGTTGCCCGGTCTTGCTGAAAAACCGCTGGCGGTCAAGGGGCAGATCGCCGGCCCCTTCTCCCTGGGCACCTCGATCAAGGACGCCGCCGGCGGCTTCATCTTTCACGACCCCCAGTTGCGTGATGCCCTGGTCAAGCTGCTGTCGCTCAACGCCCGCTGGCAGGCGCGTACCCTGGCCGAATGCGCCGGGGCCCGGGCCATGATTTTTATCGACGAACCGGGGCTGGCCGGGTTCGGCTCCTCGGGGTTTATCAGCGTGTCGCGTGAAGACGTGGCCGAGAGCCTGGCGGAAATCGTCGAAAGTATTCACGCCGAAGGGGCCCTGGCCGGGATCCACGTCTGTGCCAACACCGACTGGGCAATGGTGATGGACACCGGCATGGACGTGATCAACTTCGACGCCTTCGCTTATTTCGACCGCTTCATGCTCTACCCGGAAAAGATCCGCGCCTTTTTCGAAGACGGGCGCATCCTGGCCTGGGGCATCGTGCCGACCCTGGATCCCGACGATATCGACAACGCCACCGTGGAGGGGCTGGTCAAGCGCTGGGAAGGGCAGGCCGCCGAGCTGGAAAACCTCGGGGTGCGCCGCGAGCGCATCGTCGACCAGGTACTCATCACCCCGGCCTGCGGCACCGGGGCCCTGTCTGCGGAGCGGGCCGAACGGATCTTGGCATTGACCGCCGGCGTTTCCGCGACCCTGAGGGCCAAATACGGTTCTTGAGGGACCGGTTATTTTTTATTCAAGCAGTACTGTTACTAATACAAAAAAAGCACAAGATTTAGAGGAGTTGATATGTCGCCTGCCCAGCCGAATTTTTCCGGCGCCGCCCGCTACGTACTCGACGACGAGTTGGCCCGGATCGTCAACATCTCCATGGCCCTGGAAATGCCCCTGCTGCTCAAGGGGGAACCGGGCACCGGCAAGACCATGCTGGCCCACGCCATCGCCGAAGCCCTGAAAATGCCGTTGATCGTGCTCAACGTCAAATCGAGCATGAAGCTGGTGGACGCCCTGTACCAGTACGATACCCTCACCCGGCTCAATGACAGCCGCTTCGGCGACTCCAGCCGCGACGTGAGCAACATCGAGGACTACATCAGGATGGGCAAGATCGGCCAGGCCTTCGTGGCCGACCAGCGCACTGTTTTGCTCATCGACGAGATCGACAAGGCGGACACCGATTTCCAGGACGACATGCTTGATGTCCTCGACCAGATGGAATTCGACATCATCGAGATCGACAAGACCGTCCGCGCCCGGCATCGGCCGGTGATCGTCATCACTTCCAACGCCAAGAAGGACCTGAGCGACCCGTTTCTCGGCCGCTGTAACTTCCACCACATCGCCTTTCCGGACCCGAAGATGATGCGCAAGATCATCGGGGTGCACTTTCCCGACCTGGACCGCCAGCTCATCGATGTGGCCATCGAGGCGTTCTACCGCCTGCGCGAGATCGATGGGGTGGAAAAGAAGCCCGCCACCCGGGAGTTGATCAACTGGATCCGCGCCTTGAATGCCGACCCGGACTTCAATCCCAAGGACATGGCCAAGGGAGAGCTGCCGTATCTGGGCGTGCTGTTCAAGAAAAGCGGGGACAGCGCCCGGGTGGCCAATGTCGTGAGCCGCCGCCGGCTCTTTTAAAAATTTCTGGATCACAAAAAATTCATGTTCATCGATTTCTTCTACAAGCTCAAGGACCAGGGCGTGCCGGTGAGCCCCACCGCCTTTCTCACCTTGCACCGGGCCTTGAAGACCGGCCTGGTGTCGTCGCTGGACGATTTCTACACCGCCGCCCGGACCATTCTCGTCAAGAGCGAGCGCTACTTCGACCTGTTCGACCAGGTCTTCGCCCACCACTTCGAGGGGGCCGAGCTGCCCGATGCCGAGGGCTTCGAGGTCGACGAGATCGCCCGGCTGATGCTCGAGCAGTGGCTGCGCGACCCCAAGACCGTGGCCGATGCCCTGGGGATGGACGAAAAGGAACTAAGCCGCCTGACCCCCGACGAGCTCATCGAGTATTTCAAGCAGCGCCTGGCCGAGCAGAAAGGCCGCCACGACGGGGGCAACCGCTGGATCGGCACCGGGGGCACGTCGCCGGTGGGCCATTCGGGGTATCATCCCGGCGGGATGCGCGTAGGCGGGGTGTCCCGGGGCAAGAGCGCCGTCAAGGTGGCCCTGGAGCGGCGTTACAAGGACTACTCGCGCAGCGGCCCCCTCACCGAGGCCATGATCGGCGAGGCTCTCAAGCGGCTGCGGCACCTGGTGCCGACCGGTCCCAAGGACCAGGTGGACGTGGATGCCACCATCTACCAGACGATGAAAAACGCCGGCGAGATCGAGATCGTCTTTTCGCGCAGCCTGAAAGACCGGCTCAAGGTGATCCTGATGATCGACAACGGCGGCTGGTCCATGGACCCGTACATCCCGGTGGTCCAGACCCTCTTCGACTACGCCCGGGCCCAGTTCAAGGAGGTCAAGACCTTCTTTTTTCACAACACGGTCTACGACGTGGTCTGGAAGGATCCGGCCCGCTACCGCGAGCCGCACGGCGTGGCCGAGTTTTCCCGCTACGACCCGGAGACGAGGCTCATCATGGTGGGCGACGCCTCCATGGCTCCTTACGAGCTGATGGCCACCGACGGGTCGATCTACATTAACGAGCGCTCCGGCAAGCCGAGCATCGCCCAGCTCAAGACCCTGGCCGAGACCTTTCCGCGCTCGTGCTGGCTCAACCCGGTGTCCGAGCGCATGTGGGGCTACACCCAGACCATCGGCGCCATCGCCCGCATCTTTCCCATGTTCGAACTCTCCCTCGACGGCCTGGAGAAAGCCGTCACCCACCTCATGGCCAAGAACTGACATGCCGACCGACGCTTCCGCTATTGACGGATCCCTGGCACAAGTAAGGCGCTTCGTCGCGCAAACCACCGGTACGGCGCCGACGGACGAAGAGCTCGCCGACGCCCTGGGGCGCTACTTCGTCATGAAGGAAATCGCCGACCACATCGCCATGGTGCGCGGCGGCGAGAGCGGCGAGGGGTGAAAAGAACGGTTCATCGGTCATTTTTTGAACCCCCGATCCACTGCGTGCCCACCGCCTTATCGGCCACCGCCTCCAGGATCGTCTCCAGGGAGGTGATGGCGGCCCGCCGGCCGCCGCCCTCCATGAAGCGGAGGCAGGCTTCCACCTTGGGCCCCATGGAGCCGGGCGGGAAATGACCGGCAGCCAGGTGCCGGCGGGCTTCGGCGACGCTGAGGCGGTTCAGCAGGGTCTCGCCGGGGCCGCCGTAGTCGCGCATGGCGCCGGGCACGTCGGTGACGATGAGCAGCATGTCCGCCCCGACTTCCAGGGCCAGGCGCGCGCTGGCCAGGTCCTTGTCGATGACGGCGTCCACCCCCTCGAAGGCCCGGCCGTGGCGGATCACCGGGATCCCGCCCCCGCCGCAGCAGATCACGATGAAATCCATCTCCATCAACTGCCTGATCTCGCGTTTTTCCACGATGGTCACCGGCTCGGGGGAGGCCACCACCCGGCGCCAGCCCTTGGCCGTTTTCATCGTCGGGTAGGGGAGGGCGGCCGCCTCCGGCTCGCTGAACGCCGGGCCGATGGGCTTGTCCGGGGCGGCGAAGGCCGGGTCGTTTTCGTCCACCACCACGTAGGTGATCAGGGAAATCAGGGGACGATACGCGATGCCCATTTCCATCAGGGCCTCGTCCAGGCTCGATTCGATCATGTAGCCGATCTGGCCTTCGGTCTGGGCCACGAGGATCTCCAGCGGCAGCTTGGGTACCTGGTCACAGCACTCCTGCTGCAGGAGCAGGTTTCCCACCTGGGGCCCGTTGCCGTGGGTGATGATCAGCCGCCAGTCGCGGCAAAGCCGGGCGATCTGGCGCACGGGAAGCCGCAGATTGACGAACTGCTCGTCGATGGTGCCGATTTGGCCTTTCTTGATCAGGGCGTTGCCGCCAAGGGCTACCAGCAGAATCGGCTTGAGGTCGGCGGAGACGGCCATCTCAGTCTCCTTTGGCCTGGAAACAGGCGACGATCAGTTCTGCCAGCGTGGGGCGGCCGTGGTCGGCGTAGGCATAGCCGATGCGGACGGTGGGCTTTTCGATGCGCATCAGCGCCGCCAGGTTCATCGGGGTGGCCGAGACCACCAGGTCGCAGGGGGTGGCGGCGATGGTGGCTTCCAGGTCCCGGATCTGTGTTCGGCTGTAGCCCATGGCCGGCAGCAAGGGACCGATATCGGGGTAGCGTTCGAAGGTTTGCTTCAAGGATCCGGCCAGGTAGGGGCGCGGGTCGACGATTTCGGCAGCACCGTGGCGCCGGGCCGCGATGATCCCGGCGCCGTAGGGCATCTCGCCGTGGGTCACGGTGGGACCGTCTTCCACCACCAGCACCCGCTTGCCGGCGATCTGTTCAGGATCTTCGATCTGCAAGCGCGATTCAGCCAATACGATCCGTGCCTTGGGATTGTGACGCGCGATGGCCTGGCGCACCTTCGCCACGTTTTCGGCCTCGGCGCTGTCCACCTTGTTGATCACGGCGATGTCGGCCATCAACAGGTTGGTCTCGCCGGGGTAGTAGCCGGTCTCGTGGCCGGGCCGGTGGGGATCGAAGACCACGATGTGCAGGTCGGGCTTGAAGAAGGGGGTGTCGTTGTTGCCCCCGTCCCACACGATGATATCGGCCTCGGCCTCGGCCCGGCGCAGGATCTTCTCGTAGTCGATACCGGCGTAGACCACCCCGCCGGTGCGGATCACCGGCTCGTATTCCTCGCGTTCCTCGATGGTGCAGTCGGCGGCATCCAGATCGGCCAGGGTGGCAAAGCGCTGGGCCACCTGGCGGGTCAAGTCCCCGTAAGGCATGGGATGGCGCACGGTGACCACCTTCATGCCGAGTTCGCGCAGGATGCGCGTCGCCTCCCGGCTGGTCTGGGACTTGCCGCAGCCGGTGCGCACGGCGCACACCGAGACCACCGGCCTGGAAGAGGGCAGCATGGTATACGAAGCGCCGATGAGGATGAAATCGGCCCCGGCGGCGGTGACCACAGAAGCTTTGTGCATCACCTCGGCGTGAGGTACGTCGCTGTAGGAAAAGGCCACCAGGTCCACCCGGTGTTCCCGGATCAGGTAGGCCAGCCGGTGGTCGGCGACAATCGGAATTCCCTGGGGGTAGAGGGAACCCGCCAACTCGGCCGGGTAGCGGCGCCCGTCGATGTTGGGAATCTGGGTGGCGGTGAAGCAGACCACGCGGTAGCGCGGGTTGTCTCGGAAATAGACGTTGAAATTATGAAAGTCGCGCCCCGCGGCCCCCATGATGATGACGTTTTCAAGCGTCTGCATGGCGTGTGCCTTTTCACGTGCTTTCATGAATATCCATCTCCTCTGGGCGGGAGCGTCGAACTGAGCCGGCTAACGCTTGATATCAGCTTTGAACAGCTGAAGGCCTGCAGAAAAATCCCTCCTGATGAGGTGATTGCAGGGCTTTGACTAGACAGTGGGGCCAGGGCCGTTTGTTTAACGGGCCTGAAAATGATACGTATAGGAGTACAACAGAAGGCAAGCCATGGGCAAGTTATCAAACATCGCTCCGGTGGGCGACTTGTGGCAGTCGGCGGCAACACTGCTGAAACAACTGCAAAACAGCAAGGAACCCTTGATCATTACCCAAAGAGGACGAGAAACCGCGGTGAAGATCCGATTTACCCCCACAAAAAAAGGAACCCTGCCATGAAGAAGCACTGCACGTCGCTCGTCGTCATCTTGTTCGGAACGTTTCTGCTCGCCGGTTGCGCCGCTTTCAACGACTACCGGCGGCAAGGCGAACTGGCGCTTTCCGGGTTGACGGCGCCGGTGACGGTGCTGCGCGACGAAAAGGGGATGGCTTACATCCGTGCGGCTGGCTCATCCGACGCGGTGATGGCCCAGGGGTTCGTCACGGCCCAGGACCGGCTGTTTCAGATGGAACTCAACCGCCGCTTTGCCGCGGGCCGGATCAGCGAGTTCGCCGGCGAGGGGGCCGTGGGGCTCGACACCCGCATGCGGACCCTGGGGCTTTACCGAAACGCCCGCCGGCACGCCAAGATCCTCGACCCCGCTGAACGCGCCTTTTTCCAGCGGTATGCCGACGGGGTCAACGCCTACATCGGCACCTGCCGCAGCACCCTGCCCCTGGAATTCAAGCTGGCCGGCATCGATCCCGAACCATGGACGGTGGAAGACTCCCTTGCCATCCTCTACCTGATGGCCTGGGACACCTCGGCCAACATACAGACCGAGATCGTCACCCAGGCCCTCATCGAGGCCCTGGGGCCGGAAAAGGCCCGGGAGATTTTTCCCCTCAACATCAACCCGGACGACCCGTCCGGCGGTGGAATCGCCATCGCATCTCTGCCACCCGACTGGAAACCGGTCGGTCTCGGCGCCGATCCCCGGATGAGCGCGTGGATAGGTCCCCGGACATTCGAAATCGGAAGCAACAACTGGGTCACCGGCCCGGCCCTGTCCGCCAACGGCAAGCCCATCGTGGCCAACGACCCCCATCTGGACGCGCGCATTCTGCCGGGCCCCTGGTATCCGGTGGGCCTGATCACCCCGGAATTCCGGGCCGTCGGAGCGAACATCGCCGGAATCCCGGGGATGGTGGTGGGCCGCACCGAACACGTTGCCTATGGCGTCACCAACGCCTACGGCGACATGCAGGACTTGTACGTGGAAACCGTCGACCCGAAGGACCCCAACCGGTACCTGGAGGGCGACCGGTCGCTCCCCTTCGAGATCATCGAGGAGACCTTGCGGATTCGGGACAAGAAGGCGCCGGATGGCTGCCGCAGCGAGGTTCTGCGGATTCTTGCCACCCGCCGCGGGCCGGTGGTTTCGGGGGTGCTCAAGGGGCTGAACGGCGACAGGTGCATCACGATGCGCTTTGCCCCCTTCGAGACCATGCACGGCAGAATCGGTTTAGACCGGTTTCTCACCGCGCGCTCGGTGGATGAATTCTCAGCCGCCTTGCGGGATGTCAATATGATCTGTCTCAACCTTGTGGTGGCCGACACGGCCGGCAACTTCGCCTGGCGGGTGACCGGCACCCTGCCTCGCCGGGCGGAGGGCAGCGGCACTGTTCCGTGGGTGGTCCGCGACGGCCGGGACAACTGGCAGGGCTGGATTCCTTTCGAAGACAACCCCCATCTGGTCAACCCGGCCAAGGGGTGGCTGGGCACCTGCAACCACACCACCGTCACCCAGGATCTGCCCTACTACTACTCGTCGTATTTCTCGCCGTCTTTCCGCTACCGTCGCCTCAAGGAGCTCATGGACCGGACCGCGCCGCTCACCGCGCTCGATCACTGGCAGTTCCAGCGCGACACCCGCAACCTGCTGGCCGTGCGCCTTGCGCCCGTTATGGCCAAGGCCCTCACGGCCCACGACGACACCCGCCGCCTGGGCGAAATCCTTGCAGGCTGGAATTTCCAGGACGATATCGACCAGGCCGCGCCCACCATTTTCCAGGCGGTGCTGGTGAAATTCGCCTTCGCGGTGTTCGAGGACGAACTCGGGCCCGAATTGGCCGCTCTCTACCTGGACAATTGGTACATTTGGGAAGAGCGGCTGCTGGCGCTGGCCATGACCGACGATTCGGAGTGGTTCGATGACCGACGCACGGAGGGGGTGCGGGAAACCCGCGACGACCTGCTGCACCGGGCGGCCTTGACGGCAACCGCCGAATTGACCCGTCGGATGGGAAGCGATCCTGACAAATGGCTCTGGGGCACGGTGCACCGCCTGGAGCTGGTTAGCCCGATTCGCAGAAAGGGGTTCGGCAAGGGGCTGCTGGGAGGCGGCGCCCACCCGGCCCCCGGGTCTAATGAAACCCTCTGCCGAGGCTGGTGGGATGTAAACACTCCCTTCGACGTCACCCACAGCGCGGCCCTGCGCATGGTGGCGGATCTGGCCGACGGGGAAAAAATCCTGGCGGTGCAGCCCGGCGGCGTTACCGGGCGGATCTTCCACCCCCACCACACCGACCAGGTGGACGACTACTTCTCAGGCAAGGTCCGCTACTGGTGGTTCAGCGACGCGGCCATCGAGGCCCATGCAAAAAACCGGTTGACGTTGAGGCCCTAATAAAGCCGCGCCTCCAATCGTTGGTTTTGACGCCCAACCGATCAACTCATTCTGAAATCGACCACAGGGTTCATGCCGGTATAATGCGGGACCCTAACAAAGAGGAATAACTAAGAAATGCTTTCGCGCCAAGAAGCTATCGCCCTTCTATCCAAATACGCTCGAGGGGCGGATTGGACCAAACACTGCTTGGCCGTTGCGGAGGCAACGATTAAAGTTGGACATGTTTTGGCAAAGAATCGTTCAATCGACTGTTCATTTATTTGGTCTGCGGCTCTTCTGCATGACATCGGTAGATACATGACGCATGACCCATTGCTTCATGGCGTCGAGGGATACAAGCTGCTGTCGATGTTGGGTCATGAAAAAGAAGCCTACGTATGTGCGTCTCATATTCTTTTCGGTCTCAACGCCGCAGAGGCTAGGCAGTTAGGCCTACCCAACCATGATTTTTTACCCCGCACTATTGAAGAAAAGCTTGTACCACTCGTCGACTACCTGATTGAATATGATCAACCAACTACTCTTGACCGCAGGTTCTCGTCCTTGCGCGAGCGTAATTGCGGAAACACATTCTTCGTGGACAGGCTTGATCGCGCACAAGAGATAGCACGAACATTTATGCTTCAGATAGAAGATGAAATCGGTGAATCCGTAGAGAGGATTGTTGCGTATCAATAAAATTATCGCGACCAGAACTTTCGCATTCTCAAGGCGGCCCTCGAAAACCGCCTTGGCGAATTGAACCGATAGGCCCAAAGCACACCTTTAACAAGGCGCAGAGAAGAGATATCGACTTCTTCCCGGGTGATGCCGGGGAAGGGGAGAGCCGGATCGTGTGGGGGCGGGGGGCCTTGCACAACATGCCCCGC
>Ga0209834_10000168_pt1 | contig 39495 bp, 49 predicted proteins | sample Mar14236cmmetaG_FD_184134 | JGI IMG/M metagenome (GOLD analysis project Ga0209834, IMG submission 184134) | Marine hydrothermal vent microbial communities from Guaymas Basin, Gulf of California to study Microbial Dark Matter (Phase II) - Marker... ... | reverse complement strand
TCGCCATTCAGGAAGCGCCGGAGTTCTCCAGCAAGGGCTGCCGTGTCTGGTTGTGCACCTTCCACAGCTAGGGGATACTCAACCCTCAGGGTATCCTCCAGTTGTCTGGTCTTTCCCGGCAGGGTAACTCGCAAGATCCTGGGCTGATCGGCCAGCTCCCGCCAGACGATCCCGAAGTCCCCAAAAATCGAGGGGGAGATGAGGTAGTGCATTTGCGCCATAGGTTTGACCCGGGCCTCCAGTCCCTCTGAATGGCCTTGATTTTATCATGGGGGCCTAAGAGATGTACTAAATCCCCCGGCTAATAAACGGGGTCGGGGAGAGGTGCTTTCTTGGGGCGGATGCCCAGAGCGCCGTCCATCTGGTCAGCGACGATCATTTCACCCAGCCGGTCTCCAAACTCGGTCAGGACCGGGATCCGCTCAGGCTCATCCATCGGGTAGGAACCGTCCAGCTCCACCTGGAAGCGCCTGAAATCCAGCTCTGTGAAAAAGGTCTGCACCAGATGGACCTGCTGGTCATCAGAGGATTCCTGGAAGGCACCCAACACCGGGCCAATCCAGTGCCAGGGGTAGTATTTCCCGATCTGCTGGGGTTGAAGCGTATGGGGCTCCCGCCCGGTGCCCAGGCTGATCAGGGTGGTCTCGGCAGGGTCCCAGCCCAGCACAAATTTCGCCTCATAAGCCGCCACATAGCAGGGATTGTGATAGGAGCCTACCCCTCCATCCACATAGCGGTTTTCAACTGGGGGAAAGTAAGAGGGAACAGAAGAGGAAGCCAGCACGGCTTTGGTCACCGGCCAGGGATCCCCCCCGGCACTTTCCTTAAAAGGCTTGATGAAGAGCGTCTTGTTCTCCACCAGGTCAAAGGCGGTGATCACCAGGTCGATTGGCTTGTCCGAGGTCCAGAACTCCCCCATGGTCTTGCCGCCCATTTGATCATCGAGGGCTTCCTGGAGCGGCTCGAGTGGATAGCGGTAGCGGGTCAGGGGCCAGAGAGTCGAACGCCAGGTCTTCTTGAAAATCACCGGGCCCAAGTCGCAGTACAGGCGGTGGATCTCCTCCCCGAACAATCCGGTAGCGATACCGGTAGTGATGATCGCGCCCGTCGAAGTGCCTGCCAGGAGGCTGAAAACCTCATAGGCGGGGATCTGCAGGTGCTCTTCCAGGACGGCGATGGCTCGGGAAGCGATCACTCCCTTGATGCCTCCCCCATCAACTGCCAGCGCGACATGTTTGCGGAACGGTTTCATGGGATCCTCCGGGGTTTCCGTCTGCAGGTGGGATAATCTCTCTCTCCATTATAAACGGAGGATTTGAGAACGGGTTATCAGGTCTCGGTCCCCAATGTTTGTCATTGCGGGGGTGCGAAGCACCCGCAATGACAGCCTGTTTGCCTTTTCCGGTCATGAAGCAAGGGAAACGGAGTGAAGGACTCGGGAAAAACCAATCTCCCTTCCCGCAGCAGTTAGCAAAGCAATGCCAGCAGGTCCAGGCAAATGGTCCGGGAATCCTCCACGCCCGGCAGGCCCGGTGCCCAGGAGGAAAGGGATACCGCAGCTACCTTCCCGGTCTCTGCCAGATGGGAGAAGACCCGGCCCAGCTCCTCCGGCGATATCCCTCCCGGGGCAGGGTAGTTCTGGGCCGACACGAAGGTCGGATCGACCACATCGGTATCGAAGTGGATCCACAAGGGCCTGTCGGGCAGCGGCGTTTCCAGCAGCGCCAGGGGGTCGTTAAGGTGGGTGATCCGGGAGGAAGCCACCAGTTCCTTTTCCCCGGGATCAAGGTCCCGGGCATCGGTAAGGGTGATCCGTTCCTGGGGAAGGGGCTCGATCTCCAGCAGCTCCAGGATGGTCTGTTCCCCCAGTCCAGCCAGCATGGCCAGGGGCATGCCCCCCAGGAAGCCGCTGGGTGTGGTCTCCCAGGTGTTGAAATCCCCGTGAGCATCAAACCAGATCAGGTGAGGATCGATCCCCGTCCTGACCAAACCCGCCAGCATACCTATCGCTGTGCAGCAGTCACCCGCGATCGAGACCGGTCGGCGGCCAGCCTGGATCGCCTCCACCACCAGGGAGGCCAGGCCAGCCTGGATCCCCGCTATGCGGCGAACCAGGGCAGTTCCTGCTGGGGCAACCTGATTGATCTGCCATCCAGGCTGGAAAAGCTCCTCCAGTCCAGAGAGGGGCTGGTCCAGAAAAGAGGGGGTCAAGATAAATTGGTTTCTTATCACTCTAAAATTCTCCCTTCCAGCAGTTCCAGAATCTGGTCCGGCTGGCGGGTGGTGAAGCACAGCGCCTGGACCCAGCCCTGCTTTTCCTTGAAGGTGACCAAGATTCGAGGACCTTCCAGAAAGTTGAAAAAAGCCCGGTAGATGCCCTGGACCATGGCAAAATGCACACCGGCTCCTCCGTATTTGATCCACAGGGGGGGATCATCCGGGGCGCAGTCCTGGATATTTTCGAGTTCAGTTCTCCAGCGCACCAGCCCGAATTTGAGAACCAGGGATTCTTCGGAGACCCGAATCCTCAAAGTCCGGTAATTGAAGACATAGAACAGGAAAAAAACGCCCAGGAACAGGAACAGCCCCGGGGTGAACTTCCAGCCCACGGTGGTGACCCGCCACCCGAACAGGACCATAAAGATCAGGGCCAGATCTACAAACAGGAATGTTGTTAAGCTGGATTGAAGCTTTTCAGTATAAATGTGCTCTTCCATCAATTCTCCTCGGGAAAAATCAGGCTGGTTTCCACATATGTATGCAAACAAAAACGGGAATGTTCAACAGGGCAGTCTCTTCTACAGAAGAGTTCTCCCCAAAGCTGGATGACCTAGCGAGATCGATCAGCTCCTGCTGGGAGTAGAGCTTCATCCCAATTCGTTGACCACTCCTCAATCCAAATCTATTCAGCTGAACCGCCCCCCAGCGGCGCAGGGGACCTTGATCACTCATATTTCCCCGGATCTGCTCCAGGGCGGCATCGATATCAATCTCCCGGTGGGGTTCAAAAAGCAGCGCTTCCCCACCAGGCACCAGGATCCTGAAAATCTCATCGAAACATTCCCGGGGGTCCTCCCAGTAGGACATACTGGCGTTGCAGGTGACCAGGTCAAAGAAATCATCCTCAAAGGGAGCGTCGGCTCGGATAGATCCAGTCCAAACAGCTTGGATCCGGGCGAGCGGTTATGGATTGCCCGCAGCTGCAGGCCGGTCCCGGTGCCTATATCCAGCACGCGGATCGGGCCGTCAAGAGGAAGGCGTCCGGCAATTTCCCGGTACAATCCACTCTCCTGGCGGCGGTAGGAGACAATTGTTTGCAGCCGGGCGGTGAATTTACCCTCAGAAAACCTCCCCATCACTTTCTCCTTTATGGATCTCCTTTATGGATTGACAATTGACCTATGATGTGCTACGATAGCAAGCGTTAAGATGAAGTAGGTATTGGTAGTACTAAAAGAAACTGCCCAAACTTGCGGAACATGGGCGGTTTTTTGTTCTAACAGCTCTGCTTCAATTCTATCAAATGTAACAAGGAGTAACACAAGTGTCCGAAAAAGAAATTGGAACCGTAAAATGGTTCAACGATGCCAAAGGTTATGGTTTTATCTCCCGCGAAGGCAGCGATGATGTTTTTGTACATCACACCGCCATTCAGATGGATGGGTTTAAATCATTAAGCGAAGAACAGAAAGTTGAGTTCTCCGTTGAACAGGGTGACAAAGGCCTTCAGGCCGTTGACGTCCGCCCTGTCTAAGGCGAAATCCCTACCTGGATGCATCAAGAATTTGAAGCAGTAAGGTAAACTCAAAACGCCCGGTCTTCCGCAAAACCGGGCGTTTTTTTATTTAATGAAATCTATGAACTGCTGGGGGTGGGCTTTTCAGACCTGTCGTGAACTCTCCACATCACCCTCCCCCAGAGGAGTAATCGCCCGCCTGAAACCTATAAAAAGGATCACTGCGCCGAGCAGTTCACTGATATACAGCGCTCCGCTGATCCCCATCCGGCTGAAGGTACCACCAAAGGCAGGCAGGATAGCCCCAACAGCAATCAAAACATTACCGATCGTGCGGTGCAGGAGCACTTTTTTGCGCCAGAAAATAAAAACAGAATAAGCCGCACCCCCCACAAGAGATAATGTTCCATAAATATTGAAGAATGGGGTTAATGTCCGCACGCCAGCGGTAACGATGGCGTGGCCGCTCATTTCACTACCTGTGTGCAGGCTGGAAGTCATCAATCCAGGATCCAGCTCCGCCCCAAAAACCCGGAAACCTCCATAGATCGATCCCAGGAGCAAAATTCCCATCAGGACATGGGCCCACTTTTTCTTGACGAGCAGGTAGATTGTCCCCTGACCCAACCAGGCAGCTACCAGGATTGCTCCAAACAAGTACCATAATCGGAAAATCAGAGAATTCCAACCCCAGATACCATAATAACCTTCACAGAATCCTCCAATGCCATAAAAAATCATCCCGATGCCCCACAAGAGCAGATGGGTGCCACGCCGCTCAAAGTAGCGCTTGAGGACAGATCCTGCAAAAATAAAACTGATCAAACTGGAGGTAAACGGCAATACTATATTCACGAAATTCATAAAAATCACCAAATCCTTGAGTAATTTTCCCGGGAAGAAATATCCCATCTATCCAACAGGGAAGTATCCCAAAACAACAGAAAGGGCCACAAGAAGTAAAACAACAAGTGCCAGGCCAATGAGGGTCAGGAAGATTGGAATGAATTTTTCCCAGAAAGGCGGATATTTACGGTTATTCTTTGTCGGTTTATTCATAATGGTTATCAATCTATGAGATTGCAGAGCAATTTTACCGCACAATTCAATATTTTAGAAATAGCGACTTCTAAATTATCCCGATTTTAAAAGATTGTTTTAATACCTGAGATTACCGCGATGAGTCAGGATTGTGTTCGAATTGGCCAGCCAATAGCGAAAGGTCATCTCCGATGATTACTCTCACCTCACCCCTTGGGCAGCAGTAGATAAACCCCCAATCCAGCTGTCAACAATCCTGCTGCCCGAATCAGCGTGAACGGGATGGGCTCAGCACCGCCAATCCCCAGGCTGTCAATCAGGGTTGAGATCACCAGCTGTCCAAAAATCACCCCGGCCAGCCCAGCAGCTACTCCCGCCCGCTGGAGAGAGAACGAGATCCCGGTCACGATCAGCACACCGAGCAAGCCGGACAGCCCGGTTAATCCAATCACAGCTGGAGGGACTTTCCACTCTGCCGGACCATCCTTGAGCAGCCAGACCAGCATCAGCCCGCCCGCGATCACACCCCCCAACAGGTTGGTAAGGATCCCGGTGCGGATATCCCCTATTTGGGCTCCCACCCGACTGGAAATGGTGGATTGCACAGCGATGGCCATCCCGGTCAGTGACGCCAACACCGCGCCGGTAATGATAGACAGTCGCATTCTTCCTCCTGATTGATCACTCAAGACAAACTCAAATCGAGATATCTTCCTCTTTCAGCCAGCCGGCGAAGATGCTCAGGCAAATCCCCCCTAACATGAGACTGAAAAAGCCTGGCAGGATCTTCTTCTTCCAAAAAGCCCCACTGCTGAACAAGCCCAGGAGAAGCGCCAGAGGACCATTTACCCTCCGGACCACTTCATCCGCTTCCCATGGTGTTCTCCCCCTCTCCACCAGGCTCCACTTCAGGATCGGGCCGCCGTCAATTCCGGGAATGGGCAGCAATGAGATCGTGCTCAGGAAGAGATTGGTATCGAACGCCGTTCGTGCGGTAATCCCGGCGATGGAATTCTTTTTTGTCAGCCGCCTGGCCTTCCATGCAAAAGGCAGGACCAGCAAGTTGAAGATCGGACCGCCCAGCGCCCGGGCCAGATGCTCCCGCGGTGCCACTTCCTGATCATTGATCTGATAGTAAACACAGCGGGGCATACCCAGCTGGATCCGGAACTGATCCATGGGTTTGCCGATCGTGTTGGAGACCGCTAAATGGGCCAGGTTGTGACCCCATTCCGACCCCAACATCACCGCCATCTGGCAGAAACCTTCCAGGCCAGCCCTGATCCAGGACCTGTCCGGATTCCGCTGGCGGGACGCCCGTGAAAACAAGCCCCAGATGATAAACTGGGACACCGGCAGCCAGCTGAGTCCCCGCCGGGTGACCTCGGTCTCGCCCAACTTGCCGAGTACCTCATCCTGAGAAGCCTGCAGGGATTTGGGTTCTCCTTCCGTCATTTGGATCTCTCCCTTCCAGAAGAATTGATAAAGCGCCCATACTATAGATTATAACTAGCTTTATGGAGCCCTTCTTAACCTAAACCAGTTACCAGGCAGGGGGCCAATCAGCGGAAACCCTTCCCGCATCCCTTTCCGTCTCGAAGAATGACATTTGTTTTGCTGTGAATAGGGTGGGAGGATTCTTCGCCAAAGCCGTAATAAGCCTGGAAGAAAGTCATCACACAAGCACCGTGCCGGGTGATTAGAGAAACATCAACCCGCCCGCCAGAATCAAGAAATAATAAACTGCCTTATTGAATATTTCCTGTGGAAACCTGGTGGAAAATTTTTCTCCCAGGTAAACTGCCAGCCCAATCAGGGGGATTGATCCCAGAAATTGGAAAGTAGTCTCCCGCGTCCATAAGCCGGTTATCCCATGCCCGGCGATAATCAGCAGGCTGGAAATCAAAAAGAACCCCTGCAGCGAAGCCCTGAACTGGTCTTTGTTCCAACCGCGGAAGACAGCATAAATGACGATGGGGGGGCCGTTGGTATTGTAAGCTCCGCCCAATATGCCTGCCAACAGGCCGAAGGGTACTGCCAGCCATTCATGCGAGAGACTGGGCAGCCGGATATCCAAGAGATTATAAAGTCCAAACCCTATCAGGAGCAGACCCAGGAAGCTCTTTACTATCGATTCCGGTACTGAATTAAGCAGGAACAAGCCCAGCGGGATGCCCGGAAGAGAAGCTGCCAGCAGGACTAAGGTCTCTTTCCACTGCAGGTCCTGCCACCCCTGAATGAGCATCAAAATAGAGGTCACCGAACCGGTCAGGGCAACCAGGGGAGAGGCTGCTTTGACGCCGATCAATAAAACCAGCAAAGGCATGGCGATCAGGGCATTGCCGAAACCAAAGGTGGAGCGAATCAGGATGGAAATGAAGATCACCGCCAATACCAGAAGAAAGACCCCCAACCCGGATATCACAAGCTGCTCCCCGCACATAGAGCCGGGCCCGTTCCCTGCTGGCTTTTAGCCAGAGCAATCCTCTTCAAGCTGACCTTGATAATGCTGTCAACGCTCATCATAAGATTAATCCCTCAGCTCACTCAAGGGCTTTTTTGAACTTGAACTGCCCAACTGGACAAAACCCACGCCGGAGATCATGATCAGCATGCCCAGGAATTGAATGCCAACCAGATGTTCTCCCAGAATGATCCAGCTCAGGAGTGCGGTGAACAACGGCGACAGGTTCATGACCATATTCATTTCCAGAGCAGTTAACTTCCGCAAAGCATGATTATAAATCCAGTAACCAAAGGCCGTGTTCACCAGTGCCAGCCAGAGCACGATAAATACAGAATGCCTGGAAAATGTCGGTAATCCTTCCAGCCCCAAGGCGGAAATCAAGGTGATCACACCTCCAATCAGCAGCGGCAAGGCCGTCAGGGTCAGTGTATCCAGGGATCCTTCCCTGGCGATGCCCCTGCCCAGCAAACCAAAAGCCATAAACCCAACCAGGCCGACCGCCATGATCACCAACCCCAGGGTCTCTCCAGGCTGAAAACCCCCTGCAAAGAAAATCCCACTGCCCAGGAGTGATAGAATGACGCCCAGGATCTGCCAGCCGGAAGGGATCTCTTTCAGGAACAGGGCAGCTCCAACCAGCATAAGGAGAGGAATCAACCCCATCATCAAGGACCCCGTTGTGGCCGGGATGTATTTCAGCCCCCAGAACATGGCGCCGTTTCCTATTGTATAGGAGCTGATGCCAATCAGGATCAGCCGCAGCCAGAGGTTTTTTGAAATTGGCCCGATTTTTGCCTTCCGGATCAGCAGCAAGGGGAACAGCATCACAAAGCCCAGGGTATAGCGCAATCCGGCAATAGTCAGCGGTCCCAGGGAATCCAATCCCATCTTCACAAAAATAAAAGATGACGACCAGATCAGGGTCGCCAGGAAGGCTTCAGCAATGGCAATCCATTTTAATCTCTTGGTGGATCCTCTGGTTGATTTAAGGTCAGGTTTCATAATATTTCCTAGAAAGGGGGATCTCAGATTTCACGCTGGTAAATCCGGTAGCGGCGCAAGGGTTCGGCACCCAGCTTCTTGATGGCGTTATTCATGTGCACGTTATCTTCCAGTACGTAATTGATCTCCATCCACAAATCCGGGCTGAAGAGCGATTCATAAAGAGCCCGGTAGATCAAGCTGTCGATCCCCAATCCGTGATATTCCGGGATCACGCCCAGAGCAAACATGCGGTACCTGTTCAGCCTGGGAATCCCCCACAACAACTTCATCCAGCCAACAGGAAAGAGCCGGCCGTTCAGGTTTTTGATCAGCACATTGATATCGGGGAGGGCTATGGCAAATCCAATCGGCCTGCCAGCAGCGTCTTCCGCAAAGACCACCCCTTTGGGCTGAATGATCTGCTTGAGGTCCCTGGCCAGCGCATCTGCTTCAGCCTTGGTAACGGGGGAGTATCCCCAGTTATCAATAATGCTGTTATTGGATAGATCCAAGAAGGTCTGAACCTCCTGGTCGTAGCGGGACATGTCGACGGGGCGGACAATCACGCCGGTACGCTCGGAAACCCGGTCAGTCAAAGTCAGAGTCCGATTGGGAATCTGGTAACCTTCTTTTCCCGAAATATAGTAGCAGAGCAGGTCTTTAACTTTCGCCAGGCCAAAACTTGTGAAATGATCGCCGTAATAAAGTGGATTGTACGGCGCCATGATACAGGGAGGGGGAGAAAAGCCTTCCACTACCAGCCCCCATTCCTGGGAAACGAAAGACCAGGGGCCGCGCATGGACTCCATTCCCCGCTCCTTCAGCCAGTCCCCCGCTGCCCCCAAGAGAGCCCTGGAGGAGCCGGCATCGTCAATGCATTCGTAATGCCCGATCTTTTCTCCCCAGGCATCCAGGGCCAGGTGGTCAATAAAAGCCGCGATCCGGCCAACCACCCTGCCGCCATCAAACAAAAGGAAGAGCTGGTGATCACAATGTTCCAGCAGAGGATTCTTGGCAGGGTCAAACTGAGCCACCAGCTCCGTCCGCAGAGGGGGCACCCAATTCGGGTCTCCCTTGTAAAACTGGTATGGATAAAAAACGAATTGGGTCAGGTCCTTCTTATCAACGACAGAATGAATTTTCATCTACCCTTCCAGGTCAATAAGTCAATAACATGGCACCACCAGATCCCGGTGCATTCCGGGAGAATAGGCTCTTCATCCTGACTGATATTAATGAGCATCTCCTCACCGAAGAAAAATTTAACCAGCTCACGGGCTGCTTCCCGATCGTGAAATTTATAATCCGTCCGGATCCAGCTCCGCTTAAAACCAAGTTCCCCCAGGTAATTAAAATAAGGCAGGAGCTTTTCAGGAGGGTGCGGCTCCTTGACTCCAGTCCCCAAAGTCTCGATCAGCACCAGCGATCCCCTCTCCCGGAGCACACGCTTGATCTCTCTCAGCCCCTCCAGGAGGGCAGCTTGTCCGTTCTTCTCCGCCCAGACTGCCAGGTAACAAAAACTCCAGCCAGAAAGGACCAAATCAGCAGAGTTCTGGGGCAAGGGGATAGCCTGATGTTCTGCGGCTGCGGCCAGCCAGGGATAACCGGGGAATTCAGCAAATATTTCTTTAGCTACCCCGAGCATATGAGCGGAAATATCAAAGGCGTACACGCTCCGGACTGCAGGTCCCAGTAATCTGGCCAGCCTTCCTGTGCCGGTGCCCAGGTCCACCACATCAAGGCCATCAAAGCGAATCACTTCCCGAATAGCCGGAAGCAGATTTCCCTGGTAATCCTCACAGGCAATCAACCGCTGATATTTTTCCCCTTCTTGCTGGTAGGCCTGTTTGTGATCAACCATGAGTATACTTTTCCGGCAGGGTCAGGATCCTGGCTGGCCCAATCCTGCAGATCCTGGTCATCCGCTCCTTGACGATCAGGGGGCACGTCCGGTGATATCTAAGAGCTCCACATAAGGCTGAAGAAGGGAATCTATGTATTTCTTCGCGCCCACCCGGACAATTAAATCCTCCCGTATGACACCACAGGCCAGATTGTCGTGGATTAAAAAGCCAATTCCGCCGAACATTTTCTTTTCTTCGTTTCCAGACTGATCACTGACCAGCTCCCGGACACGCTGGGCCGCTCCTTCATCATGAGCCATAAGGACCTAGTCCAACCTCAAAGCACCCCTTTCGGAATTGGCTTGACTTTCAGTGTTTCGGGGTAGGTATGGGATAATTTTACATTAGTTGGGGGAAAATCCCTACCCAAATCAAAAACAGGGAATTTAATTAATCCTTTGGGTGTACAGAATCTCGGGAGAAATGGAAGGCTGGCATCCAGGAGAATTAACCTGGTGTTAGAGGAAAATATCCCCTGCTAACAATCTGGATGGAAAAAATGGGGGCAGCTAAAAATGTGCTTCCCAATCCAATGAATAATGGGAGCGTCCTAGGAGATGGCCAGCTCGTCAATATTAATCAGGATGACGCCAGCTTTCTCAAGCTCCTCCTCATAGGTTTCGATGATTTGGGGAGCGTCCTTGTCGTAATTGCTGTGACCCCCCTTAACCAAATATACTTTGTAGCCAAGTTCCAATCCACCCAGGGAAGTAGCCCGGATACAGCCTTGCGTGACCATCCCGGTGATGATCAAATTTTCCAATCCCCTGGATTCCATGATGCTCTGCAGAGTTGTATTCTGAAAGGCATTGCCGTGTTTCTTCTTAATGAATAAATCCCCCGCGATCGGCCTAAGGGCAGGGTGCAGCATCCAGCCATCTGTGCCCTCTTTCAAAATAGATTGATTGGAATGCTGGACATAGATCACTGTAAGATTGTAGAGGTGAGCGAGTTCCACCAGTCCATTGATCTTCTCAAGCATCTGCCAATCCTCATAGACCGGCGTTGGCCTGGTAAACAGAGCCCGTTGGACATCAATTACCAACAAGGCTGTTTTGCGAGCTGGTAGAACGGTGAATTGGGCCATGAACTCCTCTCGATTCTCCCTGTAATTATAATTAATCCCCGAAAAGTGCCGGCTGGGAATCTGGTTTGGATACCTCCCGGGGAGCAAAAACGGGGGTCTTCTTATCCATCCCGGCAGCATTCTGACCGCGAATCATAGTAAATGCACTGGTGCGAAACGAATTCATATTGAATTTTTGGCCAAACCAGGGATCCGGCTGCTTAACATGATTGAGTATGGTCTTTGATGTGATCTCCGTGATCATAAGGACGCATCCGGAAGAAGGTAAAAAGGGTGGAAACTCCAATCATCTGTTTACGAACTGTTTATATTAATACATTCAGAATCTTCGCAATTGACCTGCCAGGAATTTAAAAAAAGCCCCGGAGTGTTCCTGGGGCTTTTGATCGGCTCAGAAAATGGCTGTCTGTTTAAGAATCATATTCCACGCTCAATCCCATTTGGGATCAGATCAGGGAATCTCGTCAAATACTTCCTGAGAACCAAAACCCACCCCGACCATGCTGGGTCCGGTGTGAGCACCCAGCACCAGGGACATTGGTCCCATGGGCTGCCAGTTGCATTTATATAACTTATCAATCTGCTCACGCAAATAGTTCCCACCTTCCGGGTTTTGTGAATGCAGCACCTGGACGCGAAGTTCGCTCCCTACAGGGTACTTCTTCTTGATCTGTTCCACCAATCCCCGCAGAGCACCTTTAAAAGTCCTCACCTGTCCCAGCTGGACATAGGTGCCATTTTCCTTTTCAACGCCAATGAGGGGTTTAATTTTGAGCAGGGAAGCGATGATCCCTTTCATGTGGCTGATGCGCCCCCCGTGGATCAGGTATTTGAGCTCATCCAGGGTGTAAATGCTCTCGCAAGCATCGCCAATCCGTTGCAGCAGGCCCAGAATACGGTCCACGCTCCAGCCGGCTTTGCTGGTCCGGGCAGCAGCCTCAACCTGCCAGCCCGCCGGAGCAGAAAGGGTTTTGGTATCCACATGGATGACATTGGCCTCAGGGACCATTTGCGCGCCAGCCAGGGCAGAATTGTAGGTTCCGCTCAAACCTGAAGTCATGTGAATAGACAAAATATCTGGATCGGTCACTGCCAACCGCCGGTAGAGATCGGCAAACTGGCCAGCTGACGGCTGGGAGGTTATCGGTAATTTTTCAGTATGCGAAAGCAATTCATAAAATTCTTCCGGTTGGATATCAACCCCCTCCTGATAGGATTTCCCTTCCAGGGTAACGGTCAGGGGCACAATGTGAACATTATAAGCCGCTGCTTCCTCGGGGGAAAAATTGATATCTGTACCGCTATCTGTAACTATCTGCATTTTATTCTCCTGTTAATGCTGGTTAAAGCCGTTTCCCCATCGTCTGGCGACCTTCAGAGACATAACCCAAATTCTCATAAAAAGCCTGTACTTCCGCCTTGGAAGCCCAGATCTGTAAATGGAGCTCCAAGCATCCCATCTCTCTCAAACGGGCTTCCACCCGTTTCATCAAAGAAGTGCCTATTCCCTGCCGTCGGAAAGACGGATCCACTCCCAGATAATAGACCCAGCCTTGCTGGCCATCCAATCCTGCCATGACCGTGCCAAGTATCCTCCCCTCACCGATTGCAACCAGAAAAAGCTCCGAAGGGACTTCCCGTCGGGTTCTCAGATCTCGGGCGGGGTTGTTGTGCGGCAGTGCTCCGGGAAAGATCTTTTCCCAGAGGGTGATAACGGAATCATAATCCTCTTCAGTGAAGGGGCGAACGGAAATTTTCAATCTACAATCCATTAGGGATCTAAACTGCCTTATAACGATTATCTGTGCGGTGAAGACCCTCTTGCTATCTCATTATAACAAAATTAAATTGATATATACATAATTGGGGCTCAAATTACAAAAATAGTGATTGGAGTCATTTTAATGTTCATCTCCCCCGGCTACGCGACCCAGTGATCATCTCGCTGAGCGCGATCGCCATGGGGGCCGGCGCTCACTAATCTACTTATCCGTCCAGAAGGAAAACTTTTGAAAAAGTTTGCCTTTGTATAATAAAAGCAAGGTGCATCGGGCTCTGAAGGATTGGACCCAGGCGGAGTTAGCTGCCCGGGTCGACGTAACCCGCAAGACCATCAACACCATCGAGAATCGCAAATTCATCCCCTCTGCTTACCTGGCATTAAAGATAGCAAGAGCTTTTGGTGTCAGCGTTGAAGAAGTCTTTCAAATTGACGATGGTCTCCCTTCGGAGAATCACGGAGAGCGGGGGTAAAAAGCCAGACCCAGCGCCCCTGGACCGACATGCGTGCCCACCACCGGGCTGACATCTGAAACGTGAACGACTGGAGGGTTAAACCGCTTGATTACAAGCTCTCTAAGTTGTATTGCTTCTCCAGGGCAATCAACATGGACAACTGCCGCTTCGGCCATCAAGCCTCCCTCTAAACGTTCACTGGCTATCTCTAGCAGTTCCGCTGTGGCTTTCTTTTTGGTCCGGGTCTGAGAGAGAGGTTGAATGATCCCCTCCTTAAAGTGAAGGATGGGTTTAATATCCAAAGCTGTGCCCAGCAGCCGTTTGGCACCGCCAATCCGTCCGCCTTTATGAAGGTATTCCAGGGTGTCCACCACAAATAACAAATGGGCCGCGTCACGGGTCTTTTCAGCCACAGCAACAACTTCAGCCAGAGAGGCGCCAGCGGCGGCGGCCCTGGCGGCTGAGACAGCGATTAAGCCCTGCCCCATGGCGCTGAACCCGGAATCAACCACTTCCACTGGCACAAGGCTCAACTCCTGGGCTGCGCAGGCGCTATCCACGGTACCGCTGATCTTGGAAGAAGCCAGGACACAAACGACGCCAGAGCACTCCCGGGCTAGCTTTTCAAACAGGGCCTTGAACTCTACAGCTGAAGGCTGGGTGGAAGATGGCAGGGTTTTAGATTCCTTTAAGCGCTGATAAAAAGCATGGGGATCAATATCGACCCCGTCCAGGAAACAGTGATCGTCCCAGATCAGCCAGAGAGGGATGATCTGGATATCTAATTCTTCTGCCAGCTCCGGGGGCAGTGAGGCCGAACTATCCGTTACAACCAGGATTTTCTTTTCACTCATGGAATTCTCCTCGAGATGTTTGATCCTGGTTAATAAAACGGATAAGCAGATAACCAGTGACGAAGAGGCCTTGTTCAGCCTTTTTTGCCCATTGAAAAGGCTTTGCCTATCAACTCTCCTACCCGGTAATAACCCTGTGCCTTGGTTGAATAGATAATTGGGTCCGCTTTCAGGATATCTGGCTTGCCATCATCGCCCAATATATCTGGATCAACTTTCACATCCAGGATCTCCCCAATAAACTGGGTATGGAGGCCAATCTCATAAGTATGGATCACCTTACATTCCAGGACAACCGGGAATTCCTCCACATAGGGGGCATCCACCAAGTCAGACCGGATCGGAGTCAACCCGCTTACCTGGAATTTATCCTCATCCCGGCCGGAGGCAATACCAAAATAGTCCACCTCAGCCCCATATTTCGCGGAAGGCACATTAACCGTGTAAGCGCTCCGTTCGAGGATATTCCCGTAGGTATAGGTCGCCTTACGGAGGGAGATGGTCACACAGGGCGGCTTGGAGCAGCAGATCCCACCCCAGGCCACTGTGGCGAGATTGGGTTTTCCCTGGCTGTCATAGGATCCTACACACCAGACCGGCAGGGGATAGACCAGAGTAAGAGCACCGAGGGATTTTTTCATCTTGATTCTCCTTTTCACTGGCATGACAGCGTTGTAAAGAGTCCTTTGGATTAAACCACACCACCGGGACAGCAGTCCATCCGTATTGCTGAAATCACCAGTGTGGTTCCGGGAACTGGTCAGGTCGTCAAATCTACCAGCCGGAGCGATCAATTCCTTAAAGGTTGTAGATCCGATGCTGGTAGTTCGCCACTCCCGACAGGACATTCAGGATTACTGTAGACGCCGGGTTGACCTCCTATCACCTGACCAAAATGCCTGTTCTACCGGCAAGACCGGCGTTCGATCGTGATCGAACTGAAGTGCCAGCGAGAGCGGGATACCAATGCGGACCAAATCAGCTCCGGATTCCCATTCCGGATGACCCGCAGTTCAAAATATGTCCGGGGGATTGAACGGGGATTATTTATGGCAGTGATCTGATCAAGCCTTATCCCCACTCGGGGAACCCAGGAAATCCAGCACAATTTGGTTGAATACGGCCGGCTTTTCCGCGGTCAGAGCGTGGCGGCTGTCCTTGATGACCATAAGCTCGGCATGTGGGATCAGAGCAGCATAGGCTTCTTTTTCGGGGGTAGGGAAATAATCATCATCGGCGCCCAATACCAGGGTGGGCGCCTGAATTTCCCCCAGCCTTTCCCGGACGCTCCAGCCGTAAGCGGCCTTGAGGGCTGCCCGATAAGAGGGCTTGTGATTTTCTGACCAGCGCCGGACGAAGATCTCCTTTAAGGGTTCCTGGTCAGGATCGGTGAAAAACCGCTCCGCCAGCACCTGGCCCATTTTCTCCATTCCCATCAGCCGTATGATGATCAATCTCTGCCAGTAGCTCAGCAGATCCCCAATCCTGCGCGGTACCAGTTCGGGCACTGAATTGACAATCACCAGCTTCTTGATCAGGCCTGGAAAATCCAGGGCCAGCTGGAAAGCCACCATGCCTCCCAGGGAAATACCCACGACATGGACTGGAGATAGCTGCAGGCTCTCCAGCACCCGGGCTGTGTCCTCCCCGAACATGGGTATGCTGTAGGGGCCGGGCGGCTTGGAAGATCGACCGTGGCCCCTCAGGTCCACGGTGATCACCTGAAAATCTCTGGAAAACCGGGGCACCTGCAGTTCCCAATCCCGGCAGCTGGAGCCAAGGCCGTGTATCAGCAGCAAGGGGTCTCCCCGGCCGTGGATCTCGTAATAGATCTCAATATCTCTCACTGTGATTAAAGGCATCATTGACCTCAATAGTTACCAGCCCAGAAAATCCAATCCTCTTTCTAGTATATCCCCAATTCACAGGACAACCCGTAACCTCACCAGATTAAAATCCGACGGATCAATCCTGTAACATTTCCTGTTGTTATGTATTTTATCTATAGAGGACCCTTATGCTCACCTTCAACCAGCTGTATGAAACCTATGCCGAGGATGTGTTCCGTTTTGCATACTGGTTGTCTGGAAACCGTCATTGGGCGGATGATATAACCTCGGGAACGTTCGTCCGGGCCTGGGTCCACTTTCGCCCCATCCGGACAGAGACCCTCAAGGCTTACCTCTTTACTATCGCCCGAAATTATTTCCTGGGACAGATGAGAAAGGAAAATCGGATTATAGACCTCGATGAAGGTCTCCCAGATCCAGACCTTGTTCCGGACATCAAAGTCGAAATTCTTGACGAGATCCATAAGACAAGGATTTAGTTACAAACTCTACCAGAATGTGACCGTAAGGCTTTCATCCTGCGGGTCCAGCACGACGTACCTTATGCCGAGATCGCCAGAGTGCTAAAAATATCAGAACCTTCAGCCAGGGGACAGGTTCATAGAACCAGGAAAAAGCTAACTATGTCAAGGATCAATCCGGAGGAGTGATATGAAAATCGACAAAAATATCATAATGGATTTGCTGCCGATATACCTAGCCAATGAAGCCAGCCCAGAAACACAGGCGTTGGTGGAAAAATATCTGGCGGAAAATGAAGATATTGCCAGAATTGTCCAAATGCAAAAAGAATCTCTCTATGTCACTCCGGGGATCCCGGTACCTCTCACCCGAGATTCTCAAATCTCCGCTTATAAAAAATCTCGCATGCAGCTTGCTTTGTTTATCTTTATCACGGCAATTTTACTTGTCGCCTTGCTGGGGGCCATGGCGATGATGTTCCTGAGATCAGCATAGATCCAGTGAAAATCTCCCCATCCCGGGAATTCGTGAAAAATTTGCCGCCACTTTCATCTGAAATTAAGCTGACACATTCCTGACACAAAATCATGTTATGCTGAAGCTATGAACCCTACGATCCTGGTGGTTGACGACGAGATCCCGGTTACTGAACTGATCAAATACAACCTCGAAAAAGCCCTTTATCAGGTGCTGGTAGCACACGACGGCGAGGCTGCCCTCCACATCGCCCGGGAATCCAATCCCGATCTGATCTTGCTGGACCTGATGCTGCCCAGGATCGACGGGCTGGATGTTTGCCAGGAGCTGAGGAAAACCAGCCAGGTACCCATCATCATGGTCACTGCCCGGGGGGAAGAGGCGGACCGGGTGATCGGCCTGGAGTTGGGGGCGGATGACTACCTCACAAAACCATTCAGCATGCGCGAGCTGATGGCCCGGATCAAGGCTGTCCTGCGCCGCAATCAGCCCGATACCAGAAGTCATACCGTCTTCTCCGGACCCCACGGTCTTACCCTGAATGAGGAAAATCGCTCTGTCACTTTGGGCGGAGGTGAATTATCCCTCACCCGCCTGGAATATGATCTGATCCAATACCTGCTGCTCCATCAAGGGCAGATCCTTTCCCGCGAGCAGCTGCTCAGTCAAGCCTGGGGCTATGATTTTGTCGGGGATACCCGGGCAGTTGACAGCGCGATCAAGCGTTTGCGAAAAAAGCTCCAAACTCGAAAGCCTGGCGTTGTGTTCATTGAGACCGTGCGGGGATTTGGATACAGGATGCCCAGGTGAAGCCATGAAAACAGCCATCCGCACCCGACTTTCTTTCAGCCACCTTATTGTTTTGATCATCGGGATGGTATTGGCCGGTTCCCTGGCCTGGCTGGCAGTCGAGGACCTGTACCTCTCCACCCAGCGGGAAAACCTCTTAGCCCAGGCTCGGTTAACTGCAGCGGGGTTGAACGGCAGTCCTGAATTCAACTTCGCTCCCGATGTCTATTCTCAAACGACCAATATCACCCCGGGCATCCACACCCGCCTGCTCAGTGAAAGCGGAGCAGTGATCCTTGGGGTGCCTATCCTCGAGGGGGATCAACCCATTCGAGTTCCCCCGGATGAAGACCCGGGATTCGTTCCCGCTGATGAACTGGTCCTGCGTCCCGAGATTCAGTCCGCTCTGGAGGGAGAAGCGCAAACCGCAGTCCGCCAGGTAGCTGCCCTGGGGGGAGAGCGGGTGCTATATGCCGCCGCTCCAGTACATGGTGAAGGTGGAGAAGTGATCAGCCTGGTTTACCTGGCAACCCCGCTTCCTTCCCGGGGGCTGCCCGGGGAGCTGGTCCTGAAATTAGTCGGCGCCGTTCTGGTGGGCGGAATCATCGCCAGTATCACCGGAATCCTCCTAGCAGGGGGGCTTGCCCGCCCCCTGGAAAGACTGGACCAAGCAGCGGCCAGGGTCACTGAAGGGGACCTGAACCAACAGGTTCCGGTCCAGAGCGGGGTCCGTGAGTTGAATAATCTGGGAGCTTCCTTCAACCGCATGACAGAAAGCCTGCGAGGTTCAGAAAAGGCCAAGAACGATTTTATCGCTGACGTCACCCATGAACTGCGCACTCCGCTGACTGTCATCAGAGGAACTGTGGAAACCCTCGAAGATGGCGCCCTGGATGACGAATTCGGAAGGTCAGGCCTGCTGGCCTCCATGGGTCGCGAGACCAGCAGGCTGATCCAGCTGGTCAATCAGCTCTTGATCTTGGCCCGCTCGGACGCGGGGGCCCTATCCCTAGAGCTGGAGACAGTGAACTTGGAAGATCTCGCCCACGAGCGGGCAAGGTTGTTGAAATCCCTGGCCGGCCAAAAAGGTTTGAAATTCCGGTTGTCCCAGACAGGGATCGGCCCCTGCCTGGCCAGGGCTGACCGGGCCCGTACCGCCCAGGTACTGGACAACCTGCTTGAGAACGCCCTGCGGTATGCCCCCACAGGATCGGAAATCCAGCTGGCCCTCAAAGACCTGGGAACAACTATCCAATGCTCGGTTGCTGACGACGGGCCGGGAATCCCCGCCGAGGACCTTCCACATATCTTTGAGCGTTTTTACCGGGTGGAGAAATCCCGGGACCGGGACAGCGGCGGAGCGGGCTTAGGCCTGGCAATTGCCCGATCCCTGGTTGAGGCCCAGGGGGGAAGGATCGAAGCCTACAGCAAACCGGGGGGAGGTACCCGGATGGTTTTCCAGCTGCCAGGCGCACATTTGCCGGCTAACTGACCGCTTTCTGACATCCTCCTGACACAGTGATTTCCTATGATGGGGAAAACGGATTCACACAAGGAGGCCCAAATGAAATCCCAATCCACGCTATTTACTACCCTGCTGGCAGCCGCAGTAATTCTGATGGCCATCAACACAGCCCTGCCCACCCAGCCTGCCAGCGCCGCTCCCACACTCAGCGAGGAAAGCTGCAGCACAGGGCGGACGATCTCGGTCAGCGGCACCGCGGTGGTCAACGTCACCCCTGACCGAGCATTGATCCAGCTTGGGGTACAGTCCAACGGCCGCACACCCGGGCTGACAGAGGCTGCCAACAGCGCTACCATATATCGGGTCATCCAGGCAGTGAAGAAAACCGGCCTGGAAGAAAAAGACATCGTCACCGACCGCTATGTCATTGATCCAGTCTACCGGAATTATGACTCCCTGACCATCGAGGGCTACCGCATCTACAACACAGTGGCCATCACGCTGAGAGACATCGGCCAGGTGAATGAGGTTATCATCGCAGCCTTGAGCGCGGGGGCCAATCAGGTGATCAATGTGGAGTTCTATCTGAGCGATCTCAGAAAGTACCGCGACCAAGCCAGGGAGCTGGCCATGATCGCCGCCGGGGAAAAAGCGAGCGACCTGGCTGAAGCGGCTGGTGCCGAAGCCGGCTGTGTGTTGAGCATCAGCGAGAACACCTGGTCCTACTTCAGCGGGGGTTGGTGGGGGCGGAGCAGGGATCTCTGGACCCAGAACACTGTCCAAAACATCCCCTCCGGGAACAGTTCAGGGGATTCCTCCGAGTTTGGCCCGGTGAACCTGGGGCAGATCTCGGTCCGGGCGGAGGTCAGCGCAAGTTATTCCCTGAAATGAAAAAGGGGAAAGCACTCACAACTCCCCGTAGAAAGCCAGGGGGTTGTGAGTGCCAGATCTGGCCGTATCTAATCCTGTCAGCGGGGTCGCCAGTTGATTTGTTTCTGTCCTAAACTTAATTCTTCTATGGATTGGATAATGCCATGAGCCCGTTTGTCGGTAACCCCCCGATGATACAAGCGGATCAACAAACTGACCACTAATATCCCGGTTTCGTAATCACGTTCCAGATCACAGCGGAGAATCCGGCTCTTTGTGGATTTCACCGCGTTAAGGACCGAGCTCACATCCGAGTCCAGGGGAAGGATGATCTCAAGCACCCGGTAGGAATGGGTCTTAAAAATAACTTCAGCGTAAGGTAAAACTACCAAGGCAACGATTGCCAGGGCGGCGATCAACAAAGCCTCGCTGAACTGGCCGGCTCCGCATGCCATACCGATGGCAGCTGCAACCCACAGGCAGGCGGCAGTTGTCAGCCCATGTATGCTTACCCCTTCCTTGACAATAGCCCCCGCGCCCAGAAAACCAATTCCGGTGACGATCTGGGCTGCAATCCGACCAGGGTCTCCCAGGAGATCATTCCCCATAGCCGAAACCAAAGGAGACAAAACCATAAACGCTGCGGCTCCCAGGCTGACCAGGAAATGCGTCCGCAGCCCGGCAGGCCTGCCGTGAATTTCCCTTTCCAGGCCAAGTGCGCCGCCCAGCAGAGACGCGGCTGCCAACTTGAGAATGAGATCAGACGAAAAAAACAAGGTCATCGTATAGCTCCTCCAAATGAAATGGCAATTCGATTATAGTCCTCCTCGCCAAAAAAACCAGCCTCTCCCTTACCTCACAAGTTCTCCTGCTCACCCAATCCCTTATTAGGAACTCAACCACTAGATTTCATCCAGCGTGACCGGTCAATACTGTCGTACCGGGGAATTTGCAACCTCTCACAATGCATCGATGTGCTTGACAAAGCCGGATTTTCAGGTACTATCAAGCACCTGTTTAGCCTATTAGGCCGTCGGTGCCGTTTTTCATCGAAACGCCGCTTGATTTCCCTGATAACATGAACATATTTAGGAATAAGGATTTTTATCATGAGCTTTAAGCAGTTCAACCTTGATACACGCATAAATACTGCCGTTCAGCGGGCAGGTTTTAAAAACCCCACCCCTATCCAGTCATCTGCTATCCCCCCGGCGTTGGCCGGCCGCGACCTGATCGGCACTGCGCAGACTGGCACGGGGAAAACCGCCGCCTTTGTTCTGCCAATATTGCAGAAATTGCTCAGCGTCCCCCTTCAGGGTACCCGGGCATTAATCATCACTCCTACCCGGGAGCTGGCGGAACAAATCCACCAGACCATCCAGCAATTAAGTTACGGAACAAAGATCCGCAGCGTGTCGATTTACGGCGGTGTGGGCGCCGCGCCGCAGATTAAAGCCTTACAAAGTGGCGTGGAAATCATTGTGGCCTGCCCGGGACGCCTGCTGGATCACTTCCGCAACCAGCAGATCAAGCTCGACAAGGTCGAGATACTGGTGCTTGATGAGGCTGATCGGATGTTGGATATGGGATTTTTACCCGATATAAAAAGGATTCTGGGGAGGCTTCCGAAAAAGCGCCAAACCCTGCTGTATTCTGCTACATTTCCACAAGAAATTGAAAGCCTGGCGCGTCAAACTCTCCGCAATCCAAAACGGGTGGCGGTTGGGGTTGTCCGCCCAGCCCATACAGTAGACCATACCCTGTTCCCTGTTCCTCACCATTTAAAAAACAAGCTCTTAATGGAACTGCTGGATCAAACAGACACCCAGTCAGTACTGATCTTCACCCGCACAAAACATCGCGCCATGAACTTACTCAAAAAAATCAAGCGCACCCCATACAAGGCTACCAGCTTGCACGGGGATCGCACCCAGGGCCAGCGCCGCCAGGCCTTGAATGGTTTTCGGGAAGGCAGGTATCAGATCATGGTGGCTACCGATATCGCGGCCCGCGGCCTTGACATTGATGGGATTTCCCATGTGATCAATTTTGATATGCCAGGCACGGCGGATGCCTATATTCATCGTATCGGGCGCACAGGCAGAGCACAGCACACCGGTGAAGCCTATACTTTTGTCACCCCAGACGACCTGGTCCTGGTGAAGAAAATCGAGAAAATTATGAGGATGACATTGCCGAGGAAAACACTCCCGAATTTTGATTATGCGATCCCCAGGCCAGAATATCCTCCGAAGAAAAACAAATCCAGGAACCTCTCCAAGGCTCATCGTCATTAATCCTTGAAGAGCTTGATAAAAACACCTTGAGCCCCTGCCATCCAGTAAGTGGAGGTGATAACTGAGGGAGCCAGGGTTCCCTTGGGAACCAGCGAGGTGAGCAACGGGCGGACACAGCGGGTGGGGAAAGGGAAAGAAGAGGAGTCAGTGTTCGGATTTCAGTGATCAGAAAAGGCTCAGCTGGCTGTATTGGAGAGATCTCCCAAAGCCGCCTTGTTCTTCAATCCAGTCCAGAATCGCCTGGCAGGTCTTTTTCGCCGGGCGGTCTTCGGTATAAAAAGTCTTTTTTGCCAGCAACTGATTGGATGGGTGACGCACGAAGTGTTCGTTCAGGGCCAGGAGCTCCGGGTCAATCTTCCCAACTTCCTTGATCAACAAATCCGAGAAACGCTGGTTGACGATTTCCACAGAACGATCAAGATCAGGAGAAGGAAGAATCTGGATGACAAAGTTATACGGCTGGAGTGCTTTTTGGACCCGCTGGAAAAGAACCTCGTCCTCATAAACAGAGTGGACGGCGCCGAAATCCATCACGCAATTGCGATATTCTTCCAGGGCACGCTCCACCGCATGGGCTTCGAAGGGCTTCCAGTACTCAATTAACCCCCGCATGCCTTCCCTGCCAACAATTTCAGAAGCGAATTTCTCGTCATAACCGATCTCAGCATAAAATCGCTGGCGCACCTCGTCCAATTCAACCCGGGGAACATCCAGTTTTTTGGCCAGCATCCCGGCCAGGGTGCTCTTTCCTGCGCTCATGGGTCCGATCAAAATCACGATTGATTTCATGTTATTTGGTCGATGGATATCAATTGTCCGCTGTGAAAATCACCCCCGCGCAATCCAACAGCAGCCCATTTCCTCTACCGGGTGAAAGAATCACCCTTCCCCCAGCCCATTGCTTCCTATCAAGAATTGTTCGGCCTGTGCCATGGTCAGTCCTCACAATTGGAATAGTATCACAAGTTCAATTGAAAGGTTCTTCTCAATCATTGAGATCCGCCGAGGTTAATCCCTACCTGGTCAGATCGTCTTTCACTCCCGTCTCGCTTGTATTCCTCTCGCAAGGCCATGATCTCAGCGCTGATCTGTTTGCTTAACTCAAACACCTCATTAAAATCAGCTTCTGTCCATTCCTGCGCATCCAGTAATTTCCAGCCCCCCTGAAAACAAGCCTCTATTTCGCCCAGCAGGGTACATAACCGGCGGCTCTTGACCGGCAGCGACAGCGCTTGGATTCTCTGCCCTTCATAAATGCGGAAATAATCGCTGCTGGTATCCAGATCAAACATCAATTCGGTCCTATTGACTGTGCCGACAAAATCACCGAAGGTCAGCATCCTGGTCAGCACATAGCCTTCAATCCAGTCAAGGACTTTTTCATTAAACATAGCTACCATTAAAGAGCAATATTCGTACCAATAAACAAGGGATTGTGCTCTGGATCTGCGGTGCTTCTATAGGGGAGAATTATACCGCACTATCTGATCGTGAAAATACCTTGATCAACAGGTCTGCCCGGGAACCTTGCTCCGGGCTTGATCGAGTATAGAAACCAGGAAAACGCGGCCCGAAACCGAAAGCGATTCCGGGCTGGAAGGGGTTGCAAATGACAGGCAAAGAAAAATCAGTCGGATAACAGGCGTTATCCTAAAAAGGCTGCCTGGTAACTGCCAGCAATCACATACATCGAGAGATTTTAGCCAGCCGTTCGGATCCGCGGCAAGCCGCTGAGGGCAGCAAGCTGGTCCATCAGGCGATCAGTTAAGTGTCGCAGCACCCTGCGGGTATCGTCAGAATGCCGTTTCACATCAATTTCCGTACTCCTTTTCAAAAAGATGGGCTTTCCAATATTAATGTGGATGGGGTATTTGGTCTTGAAAATTAAGGGATTGTAAGTTGTTAACGTAAAAGGATAGGCATGGTTGCTGCCCCGGATGCCGATGGGGATGATAGGTATTCCGGAGCGCAAAGCTAGGCGGATCACCCCTGTTTCACCCCGGAGGATATTACTCTCCAATCCGCCTACAGTTGTGCCCTCCGGATAGATCAAGGCGCTGCTTCCAGATCTTAATCTCCGGATGCCTTTGATGATCTGTCCCTGGTTGAATCGGGTGCTCTTCTTTGATTTTCTCTTTTTCATATTGATCCTTAACACATCCATAGGGCGTGTCAGGGGAAAGAAGATGGCGTAAAAGATATGACTCAAAAAAAGAATGATCTTCTGGTCTGTCCGTGGGGCCAGTACAGAAAAAGCAATCGGGATATCCATGATGCTCTGATGATTCATGGCAAAGATATAATTTCGCTCCCGATCAATATTTTCCAAACCCGTGATGTGAATTTGAAAATAATTATTGACCAGAGCATAAATTGGTTTCAGTTTTTTTTGAAACATCATAACTCGCAGGGGGTTGATGATTTACCCAATATAGTTGGTAACACCCATTCTCCCCAAAAGTTATCCTGGGTGGGCAAGCTTTCATATAATACCATAGCAAGCAGAAGATCGTCCTGGAGAGCAAGGTACCGCTGGAATCAAGGGAAAAACAAACCTGGCAGTTTCGAAACACGGGGTGCTGCGAGCGAACAGCGGCTTTCCTTATTTTCCAAGTCCCCGCTTTTCTCCGGGGGATTCCAGGAGGGCAGCAGTGATCGATGTGCTGGATCCCAGGATCCACTTTGCCCCGAACTGCACCAGCAATTCCTGCCCCTCGATCGGGGTTTACATCCCGGACATGATCGACCAACAGCTCGATCTCGCAGCCCGAAGTTTCATCAACGCAGATACTGTCCTAGATCTAAAGAAGTCTGAAATATCCATATCGAGGATCTTCAGCTGGTACGCGGTTGATTTTGGAGGGAAAGCAGGTATCTTGCAGTCACTGGAAAAGTATCTGGTGCTCCCGGAAAGGACTTATCAGTACCAGGCAACACTGTCAAACCTCGCCTTGTGATAACACCCTTATGACTGGGGTTTGAACAAGCTGTCCTGAGTCAATGTATAATGGCTTCCTCCAACCCGGTTGGCGCGGGGCCCGTGCTATAATACCTTCTATCTTTAGGAAGGTACTCATGGGCACAAGGTCAAACCCGGAATGGCTCGAGGATCTCCGCGGTGAACACCCGGACCAGGCCATAGCGGATCTCCGGAAGGTGTTAAAAAGAGGGTTGATCTATGCGCTTTCCAGCCGGATCAAAACCGACCTGGAGCACCAGGTGGAGGATTTTGTCCAGGACGCAATCCTGCGCATCCTGGATAAGCTGGATACCTTCCGCGGTGAAAGTAAGTTCATCACCTGGGCTCAGAAGGTCGCTGTGCGGGTTGCCTTTACCGAGATGCGCCGCAAACACTGGAAAGACATCTCGATCGAGGATTTGCTGCCAGAAGACAGCGGTGATTTCACACCCCTGGTTCTTTCAGACCCCAGCCCGGACCCTGAAAAACGCGCCACCCAGGAATCCTTGTTGAAAATGATCGATCAGATACTTTCAGAGGACCTCACCGAGCGCCAGCGGACAGCTTTGCTGGCTATCATGCACGGCGGCATGCCATTGGAAGAGGTAGCCCGGCGCATGGATACCAACCGAAACGCTCTCTACAAGCTGCTGCATGATGCCCGCAAACAAATGCGCAATCGTATGCTAGAAAAAGGACTCAGCGCTGAGGAAGTCCTGGCGGTTTTTGAAAACAAGTAAGAGAAATACAGCAGAAAACATCCAAAGAGCAGGAGCATGCAATGAAATTATCCTCGGAAACTATTCAGAAAATAATGCGCTCGGTCCGCTCTACGCAGGATCAGGAGCTGGACTGCGGTCATTGTTATGACGAGTTGGATCGTTTTATTGAAATGAAGCTGAGCGGTATAAATGTCGCTGAAGCCATGCCGCTGGTCCAGGAACACCTGGACCGCTGCCCTGCCTGCCGGGAAGAATATGAGGTGCTCCTGGAAGCGTTGAAAGCTCTCACCTAATAGCAGTAATCAATATTTCATTCCATATTTATCAATTGAGGAGACATGACAGGTATTCAAAATCACACTTGCATCCACTGCGGAAAAGCTGACAGCCAGGTCCCCCTGATCGTTTTTAACTATCAAGGGGGAGAGTTCCGGATTTGCACGGAGCATCTTCCCGTTTTGATCCACAATCCAGGCGACCTGACCGGGAAATTACCTGACGCTGAAAATCTCGCCCCAGCAGACTCAGATTAACTCTCCTGTTTTGCCGTTTTGAATAAGGGGCAATTACCTCAGCCCATCCAAACCTATCACCGAAAGGGCAATCAACCACTGCCCTGTGTAATAGGTTAACAGGTCCAGTGCCCGGGCTGCTTTGATTTCTTTCTTAAACCTGTTAATCGCCAGGATCAAATCGGAAACCATGAACAGCCCCGCCCCGCAGAGAGCTAACAGGTGATTTATCTCTCCCCCGGAAATCCAGCGCGACCAGGACAGCCAGACCATGACTGAAATCACCCCCATATAGGTATAGGCCGGGATTCTCATCCCCTCCATCCCATCTTTGAGAAACCAGCCTGTCAGGGCGGTCAGGCCGAACACTGGCAGGACCGGCCAGAAAACCAAAGCTCCCTGGTCGATCCCAAATCCCGCGATGTAAAAGAGATGAGCAATTAAGAAGGCTGCCAGGCCCGCCAGGAAGCGATCCCCCGGAAGCATCAGCAAGATATCTCCCAGCAGGGAGAACAGCAGCCCTGCCAGGATCAAGGCTTTAATAAGAGAAAAGCCCACATTGCCCAGGACCGGAATCAGGATGATCAGGATCATGGTGAGGGGCTTAAATAGATAGAATTTCCCCTGCGGCTGGCGGTAGCCAAACCAGATAGCCAGGATCCCTGAAATTAATATACCAGTCGTGAGCAGCCAAAGTATCATCTTTCACCCCACCTTCATTCAAGTATAGTCAATTGGGCAATTCCGGTCAACAAGCTGTTGTATAATCCTCTCACAGCCATTATCAGAAGGTCCATCATGCCCATCCAATTCCGGAAATTGATCCTGATTTCTGCAGCGCTGTTCCTCCTGGGAGGTGCGCTGGGCTGGGCTGGACCTGCGTCCGCATCCCGCCCTGAACATCCTGCAGCTCTATCCACCAGGCCCAGCCCTCCACCAACGGTCTATCCCCCCTCCCAGTCCGATACCGGAGCCCAGGTTTACTGGGGCATGTGCCAGGACTGCCACGGGGACCAGGGGCAGGGCCTGGCCGCCGAATGGCGGGCCGCGTACGCGCCGGATTATCAGAACTGCTGGGCGGCTGGCTGCCACGGGGAAGACGCCCCTTCCAACAGCTTCACCATCCCGGAGGCCGGCGCGCCCGCCCTGGCCGGGCCAGGGGCCCTGCCCCGATTTTCGACGGCCCTTGAGCTGGGAGCTTACATTCAGGAGAACATGCCGCTCTTCCCAACCGGCTCGCTCACAGAAGACCAAGCCTGGGAGCTAACCGCTTATTTGCTTTCCCTCAACGCTGCCGGAAATCCTTCCCTCACTTTGAGCAGCACGAACAGCGGGGCCATCCCGGTCCACAGCCAGATCAGCCCTCCAGAATCAAGCCTGCCCGGCGCCCTGCTTCTCAGCCTGTGCCTGATCTTAGGTGCAGTGGGATGTTCCGCAGGCAAAAAATACCTCCAAACAAAAACAGGAACAGGGAACTTCTACCTCCACCTCCATCCAGCCACCATCCCGGCTAACCAGGCCCGCTTTGGCTACACCTTAGGCGCGGGGGGGCTGGCGGCCTTTTTCTGCCTGGTGCTGCTGATCACTGGACTGCTGGAAACCTACTACTACCTGCCCGATCCAGGTGGCGCCGCGGAATCCATCCAAACCCTGGCCACCCTGGTGCCCTATGGGGACCTGGTCCGCAACGCCCATTTCTGGTCCGCCCAGCTGCTGGTCCTGGCCCTGATGGTCCACCTGGGCCGGATCATCCTCACCGGCGCTTATGCCCCTCCCAGGCGCTTCAACTATCTGTTGGGTATGACCCTGCTGGTGATGGCTTTGCTGCTGGATTTCACCGGTTACCTCCTGCGCTGGGACCAAGGCGTCCGCTGGGCCCTGGTAGTGGGCACCAATCTGCTCAAGACTATCCCCGGAATCGGGGAAAGACTGTACTATTTTGTGATTGGCGGACCCGAACCTGGTCCGACCTCCCTGATCCGTTTTTACTCCTGGCATATTTACGGTCTGACCACCCTCTTCGCCGGAGTTACAGTCTGGCATATTTTCCGGGTCCGCCGGGATGGGGGAGTGAGCGCTCCCCCGGCCGGACACCGCCAGGCCAGGAAGCGAATCCCCCGGGCCGAACTGATCAGAAAAGAAGTGCTCTCCATGTTAATTGGCGGGGCGCTGCTGCTGCTATTATCGGCTGTTTTCCCCGCGCCGATAGACAAACCGCTCGCTGGCGGCAGCCTGTCGGGCGACAGCGGTGCGCCCTGGTTTTTCCTGTGGATCCAGGAAACTCTCAAGTTAGGCGATCCCTTCCTGTGGGGTGTGGCCCTACCCCTGCTGGTAGTAATCGCCCTGGGCGTCCTGCCATTTATCTTTCCAAACGCAAAGCCTGAGGAATTGGGGCGCTGGCTGCCGGCCGGCAACCGGCTGGGCCAGATCATTGGGGCAGCACTCATTGCCATCCTTTTCCTGTTGACTTTGCTGGGGTGGCTGTCATGACAGAACGGTCAGCGCTTTCCCGGGCTAAATTCCTCCGCCTTGGGTCCAGGATCGCTCTCGGCCTGGCTGGCATCCTGGGTTTAGGCGGCCTGGTCCGTTTCTTCAGCCACTCTCCTGAAACTGGCTCGCCCACAAGCTTCCACCTCGGTCCTGCTGCTGAGTTCCCGCCTGCCGGAAAATTGACCAGGCCTGATATTCCAGCGGTTATCCTCAAAACTGCTCAGGGCTTTCAAGCCTTCAGCCTGATCTGCACCCACCTGGGCTGCACGCTGGAAGAAGACAGCGGGGGTTATTCCTGCCCTTGCCATGGTTCAGTATTCGCAGAGGACGGATCTGTTATCAAAGGGCCTGCCAGGGAAGATCTACAGATCCTTGAGGTAGAACTCACACCAGAAGGAGAGCTTTGGGTCCACAAACAAGGCGGGGAAATATGAACAAACATCTGAAATGGTGGGGGAGAATTCTGGGGGTTTTATTTGGCCTGGTCCTGACCCTGGTTTTAGGGCTGTACGGACTGGGTCAATTCCGCCTGAACCGGGCCTATACGATCACACCAGACCTGCTCGAGCTTCCGGAGGACAGAGGCAGCCTGCTCGAAGGCCAGCGGATATTCCGCTACCGGGGCTGCGAGGCCTGCCACGGGGAGGATTTACAGGGCTTGGTTTATCTGGACAATCCTGCCATCGGACAGGTGATCACCCCCAATCTGACAGCTGGAACTGGGGGAATTGGCGGGGAGAGATCGGATCTTGACCTGGTCCGGGCTATCCGCCACGGTCTTGACCCCGACGGCAAGCCCCTGCTATTTATGCCGTCCACCGAGTTTTATTATCTCTCCGAGAGAGATCTGGCCGCGGTCCTGGCATATATCAGGACGAAACAGCCAGCAGACAATCTGCCGGCACCCAGCCAGCTCTCCCCCACCGGATTCATCATCATGAACCTAACCCGAGAGATCACCTTTTTGCCGGCAGAGCTAATTCCCCATGACACGCTCCCTCCAGCGCCTCCGGAACCGGGTCTTTCGGCGGAATATGGGGAGTATCTAGCTTTGTCCTGCCCGGTCTGCCATGGATTGGGCCTTTCCGGGGGTGAGATCCCGGGCTTTCCGCCCGAGTGGCCGGCAGCCGGCAACCTGACGACAGGATCCGGAAGCCGGATATCAGCCTGGGGAGAAGAGGGATTTGTCGATATCCTTCAGGAGGGGGAAAAACACGGCCGGGCTATTCACCCCGATTACATGCCCTGGACTTCTTACCGCTACATGACCGATCTGGAGCTGCGGGCGGTATATGCATATTTATTGTCCCTCGAACCCCGGGATTTCGGTCAACATTAAGTTCATTTATCGTGTTTGCTTTGACTCCAATCAATCCCGATTGATAATTTCATTAGAACCTCCCGTTTATAGTTGGAGGTCTACATCGGTACCACCAATGAGTTGGATAATGGCGCCATGATATCGTGCTCCAGGCCGTGGCCCCAGCCTCCATCAGGGTTCTTATAAGGGAACAGAAAGGCATGGACTCTTTCCAGGATTCCGCCGGCAAACAAATAATCCCACAGGACTCGTTCCCACAGGTTTCCATGAGCGTGCACATAACAGCGTGCTTTATCAATGTCTGCCATGGTCATTCCTAAAACAACTCGATAAATAAAAAAAGGGACTCCCCGGTTGGAGTCCCTGAGCTGTACTTACTCCACGCTTTCTTCCGATCCCCCCTCCAGGGCTTGCAGAGCCAGATAATTTTGACCGAACCTTTCAATTTTCTTTACTTCATCATCATACTGTTCATAATGGCGCTCTTCGTCGGCGACCAAACCTTCAAACACCTGGCGAGATCCAGCGTCATTATTGGATGCGCATTCATTGGCCCAGATATTGTAGTCTTTGAAGCTCTCTTCTTCCATCTTCCGGGCCTGCTGGAGCATTTTCTTCACATCCTGCTCTTTTTTGACAGCTCCCGCCGCTACCATTTCGACGTCTCCACCCAGGAAGATGAGCCTTTCCGCACAGCGTTCGATGTGCCCCATCTCCTCTATCGCAGTTCTTAAGAATAAACCAGCCAATCTGCCGTAGCCCTGATCTTCGCAGTGGAAATGGAAGTACATATACTGATGGACTGCGTATAACTCATCAGCCACTGCTTTGTTAAACAGCTCAATGCTTTTTTCATACATGGTCGTCTCCTATTGATAAGATAATCAAATTATACAACAGTAATCTGCCGCTCCTGGAAATCAGCGCTGATCCGGCTGGTCCAGCAGCCTTTGGAACTCTTGATAAAACAAACCCGCATGCAGGCCATCCATCAAAGCCTGGGGGAACTTGATGGAATCGCGGAGGAACTATTCCCCGTCAGGTTGTTTGGATTCTGCTGGCGTCTCGTTCCTAGAATTTCTTCTGATAAAAATGGCAGTATGGCTGCTGGTTCTTCTTGACGTAATAATCCTGGTGGTATTCTTCCGCTTTCCAGAAGGTCTCAGCCGGGATCAATTGAGTCACCACCTGGTCCCCTTTCCCCTCCAGCAAGGCAATTAGTTTTGCCGCGATCCCTTTTTCTTCCTCTGAAGAATAAAAGACAGCCGACAGATACTGAGCCCCGATATCCGGGCCCTGTCCTTTGGCCTGGGTGGGGTCGTGGATCTCGAAGAAGAATTTGGTCAATTCCTCATAGTTGATGATGGCCGGATCATAACTAATCTCCACAGCTTCCAGGTGGCCGGTCCGGCCGGTCAGCACATCCTGGTAGGTGGGGTTTTTCAGGTCTCCGCCCATGTAGCCGGAGACCGCATCCACCACGCCTTCTTTACTCTGGAAGAGGTGTTCCACCCCCCAGAAACATCCCCCCGCGTAATAGGCTTTTTTAACCTCCATGATCACTCCTCCGGTTTAAAGACCAGTGAGATGGAATTCACACAATGACGGGTGTTCTTGGGGGTGAGCTGCTCATCCAGGAAGACATGCCCCAGGTGGCCGCCGCAGTTGCGGCAGAGGATCTCCGTCCTGCGGCCATCCGCGTCCATCTGGCGGGTAACAGCGCCTTCCACTTCATCGTCAAAGCTGGGCCAGCCGCAGCCTGATTTGAATTTATCCGCCGAGTGGTACAGGAGGGCATCACACTGCCTGCAGTGGTAATTACCCTTTTCGTAAAAGTCGTCATATTCGCCGGTAAAAGGTCTTTCCGTTCCCTTTTGAAGAATCACATATTTTTCTTCGGGGGTTAAATCCCTGTGTTTATCGCTCATGTTATTGGTTCTCCCATCTGACCAACCGTTAAAAGGTGAGACTCCATTATACTTGGGGAATTCCGGAAATACGCAATGAATTTCCTTGGAGTTTATTTGCGGGAAAAGCAGAGGATGATAGTTCCTGGATCCCTTAATCCTCCAGCAGGGGAAGCAGTTTGCCAGCCCGGTTGCTGACAGCCGGGCTGCCGGTATCCGCCAGTCGTTTAACTTCAACCCTGACTTTGCTGAAGAGGTCATCATCCTCCCAGGCCAGATCTACCAGGGCTTGCAGGGCATTAGTCTGAACGATCTTACTGGAGTCATCCAGAAAGGAGAATAATTTATCTGCCGCCCTGGATCGCTCCTCTGGCGATAATTCCAGACGGGGAACGATCTGGGCCAGATGCCAGCGCACCTCCTGCTGGTAAACCTCCATCATCTGGTCCAATAGAAACGACTTATGAGGTTGCAGGTATTCCGGCTTTGTCCTGGAGATCTTCTCCACAGCGTCCGAAGCCCTCATCCTGACCCCTGGATTGGGATGGGCCATAGCCTGGATAAGTTCGGAAAACAGATGTGGTTGGTCAGCAATCATGCTGAGGACTTCAGGAACCCTGCCAACAGATCGCAGGTCACCTTCTTCAAGCTTTGTGATGAGTTCGCTCATAACCATCCCCGGGGTTGATTGATTTAGTAATTAGACTGGATTTCCAGGCAAAAAGTTTCAGGCCAACTGGCTGGCAGCAAACAAGTTAAAGAGAATGGCCAGATAAAAGGGGGATTCCCGCAGACCAACGATTTTTGCATTTTTTCCAGGCACATTATCCCGAATAATTAAAACTCCAGGTAAACGTTCGCCAGCGAAAACAGCACAGCCAAGGACAGCCTGTTGAGCAGATAATCAAGAGAGAGCCCACGCAAATTCTGGATGGTATTAGGAAAAATGATCTTCAGGGACAGAAAACTATCGGCAAGAAGGGAAAGGGTTTAACATGGATTGCCGGCAACCAAACTCGTGGTCCTGTGGTCTTCAGCGAATCCAGGGGAGAAGCGCGCCTGTCCGGCTCTGGTAACACTCGTAGTCTTCTCCGAAGGCTTCCAGGAGCTGTTCTTCTTCTGCGGGGATGATCAGGAGCCGAAATGCCAGCAGCCCAACCAGAGAGATAAGAAAGATCGCCCAATCCTTAAAAGCCAGGCTTAAAGAGAAGATGAAAAGTAAAGCACCAGCATAAAGAGGATGCCGGATCCAGCGGTATGGCCCAATAGTAAGCAATGCTTGTGAACCCTCGTTTAGATCTGTCTCAGAAAAATTACTGCCGATGGTGTGGAACACCCACCAGAGCCACAGAACTGACACCAACATCAAACTTATGCCAACGATCCTGAGCCAGTTGGGCAGGTTGGTTTTTGACCATGCCATCCACTCCGGTACAAAGATGTCCAGGATGGTCAACAATAATAGCGGGGCCGCAGCGGCCAGCCGCAGGACTAAATCCAGCGAGCCTTCTTCCTGGTTTGTTATGAATTCTTTTTCCTCCCTGGTTCTTTTGCGGTATAACCCGGAAATTAGGAAAACACAGCCTAATAACAATAAAACCATCAACCTTAACATCAGCTCAAGATTCATATCCGGTCTCCCTTAGCTCGTTTTTATTCTACCAGTATCTCAATATTTGGCCTACTCTCTGTCGGAGGAGAGATTATGATCGGGACTCAGGATGGGCTATTGATGATCCCGGGGCCTGAGAAATAACATTTCCCAGGGCAATTCTATTTTGGACTGAGAAATAAAAATTCTGGTCCGGAACCGAGAGCACCAGCTCCTCACAGAGAAAGGAACCTGATTGACTTTCTTTTTGAAGCTTTTCTAATAATTCCCTGGTCACTTCCGGTCCGGATTGTCCTTCCGTGATCGTCATATGGGGGATGAAATCAGCAATGTACCCCTCTTCAAGATTAAAGAATCCGGTTTGGTGCAGTGCCTCCCGGATCGCGAGTACTCCTTCCGCGGGCTGTACGTCATACCAGATACAGGGATAAGGCAAAAATGATTTCAGAGGACCATAGTGGATTGCAAAAGGCCGCATATTTCCCAGTACCTGTTCAATGCTATCCCACTCAGATTCCGAAGGAGTTCTTATCAGAGGCTGAGTCACGGTGATGTGAGCGCCTATATAAGACTGGGAGAGCGGGTCACAGGCTTTTCGCTGGGCATTCACAACCGCACTGACATCCTCCGGTGGTTGGATAATGAACAAACCCGGCTGAAAACGTTTTCCCCAAGTTGGCCAGCGGTCCATCTGGTCCTCCCGGAATGGAACCTATCTGGAAAATAACGCTTCCAGGAGAGGGATGATCCGGTCCTGGAAGGTGTTTATAGGTTGTCTTTCCTGTTCTTCTCCGGATTCTTCTCTCTTTTCAGCAAAGGCTTTAGCCCTGGGCACGCCCCGATCCCTTCCCGGCGCACTGACCACTTTTTGGAGTTCTCCATAATCCAGCCAGATCATGTCGCAGGGGTGGCAGGTATCGATAACGATATTCCCAGGACCGTTATACTGGAAGGTCGCCATCATCTTTTGACAGACAGGGCAATATGTGACCCGGTCCAGTTCAGCCAGGTCAATAACGCTGAAGGGCTCCGGGGGTGTTTTATCCCGGGAGCGGTGAAAATCGATCGCCTCCCGGAAGGTGGTCCTGTTAAAAAGCAGCCCCAGGCACTTCGGGCACTGGTACCCCCGGAAAAAATCGTCATAGGTGATCAGGTTTAATAGATCGTGGCAACCAGGGCAGTGGATACCTTCCGGGTTTTCCCCCAGGACCCGAAGTCCCTCCTTATTGACCCTGGGAAAATGGTAGCTCCTGCAGTGTTGGCAGTAGTAATAATCGCGTTCCCGGAAGAGCGTCATGGGCGCGCCGCAGTGGGGACAGTTCATTATCAACTCATCCTATCTTCTGGATAAAGTATAACCTACCTCTCTGGGACGAATACAAAGAGAGAAAACCGGAAGGGGATTTAGCCACTATAAAAAAACCGGTCCGCGGAATGTGATGTCCGGTTAGTTCTCAATCAGGTGTCTGACAAACCAAAATTCGCGCTGAATGCGTTGTCTGCTGAGGCCCATCTTTCTCAGAGAGTACTTGTGTTTGCTTTGATAGGAGCGGGCGTTATCCGCCTCTACCTGGAGGATCCTGGCATATTCCGGGCTGAGGTCAAATCCAAGCCGGCGGTAGATCTCTTCGATTGTCCCTTTGGGATCGTTTACCAGGTCTTTGTAGCGCACCTGGATATACTGGTTTGCCGGCAGATTCTTGAGATACTGATGAGGATATAAATACCAGTGTTTGCTGTGCTCAATGACGGTTTCCTGGAGGTTGTATTCCACCTCCGGGTTACCATAGGTACGGCAGTGTTTCGAGAACAAACTGATCGAGGAGGGAATGACCTGGAGTGGGTTGCGGACGATATTGATGAATTTCGCGTCCGGAAACTGCTGGTGCAGGGTTTTCACTTTGGGAGAGTAGCTGGGGTTTTTGGAAATATAGCGCCGGCCGCCGTGGGCATAAACGTGTTTTTTTACGATCTCTGAATAGTAGCGCATGTCACGCTTTTTGATGTCATCTGGAATCTGATCGTCATAATAGATATATTTTCTGACCAATTTCGGAAAAGGGAAGAAGGCGATCAGGTCAAAAGAGGACCAGATCTGGAACAGCGCTTGGCCGTCTTCTTCTGCCTCGGTAAGGCCAATCTTATGCATGTAGGCCTCTTTTTCAACAATGCGGTTGAAAATTCCAATCACCCATCTGGCCGGGTTCCCGATAGCTCTATTGACCTTCATCAGCCATTGATAGAACTGGCGGCCAACCACAGATGGGGCCAGGTAAAGCTCCCAGCTCGTCAAGCTGGTTGAGCTGTCATCCTTGGTTAACAAGCGGTGTAAAAAGGTAGTTCCAGAGCGGAAATTACCAACGATAAATACCGGCTCAGACACTTCCTGATTCTGGTATTCTGGAAAGAACAGGTTATCCACCAGATAGGAAAAGCGGATACCCAGCTGCCAAGCCGGCCAGAACAGGAAGATAAAGACATTTATTAAAAACCTTTTGGGGGACAGCCGGCCGGGTGTGCCTTCCGTTTTAAAAAAGGCATACTGGATAGTTTTAAAATAGAGATTCAGGTTAAATCGCATTTCTTATTCTGTGTAGTTGGATCGCTATTGTCAGCATAAGGAAAGGCAGCGCATAAAACCGTTAGAAGTATAGCACAATAATACAAGAGGAAGGCAAATCGTCCCCCAGGAAAGCTCATCTCGCGCCTTGCCATCCGTCCCCCTTCCTGTATAATGAGGGAGTAAGAATGCAGAGAAAGATGTGCGTGGAGACCAGTATCCAGTCCGGTCATTCAGAGAGTCCCCGCCAGGTGAAAGGGGATTGTCCGGGAGGGAGAAATCCCCTCCACTTCCATCCCCTGGCTATGCCCAAGGGAGGACATTACTTCCGCAGGGGCGCTTAAGCGCCGTAAGGGAGTCGGAGCAGCCGTTATCCTGCACATAAAGAGGCCGCCATTGGCGGTAAAAGCAGGTGGCACCACGAACACCCCTCGTCCTGCTGGCGAGGGGATGTTTTAATTAATGGAGTTCAGGAGCTCAGTTATGTTAGATATTCAAATATTCCGCGAAAACCCAGACCTTGTTCGCCAATCCCTCCAGCGGCGACGGCAGGATATCTCCCCGGTCGATCAGGTGATTGATCTGGATCAAAAAAGGCGGGCGCTTCTGCAGCGCGTGGAAGGCCTGCGGGCTGAGAAGAACCAGGCTTCCAAAGCCATTGGTCAATCCCAGGACCCGGGCGAGCGCCAGGAAAAGATTGCCGACATGAAAACCCTGGGAGTGGAATTAGAGGAACTGGAAACTGAGCTTAAGGATCTGGAACCCGAGCTGGAAGCTCTCCTGAGTACATTCCCTAACCTGGTGGACGATCGTGTTCCCGAGGGGGCCGACGAGAGTGAAAACCAGGTCATGAAGACTGTTGGCGAAAAACCCGAGTTTGATTTCCAGCCCCAACCTCATTGGGACCTGGGTCCCGCCCTGGGCATCCTGGACTTTGAGCGCGGTGTAAAACTCTCCGGAACCCGTTTCTATATCCTCAATGGGATTGGCGCCAGGCTGCAACGCGCCCTGGTCAGTTTTATGCTTGATAGCCATACAGGGCATGGATATGAAGAGCGTTATACTCCCTTCATGGTCAAGGAAGAAGTAGTTTACGCTTCCGGGCAGCTCCCGAAATTCGCGGACAATCTCTATCATGACCATGAAGATGACTTCTGGTGGGTGCCAACTGCCGAAGTGCCCCTTACCAGCCTGCACAAAGATGAAATTCTAAACGAGGAAGATTTACCCATCTCCTACACCGCTTACACCCCCTGTTTCAGGCGAGAAAAGATGAGTGCTGGTCGCGAGGTCAGGGGCATTAAGCGGGGCCACCAATTTGACAAGGTAGAAATGTATATCTACTGCCGACCGGAAGATTCGGAAGCCCAATTCCTGCGCATGCAGGCAGACGCGGAACGGATCTGCCTGCTTCTCGATCTGCCCTACCGGGTCAACAACCTCTGCACCGGTGATCTGGGTTTCGCGGCCGCCTACACTTCTGACATTGAAGTTTGGGCCGCTGGCTGTGGTGAGTGGCTGGAGGTATCCTCCGTGTCCAACACCCGGGATTTCCAGGCCCGCCGGGCTGCTATCCGCTATCGACCGGACGGCGGCAAAAAGACTCATTTCGTCCACACCTTGAATGGGTCAGGACTGGCACTGCCCCGGGTGATGATCGCTGTGCTGGAAAACAACCAGCAGAAAGATGGCTCGGTGGTCATCCCTGAAGTCCTGCACCCCTGGATGGGTGGGGTCGAAGTGATCGAACCTTTGTAACAAGGAGACCTCCGAGGTCAAGACTATGCCTAACTGGTTAAATCTCTCCCTGAATATCCTAATCTACCTGATTATGGCCGTGGGGCTGCTAGGTATGATCGTGCCCATTTACCCCGGTGTGGTGATCATCTGGGCTGCCGTTCTGATCCACGGGCTGGCCACCGGGTTTGCTGTTCTGGAAATCTGGGTGCTGGTGGTAATCACCATTCTGATGATCGCCGGCACCCTGGTGGACAACTTCTTGATGGGCGGCAAAGCCCGCCAGGCAGGGGCGAGCTGGCTCTCGATCTGGGGCGCGCTGCTGGCCGGTCTGGTCGGGACCTTTGCTTTTCCCCCCCTGGGCGGGATTGTGGCGGCACCCACTTCATTATTCCTGCTCGAGTACGCCCGGCTGCGTAACAGCCAGGAAGCCTGGGCTGTTACCAAAGGATTGTTAACCGGCTGGGGGCTATCATTTATCGCCCGATTCTTTATCGGCCTGGTCATGATCATCGTCTGGGCAATCTGGGGCGTGCGCTGACCTCCCCACTTCTTTGACACTCCAAAATTGATGTATAATTAATAGTAAGGGGATTATCTATCCCCTGCATCGGTCCATTCTTTGGGCCTGATACCAGCCTGCTCCTCGCCGCCAATTCCTCACCGATCAAAAATCTAAATTCTAATCTACTGGGAACGGATCGATTTTCATAATCCGCTGTTTCACATCTATATTATTGGGAGGAAAAGATGAAATACAAACCATTAAGCATTATCAAAGCTGTCGTCTGCCTGGCGTTTGGTCCTGCACTTCTACTAAATCCCGGATTTGTATTGGGAATGTTTGGTGTGGATTTTTGTGAGGCTGCGAGTCTGCCTGCAAAGGAATATGGGGCAGCATTGCTTGGCAACATGCTCCTGGCTTTCCTGTCGAGAAATGCAGAACCTTCCAAAGTCCGCAAGGCTATTATCTGGGACCTGTTCATCTATGACCTGGCCGCGCTCGTGGCAGTAACCATCCTCCAGCTCCAAGGTTCAATGAACTTCATGGGTTGGGGCGTGGTTTTCATCTATCTGTTCTTCAGTGTGTTTTATGGCATTCTCCTGCTGCCTAAGAAATCCGCTTCATGATCCTGGTGCCGTTCCCAGCTAGATCT
>Ga0209834_10000166_pt1 | contig 39641 bp, 57 predicted proteins | sample Mar14236cmmetaG_FD_184134 | JGI IMG/M metagenome (GOLD analysis project Ga0209834, IMG submission 184134) | Marine hydrothermal vent microbial communities from Guaymas Basin, Gulf of California to study Microbial Dark Matter (Phase II) - Marker... ... | reverse complement strand
GGGCAAGGGGAAGGGGGAGTTCCACACTTTGCAAGAAAGTTGTTACTACCAAAATGTTGTTACTGTGAGAACAAAATGTGTGAAGCAGATGAGACAGTGATGCAGTAACACAAAACAGCATGAAAGTTGTTACTCACATGTTTGTGTGCTACTGTCCAAATGGGCAAATTCATAACAATTGCACACCTGTATGAAAATCACATTTTTCATACTTTTTCGTCACTCCATCTCAAAAACAAATGAGAGAAGAGATACAGCTTATTCTCCTTCTCTTCTTGCTTTATTTCCTTTTCTCTCTTTTCTGCAATTTGATAAAAGACCCCTTTTTTGAATTATTTTTGAGACCCGATCAAAATGGCTTTTTCAAGAAATATTTTTATTTGCTTACAAACCTTTTATCAAAATAGGGAGGTGATATGTGATGGTGGTGCACATTGGTTATGTGAGAGTATCAAGAGTTGAGGAGAGACCTGAGAATCAGGTGCTGGCAATCAGGCGATTTCTTGGAGAAGACAAGGAAATCAAATTTTTCATGGATGTCGGAGTGAGTGGGGCAATTCCAGCAAAGAAGAGGAAAGGATTCAACGAAATGTTGGCATTCATTCATGGGATCAGGCAGCAGAACAATGATGAACAAATCAATCTGTATGTGTATGAGATCTCACGGATTGGCAGAGATATGTTTGATACAGTGACGATGATCAGAAAGTTTGAGAAAGAGCTTGGTGTGAGAGTTTTCAGTGTCAGTGAGAAAGAGCAATTTTTGAATGCACAAGATGAGAGTGTGAGAAATCTGATTCTCACGATTTTTGCATGGGTAGCAGAGAGGGAGAGAGAGCTGATAAGGCAGAGAGTATATGAAGGGATGAGAAGGGCAAGAGCTGAAGGAAAGCTGATTGGTCGTCCACCATTTTCTCTCACGCAGAAACAGATAAGAGATGTGAAAAAATATTTGCAGCTTGGACTAAGTCTTTCTGCAATTTCAAAAATTCTTCAAGTGAATTATTTTTCACTAAGGGAGTATCTGATAAAGCAGGGATTGTATGAGAAAAAGAGAGAAAGGAAGAAATCAGAAAAGGAAGAGATTGATGATGAGCCATTGATATAAGTTTCGCTCATTGAAATTTTTCTTTCAATGAACAAAGCATTTAAATAGCCACTCAAAGTATAGATGAATAGATGAGGTGGGGTGGAGGGGAAAGCACCCCCACTGAGGTGGGCAGGATGGGAGTGGCAGAGCAGAACCCAGCTCTGATGCTTGTGATGTGCTCTCAGTCAGTGAGAGTGAATGCAAAACAAACATCCTTTCCTTCCTCTTCTTTTTCAATTTATTTCCTCCCCACACTCCTCCTGCAATATGGAGGGGGGAGGTGATTTGGATAGGAGGGATGTGTGAGATGTGTGAGATAGATGAGCTGGAGAGGTTGTATGAGAGCGTGTGGAATGAGCGTGAGAATGGGAACGGCTCTGTGAGGAGAGAAGAGAGGAAGGAGAAGAAGAGAAAGAAGTGGGTGCTGATAAAACAGCCAACAATGCCGAGAGGAACAGTGGTATATGAAAACCATGTGTTCAGGGTGGAGCAGAGAGGAGCATTCAGATACATAACGCCCAAGTATCAGTATGTGCGTGTGAATGAGAAGGGAAGAAAATCCGTGCAGAGGATATTTGAGTTATCAGAGATGACATACGATGAATTCTTTGACCGCTTCCTCAGCTACGAATTTGACAAGACAGTTGCCAATGCCAGAGTCTCAGGATTGCAGAAGAAGTTTCTGATGGCAATTATGGAGGAAGGAATACTGCCAATGACAGGAGACATAATAAGGGGGTGAGTAAGGATGGAACAAATATGGATATGGAAAGGAGAACTGAACAGACTTGCAAGAGCACAGAAGGAGCTGAATGAAATCATAAGGAGAGTCTCAGAGCGAGAGGGCATTGATTTCAGTGCATTTCCATTTTCTCTCATTGTTGACAATTACCTCACAGATGAGGAGAGGCAGAGGATTCAGGAGTTGCATCAAATAATCAGGGAGGAGATTGAGAGGAGGTGTGGTGAATGATAAGACATGGAATAGAGTGGATGAAAGTGGGTAAGCTGTGGTTTGCAAAAAAATCCAGAGCACTGTGGTATATTCTGCGGAGTCACAACAGAACAGTTGGGGAATGTGGAGTACGTTGTGTGGAACGACGAAAATAGAGTGCTGCTGCGATGAGTGGGGAGGGGAAGCCCCGCCCTCACAGGATCTGACAGAGGATTGCACGATAGAAGGGAGGTGAGAGGATGAGCTTAAATATTGAGGACATAGAATACGAGCTTGAGCTCGTAAAGGAAGCTGGAGAGACAGAGACTGACCCATTTTCAGTAATGATCAATGAAATAGACGATGGGCTTCTTGAGCTGCTTGAAAATCTACCTCGTCACAATATAGAGCTCAAGCGTTTCAGCTCAGACATAGAGATAAGAGAGCGAGAGAAAAGTTATGAAATCATAGCACTAAAAAAGAGACTCTTTCTTGCGAAGAGACACAAAAACACAGACACGATTCTAAAGCTGTTAAGACGAAGACTCTTCAGTGATATTCTTTACAAAGAGATTTTCATTGCTGGACTTGCATTCACTTTTAGACGAAAAGATGTGTGAATTTTTTCTTTTATGGATATTAAAGAGCTTTATAATCTGTTTTTTCCTCTCTTTTCTCCTGAAAGGGTGACAGTGAAGAAAAGCTGTCACCCCAGGAGGTGGATGTGTGGAATGGATGTGAATAGGATGAATAGGATAGGTAGATTGGAGCTGACAGTGTTCCAGGACAACAAACCACTCATTACATACTTCCTCTTCCCAGAGACAAAAGTGGCATTCCGCAAGTTCAGAGCAGGGGAGAAGAAAGGTGAGGTGGAAGAGGTAGATTACCACTTTGCATTTGAGGCATGCAAGCAGTTGAGCAAATTGAGTGGGAATGGCAGAAAGGTAAGGGGCAATTTCCTCCGATACTACAACCACCAGCAGCAGAGAGAGCAGAGGAAGGATGTGAGGATAGAGAGGTTGAAGAAGGAAAAGAAAATTGAGTTGTGGTGCTTCTGAGGTGGTTGAGAATGCCAGAATTTGAGGAAGAATATAGGAAATATAAAGAGAGAGAATTTCCTGACGAGATAGCTGCTGCAAAAGCGCTTGCTCATACTATTGCTCCGACCACTCCTGGCGTCTGGAGAGAAATATTGACAGCAACGAGAGGAGCTGATATGAAGAGAAGAGCTGTGATTCAATGCACACCTTCTGAATTTGAAGAAGAGGTGAAGGAACTTCTTGCATGCACAAGGAAAATTAACTCATCACTTCTTTGTGGTTGGTTTTACATAGAATACGCTGGTTGCAATTGGTATGTTGTTCGCAGTGCTAGTTATGATCTTCCATATCCAGTTGGTGAGGAAGAATACGAACAGATGGAAAATGACAGATATGCACAAACATTCAAGTTCAAAGTCAGTGAGGACATTCCAGTGCTTCTCAGGTCAAATGGTTATGAAGGTGCAGAGTATGAATGGGTTGGACTTTGCTTCAATTGTTGCGCATGGCTTCTTGAAGTTCGCAGAAGTGAACGTGGAATAAGGGCAATAGAGCAGCTGGAAAGGAAAATTGAGGAGAAATGGAAAGAAAGAATGGAGGTGATGAGGGATGAATGAGCTCATCTTTCTGAGAGAAAAATATCTGAAAGCACTCTCCTATACATGGCTCTCACCAGAATACCGTGAACACCTCAGAACACAACTGAGAGAAATTGACAGACAACTCAGTATGGTGAGATGAGATGGGATTAATCCCCTGTTGCCGATTATGCTGTGATTGGCGAGGATATTACTGTGCCCTCAATCCTCACGAAACATGGATCTTCCCCTCAGAATCACCATGTCTGACATGCAGAGATTACATCCCAAATCCATTGAGAAAGCCAAATCCAATTGACTGTGGAGATTGTCCATTCTACAAATTTGGAAAATGCACATTGTGATTTTTTCTTCCTCTCCTCTATCTTTTGAAAGGGTGAGAGCGATAAGTTCTCACCCCAAAAGATGGGAGGTGGTTTGGATGTGTGATGCACCACATATAGTATGTTGCCAATGTGGTCATGAATTTGTCCTCTGTGAGTGGGACTGTATCTGTGGAGCCAAAGCAAGTCCAGAGTGGAGAGTTGGTGGAGGATTTGTAATTACAGCGATCTGTCCTTTCTGTGGTTATGACAATGGAGAAGGTGAGTAAGATGGAAGTAAGATATACTCCACTTGAGCATGTAGCAAGTAATGGTTGCGTTGACTGCTATGTTGCCTCTTGCCCGTTCTGTCATGAGGTTTCTCTCTTTGTCAGAGAGAGGAGAGTTGTCAGGGGAAGCATAATCATAGACTGGACTGTTGAAGAAGCCTGTCATCACATAAAAGATATATATGATGAGATTGTTATGTATTGCAATGGAGGTGATGAGAAATGGAAGTAATTTTTGAGCCCGTCACAACAGGAGGAGAACTTGGCAAGTGGAATTATGATATCATTTCCGACATTGTTGAAAAGAAGATAAAAGAGTCAATCAAAAAGAACATTGATACAGCACGCAAGATAGCAGCATCAACATCCAAGCGGGCATGTGTGAGATTACGCTTCAAGAAGAAGACAGTAACTGAGATTGCTGAGAGATCAAAAAGTGGCAAACTTCCATCATACAAAATGACAGCTCAGCGCATTTCACGTGCTGTGAGACAGCAGCTTGGACTCAAAGCAAGACGAGATGGCGATGATCTCCTTGTGATTTTGTCACCAAGTGATTTGCAGAGATACATCAGTGAAATAGAGGAAGAATAATTTGTGTTCTTTTTCTTATTTTTTCCTTCTGGTGATGATTATGGGTGTTGAGGTTTACTATGGAGAAGAAAGACGAGGATGTGGATATAGGAAGATATCATCAGAGAACAAGGTTTTCTATTACTTGTGTGGAGATGGAATTTCAGCTCCCTGTGACAGATTGCCATTCAAACTCATAACATGCCCTGTTTGCGGAGGAGGCATTAAATTTCACAGAGGATTTCAGTGGATAGATTGGAAAGGATATGCAGGAGATCACAATGAATGTGAGTGTGATGAGTATTGTTATATATGTCATCCAAAACAAGGAGAGATGTATGGCTTGATGTGGGTAGGAGAGCGATTTTACTCACCTCAATCTTTTGTTCGTGAGGCAGAAAAGCTTGGAATTTCAAAGCTTGTTCCATCTCTTCCAAAAAATCTGGAAATTGGCAGAACAAAGGTTTTGCTGGCACATAGAAAAGCATGGAAAAACAAAGAGCCAGCGATTTTCTATGCTTTCATTGTGAGAAGGGTTGAGGTGTTGGTGAAGGTTGAGGACTTGAACAAAGATTGGGTAAAGAGGTTGAGAAAGAGAGGTGTTGTTGTAATTGCTGCATATAAGGAACAGAAGCAAAAACAAATGAGAATAGGAGGTGATTGAGGTGAAGTGTGAGATTTGCTCTGTTGAAATGAATGTAAGATATGATAACAAATTTGGACATGTCACATTTATCTGTCCAAATTGTTCTGCAAAGAAGGAGATAGAATGGATAAAAGTTGCAAAGAAACCCCGATCAGCATACATAGCTGCCACACTTCATGTATTGGAGCATGATGAGGATGTCTTTATCAGTGCAGTTGGAGGAGACAGAATTTCAAAGATGTTTTGGTGTGTATATGCAGTGCTTGTTCAGAGGATAGCAGAAATATCAAATACAACTGTGAGACAACTGAATGGAAGTGCAATTGAGGTTGGGGTTATTCTACACAGAAGGAAGGTGAAATAGGATGGATAATTACACACTTCTTACAAAGTATCGTCCATCAAGTTTGGATGAAATCAAAGGACAGGACAGAATTGTCAGACTGTTGAAATCAATTTCATCAATACAGTCATCTCCACATTTCTTGTTTGTGGGAAGAAGTGGAGTGGGAAAGACAGCAACAGCATATGCATTTGCAAATCATCTTGATGTTGATGTTGTTGAGATGAATTCAAGCGATGAGCGGGGAATTGATACTGTGCGTGAGAAGATTAAGACAATTCTGTTCTCTGCATCACCAAAAATTCTGTTGTTGGATGAAGCAGACCAAATGACCAAAGACGCACAATTTGCATTGAGACGGTTGAGTGAAATTGCAATTCAGAAGAATATGCCAACTCGCATCATAATGACAGCAAACTATGAGCACAAAATTATTACAGCAATCAAATCACGCTTTGCAGTCCTCCGTTTTTCAGTGCTGAAAGACGATGCAATTGCAGAAATTGTGAGAGATGTTATGAAGAATGAGAAGGTGAGAAATGACGAGAGAATTGTGCAGTTAATTGCAAAGGTGGCAAAGGGAGATGCGAGGAGTGCATTGAACTATGTTGAAATGTTGAAGAAAATGGACTATGAAGCATTTGTCTCATACATAGCAGAGGAAGCCACAAGAGTATCACTTGCAAAAGAGGTGTTAAATGCCTGCGTTGATGGAAATTGGCAGAAGGCATATTTCACGCTTAAATCGCTGTTTTACACACATCAGGCAGATGGCAGAAAGGTTGTTGAGGTTCTGTTTGATGAAATTGAGGAGCTGGAAATCTCACCTTTCTCAAAGTTGCTGATTTACAAATCACTTGCATATGCAGAACAGGGAATCAATGAAGAGTGCAACCCACTTGTTCAACTCTCTGCGTTTGTTGCTGACACCATCAGAGTGCTTCACTCAAGAAGGTGAGATGAGATGTTCTTTCCTCTTTCGTTTAGTGATATTTACAGATATTTGAAATGCCCACATTCATTTCTGCTGAAGAAACAGAGAGCACCAAAAATTGAGATAGTTTTGCCATCACATATCAAGCGAGGAGAGTTCATTCATGAGGTTATTGCAAGGTATTATCAGAAATTGCTTGAAGATGATACTGTTCTCAACAGAAGGAAAGAGCCGTTTCAGGTATTGATGCAAATCACAGGAGCAAATGAACATGAGCGATATTTCAAGAACTTTCTGAGATTTGAGGAGAGAAGAATTCAGAGAAATTGGAGAATTGTTGAGGTAGAGCAAGAGCACAAAACACAATATTTCATAGGTATCTGTGATGCAGTGTTTTCTGACGAGGAAGAGAAGAGAATTGTGGTTGACTGGAAAGTCTCATCATACTTCAACAAAAACTATGAAGTGCAGGGAGCAATTTATAAGCATATAGCAAATGCTGACACAGTGATTTTCCTTTTACTTGGCAGTGGTCGTGAACTTGTCATTGAAACAGAGGATGCAGAGAGGAGACTTCAAGAGATTGTGAAAAAGATTCTGAGAGGAGAATTTGAGAGGAATGAGGATGAAAAGGTATGTAGTGAGTGTGAATTCTCAGTGTATTGCCTTCAGCAGAGGTATTGGAAGTGTTTTGAGGAGGTGTGGAGATGAGAATTGAGGAAGTGCGAGAAGAGGTGAAGAGAGCTGTCAAAGCAAAGGAACCAGTTCTGCTTTATGGGAAGTCAGGAGTGGGAAAGACATCTCTGGTGTATGATGTGGCTCATGAGTTGGACATGGAGGTGAGTGAGATTAATTCATCACTCTGTCGTGATACAAGTATTGTTCAGCTGATAAAGGTGCAGTTACAGAATGGAACACTGACACCAACAATTCTGTTATTGGATGAGGTGGATGGATTTGCTCACATAAAGGAGCTGTGCAATACTCTCAAATCACAAATAAAGGTTCCAGTTGTTCTCACTGCAAATGAATTATCACGAAGAATGGAGTGTATAAAGGGAGTTGCAAAGGTGATATATGTCAGTGAGCCAGAATTTGCAGATGTTAATTTTGTTCCAGTCAAAGATTTCAGACAAGCAGAACTAATCAGAAAAGGAATGAGTGATGGATACTTTGATATGAGTGAGGAAGAAGAATTTGAGAAGGCATTGACCTCTGGAGATTTCAGCAGGCTTGGTTATTCAAATGAAGTTGCAGAGAAATTATTGGATGTTTCAGCTCAGCATTTGCAAGGATTTCATGCTCTTGCTTTTGTTTTTGCTTTGAAAGTTTGTGATGATATGAAAAAAGATCTGAGAGTATTGAATGGTATGAGGATCAGGAGGGGGTGAATAAAATGGATATTGAGAAAAGATTGGAAGGATTGGCAGCACAGCTTAATGCAGATGTTGAGAAGGTAAGAGAGATATTCAACAGATATATGCAAGATGAGAGAGTTATGAAATATGCTGCTGGACAAAGAGAGAAAATCGCCCTACTCTTTACACGACAGGAATTGATGAAACTGAGAGTGAGCACAACAATTTCATTCATCCCAATTGGAGTGTTTGTGGAACGAGGATACGGCACGGATGTTGTTGGATTTGCATTGGAAGGTAATGATAAGGCAAGTGTTAAGCCATTTGTGCTGACAGTTCCACAGAAATATCAAAAATTCATTGATGATATTGAGTTTTTCAGTGTTTATTCTGTCTCATACAGAGATAATGGGAGGATGCAAATTTATACATCTGCTGAATTTCTGAAGACAACAAACATAGCAGATGAAATTTCTTTCATTCAGAAATTCTGGAATGTTGTGGAGCTGAATGGACTTAGTGAGGCAGTGAGCAGAGAGAAACGATGTGATAGTGATAGGGGACAGATTCCAGATCCAGTGAGAAAATTGATTCTGTTCACAGCAATTGTTGAGAGAAAAAGAAAAGGAGTAAGTAGAAAAGGAAATTCCTATCTTCTTGTTGAGGTGAGTGACGAAACACTGCCAGTGGGAGAGGAACTATATCAAGATGAAGAAGGAAACTCTGTTGTTCTCTCATCACGAATGACAGTTTGGCTTCATCAGCGATTTGATATTGTAAATGAGGGAGATATTTGCAAATTTTTAGGCACAATTCAACGAGGAAATGATGGTAAGTTGTTTGCAAATGCCTGTAACATGTGGATGATTGAGTGAGGAGGTGAAATGTGAGAATGGCAGATTTGGATGAGATGATTAAGGATCTGCTTGGTGAGAAGGAGAAAGAAGAAAAGAAAGGAGAGGAGGAGCCAGTAGAGGATTTGCCGCAACCTTCTCCCTCTGTTTCACAGATTCAACCAACAGAAAGCTCAGACACAGAAAAGGAGCTGTTGCAACAGGAGAGAGTGAAAGAGGTGATAGAAGAAACTGTGAAAAAAGGAGTGATAAAGGAGGCACAAAAGGTGAACATTGCAGGTTATGATATTGAGCTGGATGAGGACACACAAAAGCTTGTGTTTCTGATTGCAGGAGAAAAAGGTAGTGGAAAGACAACACTTGCATTCAGCTTTGATGGAGTAAAGCTGTGCATTCCATTTGACACAAAATCTTTTGTTGTGAAGAAAACACTCTATAACAATGACAACAATATAATCATTGCTTCCTGCCTCAAATATCTTGCAAATGCAGTTGTATTTGACCAAATCACAGAGGCATCTGCAAAGTTCTATGATTGCATTGTGAAATTGCTTGAGCACATCCTTCAGAACAATTCAGAATTTCAAGGAAGGAAAATTGACTGGATCGTTCTTGACAATTTTGAAAACTTTTCAAGAATTGCAGAATACACTGCACGATATCACAACAAACTTCAGGCATTTGACACGCCACAGAAAGACATTTTCTTCAAGATCTGGGGAGAGCGCAATTGGTATATCCGCAACATTTTCAATCTTACATATCATATTGCAAGAAAAGGTGTGATTTACACTGTATATCTGACTGAGAAGGAAGAAATTGTGAATGGGGAGGTCAGACAGAAGAGGAAGGAGCCAGCATGGGTTGATGCAGTGAAATATGAAACAGATATTGCATTGAAAGTTGAGAGGAAAGAGAGGAGATACTTGGTGGAAGTTCTGACCTCAAAATATGACAACATTATTCCTAATGATGCAATAATTGATGTGACAGATGTTTTCAAGTCAGACTTCTTCACAATATTGCAGGACAAATCAAAGGTAGTGCTTCCATCAATGCTCTGAAGAGGTGATTCAGAATGCACAGTGATTTCCTCTTTTATCCATTTTTTCCACGAGAACTTGGTGTTCCACACTCTCAGTTCTTTCAGAGAAGGACATACACATCAACAGAATTTTTTGATGAAATTGAAAGGAGAAGAAAGGAGCAGAGAGAAGTATATGCAGGGATTTATGCGGTTGACAATGAAACTGTGACTGTTGACAGAATAGCATTTGACATTGATGCTCCATCTCTTTTCACAGCAAAGAAAGTTGCAGTAAAACTTTGCTCAATACTCAACAATTTGGATTTGCAACCTGTTATTGTGTTCAGTGGAAGGAAAGGATTTCATGTTTATGTCTTCTTCTCACCAAAACAGCTAAGTGAGGCATTTGCAAAATGTATCACAAGGTTGTTATGTCTGGAGCTTACAAAAGATGTTGAGTTTGTGGATCCCCACTTTCACGGAAATGTGCGTGGAATGCTCCGTGTTCCAAACACACTTCATTCGTTACGGCACTATGCAATTCCTCTCACACAAGAGGAACTTGCAAGATATGATATGCTTGGCATTATGAGAATGTCAAGGACACTCAGAGATATTGATGAGATTGTGAGGGATGAAAGGACTGTAATTGACATTGCTGATGAAGTGCAAATATCACATCAACAAGAGCAGCAGAGGAAATTTTCTGTGTATACAGATGAAGTTGGGGAGGTGGATATAGACATAATAAGAGAGTTTGTGCGAGAATGTGTTATTGAAAAACTTCTCTCAGATCCAGAGCCATCACATTTGCTGAGAGTGGATTTTGTTTCTGAGTTGATGATAGCTGGATTCAGTGAGGAGGATGTGGTGAGGATTTTCACACGCTATTTTTCATTCTGGGATGATTTTGATATTGAGAGAACTCGTTATCAGATTCATCATATTTTTCAACACAAATATTTCCCTCTTTCTTGCTCAAAACTGAGAAAATATGTGAGATGCAAAAGGTGTGGAAATGGTTATTTGTGGAGGTGATGCAAGATGAAAGGGGTGATTGCAACAATTCACAGACATGGAAGAAGGATTGTAATGTGGGTCAGAGCTGAGGATGGAAGGAAAGGAAAGGTAATTGTGGATGATTTCTTTCCATATTTTTATGTTCCATCTGAAAATGGAGAGCACAGAAGCTTGTTTGGAGAGGCAGTAAGAAAGGTTGTGGTGAATGATCCATCTGATGTGCCAAAGGAGCGAGAAAAATATGAGAAAACATATGAGGCAGACATTCCATTCGTGCGAAGGTTTCTGATTGACACAAATATCAAATCAGGATTGGAATTTCCGCAATTTGGCACTGTGAGTTGGAAAGAGATTAAACCTGCTGAAGTTAATGTTGAACCTGTGGTGTTGTATTTGGATATTGAGGTTATTTCAGAGAAGTTCATTGAACCAGAAAAGGCAACAGAGCCAATTGTTGCACTTTCATTCACAACAAACAAATCAGATGTGATTTACACACTTGTAGTTGACAGTATTAAGATGAGGAAGAAAAACTGGAAAGTTCTTTCATTCAAGTCAGAGGAGGCAATGCTCAGATTCTTTGCTCAGATGATAGAGGGACTGAAGCCAGACATTCTCACAGGGTGGAACATCATAAAATATGACTTGCCATATTTGCTGAAGAGATTTGAACATTATGACATTCATTTTGACAACTCTTTCTTTGAGACATTTGATTTGTATGAGGCATACAAAAAACTCTATCATCAACCTTCATACAGTCTAAAGCGTATTGTTGAGATTGAATTTGGAGAGAAACGAGAGACTTTTGCAGATGTCAGACATCTGTGGGAGAAGGACAGGCAAAAGTTTCTTGAATACAATCGTGATGATGTCAGAGATGTGAAGAGAATTGATGAGAAGCACAGCATATTCAAATTCTTTTTCACATTGAAAACAGCAGTTGGAATTGAGAGTATTGAAAAGTGTTTCTCTTATTCTGTGTTGATTGATACTCAGTTGCTGAGACTTGCCCATGAAATGGGACTGATACTTCCCACAAAAACTGACAGAAACAAAGAGGAGAAGTATGAAGGGGCAATTGTGGATGTCTATGGAAAGGGCATCTTTGAGAATGTTGCTGTCTTTGATTTCTCTCGTTATTATCCCAATATTATTCATACATTCTTTCTCTCACCTGAGAATTTGTCAGAGGGGGGAGAACTGGAAATTGATACAGGCAGAAAGAAAGTGAAAGTGAGAAAACAGAAGGGAATTGCACAGTATTTACTCTCACTGTTTTTCAGAATGAGAGATGAAATTGAGGGACAATTGCAAAAAGTTCCTGCTGGAAGTGAGGAATATCACTCCCTAAATCTGCGGAAGCAGGCAATAAAAGGATTGACAAACGCTGTCTATGGTGTGTTTGGCTTCAGTGGCTTTCGTTTGTTTAGAGTGGAAATTGCAGAGGCAATCACAGCACTTGGAAGGGAGGGAATAACAGTTGCAAAGCAGATTGCATCAAATCATGGATATAGAGTTGTGCTTTCTGACACTGATAGCATTTATGTGCAAATACCATTTGAGAAAGTTTCAGAGTTTCAGGAAGTATTAAACAATGAAATTGCAAGACATTTCAGGACAAAGTATGGAGTTGAGAATGTTGAACTGAAGCTGAAATTTGAAAAATATGTTGGAAAAATTCTGCTTACTGGAGTGAAGAAGCGATATGCCATGAGAGTTGTGTATGAAGGAGGTGAATGTGACTACATGACAGTGAGAGGGTTTGAGAGTGTCAGAACAGACTATTCTCTATTCACTCGTGAGATGATGGATGAGCTGTTCAGAATGGTGTTGTATGATGGTGCCTCAAGAGAGAAGTTGGTTGACTTTCTGAATGCAAAGAGAGAGGAGATGAGAAAGAGAGACATGACAGAGATTGCTATTCCGAAGGGCATTCATAAACCTCTCTCGGACTATGATGCAAATGCTCCTCACATCAGAGGTGCGTTGTATGCAAACAAATATCTTGGAGCAAATTTCACAGTTGGTGACAAAGTGTTAATGCTCTATGTGAAAGGGGTGCGAGGACTTCCACCAACAGATGTGTTTGTGTTTAATGAAGACATGAACTTCAGTGATATGGAAATTTTGATAGATTGGAAGAGAATGGAAGAAGTAAATATTTTGAGAAGGCTTGAGCCAATTTTTGATATATTTGAGAATAAGAAGCAGGCAAAACTGTTTTGAGGAGGTGTGAAGAATGGAGAAAGAAAATTTTGAGGAAATGGGAGAAGTAGTGAAGGAAAAAGAGGAAGTGCCAACGATAAAGTTTGATGTGTCAAGGGATACACTTCTTGAATTTCTGAACATTGCAAGCATAAAGGGAACAATTGGAGAGCTTTTTGTCAATGTGACTAAGAATGGGCTTTGTGCAATGAATACTGATGTTGGATCAGTGATGATGAGTGTTGCGCTCCTCACAACAGATTATTTCTTTACAACAGAGCTTGCTGAGAGGCAGATCTGCATTGAAGCAGATGAAATCATCAAGCTTCTCTCACAGGTGAGAGAGGATGAGCTGGAGGTGAAGATCACAAAGGACAAAATGACAATGAAGACACAGTCAATGAAGATCAAAGCACCTCTTCTCTCCTACAGGGAATCAAAGGACTATTCTAAGCTGGTGAAAGTAAGTAAAAATTTGGAGATTGAAATACAGTATGATTATGACTTTGAATATGAGCTGAAGGTAGCAGAATTAAGAAAGGCACTTGTGATGAAAGGAGTTGATGTTGTCTTCAAGTGTCATGATAATAATGTCAGTGTAACTCAATATAGCAGTGAATATGAAGTCACGACAATGTTTGACTTTGAGGAAGAAGATGAAGGGCATAAGGTTATGCTCTCATACGAATATTTGCAGAAAGTTCTCTCAGTGTGTGACAAGGATGGAATCGTCACATGCAAATTCTCAAAGGAGATTCAGCCTGTTGAGATTGACTACAATGGACTGAGTGGCACAAATGCAGTGTTTTTGATTGCACCGAGAATTGATGAATACTGATTTTTTCTTTTTATTTATGATGGAAGGTGTGAGAAAGTGGAAACTGACAACAAGATGAGAAAGGTAGTTTATACATTTGCTACGATATGGCTTATAATTTATGGTATTGCAGAATGCATAAATACCATTCTTTTTCCACCAGCAATTATTTTTGCTCTTATTGACTTTCTTTTGGCAGTAGCATTGCTATACTATCTGAGTGAATGAGGTGATAAAATGCCGAGAAAAGTATTTGGAAGTCTGGAAGAATTCAAGCGCTGGATTGCAGAGGTGGCAACACCAGACCGATTTGTCTTCTGCATCACGGAGGAGGGAGAAATCATTGCAGAGCCAACAAAGACGACACGGCCACTTGTTTATGCATACATTCGCATTGCTGATGCAAAGAAAATAGAGGAAATGGAGAAAGTGCTAAGAGAAGTGGGCTTTCAGGTATGGAGACTGAAGGCATATGAGTGGGACATTGAGAAGGCAGTTGGTGTGAAAATAAGAAGTGAGGAGGAGGTGTGAAAGATGGAGTTGGAAATGAAAAAGAAAGAGTTGGAGTTTGTTGCTGCATGTGTTGTGAAAACTGTGAAAGACAAGAACAAACAATATGGCAGTGCATTCAGAAAAGTCAGTGAAATCCTCTCAGTTCTGTATCCGTACGGCGTCCTGCCAGAGCAATATGATGATGCAGCTCTCCTCATCAGAGTGCTTGACAAGATTTGCAGAATTGCCAACACTAATAGCGAGGAAGTGAAAAAAGACGCATGGCTTGATATTTGCGGGTATGCCCTTCTCAGACTTGGTGATCTGAATGGAATTGAGAGTGAGGAGTTATAAGCTGAAGGACAACGATACAAAGATTGAATATGTCTATGGTGCAGGCACTCCCTTTCTTTCCATTCTTTACAACGATGGAATGATAAAGAGATTTTGGATCTATCAACAGTCATTCACATATGAGGAGATTCGGTTGCTGTTGAAGCTATTGCAGGAGGTGATAGGAGATGAAGAAGATGATGAAAACACCTGAGGTTGAGTTGCTGAGCTATTATTACCCAGAAAATGCAATGAGAGAGGTGCTGGAAATCAGTGATGGAAAAGAGGTGCCTCTGAAGGTGATTGTGAGACGAGATTATTCATCAGTGCTTGAGCACATTGTTTTCACATTCAAAATCACCTGCTCAATTGCTGCATCTCGTGAGATACTTGAACATAGAATTGCATCACACACAGCAAGAAGCACGAGGTATTGTGATGAGAGCGGTTTTCAGGTAATTCTTCCCCCACTCAAAAACCACTCAAATGAGGGAACACTTTCTTTGCTTACAATCATTGAGGCAGTTGCTCGCTTTACACAAAATTACTATGACATTCTCAAAACCAAATATGGAAAGGAGATTGCTCGTTACATTCTTCCACTATGCACTGAGACGCAATACATTCTCACAATGAATGCGAGAAGTTTGATAAATTTTCTTGGCTTGCGATTATGTGTAAGAGCATCACCTGAACTCAGAGAGATTGCAAGACAAATGTTGGATCATTGCAGAAAAGTTGCACCAGAGATTTTTAATTTGGTTGGATGCAGAGGTGTGAATTTTGGTGTATGCCCAGAAGGGAAGGCAAGACCAGATGATTGTCCTCACAAGGCAAAAATACCTGTGAAAAATGAGAAAAGGATATGGTGATGAATACAGGACAAAACAGATGCTTGTGGAACGGTATGGAAAAGACAATGTGATAAAGGTGGCAATTGGCAGTTTTGGAGCTGATTTCCTCATTCTCCAAAAAGGAAGGTTGGTGAAGATTGTGGAGGTGAAGGGAACAAGGAAGAATGCATGGCATCCCTCACAAAGGGAGAAGGAGCAGTTGTGGAGAATTCACAATTTCTCCCAAATTCACAAATGTGAGTCGGAGGTGTGGATTTGGACAAAGAATGGAAATAAGAAAGAATTGAGAGTTGTGAGTGTGGAAGAATTTATAGGAGGTAATGAAAAATGCAAATAAATCCATGTGATGTGTTGAGAAAAGGGTGGTTAGTTCCCTCAGAGCATACAAAAGTCCAACAGGTAGGAATTGATTTGTCAATAAGTGAGGCAGTCACATTCTCAGAAGGGGAGAGATGGAAAGTTGTGCGTCTGAATGAGGAGATGCATCTGCCAGAAGATGTCTTTGCTCTCTTATTCCCGAGAAGCACAATGTTCAGACTCGGATTCATTGTGCAGTGCGGAGTATGTGACCCAGGATATCATGGAAAACCCGTCATTACGATCTTTGCACCTGACACAATCAAGGAAACCATTGAGGTCTTTTTAGATAAAGGTTTCAGAGTTGTGCAGGCAATTTTCTTCAGAGCTGATTCTGCCTCAACATACAATGGCAGTTATCAAGGTGAGGGAATTGTGAGGAGGTGAGAAAGAATGAGGTGGCATATTTGTTTTGCTGTATCTATATTTTTCTTTTTGTTAGTCTCAACAGTAAGTGCATTTGATCCAACAGAGACATTTACATATTCCAATTTCTCACATTCACGGTATTATGGGAGTGGAGATGCAAATAATGATGGAGTAGTGAATCAAATAGACATTGACATTTGCCGAAAGATTGCAAAATCTCCGAACAACAAAACAGCATACTATTTCACAGAAGATCCAAATGCAACAGTAGATGCATGTGATGTGGATGGTGATGGAGTGGTAACACTGCAAGATGTGAAACAGTTGGTTTGGTATTTCATTGGGCGAATAGATCATCTTCCTGCGCACTGGGATAGGTGCAATGTCTCAGAGCGAATGGATTGGATTTACAAAATTGAGCGCAGGCATGCCTCATTTCCCAAACGAGGAGCCTGTGGTAACTACGCAAATCAACTCAGAATTGCCTATGACGGAAGATATTGTGACTGTCTTGCTGGATTGCCAGAGACATACAACATGAAGTGGCAAGGCAGATTCAACATTCCACTCACACTCGTGTATTGCGAGAATCGCTATCATATGCAGGCGATAGTCATAGCATGCGATAAAGAGGATTTGGAGCTTCACGAGGAGAATATAGAGACAGTCTATCACAATTATGAGCAAATTCCATTCAATAATTCGTGGGAAGGTCTCCCTCTGCTTGGCAGATACAGTTACGATCCCTATGAGGGTAAAGGCTATGTGGTAAGGGAGATTGACAATGAGACATATGGATTTGTGCTTAAGGAGGCACTCAGAGGATTCAGGCTGGAAGGATGGGTTTACTACAAAGACCTGCTCTCAGTTTATGATGTGCGTGAGAGTCCCGTGACAATCATGTTCAGTTATGACCACTACAAAGATGATATCCCCTGGCATATAAGTCCACCAACCAATGACAATGATTATGGCAGGAAGCCTGGTGAGTATCCCAACGATATGCTTGACTATTTCTTCTCATATCCACACTACACACCACCTGCGAAGGGCAGAGTGCATATTTGTTGATTTCCCTCCTTTCCTTTTATTTTTCCCATTTTTGAAGGAGGTGATATGGATGAGTTTGTATGAAAGGGCAAAGAGTGCATATTTGGAATATAAGGATAAGGAGGAAGCATTTGAGAAAAAGAAGAGAGAAGAATTTATTGAGAGAGCAAGAATTGAATTCTTCAAGAAATTCAGTGCTGTGCCTGAAAGGGTTGTTGTTTCTGATTCTGATGTGATAATTGTTTGTGATGATTTGAAATTCAAGGCAAGAGAAAGCAAATGTCCTTTCTTCTCTGATATCACCTTCTATCTCATCAGAAAATGCAACAGGTGTGGAAAGGAATATGCATCAAAATTTCCTGCTCATTCTCTCATAGATATTGGAAGGGAGCTTGTTGAAGGGGATGTATGTGACGAATGTTGGAGGTGGAAAGAATGAAGGTTGTAGATGAATATGTCAGCAAGAAGACATGGAGGATAAATGAGAACGCAAACAGGATTCCATCAATTGGAGGACTGAAGACATACATAGCAGAGAAGGCAATTGCAAAGCACACTCTTTCCATTTATCCAGAGCGAGTGAGAGAAGCACATTTGGATGGAGCAATTCACATCCATGATTTGGGGCATGGAATAGGAGGATATTGCAGTGGTTGGAATCTCTTGCAGCTGCTCACAGAGGGATTTTATGGTGGAAAAGGAACACTGAAATCAAAACCTCCAAAGCACCTCACATCTGCTTTGGGTCAGCTATTGAATTTCATAGGTGTTATCAGTCAGGAGTGGGCAGGTGCGCAGGCAGTAAACTCCTTTGACACACTCCTTGCACCATTCATTCATTACGACAAACTCTCATATAGACAGGTAAAGCAAGCAATTCAGGAGTTTGTGTTTGGACTGAATGTAGCTCTGAGGTTTGGGCACGAAACACCATTCACAAATATCACATTTGATATCACCATCCCAACTGACCTAAAGAGCGTGGCAGCGATAGTTGGTGGAGAGGCACAAGACAGGACTTACGATGAATTCACAGAGGAAAGAGAGATGATAAACAAGGCATTTCTGGAAGTGCTGGTGGAAGGAGATGCTGATGGAGCAATTTTCAGATTTCCAATTCCAACATACAATATCACAAGAGATTTTGACTGGGTCAATGGATTTGCAGAGGTGCTTGCAAAGGCAACAGGAATGTTTGGCGTCCCCTATTTCCAAAACTGCATCAGTGGAGGAATAAATCCTGAGGATGTCCGCTCAATGTGTTGTCGGTTGAATTTGGATCTCAGAGAATTGAGAAAAAAGACAGGAGGGTTGTTTGGCTACAATGACAGCACAGGCTCAATTGGAGTTGTCACGATAAATCTATCTCAGATTGGATTTCTCACAAATGATGAGAGTGATTTCTTTGAGCTCTTGGATGAGAGATTGGAGATTGCAAAAGAGGCACTGGAGCTCAAAAGGAGAGTTGTGGAAGAGAATTTCAAGCAAGGCCTCTTCCCATACACAGCGCAATACCTTCAGACACTCAACAATCACTTCTCAACAATCGGAGTTGTCGCAGGAGAGGAGATGTGTCAGAACTTTCTTGGATGCTCAATTGCAGATAATGATGGAAAAGAGTTTGCAGTGAGAGTGCTGAAGCATATTCAGATGAGAGTGAGGGAATTTCAAGAGGAGACAGGCCACCTCTACAATCTTGAAGCAACGCCAGCAGAGGGTTGCTCCTATCGTCTGGCAAAGATTGACAGAAAAAGATTTGGGAAGAAGATATTTGTATCAGGAGGAGGAAAAACACCATTCTACACAAACTCAACACAATTGCCAGTAGATTGTGATCTTGATTTGATTGAGATGCTTCTGCATCAACAGGAGCTTCAGGTATTATACACAGGTGGCACCGTGTTTCATGTATATTTGGGAGAGGGCATTCCTGAGGATCAATGCATAGAAATTGTGCCAAACCTCATCAGATGGCTCTGTGAGAAATTCACACTACCATACTATACATTGACACCAACCTATTCAGTCTGCCGTGTTTGTTCAAGACGATATCATGGAGAACTATTGAAGTGTGAAAGCTGTGGAGCTGAATGTGAAGTGTTTTCCAGAGTTGTTGGGTATTACTCGCCTGTTCATGCATGGAATAGAGGAAAAAAGGAGGAGTGGAAAAGGAGAAGGAAATTTGGAGTTGGAGAGGTGATATAGGATGTGGAACCTGTATCGTGATGGAGGATTAGTTCCTCCTCTTATTTATTCTGATGGCAGGACGCAAGAGGATGTTGTTCAGGAGATTCTTGATATGTTTAAGGAAGGAAAAAGAATTGTATTTCTGCAAGGAGCTGTTGGAACTGGAAAGAGTGCAATTGCTCTCAATCTTATTTCTCATTTTAAGAGGGGGGGAATTGTAGTTGTGCCAACCAAAGTTTTACAGAAGCAGTATGCAGATGACTATTGCAAACGAAACAGGTTTAAGATCAAATCTGGCAAGAGTTTTCTGAGGATTGACGAAATCAAAGGAAGAGACAATTTCAGATGTCTTCTGAAAAAATGCTCTGCATCAAATCGTGAATTGCCATGCACTCGTTCTCTCTCAAAAGGTGAGAGGAGAGTTGATGCTGCTAAGCACTGTCCTTTCTTCTCATCAATTGTTCATAAAAAATTTAAGGAGACAGCAGAGGAAGAATTGGAATGTGAATATGAGAGTTTGGAGTATCTTGCATGTGATAAGACAAAAAGATTTGTGCTGAGAAGAGGGAAGAAAATTTGCACATACTACAAACAGTTTAAGGCATATGCTGAGAGTGATGTGATTGTGATGAACTCTGCAATGTGGCTCACAGAGACACTTGCAACAGGACGAAAACCACTGCGGGATATTGAGGTGATTGACGAGTGTGATTTGCTCTTAGACAGTCTCACATTTGAGAAGAGCATATCTTATTTTACTCTCAAAAAGATGAGAGAAGCAATAAAAGAATATGAAAAGGATGCAAGGAGAAAGCACTCTCCTCTTGCAGCTCTCCAGGAACTGGCAAATGTTATGAAACATGTGAAAAAACTTTATGAATGGATGAATGACATTGAAGACAAATTTATGGAACTTCTCAGAAAGAGGTATCGTGGAAGAGCAAGAGATTGTGATATTAAATTTCTTAGATATTTTGCTGATTTGCATCGTGAAGTGCATGGTGGGAGTGAGACGCTTGATTTTCTCCTGCAATTTTCAGATGCTTTGTATGTAGTTGTTGAGAGTGAGAGAATTACTTTCTTTGTTCCAAATATGAAACTTGTGATGAGGAAGTTGCTTGAAAACTCAGCAAGACACATTCTGATGATGTCAGCAACACTTCAGAGTGAAGAAGTGCTCCGTGACTTCTATGGACTGAAAAATTTTGGAATAGTAATTGGAGAGTCACAGAATCCAGGTGAGCTACGACTGATGAAATGTGGTTGTGAGGAGACAATAAATGTGAAAAAATGGCATGACGAACAATTCAAGGCAAAGTATTGGAACACTGTGGAAAAAATGATAAAATCAGCAACACCTCCCACACTCGTGCAGGTTCATGCTCTCAAATATCTTCCAACACAAATTCGTGAGGCAGTCAAAAAACAGAAGAGTGTAAAAGTGGAAGAGGCAATATATTCAACAACAATGACAAGAGGAGTTGACTTAAAGGATGATCTGTGCAGAAGTGTTGTGTTATTGAAGTGTCCTTTTTCTGATTTGAGCTCTCCAATTCTTCAGGCAATCAGAAATTATGTTGGTGAAGGAGTATTCTGGGAATATTATCATGATATGATGAGAAGAAACTTGATTCAGTATGTGGGAAGAGGGTTGAGACATATGGAAGACTGGGTAGAAGTGTGGTCACCAGATAGACTTGTTCACACATACATCAAGAAATATTGGCATGGAAAAATTGTTGAATGTGAGAGACCACTTGAGACACTTATTGCAACGATAACATAAATTTTGTTTAAGATGACCGAAAAGTATTTAAATAGCAAGGCTCATATATATTGTTGTGGAGGGAGGTGATGTGAAAGGGACAAGGTGAAAATGAGGGAAAAGCTCGTCTCCATATGGAGAAAGCTTAGAGAGAAGAGAGGAGTTTCTGATATTGTCTCTCTTGCCAGTGCAATCATAGCAACAGTAGTTGTCTGTGTCATAGGAGTCTACATAGCATCAACAATCTATGATGCCACCTCTCTTTCAAGTGACAGTCCCTTTAACACTGCGATGAACAGTGCTGTGAACATAATGAACAGCACATTTCCGTTGATAGTTGTGGTCGTCGTTGCGATAATCGCAGGGATAATCATGGCGCACATGCTCGGTGCTTTTGGTGGCAGGAGGAGGTAAATCAGCACTGCCTCCCCTCCACTCCTCATTATATCATCTCCCCATTTTCTTTTCTATTTCTTTGGAGAAATGAGATCAAAATTTGTGAGATCTTACTGGCGTAATGGAAATTTAGTTATTGAAATTTCAAGTGATGCATTCAAAACAGTGAGAACAAAATATGAAGCAGCAAGAGAAATCAAGAAAGTCCTCTCAATGTATCTTGTGATGAAGACATTTGTCAAAATAGCAGCTTTCTGTGCATACACAGCTCTTGTCATTGTTCTCACATATCTGGTGTTGAGGTGGTGTTCATGAGAAAATTGCTGTGTCTTTTCACAATAGCAGTGCTTACTAAGATTGCTATCATATCTTTTGTTGCTTTCTCTCATCCATTGATCGTCATGGATGAGACACTCTATTTCCTTCAGGCAAAGGAAATCTGGACAAATCAGACATACATCCTTCATGGAAAAACATTCGGAGCACAATATCCACCACTCTATCCACTTCTCCTCTCTCCACTCACATTGATTGCAGATGTGAACTTACGATACATGAGTGGTTTGGTGATAAATGCAATCCTCTCCTCTCTTCTTATTTTTCCTGTATTTGAAATTGCAAAAATGTATTTGAATGAGAGGAGAGCATTCATTGTTTCTGCAATCACAGTATTTGCTCCTGTCTCGCTGACATACTCATTCGTGTGGATGAGTGAGAATTTGTATTTCCTCCTCTTTGCATACTCAGTGCTCTGGATTCTGAGAAAAGAAGAGATGAAAACAGGATTTGGCATTGGTTTGACAGCACTGACAAAGGTAATTGGCGTTGCATTAATTCCGTTTATGATTTGGAAATTCAGAAGAAAATCAATTATTCCATTGCTCATTGCCATATCTCTCATCTCAATTCATTTCCTCCTATGTTTGAATGAGACTGGAGAAGCAACAGGATATCACTATTCTCCTTCTCTTTCATCATCTTCATCATATGTTCAACTCTTTCTTGCTTTCACATACCTGAGTTGTGCAACAGCTCCAGCCCTTCTCAATTTGCAGTGGAAAAAATACAAAGACTTGATTATCCTCTGTGCATCATACACAATATTGGTTGCTGTCGCAAGCAAACTGCCATTGATGCATGGTAGATATTATGAGTGTTTGATTCCACTGCTTCTGATTCCAGTTCTTGATGTGGTGCAAACTTCAAAAACTCAGAGAAACATATGCACAGCTGTTATTCCTTATCTTGTCTTCTTTCTGCCGTGTCTTGCAAAAATGGACATTGTAAATGCAAGTGTTACTTCACTTCTCTTCATTGCACAATTCTCAGCAATTGTTCCATTTGCTCTTGTTTTCACTATTCTTTACATCTATGCATTCAGAAAAACAGAGAAAAATATCCTTGCATTGATGCTTGTTCTGTTGATACTCATAGGAAGTTCTATCACAAATCTCTATCACATGAGTCAGTTTTCAGTCAGTGAAAGAGAATGCAATGTCTTCTCATATCTCAAAAATCACAACAATGAGAAAATTGTCTTTGCAGCTGACAAAGAAGAGTGGTGGGCAAATTATTGCCTGTGTTGTTTCTATGCTCAACAATTCATTCCTCTCAGCTCAGAAGGAGACATAATAATAAAGGAGGCAAAACATCATGATGGACAAAAACATATAGCAAGATTGGAGAAGTGGAGTGAGGATGAGGTGTTGATTTGTGAGAGGAGGTGAGTAGGAGTGAGAGAGAAGGAGTTTGAGAGGAGTATGCTGGAGATAGAGGAAGTGACACATCAAATTCTTGCTCGTGTGAAGGAGTTAAGGTGGTGGTTTTCTGCATTCATAGATGGTGATGCAACAGAGATAGATGTGAGAGATGCAGCAAGAGAGTTAGAGGATGAAATCAAGCGACTTCATACCTCATATGGTGACTTAAGGGAGTGGTTGATAAAGGAGATTTTGGAGAGGTGATGACAAATGAGAGTGAAAAAAGAGGAGAGGGAAAAGAAGAAAAAGGAAATTCTTGGAGTTCTTGAATTATTGGATGGAAAAATTGCATCAGTAGCAATGCTTGCTAGAGTCTGTCACATTTCTCCTTCATATACAAAGTCACTTGTTGAAGAATTAGAACAAGAAAACAAGGTCAGAATTGTCAAATTAGGCAGCAATTATGTTGTGCAACTGAAAGGGAGGTGACACTTATGGAAGAAGAGGAAAAAGAAATTGAAGAATTTGATGAAGAAGATGCAGATGATATCATTGATGAGATTTCACCAACAACAGAGAAGATACCATCTCCCAGAGTTCAGACAGATGAGGTTTTGTTTGACAATGAGTTTGTACGCTTTCTGGATGCTCTGCTGAAGGATGCAACAACAAGGGAAATAGCACAATACATAATAACCTCCTCCCTCTCTGTGAGAGCAAAGGAAAAGCTTGTGCTCTATGCATATACTCTCCTTCACAAAGAATTTGCAATTACACGTCTGAGAGGTGAAAGAGACCTGAAGCGCCTTCTCATTCAGAAATCTCTAATTGATGCCGACCTTCCACTTGGACTGACAAGGTTTGATTTGACACCAGAGTTTCATCATGCTGTGAACCTGATCTCAATCAAATTTCAGGCAAAACTGATGAGAGCTGTAGATGGATTTGAAAGAATTGCACTTGTCTCACAACGACAGATTGTAGCAAGAGAGGAAGTAAGACCTGATGAATTTGAACTGAGAGAAAGATTGAGACAATATTCACCTCAATCTCACTCATCATTCTTCTCATTTCCCTTCTTCAGAAGGAGGAGATAGAAAATGTTGATGGTTCCTGAGGGACTGTTTATTGGAATTTTTTTCTGGGCCCTCATAGCATCTATGGGAATGTTGATGTTTGCTCTCACAATCAAGAAATATGCTCCCGAAGCCTTCATTTTCTGGAAGGCAAGACGAGAGAAGAAGCCAATTGCTTTGGTGCACTATCCAGAAGGCATTGTGAGAGCATATATCCCAAAGGAGGAAAAAAGACTAAATCCAAGCACAACAAATTATTGGTATGTGGCAGACGCAGGCATCAAATTCAAAGGAAGCACTGCAACAGTTGAGAAATGGGAAGGAAACATTCCTGTGTTTCATTATTACATGAACATTCCAGAATCAATTGCAACGAGAGAGGCAGTTGCACTGTCACAGTTCAAACAATATTTGAAAGAAAAGGGAAAAATTGACATAAATGGAATTGAAGATATTGCCATCTTCATTATCAGCAGATATGAAAATTACATTGGAAAATATGGACTGAGTGAGGATGAGGCAATGAGACAGACACTAAAAGAGAGTGGACTTGACAACGAGGAAATGGTGCAGAAAATGATTGACCTGATCAAATTCATTGAAAAACATAGAAGTGAAATTGAGAGAATGAAATTGAATGATGGACTTTTCACATATCAAATTGTAGTGAATGCAATTGACAATGTCAGCGCATACACCTCAGCAAACATAGCTCACACAAAGGCAGTTCTGGAAAGTGCCATCAGAGAAAGTCTGGGAAGTGAGGTAAAAGATTACATCAAATATGGCATGATGATATTTTTGGGTTGTCTTGGTCTTGGTGTGTTGTTCATTCTCACGCATACATTCATGGGGTGATGGTCATGGAAAAGGTGAAATGTGAAATCTGTGGAAAAGAAGTGGCAAAAACTGCTCTGCATCTGCATATGAGAGTGCATCAGAGAACACAGGAAAATAATGTGAAGAAAGAAATTGAAAATGAAGAAAAGGGAGGTGATGAGAGAGTGAATGTTGAAGAGGAGGTAAGGAGAGGTAATGATGCGATGGTGAAATTTATCCCCCTCTCAAACTCATGGAGAGCCATTCGCATTGATAAAGGAAAAATTGATGTAATGAGCGTGTTTGGTGTCATCACAAAAATCAATCAAAATCCATCGCTATGTGTTGATGCAAAAACACTTGCCATTGATGGACGAGGAAAGGTTCATGTTGTGGATGGCAGTGAGGAGATATACATATGTAGTGCACGAAATTGCAGGAAAGTGGTGAAACAGCTGAAGAAGAGGATGGGACAGAATCAACCAAACATTCTCACAAAGGTCAAAAATGCTCTGGCAAACAGAAGAAAGAGAAAGGAGAAAATGTTGGCTCACTCAGCAGTGTCAAACCTTCCTCCTGAGCTTCTCAATGAGCTTGCTGTTGCTCTCAGAAGATTCAACGAGAAGAAAGACGAAGAAGAAAAAGTGGAAAGGACGGTGATTAAGAAAATCTATGAATGAAAATGAGGAAAAATACATCACAAAAATCAATTATCCTCATCTCATTTTCATTCAGATTCAGCGAGTAATGGATGCCATTGATGCAGGTGGTGATGGATTTGAAGAACTAAAGAATCTCAAAGTGTTGCTGAAGCGGACATGGAGACTGGAAATTGATGCTATGATGGAGAAACAAGAGCAAGAAATGAGAAGAAAGGTGAGAAGAATGATGAGAATGAGAAATAAGCTTGGAATGGAGACATATGCAAAACTCAGAAGAGAGGCAATTGTGGAATATGTCAGAGAGTATATTCAGTGTGTGATTGACAAGATGGATGAGGTTGGCTTGCTGCTTGTGGAAGAACAGTCAGTGCTAAAAGGAGGTGGAATTGTATGAGTGAGAATCCATTTGAGAAATGGAAACTTCTTTCAAATGAAAAATATGTGTTTGCTTTTTCCAGAATCATAGCAAGTCGTCCTGATATGATCGGAGGAATCATCTACGGTATGCAGAGAAGTGGAAAGACTATGTATTCACTGCTTGTGATGTATGACTTTTATCGTGATTGGGACAAAGTTCTGAGCAATGTTTTCTTCACTCTCAATGATCTCATTGCAGCAATCAAAACAAGAAAGGAGAAGAAGCAAGTGATTTGTTGGGATGATGCAGGTGTCCACGGCTCAAAATACCTCTTCTTCAGAAGCAGACAGCTCACAGAGTATTTGCAGAATTTGTTTGATGTGGTGGGACTGGCAATTAAGGCACTTCTCATCACAACACCAAATCCAGAAAATTTGCTGAAAGCAATCAGAGGTTATGAATTTTACAGGATAAAAGTGATGAGATTGCCAAAGGATAACAGGGTTGCAGTTGGTTATACCTCCTATTTGCTTCCAAGTGGGAAAATGGTAGTGAAAAAAGTGTTTGAAGATTACTACAACTTGCGCATTCCTAATGATGTTTACAGTCAATATCTGCAAATGAGAGAACAATATCTGGAAGAAGCAATTGAAAATCTGGAGCAGTTTCTCACAAAGGGAAGGAGAGATGAGAGAGCGGAGTTTGATGTCTGAGGTGGAACATGTTATGATGAAAGGCTATTTATATAACGGTGAGATAATAATATTATAATTGGTGAGTATGATGATTGAAGACATCAGGAGGGAGCTGAGAAGAGAAGGTGTGCCTGTCTGGCATTTCACAGGAAGAATTCAGGTGCCAACACCAGAGAGGATTTTCAAATCATTACAATACATCTCAGGATTTGCATGGAAACTCAGTGAAAGACTTGAAAGAGGATATGAAACTGCAATAGCAAGACCAATAATTAGAACAGTTGCTCCTTCAACTTCTTTGGCTCCAACAGAACAAGTGAAGAGAGGAGTTATAAGTGGTGTTGTAAGAACTCCATTGGCATTAACAGGCATACCAATGCTGAGAATGGGATTTAAGGGAGTTGCCTCGCCTTCAGGACTGAAAAGAGAAATTGGTGAGATATCACAGTATGTGAGAAGACGTCCATATGAATTTGCTGCTGAGACTGCAACATCACTTCTTGTTCCTTATGCCTATGGCAAGTTACCTGTCAGACCAAAAATTACAACAGCAGAATTTCCGAAGGGAAGGGTTGGAGCACTTGGGATTGAGATAAAGAGATTGCATGGTGAGGCAACATTCAAACCTCTCGTGAGTGCTGGCAAACCAAGCATAACCAAACCAATTTCACTCGGCAAACCAAAGATTAGAGCCGAGATTTTGAGTGAAGAGGCATATGTGCCACAGACACCTTTTGAGCGATCAATCGCTCTTGAATACATGCAGAGAAAAGCACCAACAGAAATGGGAAAGATGGAATGGGGAATCAGCTCACAACAAATCATTAAAGGCGTAAAGGTGAAACCTCGTGAGCTTGGGACTGTGATCAGAGGTGTTGTAGAAAAGGGGCACGAACTTCCCAGAGGCACTAGTGAGGTTGTGATCAAAGAACTGAAGAGAGCAAAAGCAAGATTGTATGGCAGTGTGATGCAGGAAGCTGCAGGGAGAGAGATTGGTGTGAAAGCACTCCCACGCACACCTCGTGACATAGATGTGCAAGTGAGAAATCCTGCTAAATTTGCAAGAAAAATGGTTGAGGCAATAAATAAAAGAGCAGGCAGACAAGTGGTAACAATGGAAGGAGAGAGCATCATTGTGAGAAGAACAGGTGAAAAACTGTTTGACATCCATCCAATTGGTTTTGGCGAAACCTCAGTAAAAGGAGGAATCTTACCGCGAGAAGGAGGCTTCTTGGCATATGGATTCAAAACAGGCAAACTCATCAAAACAAAAGAAGGTATCAGAACAACAACACTTTCTGAGCAAGCACTGAGGAAGCTCAGTGGAGCAGTGGAGTTGAGAGCAAAACCCGTTGAATTTAAGGAGGTAAAGGGATTCATAGCACCAGCACATGCAGGAAGAGTGAAGGACATCTATGATTATTTCTTTGCAGGAAAGGCAACAGTAGAGAGGTTGAGAATGCTTGGCAAATATGGAAGAGCGAGAGAGTTGGAATTCAGACTGGAGAGATGGATTGAGAGTTGGGGAGGAGATATTGCAAAAGAAGCAAGAAGAATGTGGAGACAGGCACAAAGACAGAAAGGAGTGAAAATTGAACTTGGAGCATTTGAAGGTGTAAATGTGAGTAAATTAATGAAATCCTCCTTTGGTGTTGCAGGAAGATCAGTTGCAATATCACCATCTCTGTCTTTGTTGAAATCACCCTCTCTATACACAGTGTCATCATCAATAAAAAGCCCTCTCACCTCCTTTTCAGTTGGTGTGAAAAGCTCAGGACTAATGAGTAAAAGTGTAAGCAAAGGAATAAGTAAAAGTGTTGTAAGAGCCACAGCTTCCATAGCTCCAACCTCTCCCTCTGCAACCACAGGGAAGTCAGCTCCATCATTCCCAACTCATGTCTTTACACCATCTACATCACCATCATCAATTCTTCCACAAATGCCAAGAGGTATGGTGACACCTTCAGGAGCTGTTGCCAAAATAGGAGGAGTCACTGGAAAAAGCATAAGTCCAACATTCTTCCTTCTTCCATCAGAGACAATACAAACACAGAAAAGAAGGAGAAAGAGAAAGGAGTTTGCTTTCAGAAAAACAAGTGCAATGGAAGAAGCAGACAAATTCCTGCGTGTCACACCAATCTCAACTCCTACTCAACTCATCAAAACCTTTGGGAGGAGAAAATGAAGAAAGCACAACTCCCAGAAAGGGATATTGCAATAGGGTATTTCTTTCTCTTACAAAATCTGGCAGAGAGTGCAACTGTAAGTGAGATGGAAAGACAAGCGCTAAACTTTGCACTTGCTCTCATGTATCAGTCCATATATGGCATTGTTGAGGAAGATGAACAAGAGAAAAAGGAAAATGAAGAAATAGAAGAAATAAAAAATGTAAAGGAGCTTGCAAGGAGGAGAAAATGAACAACAAAGGACAGGCAGGGGAAATTGCCGTATTTGCTGTGCTTGTGGTAATGCTTGCATTTGCCTATATTTTCCTCTCTCCTGTTGTGCAGGACATCAAAAATGCCATACCATTGATTTCAGACACAACCTCATGGACACCTTCCCAGATGCAAGTGATGAACTGGCTTTTCAACGCTTGGTATGCATTTCCCTTTTTTGGCTTTCTTGCCTTGCTTGTCTGGCTCATCAAAAGGGCAATTGAAAAGAGGAGTGGTGAGGTAACATGATTGATGATGAAGGAGAAGGAATTGGAGCTGCTGTATTTGCTGTAATGATTTCCCTTGTTATTGCAATCATCAACTTCTTTCTCTTGGGCTCAATAATGTGTGGAATCCTACCACCACTGACAAACATTGGCATTGACGAAACATCACCATTTGCACAAGCACTCTCAGTAGTTCCAAATTTGGTGAATGTTTTCTTCCAACTTCCACTTATCCTCATCATACTGCTGTTTGTGTGGTTGTTCAAATACATTGTGAAGAAGCACAAATACACATATCAGGAAGAAGGAGGTGAGGAAGAGTGGTGAATAAGATAGTTGTAGCTGTGATAGTTGTATTATCTTTTCTTCTTTTTTCACATATCACATCTGCTGATGAGGAAAAGGAGTGGTTCGTTGATAAATTTCATGATGGGCTTGGTGATTGGGTTTGCACATTTCAATATTATGCTGGTCATGGCGTTACTACACGAAGAGGAGATATTCACACGCTTTATCTGACTGGCCATTCTTCTGGAGAAGTGGAGGTGGAAAGAAGGAATGGAATGCCCTCTAATTACTGGTCATTTGTTCATCTTGAGAGAAGTGGATACACACCAAACTATATACGATGTTGGTTATTTATAGAAGGTAGTGGCACTTGTTATAAAGATTTGCCAAAGAACGAGTTTGGAAGAATTGAAATAGTGAAAAGTGGAAATTCTATTGCATGGTATCTCAATGGAACATATAAAGGAGAGATCTGTCAAAAGACAGGAAAGATATACAAGATTAAAATTGAATATAAAGCAACAGGTGATTGGATTCACAGCAGCACATCATACTTTGCAGCTGCCACAAACTACAAAGCACATATCATTGATGTCATCCCATATGACTGGAAAGTTGTGAGAAACTGGGACTCTCCAGCAGGAAGTGGTGTTATTGATAAAGATGGTTATACCAAAAACTCATCTCATATGAACATTCTCTATGTAAGTGGAGGATGGATTGATACACCAGCAAACAAAATTCTTGTGAAGCATCTCAGCACAGGAAAGGTTGTGGTTGAGGACTCAATTGATCCATATTGGGGAATTTATGCAATTAACATCTCAGAAACATTCTTCAGTGATGATCCACGAAATGATGCATATGGATTGTATGTCGCAGAGCTGAAACGAGATGATGAAGTGCTGACAAGAGATTATTTCTTTTATGACTTTGTGACTGCTGAAATTGGAACACAAGGCACAATCACATTTGACAAGGAGAATTATGCAAAAGGAGAGATTATGAGAGTGACATCAAACATATCAGACATGAGTGCTGATCTCATTTACAAAGGAGTAATAATGGACATCTATGGAAACATTCTGAAGGAGTGGACAATCAAATCTCAACAACACACAGAAGAAGTTGAGACCTCATCTCTCAGTGAGGGAGTCTATTATGCAGTTCTCAAAATCACTGAGAAAGACACAGGATTTGAATGGGAAGAAGCATACGATACTGCTGTTGTCGCAGAGGAGGTGAAAGTCGGTGGAGTGAGCTATAATGCAAGGAATATGACAATTCTCCCAGAGACATATGTGAAAGTAGAGCAGCCAACAACAGGCACCTCAAATGAAGGACTGACAAACTCAACAACTGCTGAATATGAGTTTGGAGGTTATGAAGCAGACGAACCAATCAGAGTAAATGCATCAAAGGAAGGTTTTGTGCATAACAATTTCACATTCACACCAATCATCACAGGATATTACAGAACAGATTTGTTCCTGATACCAACACTCAACAATTCACCAGCGATTGTTGGATTGGTGCAATCATTTCCAACCTTCCAGAATGTGTCAAATGCAACCATATTCATAGAAAGTGAGACAGGATGGAATACAACACTCCAAACAAATGCTCATGGATACTTTGAGCTGTTACTTGACAATGAAAGTATGGACACTGAGAATGTGATCAACGAAACTTTCAACTCCTCCGAGTATGACACATGGGTTCTGCTCTCACATAATGGCATTGCAGCAAACACTGAGAGAGTTACAAACCTGAGTGATGAAACTCCATACATTCGTGGAACTGATTATGAGATTGATTATATCAATGGAAAAATTAAGGTGCTTGAAGGAGGAAATATGAGCAATCATACAGAATATCACATTGACTATGAACGATATCTGACAACAACATTCACACTCAATGCCTCAAAGGAGGGATACAAACCATGTGATCCACTCACAGTCACAGTTGATCCAACAGAGGTTGAATATGTCTACATACTTTTGTATCCAATCCTCACACTCACAGTAAAGGCGAAAGATGCATCAACACATGCAACAATCACTGATTTTAAGGTGGTATTGGATGATAACAGAATGGCTGAGACAGAAAATGGCAGTGTGACATTCACAGTTGACTATGGCATCCATAAAGTTGAGGTGAGTGCTGATGGTTATTACAGCTCACTTGATTATGTTGCCGTCTTAGAGAGCAAAAACTATACAGCATATCTCACTCCATTTTCAGCAGAAGCAGCAGGCGGAGAAGGTGTTGGTATCTCATATCCACCACACCAAGTTGAGTTCCAAGTTGTCAATGTCTTTGGCAATCCATACACAAATGTGCAAATCACAGCAACTCCTCTCTCAACAACCACAGGGAGCTGGGACTGGCTCTTCTCCTTATTTGGACTGAGAAATGAGAGCGCAATCTATTATGAGAATCAAACAATCAATTGCACCACAGACTCACGAGGAGCCTGCACAATGGTAATGATGGAAAATGTGGAGTATGAGGTGAAGGTGCAAGGAAATGGAATCAATGAAACAATGCGCATCTATCCAAAATCAGACTATTACCGCATTATCATCACAGGAGCTGGCACAGAAACGCTGAAGTCAGAAGACTATGTGAAATTCAACCTCTCATACGAGAAGGAAGATGATGAGCTCAATCTCTCCCTCGTTTACAATGATTTGCTGAATCAAACACAAAATCTCACCTTCTATGTTTACAACTCAACAACACTCCTCTACATGCAGAATTTCACGAATCAGTCAAACATCTCAACTCATTACATAGTGCCATACAAAGCAGGAGAAGAGTATCTGTGGGGATTCAGTGCCTATCATTCCAAATTTGGCACGGTAGCAAGGAACAGGATAATCACAATTCAATGGTGGCTTGACATCGGAATTGACCAACAATATTGTGTATGGATTGCAGTTGCCCTGCTAATGTTCCTTACTGCATTGTTCTCATTCATAACGGTGAAGTTTGGATACATTGTCATTCCAATCTTTGCACTCATTTTCGCATATATCGGATGGCTACCAAACATGAGCATAATCATCATTGCACTCTGTCTTGGAATTCTGGCATACATGAGCAAGAGGGAGAAGGAGGTGGGAGTGTGAAATGAGAGCATATGATATTCTCCTTTTTCTTGTATGTTTGGAAGCATCAATCGGATTTGTAGCAGCAATAGATGTTTTCTCAACCACATATGTTGATCCTTCTGCGGTTGATACGCAATGGGATTTGCACACAATTGAGAATGAAACACAGAATCAATCAATTTTTGACCAGATCATGCTTGCAACTGATTTGCTATTCAGAGCCGTCACAATGTTCTTCACAATGATTGTTGCCATTGTTGCCATCTATTTCCCACTCACAAACACACTTGGTGTTCCTGGTGAGATTGCCCTTCTCCTTCAGGGAGTGGTGTATCTGGTATATATGTGGGCACTAATACAATTCCTTAGTGGAAGGAGTGTGAAATATATGGAGTGAGGAAAAAATGTGGAGAAGAAGATGGTGGAAAGGAGTTTGCATTTTTCTTGCATTTGCATCTCTCATAATGACAGCGCAGGCAATCAATATCACAAAAATCTCCACTCCGTCATCATCAGTCATTAAAATCAAGATTGCCAACGCCACCAGTAGTGGTTACATTTTCATTGGCACCTCTCCTCAGACATTTTCATACGCATATTCTCATCAGGGAAATGGCACATATACAATCACAGCACTATTCATCAAACAAAACACAACATATTATGTGAAAGCATGTGACAATGCAAATTGCACTTCTGTGCTTAATTTCTCATCTGAGAAGAGCGTTGATTTGGAGAAAAAGAATTTTACATCACAATATGATGAGCTCATGCAAGGCGCTGACATACTCAACATCTCCAAACTCTCCACTACCATTCCTTCCATCTACACAACCCTTCTCACAGACATATTCTGGGCAATGTTCTTTGGTGGAATCTTCCTCGCATACTGGATCAGACAGGAGGATGTCACACTACCATCAATCATTGGAATGATTTGTGGTAGTGCTCTGATAGTAATGCTTCCACCTTCTGCGCAACACATTGCATACACACTCTTAGTGGTGTCAATTGCAGGAATGTTATACACTGTGATAAAAGCAAGGAGGTGATATGATGAAGAGAATATTTCTGATAATTGCTTTTCTTTTATTTACCGGTGGAATCTGTAAAGCAGGTAGTATCACATACAGTAGCGGCACAATAATCATCTCAGATTTCCCTGAGAGTTCACCATGCACATTTGAGGATATTTATCAAGCTGATGTTTCTAATGGATGGAATGTTGTAGATAAGCAAGATGATAACCAATACGAATTCAGGTGCAAACTTCAGATTGGAGATGGAAGTCATGAGGCCTGGCTCATTGATGCAAACAAATCAATCTCACATACAGTCAATGGTGATTTCATAATAATCAAAAAATATGGACACCTAAGACTTGGCAAGGTAGTTGACGAAGAGAAGAGAACAACAAAAGATGGTTGCTATCTCTATACAACATCAAATAAAAAGAACATCATTGATATTCAGGAAGGAACTCTGGAATTATACTCAACAACAATCACAGCAAAAACCTCAACTGTGCTTTATGTGACAACGGCGGGAAGCGGACATAAAATTTGGAACTGTAACATAATACACACAGCCATCTATGGTCAGGTTCTACCTGTTGATATTTACAGAACAAACTGGCAATCATCTTCAAAAGGCCCTCTTATGTCTCCGACATATGCAGATGATGTGATGATATCTGACTGTGAAAGAGGAGTGGAGCTCAGCTTGATAGATGATACAATAACTATCAGAAACTACAAAATGCTGAATGTGGACACTGATTTCTATGGCTTCATGTTTGATGGTGAGCTATATGCAATTGATACAGAATGTGGTTGGGGTGTTGTTCTCATATGGAGCAGTGGAAAAATTTATCGCCAATACACATTCAACCTGAAAGTTGTTGATAAAAATGGAAATCCAATTGGTGGTGCAACTGTGAAGGTATATGACAAAAATAACAATCTGATATTTGAAAAAATCACAGATGTAAATGGACAAATTCCAGAACAAATCATAACAAGAGGATATTATAAGCCTTCATTCACCGACTATTCACCACATACTCTTTTTGTGGAGAAAGAAGGATATGAAACATATCAAATTCAGTTCACTCCAACAAAACCGATTGACTGGGAAATTTCTCTCACAGAAAAAGAGGAGGAAGGGGGAGGAGAAGAGGTAATCATTGAAATGCAAGAAGAAAGGAAAAAAGACAGTATGGATGAAGGACTCGTGTTAGGACTTGGAGCGGGGATCATATTTGCCATTGTCATAATTCTTATTATGAGAGGAGGTGGTAGAGAATGAGAAAAATGATTCTTGCCATTATCACTGCATTCATCATCCTCTCACAATGTGCAGCAGCATCCATAACAATTGAAAAGGAACTGGGTTCCACATACATTCTGTGGAAATGGAACTGTGAGAATTGCAGTGCTGTGAATGTAAGTATTGATGGAGAGCAGGCTCTCACATCCACTTCACCATCAGGAGAATATCTGCTGAGCAACATCAATGAAAATGAGCTGCACATGATAAAAGTGGTAAATTGTTCAAATGAGAGTGATTATGCAGTTGACATTGCACAAACACTTCCACCGTTCTCATTTTTCATGATACTCCTCCTGATCACCTTCTCACTGCTGATGATTGTATTTGCAACAACCTCCACAACAAGGATCATCACATCCATCTTCTCACTCATATTCACAGCATTCACATACAAATACAGCATCTATTATGCTGCACCACTGTCATATCTTTTGTTGTTTGTATTTGTCATAACTTTCATATTGTTGATAATGGAGGTGTTAAAAATCTCTGTCACAAATCTGAAAAAGAAGCCAAAATGGGAACAAGATTTTTGGAATTGGGAAGGAGGTGAGTTGTGATGAACATGATTAGTGCACTAATATTGGTAATAATAGCAGCAATGGCAGTCTTCTTCCTTTCAGCAGGATGGGAAGAGATACCAACAACCACAACAAATGTTTCTGCGACAATTCCTGCTCTCACAACAGTGCTGCCTTATGTTGCTGTATTACTGTTCTTTGTGATGGTGATAGTTGGTATTGTCTCACTTCTGAGGTGATGAGAAAATGGAAATGAAAATGAGAAGAGAGGAAATTGAAGAAGTGTTGGAAAAGGCAAATGTGCCATACTCAATTGAGGTTGTCATCCGAGACGAGGAAACAGGAAAGGTGATCTTCCGCTGGCGACGAGGCAGAGGCAATCTCGTGCAAGGTGTGAGAAAGACCATTGAAGTCATAGAACAGAAAGTGGGCATCCCAATTGACTAACGTAGAAATCAACGAGAACAAACAAAACTTGCCTGTCAAGTATCCCAACACTTCCCCCTCTCATTTTGTTTGTCTATGTCCATTTATGCGTGAGGTTTTGTTGGGGGGAGATAATTATATAATATTATTAATATAATAATGACAAATGGAGGATGATGAAAATGAGGCGCGTGAGATGCCCGCACTGCGGGTATGAATGGATGCCAAGAGTGGAGAAGCCAAAGGAATGCCCTGTATGTAAACGCTACCTCATCTCACCAAAATCAAAGAGAAAAAGGAGGTGAGAAAATGGCAAGAAGAAAAAGAACAAGAAGAAGGAGGGGTGGTAGGAAGAAGAGAACAAGAAGAGTAAGAAGAAGGAGGTGATTCTTATGAAGTGTCCTGTCTTGAAAAGGAGTAAACACCACATCTATGGTACAGTTGAATCTATCAAAGACATCAGAGCAATCAACTGTCATATCAGAGAGCAAATCAAGAGAGCAAAGACCAGAGCCAGAATCACTGAGCTTGTCCGCCGCTCCCTATACCTCTACACTCTCACCTTCTCTCCTGCATGGAGAAATGCATTCAGAGGAAAGCTGACAAAGATGAGAAGTGCTGCAAAGAGAGAATATGCAAAGACAGCGAGAGTAGCCAACAGACAATTGGAGAAATTGGGCATCAGTGGAAAGAAGTATGATGAGAGAATTGGGTGAAAATGACAACAACAAAAGAACTGATGAAAATTCCTCCAGAGAAGCTTGGTGAATTTCATGGAAAGCAGCTCATCAAACGATTAACAAGAGCAGAGTTAGAAAGAATTGCAAAAAGAGCACCTCTAAACATATATGAAAGAACAAAAATCAAAGTCATCAAAGATTTTCTGAGAGAAACAAATAAAAGAAATGTCAGAAAAACAGTTAAAAGAAGCAAAAGAAAGAAAGGAAAAAAGACTGGAAAAACAATCAAACCAGCTCAGCGCCAGACAGGAAAAAGCAAAAACCTTGCACGAGACAAGAAACTAAAAGCACTGTCACCTGGCAAAAGAAGCAGCAGAAGTGGAAAGGTGTATTATGAATATCGTCAGAACAGAAGTGATCTGAAGGGAGGTGTATGAAATGAAATATAGACCAACAACAGCAAAATACAGAGGCAAAACAAGAGCTCTTTTTGTCTATTATGAAAGCAGAGACAGAGTAAGAGGAGGAAAGGTGAGATGGAAACCTCATGTCAAGAGAGTGTATGTTTCAGGGACAGTGACAAAAATTGAGAGAGGAAGATTCACAAACCGATTTGGGAGAAGAGTGTATGGATTGAAAATCACATACGAAAATCCACGCAGAGCATTCACCGCAAGGAGAGGCAGAACACGATATAGAGTGTCAAGAGCAACTGTGACAAACACAAAAATTGTTGAGCTGCCACGAGATGCTCGGAGAGTGAAGATATTTGTCAGAACGACAGATGTTGAGCCAACAGCAATGAATGTTGCCTAATTTCCTCTTCCCTTTTATTTTTTCCTATTTCTTTGTTTTGAATAATTCCAAAAAGTGATGAATTATGGAAAATGAAATTGTTTTCATCTTGAGTGGTTATCTCACCACAGTCACAGAACTGCATCCATACATCCGTCATATTCTGCGATATGAAGGAAAGAAAACAGCACTGAAAATTCTGCATCATCGTTTGCGCATTACTGCCTCCATTCTCAAAAGGCTCTCTGATGAAAAGAGAGCAATTCCATTCTTCAATGAGCTATTTCTCAACAAAGCAGGAGAGGCACTCGCATTGATTGATATGATTGAGGCAGTTGAGAGTTTGTGAGATAGTATGAATTTCCTCTTTTATTTTCAGAAAAAATTATCCTTCTGAGGCAAAAACAAGAGGTGCAATTTCACACTTTTTCAACCTGCCTCCCATCTCCCACAAGTGAGGTGCCAAAATCTGGGGTATGTGCTCACTCACAAAATCCCCTCAGACGCACAGAAACACACCTCTCGCAAACAAAACTCGTGCTGCAAGACTTATGAATCGTGTGGAGACCTTCCATTTGTTCTCGTTCATTTCTGCGCGAGTGTTATCCAAATGGGTAACAATCACAGAGCTGGGATTCTGGCACTTCCAAAATCAGGGCAATTGCCATCCCAAAATTTCGCCTTATTTGCACCTGAGATCAACGAGATTGAACGAAACACCTTCTGCAAGACTTATGATACTTGGAGATGACTTTTGTTCGTCTATGCCCATTTATTCGCAAATGAGAGGAAATTGCAATTCTGAGTGTGCGGCGATATTGGGGTGGGGGTATGGGGGAGGGGCAGGCAGTGCAGTATCCCTTCCAAATTTTGCTCTCTAATGCACCTCAGATCGTCATAGACAAACAAAACACATTCAGCAGGATTTGTGATATTTGCCAGAGTGCTTTGTTGATTCTCGTTGATGTGAAATGCAAATAAGACAAAATCATTGTGAAAGAAACAATCCCCTTCCTTGTTTTGTTTGTTTCTCTCTTCTCATGAGACAATTTCTTTCATTCTCTTCTCTCACTCCTTCTGAATGTGAGAGGAACAATATGCAATGAAAGAATGTAATATGCAAATGTTAGGTTCTGTCCTTTAGTGAAAGAAAGCATTACATTCTTTCTTTGTTTGTTTTATTTGCATACAAATGTCATAGTGAAAGAAACAAACATTTCCTTCTTTCTTTTGTTACAATCTCTTCTTTCCTGTATGCAATAAGGAAACAAAGAACATACAAATACAATTTCCTTCTTTCTCACATTCTCTCTCCTTCTTTCATTGAATGCAAATATTTCCTGTATGCAAATATGCAAATGTATTTGCAGAATGTTTGTTTCATAGAAACAAAGCAAATACAAATGCATTTCTCTCTTCTCTCTTCTCTCACATTCTCACATTCTGAAACAAATGCATACATACTGCATACATACAAACATACTGCTGAAAGAAACAAACAAAAACAAACAACAAATCTGCATTTCCACATACAACCAAAGATCTGCATTTCCTCCTCTCCTAGGGTGGTGGGTGGGTGTAGTCTAATCTGGAAGATGCTGTAATCTGGAAGAAGTGGGATGGGGAATGGGAAGAGGAGAAAGGGAAGAGGGGGGGATATATAAG
>Ga0209834_10000165_pt1 | contig 39661 bp, 41 predicted proteins | sample Mar14236cmmetaG_FD_184134 | JGI IMG/M metagenome (GOLD analysis project Ga0209834, IMG submission 184134) | Marine hydrothermal vent microbial communities from Guaymas Basin, Gulf of California to study Microbial Dark Matter (Phase II) - Marker... ... | reverse complement strand
CGAAATGATCGCCAAAAAACGGGGTCTTCTAATACTTCAATAAAATTTTTAAGACCAACAAACTGGGGGCTTGTAATATTATTGTAAGTTATATAATTCGTCCCCAACCAAATCGCCATGATCAGGGGGATTACCATCAAGAGCATCATGATGATGATGCTGGGGGAGGCAAACTGGAAAAAGGTTTTACGTTTCATATTCCGCTTCTCCTGTAGAGGTGATTAATGAGCTTTTACTCGAGACCCTTAGAGTTTCGCAATACGCTCTGAGCAAAGCAACGAAGAACAGAAACCCATAGGGTCTATTGTATGCTTTCAAGAAGGGAAACTTCTTAGCGAAGTTTCCCTTCTGTCACCTCATACGAAACAACTAGCCGTCAATATAGCCTTGAGCAGTTGCTTCTTCATTGTAAGCTTCGGCTGCGGCATTTAGCGCTTCTTCAGCGGTCATTTCACCCGTACCAACCAGCGGCAGGAATTCACCCAGTTTGGCGCGAGCAATACCGTTAGCCGGGTTCGTGGAATAAATACCAATACCTTCGGCAATGGTCTGACTAGCAGCAGGCAAGTATCCACCGCCGAATTCGGCAACGGCCAGGCGGGTGGTCATGCCAAGTTCGGCTGCGTCACGCTGGCTGCGTTCGTCAGCAGATTCCATGATAATGCGGAAGATCAGGTCGGGATCATTGGTGGTGTTCGCGGGGATCATATAGAAATCGTTCCAGGCAGATCCGGCGCGCGGGCCATCAACAGTCGCCCGAGGAGCAGGCGCAAACTTGATCACTCCGACGAGATCGGTGCGATCGGGGTCCTCCATATTGGCGCCGCGGCTGGCCCACAAATTGGCGAAGACCTGGGTGCCCATCTGAATACCAACTTCAATCGCATCATTACCCAAGGCGTAGCCAGCTTCGCCCATACAGGCATCAGCAACCTCTGTAATTTTGTTGACAGCATTGACACCCGCTTCACTATTAAAGGCAGCGGTGCTGTCGTCATTCAGATACTGGCCGCCATAGGCGCGCAGCATCTGGAAGAATTCGATTTCCCAGGCCCAGCCTGCAGAAAGGGTGATGGTGAAGGGGACATCGTAATCCGGGTTATCGAGGCCAATGGTATTGCAGGCTTCGATAACTTCGTCGTAGGTGTCAGGAACGGCGATGCCAAATTCGTCAAAAATATCCTGGTTGTAATGCAGGTGCAAGGTGTTGCCAACGATCGGCACACCGTAAATTTGCCCGTCAATCGTCGAGCCTTCCCAGGCTTTTTCGGGAATATCACCAAGATTGTACTCATCCCAGTATTTATCAACCAGATCATTGAGCGGCATCATCCAGCCCACGCCAGCCCACTCACCAATCTGACCATTGGCGCCGTGGACAATGTCGTAAGGTGAATCGCCACCGGCAGAAAGCGCTAGGCGTACCTGTTCTTGCGCGTCAGGTGAGGATAACAGGCTGGTGTTAACGGTCAAATTTTCGACCTTGTCGCATTTGTAAACTTCGTCTGCATAGAAGTCGGTAATCGGGAAAGACCAGCCGATCATATTGATTTCAACTTTTTCAGCCGGTGCATCAAGGTTGCATTCGGTGGGGTCAACGATGACTTCAACCTCGACAATTTCGGTCACTACGACCTCAACCACCTCGCCATCAACAATTTGGGTGACGACGACAGTCTCCACTTCTTGCGGTTGGCAGCCGGTTAGCATAAGGAGGCCAACTATCAGTAATAGAACAAAGAATTTTAGCTTAGTATTCATTATTTTTCCTTCTCCTAGGTTTAAATGGACCAATAGGGGTGAAGATATGCTATTTCGAGCCTTGTATTTCGCATATTATTGTTATTCCGGTTGCTAGATGAAACAACCCTTCGCGTGATCAGTCATTGCGATGCTATAATACTAACCTTCCATGAGACAATTGATTTGTCTCCGGAAACCAGAGCCGCTTTCTGCTATTTTGGGTAGAGGGCGGCTCGCTTCTTGAAATACAATTGGTATCCTCACGTTTTGTTTACATACTTATTTTTAAATGATCACCACCTCCTTTTTCTTCTCGTCTGCGCCAACGGATCAACACCAATTTGGCGCTTCCTGTCAAGATTATCTGTCATAATGCAATCTGTTCAGTTAATTTGAGATCCATCCTACATCCTCATTATGCGCCCAAAGGTCGTCCACCATCAACGGGGACGATATTGCCAGTCATCATTGTTAATTTTGTATGAACCGCCCAGACCGTTTCAGCCACGTCTTCAGGAGAAGCCAGTCTTTTGAGCGGAGCGGCGTCAACTTGCGCCTGGATATGTTCCTGAGAGAAGCGTTTGGCATACTCGCCCATTACATAACTTGGTGATACGGAAACAACACGTATCTTGGGCGCTAGCGCACGTCCCAATGAACGAGTCATCGAGTCGAGAGCAGCTTTGGATGCGCAATAAGCCACATTGCTGCCGACACCCGTGACGCCAGCAATGGATGAGATATTTACAACAGTCCCGCCATCATCTTTTTCAAGTAAGTACCTTAGGGCGCGCACCATGGCGAACGCGCCTCGGAAATTCACCTGGAAAATCCGGTCAATCCACTCATCAGTCAGACCCTCCAAGTCGTCGTGATCTACCGGCGTGGTGATGCCTGCACAATTGACCAGTAGGTCTAGCGAGCCATGCATTTCTGCAATCCGGTCCGCCAACAACTGGCAACTGGTGCTATCATCTACGTAAGTCTGGATGAAATAGTGACCTTCACCAGCCAGACTTTCGACAACTATTTGCATCTCGGTATCTTTTTTGATATCCGCAAGCACAACCTTGGCACCGGCATCTGCCAATCGGCGGCATATCACTGAGCCAATGCCCCCCCCGGCACCAGTAATGACTGCAACCTGACCTTCCATTGAAGTGTTATCCATTTTCGTTCCTCAAAGAAAATACTTGTAATTGATAATTTGCCAACAAGATAAATTAATTCTTCGCGTAACGTTTCACTCGCAAATCGGCCTGCGCTTTATGACCCATGAAATTTTCTATGGCGCAAAGTCGAGAACAGTACTCACCTACAAGAACACTGGCTTCGTCAGTCAACACTTTCTGGTAAGTGACGGTTTTGATGAACTTGCCGACCCACAAGCCGCCTGTATAGCGAGCAGCTTTCTTTGTAGGAAGGGTGTGATTGGTACCTATCACTTTATCTCCATAGGCCACATTCGTGCGCGGGCCGAGGAACAACGCGCCATAATTCGTCATATTTTCCAAGAAGTAGTCATTGTCCTTCGTGAGGATTTGGACATGTTCGCTGGCAACCCGGTCTGCTTCTATGCAAGCTTCTTCCAGATTATCCACCAGGATGATCTCCCCGTAATCTTGCCAGGATATTGAGGCGATATCCGCAGTGGGGAGTATTTCCAACTGCCGACCGATTTCAATCTCGGTTTCTTGGGCCAGTTTTTCGCTGGTGGTGATCAAGACCGCAGGAGATGTAGGACCATGCTCCGCTTGACCGAGAAGGTCTGTCGCCACCATTTCTGCGTCAGCGGTCTCGTCTGCAACGATCAACACTTCAGTGGGGCCTGCCAGCAGGTCGATTCCAACCTTGCCGAACAGTTGTCGCTTGGCCTCGGCAACGTAGGCATTACCTGGTCCGATTAGCATATCAACTGGATCCATTGATTGTGTTCCAAGCGCCAATGATGCTATGGCCTGAACTCCACCCAGAATATATATATCATCGGCTCCTCCAAAATGCATGGCTGCAACAGTAGCAGTAGGGATTTCGCCGTGAATAGGCGGAGTGCAAGCAGCAATGCGTTTCACTCCAGCCACTTTTGCTGTCAAAACACTCATATGGGCCGAGGCGACCATTGGATAGCGCCCCCCTGGGATATAACAACAGACGCTGTTTACAGGGATATTCTTGTGCCCCAAAATTACACCTGGCAGTGTCTCAACTTCAATGTCCTGCAGCGCTGCAAGCTGGTGTTCGGCAAAACCGCGCACTTGTTCCTGCGCAAATTTGATATCGTTGATAACTTGATCTGGTAGACTGTCAATAATTTCTTTTATTTGCTCTGGATTCAACTTAAAACTTTCGGGGTTCCAATTGTCAAAGCGAACGGACAGCTCTCGCACAGCTTCGTCGCCGCGTTTGCGAATATCGTCCAGAATATCTTCGACTACCTTTCTTACCTTCATATCCGAAGCAAAGGATGCTTCCTCGCTGATTCCTTCCTTTATATATCGAGCCATTGTTTATTTCCTTTAAACGGACTACTCGGCTGAGCATTTCTTTTTTTGTAATTGGGGTGAAAGCGATGTCCACCCCATCGTCTTAATAAAGTTATTTTGAATATGCTTTCTATCTAATTCATATCTAATCAATGCTTTTTAGTTTTTTTTTCATATTTAGTCAGAAGAGGGGCTTGATGATTTTGCTTTCCGAGATGAGTTGCGCCAAATTAGCGATGGAGAAATCACGACTTCCGAGACCTCGGAGTTGGGCGTTTTGATGGCATTCATCAGGATCTGTAATGTGTTATCTACTAGTGACTTGACCGGTTGTTTGACAGTAGTGAGTTCAAAGCCGGGCCAGGCCGCTGAAGGGATATCGTCAAAACCTATGATCGAAAGTTCTTCTGGTATTTTGATGCCAAGTTTATAGCGGGCCAGATCCAGAGCGCCCATGGCGATCAGATCATTCGCGCAAAATATCGCATCTGGAGGGTCATCTCGCTGCAGCAAGCGTTGTGCGGCTTCATATCCTTGCTCATAGTTGTAATCTTCAGCGCTCTCGCGAAAAGACAGGCTGTGGCCTCGTTCTTGGAGGCGGTCAACAAATCCAGTCTCACGATCCCGGTTGGTAGATGCGGCTTTTTCACCAGCAATGTAGGCCAGCCGCTTATGCCCGGAATCGAGGAAGGCATCGGCTACAATTCTGCCGCCCTCGACATTATCACAACGAACCACATGAGTATGAGTATCGGCTGCATATCGATTGAACAATACCACGGGGGTTCCGGATCGAACACATTCGGCGGCCAATCCTGAAGAAAGCGTAGATGAAGTGACGATAAGGCCATCGACTTGATATTGAAGCGCCATCGGCAAGGTCTTTTCAAGTTCCTGGTCTTGTGCGATATTCAAAATCAGAGTCCAAAAACCTTGCTCCTGAAGTTCTCTGGTGAAATCCCGGATCATACGAGCATAAAATGGATTCGTAAACCGCATCACAACCAGGCCAATGATATTGGTTGATTTCCGGATCAGGCTGCGAGCAATTGCATTAGGCCTGTAGCCTAATTCCCTTGCAGCTGCCAACACTTTTTCACGGGTTTCCTGGGACACGCTTGCTCCTGGAGTAAATGTCCGCGAAACGGCAGCTTGTGATACGTTTGCAAGACGAGCTACATCGATTTGGGATGAGCCACCAAAGTTTTTTCCATCAGCAGCCGAATCCCTTTGAATATTTTTTTCTAATTTATTATCAGATTGAGGGGGCATTATTCTCCGAACATCAAATAACACGAGGTAACAGGAAAATGACTGTATACGTATGCATGCATACGTATACAGTATAGGAGAAAATTATCAGAATGTCAATATAATGGCCTGATTCTTCTTTTATAACGATCCTACAATCATTTGATTAGGCTTGACAGGACTAAAATAAGCGCATAAAATATTTCCTAATGTAAATATTAATGCTGTCATTGGGAAATATTTTATGCTTTTTAGAAACTTTGAAACCCAGATGAAGACCTTGCCGGCATTTAATCTCAACGATGTCCGTAAGATTGATCCCAATTTTCATCGGCAGCAGTTAAGTGATTGGCTAGATCGAGGATATATCAAGCCCTTGATGGGTGGTTATTACCTGTTAGCTGATGCGCAGGTTGACGAGAGCACATTGTTTATGCTGGCCAATCGAATCTACGAACCCTCCTATATCAGCAGGGAGTCTGCTCTGGCCTATTATCTAGTAATTCCTGAATCTGTACTAGGTGTGACCAGTGTCAGCTCCCGGAAGACCAAGTTGTTTGACAGCGAGTGGGGAAGATTAAGCTATCGCAGCATCAAGCCTAGTCTGATGTTTGGTTACCAGGTAATTGAGAAGGACAAGATGATCAAGTACAAGATCGCCAGTATAGAAAAGACTGTTTTGGACTATCTCTACTGGAATCCAAACATCGAATCCGAGATAGATTTTGACGGGCTGCGATGGAATAAGGAGCAACTAAGAAGCTTGGAAAACAACACCTTATTTTGGAAGTATTTGAATATCTATAATAGTAAGGCTCTTGAATACAAGGTGGATTTATTAATGGAGTATATTCATGCTTGATTTCCAACAGATCAAAGATCAGTATCCAGAAAATTTACATAGATTCGAACGGGCTATTCTGCGTGAGTATCTGCAGTATAAGATCCTGCAAGCGATATTTGACAGCAAAAATGCCAGCAAATTGGCTTTCCTGGGGGGAACAGCCTTAAGAATTGTTCACGGGAACAATCGTTTTTCCGAAGATATAGATTTAGATAACTTCGGTCTGAAATGGCCCGAGTTCGAAGAGGTTATTCAGAAAGTAAAACGTTTCCTGGAATTAGAAGGCTTTACAATAGAAGTCAGAAATGTAGCCAAGGGTGCTTATCGGTGTTATCTAAAAATTCCGACACTGCTTTACGAGCAGGGTCTTTTTCCACTTCCTGAGGAGAAGATCCTCATCCAGGTGGATACAACGGCTCAAGGATATTCGTACAAGCCTGAGACCTTTCTTCTAAACAAGTTTGACGTCTTTACTGATATCAGGGTGACTCCTTTGGAGATCCTCCTATCCCAAAAGATCTATACATCTGTAAACCGAAAAAAGACCAAGGGTAGAGATTTTTATGACATTACCTACCTATCGAGCAGGACAAAACCTGATATAGGGTATATTCAACAAAAAATGGGAATAAAGACAGTAGAGGGATTAAAGAAAGAAATCTCTTCCAGAATAGCCGAATTTGATTTTAAAGATCTTGCAGATGATGTGGCCCCTTTCTTAATGAATAAGGATGAAATTAAACGAGTTGAAAGATTCCAGGAATTCTGGGATCAAATAGAGCTGGAATAAAGACAAGAATCCATATTTCTTTACGGTTCCCCGCTAAAAAGATATAATCTCCGCACACTGGGCCGCTAGCTCAATTGGCAGAGCAATTGACTCTTAATAAATAGGCAACGAAATCAGAGTTTCACAACTTGTACATAAAAACCGCCCAACCGGGCGGTTTTTATATTGTTCATATTTTATCTAAAACTTTTATGGCTGGACCTCTTTGGCAGCCTCTCTGGCTTCCTTTCTGGCTTTGATGACTTCCAGAATGGGGGGTATAAAGGAAATGAAGATGATCGCGAAGATCACCAGCTCAAAATTCTTTTTCACAAACTCGATATTGCCGAAAAAGTATCCCAGGAAGGTGAAGGTCGCCACCCAGGCGATGCCTCCAACAATATTGTAGGTAATAAATTTGCGGTACTTCATCGTGCCAATGCCTGCCACAAAAGGAGCAAAAGTGCGGATGATAGGTATAAAACGGGCCAGGATAATTGTCTTCCCTCCGTGTTTCTTATAAAATGCCTGGGTTTTATCCAGGTGTTCCTGTTTCAGGAATTTGATCTCCCCGCTAAAAGCCCGGGGGCCGATATAATGGCCGACGGAATAATTGACCGTGTCCCCCAAGATAGCAGCTGCAGTCAACAACAGGAACAAATAATAGGGGTTTAAAGAACCCAACGCGGCAAAGGTGCCCGCTGCAAATAACAAAGAGTCACCCGGCAGGAACGGCGTGACCACAAACCCGGTTTCCATAAAGATCACAAAGAACAGGATGCCATAAGTCCAAACGCCATAGTTGGAGATGATCTCGTTCAGATGCACGTCCATGTGCAGGATAAAATCAATTAAAAAATTAATTACTTCCATAAATCCTCTCTTTTCTGTTTAATCCTGCGCAATTATAGCACGTCGCAAGAGGGAATTTGCCCGAACTAATCCAACTATACTGCCCAGCGCCAGCAGGATCAAACCCGCGGGTGCAAATCTGGCAAAATTCACATAGAACGGACTGATCTGATCCTGGTAAGCTGGGAATTCAGCCAGGGCATTGAAGATATTCAGACCGTTCCAGGCGCCATGTAAAGACACAGCCGCCAGAAAACTTCCTGCCATCCGAAAATATTTTTTCTCTGTCCAGGCAGATGCAAGTCCCCAACCGACCAGGCCGGTGGTCAGGATATGAATAGCGGCTGTACCCAGGCGGGAGATCATCACAAAAGTCCAGGTGTCAGCACCGGCGCCAATCGTCAGATTCTCAAATAGGGCATAGCCTGCTCCCGCCGTGGCTCCGATCATAAATCCCTCCCAGGGCTGCAGTTTTCGTCCCAATAAGAAATAAACCGCTATCGGTTTCAAAAGCTCTTCCACCAGTGGGATGAGAAGGGAAAAATAAAAGAATATTGTTCCAGTCACTTCAGGGCGGGCTACAAATTCACCAACCCATCTTGCCGGGACCTCGGAGTCAGGGGAGGATTCGTATACTAAGTTCATCAAATACAGAATATCCTGTTCTAGATCTGGCCGGGTCTGGATCAGGATCAGCCAGAATATTCCAATCATGAGCAGCAAGGCGATCTCAATTACAAAAGTGATTGCCGGAGTCAGGGTCAACCCCGCCCCAAATGCTCCCCAATTTCGCTGTGCGCTTCTAGCTGGAAACTTCCTTCGCCCAAGGTTAAGGACCCAGAAAATGCTGGCTCCGTTGGCCAATACATGGATCACTGGCAGCAATATATAGCCCCAGGCGGGGCCGTTTTGGATCAAATAACCAAACAGGATAGGAATTGGAAAAAAATAGCCCAGCCAGACCATTTTGTCCCATTGGGCTGAGATTGGCGGTCTATTTCCAAATAACCGCCTCCCGGAATAGATAGTTGAAGGGATCAGCAGGATCCCGGCAAAACCCAGTCCGGCTGCAAACAGCAGGGAAGAAACCACCTGGGTATCTGAAAAACCCAGATCACTGGATGCTCCTCCCAGTAAAACTGTAATAATACTGATCAGTGAAATAAGAAAAAGGAATAAAACCGCACTAAGGCTGAACGCAAATTGTCCTGCGCTCAGCCAATTAAAACCCTTAGATTGAGGGGAGTGTTCCACTGGCGATCTTTCTGCTACAGCGGAAGCCCCTTCGATTGATATATCCTTATTGTTTTTCAATTGTGACGCTGATTATCAGATCTCCTGGCGGCAGGTCAACTCCCGCCTGGGGATCCCTGGGAGTAATTGCCTGGACAACTTCCATTCCTTCCATAACTTCTCCAAAGATCGTATACCCGCCGTTGAGGCTAGGCGCTGGGGCGTAGGTGATGAAGAACTGGCTCCCGTTGCTCTCAGGACCAGAATTTGCCATAGCCACCAGACCAGCGCGGTCAAAGACCAACTCATCTGTGACTTCGTTGCTGAATCGGTATCCGGGGTTGCCGAATCCCGTTCCGCTGGGATCTCCTGTCTGGGCTACAAAACCGGGCAGAACTCGGTGGAAAGTGATTCCATCAAACCAGCCATTATCAGCCAGGTAAACAAAACTATTCACTGCCAGGGGAGCCTGATCAGCGAAAAGCTCGATCACAATACTTCCCTGATCGGTCTCAACTGTCGCCAGGTATGTCGCTTCCTGGTCAATTGTTAGTGGTGGGCAGGAGGTAAACTGGATTTCCTCCAGTTTTATCCACTCCACAAGAGTGAACAAGTCAGGAAAATCCTGCGGATCATACAGGCTGTTGATCTTGATGTATGGTGTTCCGGGGATGCCCAATGATTGGCCGTCGACCCAGGCGGCTTCTGCCTTGGAAACAATGGCTTCACTGTTGTAGTCAGTTTCAAACCGGATCGGATCCAGTCCCAATTCACTCGCAACATCCACGACCCAGTCTTCAAAATCCTCGATTGAATATCCCGACCAGGCGCCCTGGGTTTCATAAAGCAGATCGTGAAAAGCCCAGAAAGCATCTTTGCTCTGCAACCCAGCGGCCTCGACTGCCTGGGCAGCCGGGATAGCTTTGTCATGAATGCTTGCCAGCGGGAAATGCCTGTAAACCACACGCACGTCATCCGGGTATTTTTCCATGAGCACTTTCAGGTTTTCAGATGTGACTGAACAATAGGGACACTGGAAATCCGCATATTCAATGATCGTGATCGCGGCGTCTTCCGGCCCTTTGATCCAATCAGTTTCGGGGTTCGGTGAAAAAACAGCCAGATCCTGTTCATTGGGTGCAGGGCGGGGCGGATTGGGAATACAGGTAGGCGGAGGCGGCGGACCTTCTACCTCTACTGAGCTGACGTCAAGCGAAGCAGCGGGTTGTTCTGTCGGCTGGACTTGCTCGGTTTGAATTGCTCCGGCAGCTCCACACGCCCCCAGGAGAGTACTTAAAATCACAACGGATAAAATTAGGGTAAGTTTCTTCACAAATCCTCCTCGGATTATATGTTCCCCAAATTGTACCAATAATCCCCTTCCCTTATTACATATTTTCGTTTCTAATAAAAGTATTAATGCCGATTCAATCCGGCTGAGGGAATTCAAAGAGAGCTTCAAACTGGTCCAGGCGCCATTTCCAGGCCACCAATCTCATAAATTCTCGATAGGATGGTGTTTGCTGTTTTAGCTTCCTGAGCTCAGCACCCAGGTCCACACCTTCTTCTCCAGCAGCTCCCCCTGGTTCTGCTGCATAGGATCCATGGAAAGCAAAATAGGCCTGGTTCAATCTGCGGATCAGGTAACCATTCTCCCAGAAAATAATCCTTCTTGATTCCATATAATATTCAGCTTCAGCGATCTTGCCCTCTGCAAGCAGGCTATCTACCTCAAGTCTGGTGATATGCATTTCTGCCCGGAAATCAAAAACCTCTTCCGGAGCAGGTTCTGTCTCCACAATACTCTCCTGGGGGGGCGAATCTTCTCCGGATGGCAGCTCTGGTTCGGAGGGCAAGTGTTCAGGATAATACAGTTCAAATGTCTTGCTCTGGATAGCATCTGCGGATAGATCGGCAATCGTCTCATTAATTGTGGTTATTTCCGGGCTTGTTCCGTAAAACATACCGAGGGGGCGCAGCGTCAGATAATTGTGAGTCCATTCATGGCTGACAACATGGATCAGCCAATCCAGATTGCCAGTTTCTATGATCATAGAGGGGTATAAACCCACTCCCCCGATGCCCACTATCAGAGCTGACAAATCCAAATTATTCTCAATATCTTCTTCTAAACTGATGATCTGATCCAGTGTTAAACCCCTGACAAGCATCATGTTGGCTGCCTGGCGGATCTCGTCCCGGGGAGAAACGATCAGGGCATAGGAATCTGGTTCTGACTTATACAGGACCGGCGGAAAAAGCTGTCCTCCAAATGCCAGGTCCAGATCCACCAGAGCGCTGTTAAGCTGATCCTGGAGGACCTGTTCGACAAAAGGAGCCAGTTCGATCCGCAAGGTATCTTTTTGGTTCAATTCAGCCCGCAGGCTGGATTCCCTCTGCTCCCGGTTCTCCTGATTTGGATCAGAAAGAAGATTGGCAAGCTCTGCCTGCAGTGTAGATACTTCATTCCTTAAATCCAGATATTCTAGGACCAGCTCACGTTTTTCCTGATGAGGGAGATAATGATCTACTTTGAAAGTCGATTGAACCAGCTTTCTGACCATCGCTGAAACTGTCCAGGTCACATAATCAAACTCATAAACCCTCGAATAGGCGCGAATCTGTTCCAATTCTTTGGCTGGATCAACAACAGCACCGTTAATAGGCAAGATCAAGATCAGCACGATCAACAAGTTAATGACGATGTTATGACGATGACTGATTTGTTTCATATTGTATAAGGCGCTTTTTTAGCCTGGATACTCTGAGCGCTGTCGACCTGGTCTGCCAGGATCATTTCACCCAGCTGGTCTCCAAACACAGTCAATGCCGGAATCCTGTCAGGATCATCCATGGGATATGAACCATCCAGATCAACCTGGAATCTCCTGAAATCCAGCTCCGGAAAGAAGGTCTCCACCAGGTGAACTTGCTGATCGTCCGAAGATTCCTGGAAAGCTCCCAAAACCGGGGCGATCCAGTGCCAGGGCCAGAATTTCCGGATCTGTTCAGGCCGAAGGGTATGAGGTTCACGTCCTGTTCCCAGACTGATCAGAGTGGTTTCGGCCGGATCCCAACCCAGAACAAACTGGGCCTCATAAGCAGCCACATAACAAGGATTATGATAGGACCCTACCCCACCATCGACATATCGACCTTCAACTGGCGGGAAGAAGGACGGTACAGAGGAAGATGCCAGGACTGCCTTTACTACCGGCCATTGGTCATAACCCCTGGAAAGGTTGAAAGGTTTTATAAAAAGAGTTTGATTATCAACCAGGTCAAAGACAGGTATCACCAGGTCAATGGGTTGACCGGTAAACCAGAAATCCCCCATAACCTTGCCGGCCATCCGGGATTCCAAAGCTTCCTCAAGAGGTTCAAGCGGATAACGGTAGCGCGTAAGCGGCCAGAAGGTCGAACGCCAGGTTTTTTTGAAAATAACTGCCCCCATTTCACAATATAGATTATGGATCTCCTCCCCAAATAAACCGGTGGCAATACCAGCCGAGATGATCGATCCAGTAGAGGTTCCTGCCAATAATTTAAAAATTTCATAGGAGGGTTTCTGGAGGTGATCCTCTAGGATGGCAATCGCCCGGGAGGGAACGACACCCTTGATCCCGCCCCCATCCACCGCCAGGGCCACGTTCTTTCTAAATGGTTTCATATATGCCTCACTTCAACCGGTCTTTTTTAATGCCTCCAGAAGTTCCAGGCTCACTGTTTTTGATATCTCCGCTCCCGGCAGGTCCGGCGCCCATGAGGAAAGAGAGATCGCGCAGATATTCCCTGTGCCAGCCAAATATTGAAATATCTCTTGCAATGCATCCTTTCTAATGCCTCCCCGAGCAGGATAATTCTGGGCCGGGACATCCTCTGGATCCAGTATATCCGTATCGAAGTGGATCCACATTGAATGCTCAGAAAACGAGTATTCCAGTAAATCCATCGGATCCTGCAAATGGGTAATCGATGACCTGTCAACCAATTCCTTCTCCCCGGGATCCAAATCCCTGCCATCGGTCAGGATGACCCGATCTTCTTCGATCGGCGCCAGGTCAAGGGCTTCCAGCAGCGTCTGTTCACCCCTTCCAGCCAGCATGGCCAGGGGCATCCCGCCCAAAAAACCACTAGGGGAGGTCTCCCGGGTATTAAAATCGCCGTGGGCATCAAACCAGATCAATACTGGATTCTTACCCGCCCGCCTGAGCCCCGCCAACATCGCTATTGCTGTGCAGCAATCTCCTGCAATAGAGACCGGCAGATCTCCCCCGGCACTTATTTCTTCTACAGCCGCTGCCAGGGCTGCATGGATTATTGACATTCTTTCTATCGTTGAAGATTCAGGGAGCTTTTCACGATTGAGGATCCAATCCCATTCTTTTAATTCTTCAAGGCCCGGGAGCCGAGTATCCAGGAAATAAGGGGTAAGGACTGTTTTGGTTTTCATGCTGCAGGGCTCCTTTTTTCCAGAATCTCCAAAATCCGGTCTGGGTCCCGGGTGGTGAATACCAGGGCTTGAACTAATCCTTGTTTCTGATGAAATCTGATCAAGACCCGCGGATATTCAAGGAAATTATAAAACGCCATATATTCTCCATCGACCATGGCAAAATGTACACCTGCACCACCGTATTTGATCCAGAAGGGAGGATCATAGGAAATACTAAGCGCTATGTTGTTGATATCCGTTCGCCAACCGATCACGCCAAACTTCAGCTGCAGTGCCTGGTCAGTTATCGTTATTTTTAGTCCGCGGTAGTTGATAACATAAACGCAGAAAAACAACCCAAGAAATGCATACAATCCAGGAACAAACCTAAAGCCCACAACTGAATATCTCCAGGCAAAAAGAGCAAGAAAGATCAATGCCAGGGTCACAAATAGCAAGCTGGTTTTATTGGATCTAATTTTCTCGCTATATAGCGGGTTCAACATATCGACTCCTTTCAAGTCGTTGATCAGGGATTTGGTTTCCAGAGATGAATACAAACGAAGATCGGGATGTCCAATAATGATACCTGATCAACAGAACTGTTTACTCCGAAACTTGATGTCCGGGATAGTTCAAGCAGTTCATTCCATGTGTATAAGTTTAACCCAAATTTGCTGCCGCGCTCCAGGGCATATTTATTTAACTGCACTGCTCCCCAGCGCCTGAGAGAGGGTTTATCAGCCATATTCTCCCGGATCTGGTCCAGAGCTCCTTCCAGATCAATATCCTGGTGGGGCTCAAACAACTTTACCACGCCGCCCGGTTTCAATATCCGGTAGATCTCATTAAAACAACTGAGGGGGTTGTCCCAGTAAGACATGCTGGAATTACAGGTAACTATATTAAAAAAATCGTCTGGGTAGGTAGTTTTCTCAATACTGCCAACCTTGAGATCGGGTTCTAAATCTCCTATAGCCCGGTTGGCGGCATCGATGGCCGCGGAAGAGAGGTCAATACCAAATAATCCGATCGAGGGTTGAAGTAGATGGATCGCACGCAGCTGAAGTCCGGTGCCAGTTCCAATATCAAGGACTCGCTCCGCACCATCCAGGGGAAGATATCCGGCAATTTCCGCATATAATCCGCTTTCTTCCCGGCGGTGAGAGACAATAATCTGAAGCCAGGCTGCAAACCTACTCTGAGAAAATTGGGGCATTTCAGCTCCTGAGGGTAAAAAACCATAATAATGGCAGGGGTTGACATATTAGCTGGCGTATGCTACTATTCACCTCGTAAAAGATGAAGTAAGAACTGGTTGCACTGTATGAAACTGCCCCAACTTGCGGAAACTGGGCAGTTTTTTTTGTACTACCGCTCTGCTTCAATTCTATCAAATGTACCAAGGAGTTACTAAAGTGTCCGAAAAAGAAACAGGAACCGTGAAATGGTTCAACGATGCAAAAGGTTTTGGTTTTATTTCCCGCGAGAGCGGCGATGATGTGTTTGTTCACCACACCGCAATTGAGATGGAAGGATTTAAAACCTTACGCGAAGAACAGCAGGTTGAGTTCTCCGTTGAGCAGGGCGACAAAGGCCTTCAGGCCGTTGGCGTAAAACCTCTCTAAGACTTAAGAATCCCACCTGGATGCATCAAGAAATTGAAGCAGTAAGGTAAATATAAACCGCCCGGGGCTTCCGCAATTCCGGGCGGTTTTTTTATTTAATTATTGACCAGATCACTATTTATTCAGTTTCCTCAATTGGAGTGGTTGCCCGAACAAAACCAATAAAGATCAAGATAGCGCCTAAAAACTCAGTGACGTAAAGAGCACCGCTGAATCCCATCCTGCTGAATGTTCCACCGAATGCTGGCAGTATCGCTCCGACCGCGATGAGAACATTGCCGATTGATCTGTGCAGGAGGACCCGCTTACGCCAAAATATCCAAGCGGAATAAGCTGCGCCTCCAACCAGGGTAACAGTCCCATACAAGTTAAAGAAAGGAGTCAGCGAACGAACACCCGGGGTCACAATGGCATGACCGCTCATTTCACTGCCAGTGTGCAAGGAGGTGGTCATCAGGCTTGGATCAAGTTCAGCTCCCAATACTTTAAACGCGCCGTAGATTGATCCCAGGATCAAGATAACCATCAACCCGTGGGCCCAGGTCTTTTTAGCCAGCAGGTAAACAGTCCCCTGCCCCAGCCAGGCAGCCACCAGAATAGCTCCAAAAAGGTACCACATTCTGAAAACAAAAGGATTCCAGCCAATGATGCCAAAATATCCTTCACAAAATCCTCCAATTCCGTAGAAGATCATGCCGATACCCCAAAGCATCAAGTGCAAACCTTTACGTTCCCAATACCTGCGCAGGATAATTACTGCGAAAACAAAGCTGAACAGACTTGATAATAAAGGCAAAATAGAATTCATAAAGTTCATGTGATTTTCTCTCCAATAGGATATTTTTCTATCGCTTAGAACGCTGACATTCCCAAGGCAACCCGAACCGTAATATAGGCCAATAACGCAATAATCACCACAATCAAGATCACAGCAACAGGTATGAATTTATCCCAAAATTTTGGGTAAACGCGTTTTGTTGATTTTTTGTTTGGTCTATTAACCATACTTTTCTCATTAATTTCTGAAGATCTAATAAGCTTACAAAAAGGCAATATCCAGTCCCAATACATTAAGGACAGGCCCGGTCAATTATAACTTAACTAGTTGAATCGTAAAGGAATCTATTAGGAAAACGATAATTGGTCAGAAAAACAAAAGAACTGCATGTATCCAATCTAATGGAGCAACCTATGGGAGACATCATTCAGCCGGTGCATATCCTCATCTGCTAAGGATAAATTCATAGCGCCGATACCTTCTAGGACGTGACCAACCCGGGAAGCACCAGGTACGGCCACAATATCCTTTCCCTGGTTGATCAACCAAGCTAGAGCCACTTGGGCGGGTTCAGAACTGTACTTCGCTGCTATCTCGCCCAGGACATCAATAACAGGCCTGCTCGTTTCAAGCTGCTTTTCCAGTCTTTTCCTCCGAACTGATGGTATACGGGCCAGAATTTCCGGTTTTTTGTGGAATTTTCCGGTCAATATTCCCGATGCCAGGGGCGCCCAGGCGATCAGCGATATTCCCAGCTCCCGGGCAGTTTCCAGCACTCCATTAAATTCGATTTGCCTGTTCAATAAATTGTATTGGACCTGATTGGATGCCAATCCCAGCTCTCTTTTTTTCAGTGCGGCATGGGCCTGGCGCATCTGATCCGGATTGAAATTACTAACTCCGATGGCGCGGATCTTCCCGTCCTCCATCAAGTCAGCCATGGCGTTCATCTCCGTTTTCAGAGAAGAAAATGGAGTCGGATTGGGGACCTGGTAAAGGCTGATAGGATAGGGATCAAGTTTATCCAATCGCTCATGAAAAGCCTTTTTTATTTTGCCTGCAAATCGCAAATAGGGAGACCATTTGGTGGCAATGATCGCCTGTTGGTTGAATTCACCCAATCCGTCAAGCGCTTCCGCCAGGTATTCTTCAGACCTCCCAGCGCCTATTAGTTCCGATGTGTCAAACCAGTTAATACCTCCTTCCAGGGCAGTTATAACGATCTCGACTCGGTCCTTTTCCGGGATTGCAGGGAGTACAGCCTGGAGAGCTCTGCTGCCGCCCGCAAACTGGATCACACCCAGCCCTATGGGTGAAACTTCAAGATCAGAATTGCCTAAGGTCCTCAATTGGATCATTCGTACTCCTTAAGTTTTGGGCAGCAGCAAGTATACGCCAAAACCGGTCACCAGGAGTCCCAAAATCCTGGTCAGCGTGAGCGGGATAGGATTCGCTCCGCCAATACCAAAAGAATCGATCACAGCGGATAAGAGCAGCTGTCCAAAAATCACTCCGGCCAATCCGGCTGCAACTCCAGCCCGCTGGAGAGAAAACGAGATCCCTGTAATGATCATTATCCCCAATAATCCAGATACTGCGGTGGCCCCAATCAACAACGGGGGTATTTTCCAGGCTTCCGGACCCTCTCGCAGCAGCCAGATCAGCATCATTGCTCCTGCAATCACTCCTCCCATTGTATTGGTGAGGATGCCTGTCCGGATATCACCTATCTGAGCCCCTACCCGGCTGGTAATTGTGGATTGAACGGCGATGGCAATGCCTGTTAATGCCGCAAGCACTGCCCCTGTAATAATAGACAAACGCATAAAACCTCCCACGCTAAAGAGGAACTAGAACTCCGGGATAGTTTACCTCAAATCTTGATATCTTCTTCTTTCAACCAACCAGTAAAGATGCTCAGTGATGTCACACCCAACATCAGGCTGAAAAAACCCAGCAGGATCTTCTTGGACAAGAAAGCCCAGCTGCTGAACAGGCCCAGGATAACTGCCAGCGGTCCATTAACTTTTTGCACAACCTGATCCGCTTCTTCTATCGTTTTTCCGCTCTCCACCAGGCTCCATTTTAAGATTGGGCCCCCGTCAATACCGGGTATCGGCAGCAGGGAGACCAGGCTGAGCAGCAGGTTTGTTTGAAAGGCAGTTTTAGCAGTTTCTCCAGCAATTGAGTCCGATTTTGTCACTGTCCTCATCAATCCCGTAACAGGCAAAAACAGGAGACTAACTATTGGGCCGCCCAGGGAGCGGGCAATATGCTGGCGTGGAGTGACATCCTGGTCATTGATTTCATGATAAATGCAGCGGGGCATACCAGCCTGGATCCGCATTTGATCCATGGGTTTACCGATCCAGTTCGAGGCGATCAAATGGGCCAGGTTATGGCACCATTCGGATCCCAGCACCACAGCCATTTTCAAGAACCCTTCCCGGGACCACTGCAGGTGCGAATTTTCAGGTTTTTTCCTGGAGGCAGACCTGGTGAATATGGCCCATAGGGCCAGCTGGGTGATGGGAAACCATGTATAACCCACTCTGGTGATAGGGGTTTTTCCTATAATCCCAATCGTTTTTTCAGCTACCTGGTGTAAAGTTTGACCATCATCAGCAGAGGGCATAATAATCTCCTCAAACTAGGAAATTTGGCTGGTATCTGGATTATACCGACCTTTCTCAAATACTACTCCAGAGGACTATTTATTTGTTACGGCAGAAAACCTTCTATTCGATATAATAAATTCCTATGACTAATTCAACCTCACCCGAAAACACTCCCCAGAAAAAATGGGCCGTTCCATTCTTTACAATTTGGACTGGCCAGGCTATTTCGCTGCTGGGAAGCCAGATGGTGCAGTTTTCCCTGATCTGGTGGCTGACCAAAACTACAGAAAGCGCCACTGTTCTCACCACTGCAACGCTGGTGGGAATCCTGCCTTCGGTTGTTCTGGGTCCTTTTGTGGGCGCCCTGGTTGACCGATGGAACCGCCGGAAAATTCTGATCATCGCCGACAGCAGCATCGCTTTCGTGACCCTGATCCTTGTCTATCTATTTTCCATCGAGCTGGTCGAAATCTGGATCATTTACCTGATGTTATTCCTTCGTGCCCTCGGTGGTGGTTTCCATGGGCCAGCCATGGCAGCTAGCACATCTCTGATGGTCCCTGACGAACATTTGACCCGGATTCAGGGTGTAAACCAAACCCTGTACGCTGGGCTTAATATTGTCTCTGCTCCTCTGGGGGCTCTGCTGTTGGACCTGCTCGATGTTAAGGGAGTACTGCTGATTGATGTTGTATCAGCCTCCTTTGCGATTATCCCTCTATTCTTTATCTCTATCCCTCAACCAGAGAAAAAGGCAATTTCGGAAGAAAAGAACTTGGCAAAGTCAGTCTGGAAAGATTTCCTGGAAGGGCTTCATTATGTAAGAAAATGGCCGGGGCTGCTATTTTTGATCGTTATGGCTTTAAGTATCAACATGATCATCACGCCGGCGTTTTCCCTGCTTCCGCTGCTGGTCCGAAGCCATTTTGGCGGCGATGCTCTTCAATTAGGATGGCTAAATTCATCCTTTGGAATCGGCGCCATTTTAGGAGGAGTCCTGCTCGGGATCTGGGGCGGATTTAAGAAAAAAATCCACACCACACTGCTGGGATTAATTTTCCTGGCAATCGGATTAGCCGTGATGGGCCTTACACCCGGCACATTGCTCCCGATGGCAATTGCGGGTATCTTCATCGTCGGTATAGGAATCCCCATGGCCAATGGGCCGTTAAACGCCATTGTCCAGGCAGCTGTAGATCCTTCCATGCAGGGCAGAGTCATCACTTTACTTAGCAGTCTAGCCACGGCTATGTCCCCGCTTGGATTAATTTTGGCTGGCCCGATCTCCGACCTGATATCCATTCAGATCTGGTACATCGTTGGCAGTGTCGTTACCCTTGGTTTTGGGATCGGTGGCTTTTTCTCCAAAGCCCTAATGAGTATCGAAGGGGGTGCAAATTCTTCCCACTAAAGAAACATTAATATGCCCATCAGGACAATAAAGATATAAATCACCCGGTTGAAATTCTCCTGGGTGATTTTTTTTGCGATCATTTCCCCCAGGAAGACTGCCAGGATTACCCCAGGAAGCGAGAATAAAAACTCTTTCAGGATCTGCCCTGACCATAAACCTGATATAGCATGTCCAGCAACGATCATCAAACTGGATACAAAAAAGAAACCCTGCAAGGAAGCCCGGAAAGCCTCTTTTTTCCAACCCCGCATCATCCCATATATCACAACGGGGGGGCCGCTGGCGTTATAGGCACCACCCAGTATCCCCGCCAGAAATCCAAATGGCACTGCCAGGGCTGGGTTTTCCAGGACCGGCAGCTGAATTCCCAGCAAGTTGTAGAACCCAAATCCGATCAGGATCACACCCAGTATAATCTGGATGATGTTTTCCGGGAATGCAGTTAAGATTAACAAACCCAAGGGGAGGCCGGCCAGGGATGATATCAAAAGGACCAGCGTATCCTTCCAGATTAATTCCCGCCATTCCCTAATTAACATGGTCAGGGCAATAACCAATCCCGCCAGCGCTACCAGAGGTGTGGCCTCTTTAACTCCGATCACCAAAGCCAACAGCGGCATGGCAACCAGGGCATTGCCAAATCCAGAGGCGGACCGGACCAATGTAGAGAAGAAGATTATGAAAACGACCATAGATAGCACAAAAAGATCATTCATCTAAGTTCACTTTCTTTCTGCCGCGCTGGACCAGGAATACGCCCACGATCATAATAACCAGGCCGATGCCCTGCCAGAGACCAAGCCGTTCTCCCAGCATGATCCAGCTGATCAATGCTGTAAATAAGGGTGTCAAATTCATCAACATATTCATCTCTAAAGCGGTCAGCTCTCGCAGAGCGTGATTATAGAGAAGGTATCCGAAGGAAGTATTTACAAGGGCCAACCAGATAACAACCCATAGAGATCTGGTTGTGAACTGGGGAATACCCTCAACGATCAGGGCCAAACAAATAGTTGTCAAACCTCCAATGATCAGTGGAGTTGTGGTTAGAACAAGTGTATCCAGGGATCGTTCCCTGGCAATACCCCGCCCCAGCAAGCTAAAAGTCATAAATCCTATTAGCCCCAGCGCCACAATAGCAATACCCAGCGGTTCCCCCGGTTGTAATCCTCCGGAAAAAAAGACAACACTACCGGCCAATGATACAAACACTCCCAACCCCTGCCATCGGGTCGGAATTTCTTTCAAGAAGGTTACCCCACCGATCATCACCAGGAGCGGGATCATACCCATCAAAAAAGATCCAGTTGTGGCGGGTATATATTTCAGACCCCAGAACAATGCACCGTTTCCAATGGTATATGAGCTGATCCCAATAATGATCAGGCGCAGCCAGAGATTCCCGGAAATGGGTTTCCTCTCAGGACGATTAATAAGAAACAAAGGCAGCAAGGCCAATGCGCCCAGACTATATCTTAATCCTGCAATTGTGAGCGGCCCCAGGGTTTCCAGCCCAAATTTCACAATTACAAAAGAGGATGACCAGATCACAGTCGCCAGCAGCGCTTCCATTATGGCCAGCGTTCTGTGATTCTTTGAAATGAATTCTCTTATCTGTGAGCGTTCCATAATTCAATCCTTCTGACGGCTAACTAAATCTCTCGTTGGTAGAGCCTGTAACGCCTCAAGGGCTTGGCCAGTAATTTGTGGATGGCGTTATTCATATGATAGTTATCTTCCAGGACATAATTGATCTCCATCCATAGATCAGGACTGAAGAGAGATTCATAGAGCGCTCTGTAGAGCAGGCTGTCTATCCCCCGTCCATGATATTCCGGGATCACACCCAGGGCAAACATGCGGTAGTTGTTCAGCTTTGGCAGGCCAAACAGCAATTTAATCCAGCCAAAGGGAAGTAAACGTCCATTCATGCCCTGTAAAAGCACATTGATATCAGGAAGGGCAATCGCAAAGCCTATTGGCCGGCCATCTGGATCTACCGCAAATAATGCCCCCTTGGATTGGATGACCAGTTTGAGGTCTTTCGCAAGTGCGTCCGCTTCTGCTTCGGTCACCGGGGAATACCCCCAGTTATTGATAATGCTGGAATTTGAGAGGTCCAGGAACGTCTGGACTTCGTCGTCGTATTTCTTCATATCCACCGGGCGGACGGTGACCCCATACCTTTCAGCAACCCAGTCTGTCAGGGTCAATATCCGGGCGGGAATTTGATAATCCTCTTTTCCAGAAATATAATAACATAGTAAATCTTTGGCCTTTTCGAGACCAAATGCAGTGAGTTGTTTATCGTAATAGGGCGGGTTATGGGGTGACATGATGCAAGGGGGAGGAGAGAAACCCTCCACAACAAGACCCCAGGCCTCGGACACAAAGGTCCACGGGCCACGCATAGAGACCATCCCTTGTTCCTCGAGCCAATCTGCTGCCGCCTTCAACAAATTCTGGGATGCTTCAGACTCATCAACGCATTCATAATAGCCGAATAATCCGATCTTCTCTTCCCAGAAATCTACCGCCAGGTGGTCTATAAAAGCAGCGATACGCCCGATGATCTGATTGTCTCTGACCAACAAAAAAAGCTGGTAATCACAATGTGAGAGCAGTGGGTTAGTGTCAGGATTGAATTGATTGCGGAGATCGAACCGAAGCGGGGCTACCCAGTTTGGATCCTCTTTGTAAAACATAAAAGGAAAATTGATAAACTTCCTGAGATCTTTCTTGTTTTGAACCGGCAGTATGTGCATTGATCCTTCCCGTATGTGTCATTATTTCTTCTTCCACCAAATGCCAGTACACTCTGGTAAAACAGGCCCAAGTTCATCGCCAATCTTATCCAGCATCTCTTCACCAAAGAAAAACTGGACTAATTCCAGAGCTTCTTCCCGATCCTGAAATTGGTAGTCTGTCCGGAGCCAGACCCGCTGAAAGCCTGCTCTTTCCAGATACTGGAAATATTCCTGCAGTTTTTCTGGCGGTTCGGGGCTTGTGACACCCGTGCCCAGTGTTTCTATTATAATGATCTTGCCGTCATCCCTTAACAACCGGTCGATCTCCTGGAGGCCAGCCTCCAGCGAAGTCTCCCAATTCTGCTCTTCCCACACCACCAAATAACAGAAACTCCAGCCTGAAATCACCAGATCAGCAGACCTTGCGTCCAGTGGTACGTGGCGGTGGTCAGAAGCAGCGGCCAGATAATTGCCTGATCCTTGATCTTTCAACCGCGAAGCGGCCACACCCAGCATCTGGGGAAATAGGTCAAATGCAAATACTGATCTGGCAATAGGGGCCAATAAACACGCCAGCCGTCCAGTTCCAGAGCCCAGGTCAATCACATCCTGGTGATCAAGATCAGCAATCTCCAGGATCGCAGGTAAAAGATTTTCCTGATAATCCTCCCTGGCGACCAGTCGCTGATAGTTTTGTGCTTCCTGTTTGTAAACCTTTCGATGATTGGGCATCCGTTCCTCTATTTCGCCGGCAGCGTCAGGGCAAAAGCCACACCCCGATCCACCCACTCCTGAAAGTCAGCATCTTTTTGATAATCGGCTTCTGTGACGACGATCCAACCAGTCATCGGCCTCCCGGTCATATCAAATATCTTAGCATTTGGCTTTGACAAAGCTTCTTGATAGTAATCGGGTCCTACCCGGATGATCAGGTTTTCCTTATTTACCCCACAGGCCATATTTCCCTTCAACAAGAAACCAATTCCACTAAACATCCTCTTTTCCTCATAACCAGCGTGGTCACTGATCTGATCGCGGATCCGTTGGGCAAGTCCTTCGTCTAAAGTCATAAAAATCTCCTTCCTTCATGACTGCTGATCAGGCTTGAATCTCCCTTCCGTATTCAAAGGTCAGGATTATTCCTTTCCAATATCCAGCGCCTGAACCAGGTTCAGGCTAAATTTAATATCACTGATAGAAAAGTCTGCCATTTTACCTGTCTTACTCTCATAAAGATCGATCACTTGCTGAGGAGTATAACTTCTAAACTCATTGATTGAATGGACCCCGGCATCATAAAGGATCCTGGCAAATACCGGGCCAACTCCATAGGCCCTTGACAGGTCTGACAATCCCACAAGTTCGGAAAAGGTTTCTGGTGATACTCCAAAATCGATTGGAAGGGAACCTAGATCCGGATTCTTATATGCCAATTCGAATATGTGGCGCGAGTTTTTGATCCCTGCAGCTGCCAGGTTTTGAATTTCACTGGCACCGAAACCCGAAAACTTGTCCAGGGGGACAGGATTGGGAAGATAACTATTAGCTTCCCGCCGCAGCAGGGTCAGGTATTTTTCACTAATGCCTGATAAGGAGGAAATTTCTCTGATCTTATTCTTGTTTTTCAGGGCATCTATCAAATCTCCCAGGGTTTGAATACCTTTTCCCTCAAGAATTTGAAGGTTGGTTTCTAGATCATCTTTTAAGGGCTTGCGGCTGGGAATTAAATCCCGGTTGAGAAGGTCCTTTTTCAGCTCCTGAAGGGGATATTTTGAGGGATTAATATGATATGACGCTGCCATAGACACTCCACTGATAAGTGAGTGTTATGTATTGTACTGTAGGTCTGGAAAAAGGATGCTGAATTGTCTTCAGACCAGGAGCGATTTGAGATATTGTAAAACAAACTGAAGCAGGATCAATCCCAGGATGATCGCCAGGAACTTAAAGGTGTTCGTTCTGGAAAAACGCCAGATCTTATCCCACAAGACTGACCAGAAAGTTACCGGCCTGGTTTCTTCCTTATCCGCCTGTGCTTGAAGAGAGGTCCTTTGGAATTCATAATCTCCATCTGCATTGCTGAGTATAAAACCATTCACCTCTCCATTCCCTTCGGGCAGGAATGTGATCTCAAAGTGATCAAAAAAGGAGAGATGGAAAAACTCTGTCTCAGAAGTTGGTTCAAGTTTCATCCAGGCCTTATCCGGGATCAACTTCAGCACCAGATCACCATTTACAAAATCAACGGAATAATGATCAAAGGCCATATCCAGGTCCTCAGGACCTAGATAGTCTCCCAAGTAGGCACTATAGATTTCCGAATCCAATTCTACAGGATAATAATCAGCCCTGATCTCGGCCTGGCGCCCCCTTTCTGTCCGTGCGAAAACATAGTAACCAAGGGTGTCATCGAAGAGGTTTTCCATTCTTAGTACATGGTAGCCTTTTGCCAACTCCTCATCCAGATCAAATATCCTCACCTCTTCGAAATTATGGAAAAGGTAAAGATAGATCAAATTCTCTTTCAGATCATAGATCGTGGAATACTGGGTGGGATAGTCACCTTCAAGTTGGGTAGCAATTAAAATGTCGCGCATCAGGTCGACAGAGATACTGTCAGAATTCTCGAACATACTCCGGGCAGTCCAGTAGCGGTCACAATACCGGCAGCGATTCTCATCAACAACGGACTGAAGGAAGTTCGTTCCTACCAAAAAACGTCCTCCGTGATTATTCTGGAAGGGTTCGATGATTACAGAATTACCAGATGCGTCACCAAACATGAATTGAAAGACCCAGGTATCATAGGCATGATATCTAGCAAACAGGTCCAAAACACAATCTACATCAGCACATGTCTCCAGGGCTTTGGCTGGTAAAGATCCCTGATACTTCGGTTTATTACCTTGTTCAACCTTGACCGGTTCTTCAATGGACATGGCATCAAAGAATAAACCCTGGTCGTTCATACCTCCCTGCCAGATAAAACTGTCATATCCAACAAGAGCTCGTCCAAATTTCCCATCTTCTGGCGGGAGGAACCAGATCCTTGTTTCTGAATCTGTAAAATCTTCGTTATTGCCGCCCAAAACATTTTCCTCATCAACGCCGTAGATCACCGTACAGCCAGAATCGTAGAAGGAAGACACCTGATCGCGGGCATCCTGGCTGATATTCTCCTCTTGTGATCCAAGAGGTAGAAAAACTCCCAGCAGAAGGATCAATAGCAGGATCAGGCCGATTTTGTGCCAGGTTTTATTCATAGGATAAATATTCCAGGGTAATAGATCTGGTCAATTCTTATATTTTAACAGCACTAACCCTCCAGTACCTCCACCTGTGGAACTGGATTTCCGATTCCTGAGGATTATTCAGTTTTCAATATTAGTTGAGGGCAGATCTTTTTCTCTCTGTGCTGGATCGTAAAACCGAAAATCGTTCTTCCCGTCTTCTTTCACATTGTACAGAGCTAAATCAGATGTTTTAATCAGCTCTTCCACATCCATTTGGTTCTTTTCTGAGAAGTTGATTCCAATGCTAATGGTAATAATAATTGATAGATCCTTTACTTGAATAGGATCAGAAATACTGTGAATGATCTTTTCTGCCACCTTAATGACATTCTCTTTGGTATGGATGTTCTCTAATAAAATAATAAATTCGTCTCCCCCCAGCCTGGCCACTACATCACTTTCCCTTACTGATCGCTGGAACCGAGACGCCAACTCTATCAGCGCCAGATCTCCAACATCATGGCCAAATTGATCATTTACTGATTTAAAATCATCAATATCAATAAATAACACCGCCATCATCCTATCGTCATCCGATCGCCGGCTTTTAATCTTCAAGAATTGCTTCTCAAGGTACTTCCTATTCGGTAATTGAGTAAGCGGATCATGCAAGGCTTCGAAAATCAGGTGGCGCTCATATTCTTTCCTATCAGTTATGTCCCGCAGGATACACTGAATATGATGAGGATCCCCAATCGAATCAGGTACCAGGGCCAGGCTAATTTCGACCGGGATCTCGAATCCATTTTTCTTATTGAGGACGTTTTCAAGGATCGGCAGATCAGAACCTGCCAGAATATCATTTAGATATCCAGTTACATCCACATGGTCATTACCGCCAAACCAATTGGTAAACTCCTGTCCCGTCAATTCCTGCGGCTGAAAACCAAGCAGTTTTGCCGCTTGAGGGTTCGAGTTCAAAACACGCCAATTCAGATCCAAGATCAATACCCCATCATTTGTACGCTCAAATAGAGCTCGATAGCGGTCTGCTGTTGCCTCGCTTTCCAAGAAAGCCTTTTTTATAACAACGTCAGCTCTCCAGATATAAATTGCTGCCAAAGCTGTATATACTGTTTGGATCGAATATCGTAAAAAATCCGCTGGGAGCGGATTTGGATCTACCAATATGCCATATTGCTCCAGGTATAGAACGATCAGATTAGCTACCAGGTTAACTCCAGTGATGATAAGGGCGGATCTTCCGCCGATCGTTAATCCAGCTAACATCACAATTAGAACCTGGCCAAGAATGTTTACTCCCCGGATACCTGAGATGAATGCCAGGTCCATAGTCAGAATTAACCAACCCAGGATCACTACGATCCATCCTGCAATTTCCAGTTTCCCTTTTTTGAGAAGATAAAAAGAGAAGAATACTGCAGCTGCTCCTACCGCTCCTTCCAAAAGAACCTCAGGGTGGTCTGGGGCGAGGATATAGGAGGTCGGTACGATTAACACCATCATCACCACGGCGGAAATCTGGGTTGCAAACAGAATGCTGGACCGACGCTGTTTCTCGGGGTCTGAAAATCTGGGCACTGCAAATAGTTTTATCATCGTTAAGAAAAACCAGCCCTCGTGGCTGGAAAATCAACTAGCTTACTTTTCTCATGATAATGGGCATCATAGGGAGAATTCCTAACAACTTTGTTATCAGAAACCGTCCTGGTCTCTCGGAAAGCTTACAAAAAGCTACAATTTTCCTGTATCCAGTCCTTTAGCTCCATATTTATCGAGCCCTGACCCAAATATTCATTGTGTTTCCCGGTCAACATAAAATCTCCAATCGTTCGGACGGTAATTACAGTTCAATATTTTGATCTTTTGTGATCGTCGACCGTAAACAGGAGCGGCTCATACTCTACAGGGCGCCTGAGTTCGAAATCAGGATTTTATCAGGTTAAACAATATCCTATTCCTTCAGTTAAAATCGATCTGTTCGGGTGTCACCAGGTGCACGCCAGCTTCCTGGAGTTCCGCTTCCCGCTTCTCAATGACACTTTCAGCATCCTTGTTGTAGTTAGAGTGAGCTCCATGCACAAGGAAAACATCATAATCCATTTTCAATCCTCCCAGACTCGTCGCTCGGACGCAGCCCTGGGTCACCAATCCAGTGATTAGCAGGTGTTTAATGCCCCTGGCCTCCAGGTCGCTTTGCAGTGTTGTGTCAAGGAAGGCATTGCCATGTTTTTTATGGATACGAAGATCGGTCGCCTTGGGCTTCATATCGGGATGGAGCTTCCAGCCATCAGAGTTCTTTTTCAGGATGGAATCATTTTCATGCTGGATATATACCACCCTAACTCCAAATAAATGGGCTCTGGTCACCAGGGCATTGATAGTTTCAATTACTTTCCAATCATTAAATACGGGATCATGTCTGGTAAACAACGCGCGTTGAACATCAATGATCAGCAAAGCAGTTTTTTTGGGAGACAATAAGGTGAATTTCGCCATAAGTATCTTCTCTATTTTTTACTCTGGTTGAATTGTATCACTCCTGAATAAAGGTATCTGGCGGGATTTTTCGATTACTTTCTCCGGTTTAAATACCGAGATTTCTGAAAGAACATCTCCCTTAACAATCTCCTCCTGAAAACTTCAGACAGTTGTCTCCAATTGGCATTTATAGGTCATTCATGGACCCAAATCCAACCGTCCCGCGGACTCTTTTGCGGGACAGGGCATCTTTCAGCAGCTCCAGAGCATTCACTTTGGCCCGGATATCCGCCAGATCTCCCAACCGGTAGCATTCCGAACGCGAATCACAGTAAATGCACTGGTGCTGGCAGTCCCGGCACAAATTCATGTTGTACTTCAGGCCAAGCCAGGTATCTGGCTGCTTTACATGATTGAGGATGGTCTTGGCAGAGATTTCAGTGACCATAAAAGTCTTAGTAACCTTTCCTGCACAGGAAAGGTTACTAAGATTTATACTGAATCGCAGGATTTCAACTATTCAATACCCCCTGCGCAAATTCAGGGAATTTCGTCAAATACTGCCTTGGGACCGAAACCGACACCTATCATGGTAGGGCCTGTATGGGCACCCAATACCAGAGACATCGGCCCCATCGGCAGCCAATCGCATTTATAGATTTTGTCTATTTGCTCCCTTAACATAGAAGCGCCGTCTGGATTGAAAGCGTGCAGCACCTGAACCCGAAGATCACTTCCAGGGGCATGTTTCTTTTTGATCTGATTAACCAAACCCATTACGGCACCTTTAAACGATCGCACCATGCCCAGCTGGACGTAAGTCCCATTTTCCTTTTCCACGCCGATCATAGGTTTGATCTTGATCAAGGATGCGATCACTCCCTTCATATGGCTAATGCGGCCGCCGTGGATCAAGTATTTCAATTCATCGAGGGTATAGATGCTTTCACAGGCGTCCCCGATCTTCTTTGCCAATTGAAGAACCCTGTCCACAGCCCAGCCCGCCTTGCTGGCTCGGGCTGCTGCCTCAACTTGCCAGCCAGCCACTGCTGATAGGGTTTTCGTATCAAAATGAGTGACATTAGCCTCTGGTACCAGCTCTGCCCCAGCCAGAGCAGAATTGAAGGTGCCGCTTAAGCCAGAGGTCATGTGAATTGATAATATATCGGGGTCCTTTTTTGCAAGGTTACGATAAAGCTCAGCGAATTCCCCTGCTGAGGGCTGGGAAGTTATCGGCAGGTTGCCAGATTCTTCCAGTAGGTCATAAAAATCCTTCGGTTCAATATCAATCCCTTCCCGATAGGTTTCCCCATCGAGGGTTACGTTCAGGGGAACTATATGAATATTAAGTTCGGCTGCTTCTTTGGCAGAAAAATTCAGGTCTGTACCACTGTCAGTTACTATTTGCATCAAAAACTCCTTATCTATAGTCGCTTAAAATTTCTTACCCATACTAAGGCGGTCTTCGGCGTAATATCCCAAACTTTCATAAAATGCCTGTACTTCAATATTATTCGCCCGGATCTGTAAATTCAGCTTGGGGCAGCCCAAACCCATCAAACGGGACTCGACCCTTTTCATCAGGGAAGTGCCAATTCCCTGGCGCTGAAATTCCGGATCCACGCCCAGGTAATAGACCCAGCCCCGGTGGCCGTCGAATCCAGCCATGGCAGTACCCACAATCTGATCTTCCAACAGTGCAACCAGAAAGAGCTCCGGCTGGACCTCTCGTTTGGTCCGGATATCCCGGGCGGGGTTGTTGTGGAGTGGAGCATCCGGGAAGACTTTAACCCAGAGTTTGATAACGTTCTCTTGATCTGTTTCGCGAAAAGGGCGAATGGTTATTTTCAAAAGGTTTTATAATTGGAATCTTACCTGCTGACACATACAGCAGTGAATGAAAATTCTCTTCCAATCGTCCTCGATTATATCAAACTAATCTGCTATTCATCTCCTCTGAGAAGGTTATGAAAATAATAGTGACAGGAGTAATTTTTATCAAAGAATAGAATAAAATGCCAGTCCCAACGCTCCAGGACCGACGTGGGTACCAACTACTGGGCTGACGTCTGAAAGATGGACCAGGGGAGGATTAAAACGCTCCTTCACTTTTTCAACCAGTGATCTTCCCTCTTCCGGGCAATCAACATGCACCACAGCAGCCTCCGCCATCACTCCTGCACCCAGTCTTTCTGCTGCAATATTCAACAGCTCCTCGATTCCTCTACTCTTGGTTCTCGTCTGGGAAAGGGGTTGAATGGTGCCGTCCTCAAAATGTAGGATCGGTTTGATGTTCAGCGCAGTTCCCAGGAGCCTTTTAGCTCCACCGATCCTACCTCCCTTATGAAGATATTCCAGGGTGTCTACAACGAATAAGAGGTGAGTATGGTCCCGTGTATTTTCTGCCACAGCAACTACTTCGTCGATGGCCTTGCCCGAAGCTGCGGCCCGGGCTGCTGCCACAGCCACAAGCCCCTCCCCCATAGCGCTGAACAGGGAATCCACCACCCTGATTTGTAAGCCTGGTGCAAAATCCTTTGCCGCCTCCGCGCTTTCCACTGTGCCGCTGATCTTTGAGGATGCCAGCACATTGACAATGCCACTGCATTCATCAGTAAGCTTTCTGAAGAACTCTTTGAATTCCACAGCTGATGGCTGCGTAGAGGACGGGAGTGATTCGGATGTTCGCAGGCGCTGGTAGAAGGTATGGGGATCGATATCCACGCCATCCTGATAGCAGTGGTCGTCCCAGATCAACCATAATGGAATGACCCGAATATCCAACTCTTTGATCAACTCTTCCGGCAACGAGGATGAGCTGTCCGTGACAACCAGGATTTTATCGTTATTCATGGAGCCCTCCTTGAAGGATTAGGCCTCTAGCTGATAAAACGATATTTATTCTTTTTCGTAACGATTAAATAACCTCTCGGTGGAAAATACAGATCGCCTATGATGAATCGAGCGGGAATTGCTTTTTACCTGAATTTATTCCCCGCCTGGAAGGCCTTGGTAATTTCTGCTCCAACTTGATGGTAGGCGCGGGACTTGGTGGCATAGATAATTGGATCCACATGGTGGATATCAGGGTTTCCGCCATCGGATAACATATCTTCATCAACCTTCACATCCAGGATCTCACCCACAAACTGAGTATGCAGGCCAATTTCAAAATGGTGCAGCAGTTTACACTCCAGGACCATGGGGAACTCTTCGACGTAAGGAGCATCCACCAGGTTAGACCGGATAGGAGTCAGACCCGTCACCTGGAATTTGTTAACGTCCCTTCCAGAAGCTATGCCGAAATAATCCGCTTCCTCTGCATATTTTGCAGCAGGCACGCTCACTGTGTAACCACCCCTCTCCAAAATATTCCCATAAGTATAGGTTGCCTTACGGAGCGATATTGTGAGACAGGGAGGTTTGGAACAGCATATCCCACCCCAGGCTATGGTCATTACATTGGGCTGGCCCTCTTTATCATAAGAGCCCACGCACCATACGGGAGTTGGGAAAATGAGCGTTTGCGCTCCAAGAGATTTTTTCATGTAGGACTCCTGTTTATTCATATTCTACCTCTTCATAGAAACGCCACCTGATCACCTCCCCCCCCGATCATCCGGTGGCTCATCGGTATTGCTGTATATTTGCACCCATAGGTATATCATAATCATAGAACAGTTGAATACTGTGCCGCCTTCGGGGATACAGAATATCTGGCTGACCCGGCAGGACCAACCGACCGGGAATGGCAAAATAAAGAGGGAATCAGCCGGATCCCAAAATTTGGCCCGGGTGAAACAAAGGGGAGAGGGGCTGAGTGGGTATGATGATCTCGGGTTGGGAAGATTCCGGAATCAGTGGGCAGGATAAAAAAACCAGAACAAGGTTCAGAATAAGTGCTGTCAGAAACGATTTTTTCGTAGCTTTTTAGTATTAAGTAAATACGGATCTCCCTGATCCTGTGCAGATTATTTTAGTCCGGAATGAACAAAACTTTGAATGAATCTGCGCTGGAAAATCAGGAAGGTGATAAAGAGCGGGGCAGCGACCATCAGGGTTGCCGCTGTCAATAGAGACCATTGGGCGCCTATTTCTCCCAGCTGAGTGAAACGGACCAGCCCGGCGGTCAGCGGTCGGCTTTTATCGCTGATGGTGATAATCAGCGGCCAGAGGAATTCGTTCCAGTGCCAGGTAGCGGAGGAGAGGCCAAATGCAATCAAGGATGGAATTGAAGGGGGCAGATACACATTAAGGATCAGCTGCCACCAGGAGCAGCCATCGATCACGCCAGCATCAACCAGGTCGCGGGGTACACTCATAAATGCCTGCCTCATCAAGAAAGTACCAAAGGCAGAACCAAAATAGGGAATTGCGATAGCAAGTCGGGTGTCAAATATACCCAATGTTCGTATGGTCGAAAAATTGGGTGCCAATAAAGCCGAGGTGGGGATCATCATCTGAAGCAGGACAAAGAAAAATATCCAGCCTTTGCCGAAGAATTCATAGTTAGCAAAGGCAAATCCAGCCAAGACAATCGTAATCAACTGTACAGCCAAAATAAGTAGAACAACTACGATAGTGTTGATGTAATATTGTCCAAATGGTGCCAGGGACCAGGCCCGGGTATAGTTTTCAAAGGTGAGTGAATTGCTGAACCAGACATCACCCCTGCTCATGGGATCGTTGGGCGGGCGGAAGGAAGCAATAATTGCCCAAATGACCGGAACAGACCAGAGCAAAGCCAAAAAAGTTGCCAGCAGGTTTGTGATCCAACTGCCAAATTTCTTCAAAGTTTTTCGGATACCTATGCTGTCCATAAACGCCTCAGGCCTCCCTTCGATCCGAAGTGATGAAATTGGTCACTGTGAATGCCAACAGGATGATCACAAAAATCACTGTGATTGCAGCGGATGCGCCGATATCCTGGTACTCAAAACGTTCCAACCAGAGTTCGAATAACAAAACTGTACTCGATCTGCTGGGACCGCCGCTGGTTAAGACAAAGATATGGTCCACTGTACGGAAAGAATCAATAAAGGCAACGATAGTAATAAACAAGGTCGTGCGCCTTAATAGCGGAAACGTGATCCTCCATAAAGTTTGCCAGCCGTTGGCCCCATCCAAGGCGGCCGCTTCGTATACATCATTGGGTAGATTTTGCAGTCCTGCCAGGTAAAAGACCATATAATATCCTGAATTTTTCCAGATAGCCACGATAACAACAGATAATAATGCCAGGTTGGGATTTCCGGTCCAGTTTTCTGGACCTGTATAACCCAAAAATCTAAGGGTTGAATTGAATAAACCATAATCAGGGGTGAAGAAAAATAACCAGATGGTTGCTGCGCTTACCATCGGTAAAACCATGGGGTGGAAAAATGCCAGCCGGAAAAATCCGATCCCCCGAACCTTGCGATTCACCAACAGCGCGAACAGGAAACCCAGAATAATACTGATCGGCACCGTACCCAGAATGTAGACGAATGTATTCTTTATGACCTCAATAAAATAGGGGTCGGTAAAGAGATCAACATAATTACCCCAACCAACAAAGGCAGGTTCCCGGAACTTGGCAATATTCATACGCTGCAGGAAGAAGCTCTGATATATCGACAGCAACACCGGCCAGGCAGTGAACAAAGCAACAAAAGCTGCTGTTGGGAAGATTAAGATATATGGGAGGGGTTTGAAACTTTTTCGAGAGGCTTGCATTATTGATCTGGGCTCCTCGTAAAAACGGGGTGACCATTTTTCTTGCTGGTCACCCCATTATAGTTCACTTATCCGTTTGGATAAATTACGGGCAGAAATCTGCCAGGGCAGCGTCTGCTTCAATCTGAGCGGCAGCCATTGCGTCGGCGGCACTCATCTCGCCATTATAGGCGCGCTGGAGGTAGTCGTGGAAAATACCGCGGACCTGACCAAGATTCTGGGTTGCTAATTCGGCACCAGCATATTGCAGTGCATCGCGGGTTGCGAGAGCCTGGGGCACATCAGCCGTATAAGCCAACATGACCTCAGTGTCATACGCACTTGCCCGATTGGCAATATAACCGGTGTTGATGCTGTAATCTGCAACATATTCCGGCTGCGAGATAAATTCTACAAACTTCCAGGCAGCATCCTGCTGTTCCTGAGGGGCGCCTTTCAGGATGTAGAAATTTCCTCCGCCTGGAACACTGGAGTAAGTCCCGTCTTCTTTGCCGGGTAGAGGCATTACGCCAACCTCGAAGTCAGCCTGGGCCAGAATCCCGGTCAGGCTGCCGGAGGAGTGAACGATCATGGCTGTCATGCCGCTGGCAAAATCAGTGGTAGCGGTAGCCCAAACTGACTGGACACCGGCGGGCATCGCATGGTATTTGGAGGATAGGTCAATATAGAAGTTAACCGCTCCAATAACTGAGGGGTCATCAAAGACGACAGTGCAGTCATCTTCAAGTATATTTTGTCCGCCGCCAATCGCCAGGGGCTGGAAGAGCCAGTAGGGCCAACCGGATGGGAATTGTAAGCCCCAATTGGTTGCATCCCCTTCCTGAACGGTGAGCGCCTGGGCAGCCTCGGCCCAACTTTCTCCATCTATGGGTATTTCTAAACCGGCGTCAGCAAACATATCGGCGTTGTAATACATCACCACTGCGCTGCGCTGGAATGGAATGCTCCATAGCTGGTCATCGTAATAAGAGTTCGCCAGAAACGCGGGCAGGAAATCAGCAACGTAGGCATCGCCACCTTCCATGCTGCCGATATATCCATCCAGGGGTGCGATGTAGTCGGCATTGATCAAATCGTAGAGAGCGGTAGCCAGCATCACACTCAGGGCGGGTGGTTCACCGCCACCATCAATGGTGGTCTGGATGGCAGTTTGCACATCCCCGTAACCGCCAGAGAAAACTGGCTCAACAGTGATGTAAGGATACTCAGCCTGGAAATCCTCAATGTAGCCATTCAAAATAGCTGCAATGGGGGCATCCACGGCTACCGGGTAGAATACCTGGAAGGTAACCGGTTCCATGACGGCTTCTTCGGCTTCTTCAGCTTCAGCCTCTTCCTCTTCGGCAGGTGCAGCCTCTTCAACCGGAGCAGCTTCTTCTTCTACTGGCTCAGCAGCCGGCGCGGGAGCACAGGCGCCAATCAACAAACCCAGTATCAGAATTACCGCAAAAATCTGATACAACTTCTTCTGTTTCATGTTCCTCTCCTTTCTAAAAATATGTTGTGAGAAATAATTTATCGGATCATGCGAACAATATTCAATTCAATAATCTCAGAGTTAAAACACAACTTGCTGAAAGTTACGGCCTGGTTATCCAGCGTGTAAATCGTTGACCTGACGCCTAGAATTGGCGCTCCAACTGGCAGCTTAAGAAACTCGCTGATATCTGCCGGGAGAGATTGGGCCCGGATATAGGATTGAATTTGATGCAATGGGGTGTTAAGTGTTTTTGCCAGCAATTCAACCAGGTTACCTTCAAAGGTTTCCCAGCTGGTGACCTGAAGACCAATTTCTGACGGGATAAAATCCTCTACATAAATAACTGGTTTCTGATCAGCCAGAACAATCCGCTGGATATAACGAACTTTAGCGTTTGCTTTCAGCTTGAGAACATCACTGACATCGGGGGGTGCTTCGACGATTTCCGTCGACAGGGTTTTAAAACTGGGTGTGTAACCGACATTCTGGATGATTTGAGCAAAGGGGGAAAACTCATTCAAAGAATCCTGGATATAAGGAGGTTGAGCAACAAAGGTACCAATACCATGCCGTCTGACGATCACACCTTCATTTTCAAGGGTCACATAAGCTTCCCGCAATGTATTGCGACTGACGCCGAGGTCTTTTGAAATCGAGGCCTCAGAAGGCAGCTGATCATTGCGCTTTAGATTATTCTGGGAGATATAGTTGAGCATGTGCGCTTTTACTTGGTTCAAGCGGGTATCAGTTGTGATAGCCATACTCATCCTAAGTGAAAAATTGGGTTTAGTACACTTGTTCAATAACGAGAGGTTGGACGTCCTATGTCTTTATCATAAAATATTTATAACCCCCTGTCAATAGGAATTCCCATGACAAATATCATATTTTATGATGTATTTTTAGGGGCCAGGTAGGGTAGGAATTCAGGGCAAAGTCAGTAGAAAATCTACAATAATCCGGTTAAATTCAGCAGGTTTTTCAGCCGGTAAGGCGTGCCGGGAGTCTTCCACGATAACCAGCTCAGCATTCGGCATCAACCGGGTGTAGCGTTCTTTTTCTGCATTCGAAAAATAATCTCCATCCGCACCGACCACCAGGGTCGGTGCCAGGATTTCCCCCAATCTCCCCACCACACTCCAGCCAAAAGCCGCTTTCAAGGAGGCCAGGTAAGATGGTTTGTAGTTTTCCGCCCAACGCTGGATAAAGATCTCCCGCAAATCCTTATGTTTGGGTTCTATAAAAAAACGTTCCGCCAGCACCTGGCCCATTTTCTCAAGTCCGAATAACCTGACTATCAACAAACGTTTCCAGTAATCGATCCTGTCCTTGAAATTGTGAGCGATTAACTCTGGCACGCTGTTGACAATCACCAGGCTGCGGACCAGTTCAGGGTGGTCCAGGGTCAGTTGAAATGCTACCATGCCGCCCAAGGAGATGCCCAGGATATGGACAGATTCCAGCCCAAGCTCAGAGATTAATCTGGCAGTATCCTCAGCTAAAAGAGGTACGCTGTAGGGACCAGGTGGTTTCCCGGATCGCCCGTGCCCGCGCAGGTCAATGCTTATCACCTGGAAATGGCTGGAAAACTCTGGGAGCTGCATTTCCCAGTCCTGGCTGCTGGATCCAAGGCCGTGGATCAACAGCAGGGGGTCCCCCTGACCCATCATTTCGTAATAGATCTCTATATCTCCAAGGTTCATATTTGGCATAGGTTGCTCCCAATAACTAACCTTGATGAAATAGATTCTCTCATGACTTTAGTATATCCCCAACTTAAGGAAGATAACTTATAAACGTTTGAGCGTTCTACTATTTAAACATGGATCAATTCCAAGAGGATTCTACAAAGAAGATTGGATCCATGATGCGCCAGAGATACCGGAGCAAGGGAGTGACAGGCAATAACAAAATCGGGGAGAGGAGCGGGGCAGCAACTACCAGTGGATAAACCCACCATTTTGGTTTCCTGATCTTTCTGTTCTCCGGTAAGGAGTAAGCTGGCAGGAAAATCATCAAGCCATAAACGAAAAACCAGAAACCACCCAGGATATTGGTGGGGCTCATGCTCATCTCAGCCAGGGAACCAGTTAATCCAAATAGAAGGAAAACGTGGGCCGGGGGGAAATCAAAACAATGAAGGAATATTGTCCAAACCAGGAACATGGGAATAAAAACGATCACACTGTGAAAAAGCACTGTATGCAGATAATTCGCAGACGCAGTAATAAAAGCCTGCCCAATCTCTGCCCCAAAAAGGGGCGCCAGATTGGTCATAGAAACTGTCACAGCCTCTTCCACCAGAGCCAGGATCGTACAAAACAAGGGAAATTTCACCTGCCACGGAAGAGGAATGCGCTGAATTAGATCCCTGATAGGATCCCTGAACCGATACATCAGTGACCCCACTAGAATAATCCAGATCAGGATCAAGCCCAGGGCCATCTTGATGATCGCTTTCTCATGAGCAGGGGCATCCGACATCAGGATCAGGAAAGATATCAGGGAGATGACCAGAATAGAATAGATCCCGATCACCTTTACAAGGCCGGAGGCAGTAAAGCGTGAAAAGATCCTGTTTGGAAAGTTATCCTTTTTTGCCATAATTTTCAGATGATTTCTATATATAGATATACAGCGATTTGAGGTTTTAAGTTTAACGTTGAAAAATTCAGGATCCAGCTTGCTTTGACGATCGCCTTCGCGACAGCAGTTCTGCTCGCTGTCTTAGGCGCCCTGGTTTTTATGTTCCTTCAACCGATCTAGAAAACAATCACCTAACTGGGAGAGAGTTGGATTATTTTTTGTGAGTTGTTTGACACATTTCTGCCATAAAACTATGTTATGCTGATTTCATGGTTCAAAAAATATTGGTTGTGGATGACGAAGTATCGGTAACTGACCTGATCAGCTACAACCTCGAGAAAGCCCATTACGATGTTCTTGTCGCCCATGATGGAGAGGCTGCTCTTGCATCCGCACATGAGCACAAGCCTGATCTGATCCTGCTGGACCTGATGCTGCCCAAAATTGACGGCCTTGATGTCTGCCGGGAACTCCGCAAGACCAGCCAGGTGCCGATCATAATGGTCACCGCCCGGGGGGAGGAAACTGACCGGGTGATAGGATTGGAACTGGGCGCTGATGATTACCTCTGCAAACCTTTCAGCATGCGTGAGCTGCTGGCCAGGATCAAAGCCGTACTGCGCCGGAATCAAAATGCTGACCAGCAAAGCCCGGCAGCTGCTATTTTGAAAGGCCCCGCCGGACTGGTACTGGATGAAGATTCACGGACAGTCGCAATAAACGAAACCCCCCTGGTGCTCACCAGGCTGGAGTTTGATTTGATCCAGCACCTGATCCTCAACCCCGGGAGAGTTCTCTCCCGGGAACAGCTCCTCAGCCAGGCCTGGGGGTATGATTTTGTGGGCGGTGTCCGGGCTGTGGACAGCGCCGTTAAGCGCCTGCGGAAGAAAATCCAACTCATCGATCCAGACCTGACCCTGATCGAAACGGTCCGGGGGATCGGATATAGAATGGTGAGGTGATCAGGTGCGAACACCGATCCGACTGCGGCTGTCATTCAGCCACCTTTTGGTTCTAATAATTGGCATGGTCCTGGCCGGGATCCTGGTCTGGATAGCTGTGGAAAATATCTACCTCATCACCCAGCGGGAGAACCTGCTGGCCCAAGCTCGCTTAACAGCAGCAGCACTGGAAGGCTCCCCAGTACCTTCTTTTTCACCCGATAGCTACTCTCAAACAACCAATGTCGCACCTGGCATCCATACCCGTCTGCTAAATGAGGGCGGCGCAGTGGTCATCGGTGTTCCCTTTCCTGAAGGAGAAGACCCCGTCCAGGTCCCGCCCAGCGAGGACCCGGGGTTTGTTCCGGCTGCGGTGTTGATCCAGCGCCCTGAAATCCAGTCGGCCCTG
>Ga0209834_10000163_pt1 | contig 39764 bp, 49 predicted proteins | sample Mar14236cmmetaG_FD_184134 | JGI IMG/M metagenome (GOLD analysis project Ga0209834, IMG submission 184134) | Marine hydrothermal vent microbial communities from Guaymas Basin, Gulf of California to study Microbial Dark Matter (Phase II) - Marker... ... | reverse complement strand
CTTCATTTCATTACGGCGTGACAGGCAGAGAAAATGTTGACTTAAGACAATGTAATGCCATAAAAAAAGGAAATGTCATTCCCAACTTGCCTGTCGAGTCGCAATGAAATGGAGACTGAATTGGGAATCCAGAATTTTTCCTGTAAAGATGAATAAATTGTGATTATTAATTAAAATTTAAGATTTTAATCAGTGGAAATTTGTTCGACCACTGACCAATCAGTGTACTATTTCTTATTTGTATTGCAAAATTATGTTTTGTGATGTTATACTTGACTTAAAATTCTGCAATCAAAAAATTCAACAAATTTTTCTTAAAAAATAATTTACGTATATGAAAGGGTTCCCTCATGAAGAAAAACTGGTTCAGGACAACAGTCATTATTGTTGTTTTTCTTGTAACGATCTACTATCTTTTACCACTCATTGCGAAAAATGAATATGCGATCGTGAACATTGAAGTCTATGATCAGGATTCAACTCTGATCTATGAAATTAATGAGCATGAATATAAAATTGGAAGTAATCTTTTCGGACAGGAGTTCGAAGATCAAATAACCATGATAGACCTGTATGATTCCGTTTCTGTGACAGGTAAATTGCCTGATTATATGCTCAGAAACGTGGAAGGGGACATTGATTTTACCAAGGATCAACTGATAATTGCTGAGTTGGTAGAGAAAACTTCAAGAGTAGAATTGCCCACCTGGTTCAGCAGCAAGGAACTCAAACTTGGTCTCGATTTACAGGGCGGCATGCACCTTGTGCTTGAGGTTGATACAGAAGGACTTCCCTCAGAAACAGCAGAAAATGCTGTAAAGAGCGCCCAGCAGATCATCACAAACCGTATCGACCAATTCGGTGTTGCTGAGCCGACAATTCAAAAGATAGGGAGCAAGAGAATTCTTGTACAACTACCCGGACTTCGTGATGCAGGTAGAGCAAAAGAACTTATCGGGAAAACTGCACTACTTGAATTTCAGCTTGTTGCAAATACTCAAGATATTAGAAATGCTGTTGAAGCTATTGATGAATATCTCAAGAGCAACTATGATAAGTATGCCTATTTGAAAACCCTTGAAGATGAGAAATCAACTGCAGTTGAGGAAGCGCTTTTCGAAAGTGGAGAAGCAGATTCTCTTGCAGATTCAACTGCTGCAGCTATAGAAGAAACATCTCATGACCACCTTTTCTCAAGTCTCGTCGCTGTATACGGACAGCGCTTGATCGTACGTCCTGAAAATCTTGATATGTTCAGAAAAGTCATAAATCTTCCCGAGATAAAAGAGGTCATGCCCGAAGGCGTGGTCATCCTTCTCGGAAAGGTCGATAAGGATAATATTCAAGGAGCTCGTCCTGTTTATTTCCTATATGATACCGTAGAACTCACAGGTACTCATCTGAAGACCGCAGACGTCCGTATAGGGCAGGGAATGGACCCCAAAATAGCAAACAAACCATACGTAAGTCTCCAGTTTGATAATGAAGGTTCGAAAATTTTTGCAAATGTAACTGGTAGCCATATTAATGAACAGCTCGCTATTGTTCTGGACGACATCGTGCATTCTGCTCCCGTGATTAATGATAAGATCAGGGATGGAAATGCAATGATAACAGGTATTGGTGAAATGGAAGAAGCCAAAGACCTTGCGATCGTACTTAATGCAGGTAACCTTCCTGCGCCAGTAAATATTGTCGAAGAGCGTACTGTAGGTCCAACACTTGGATCGGATTCCATTAAAGCTGGTTTTAAAGCTGCTATCATAGGTCTTGTGCTTGTCATGTTATTCATGATGATATATTATAAACTTTCAGGTGTGATTGCAAACATTGCACTCATTGGAAATGTCCTCATTATTCTCGCAGTTCTCACGATGCTTAATGCCAGTTTGACCATGCCGGGTATCGCAGGTATCATCCTCACGATAGGTATGGCAGTTGATGCGAATGTGCTTATTTTTGAGAGAATTCGGGAAGAGTTACGGGCTGGTAAGACGGTACGCACCGCAATTGATAACGGCTACAAGAGAGCTGTTATTACTATTGCTGATGCCAATATCACGACACTTATTACAGCGATTGTGCTCTATCAGTTCGGAACCGGTCCGATTAGAGGTTTTGCAGTTACATTGAGTATTGGTATTCTCGCTTCCATGTTCACCGCGATTGTGTTAACCAAAGCTATTTTTGATGGTGTGGTTACTCGCAAACCCAGAAAAAAACTTAGCATTTAAGAGGAGATCAACATGAATTTCTTATCAAATACTAATATAGATTTTATAAGCAAACGTAAAATTGCATTCATTATTTCCGGTCTTCTGATAATCGCAGGTATTGTGTCCTGGATCATTCATGGCGGACCGCAATATGGTATTGATTTTACTGGTGGAACACTTTTTGAATTTGATTTCACACCCGATACGGTTGAAACTCCTCCTGTTGAGATCCAGGCAATTCGTAACATACTGAGTTCAGAGGGTTTCAGCGATGCGGTTATTCAAGAATTTGGTAATCCAAATATTGTTTTGATAAAAATCAAAACAAGCGAAAATCCACATGAAGATGAAGAAGCTCTGATGAGTATTCTGCGCACTAATTTCCCGAATTATGCGGCAAATAAAACCGAAGTTGACTTTCTGCGAAGAAGCGAGCATGTAGGTTCAAAAGTAGGGAAAGAACTTCGCGGAAAAGCTATCTATGCAATTCTGATCGCTATGCTCGGCATTATTATATATATATGGTGGAGATTTGAACTCACTTTTGGTTTTGCTGCCGTGCTCGCTCTTTTGCATGATGTAGTTATCACAGTAGGACTTCTGTCAATATTAAATATAGAAATTACGATCAGTGTCATTGCAGCGTTGCTTGCGATTGTGGGTTATTCGTTGAACGATACGATCGTGCTCTTCGTGCGTATTCGAGAAGACTTGAAAATATATCGTAAAGAAAACTATGACTCAATTATCAATCATAGTATAAATGAAGTGCTCTCACGAACTGTTATCACATCCTTAACGACACTTATTGTTGTCATGATCCTGTTCTTCTTTGGCGGTGAGGGTATCCGAGCATTTTCAACCACGCTTCTCATGGGTATTCTTGTTGGTACATATTCATCAATCTTCATTGCAAGCCCCGTTCTTGTTGCTTACAGAAATTGGAAGACCAAACATGCGGAGAAGAAACACCGCAGAATATAACGAAACTTTGTAACCACGAAATACACGAAAAAATTATAATGAGTCTTTGTAAAATATCATCATTTATAATGAAATCTCTAATCTCTTCATTTTGGGGAAGTTAGAATGTAGTTTCATTTGATTTTTGACATTTTATCTGTTCACCTTGTGGAATACGAAGTCCCGATTTTATCGGGATTCCACGGGGTCAATTAGTAATTTAGGTTTAGAAATTAATTTAAAAAAATCATTCATATTTTGAAGAATATATTATTAAGGTTTAATATGATACATTTTAGTGATTTTCACTCCTGTGAAGCTTTAGTTATATAACTGCATCGTGCATATTATATCAGGCACACATAAAGGGCGCAAGCTTGAGATTCCAAAGAGTGCTGTTCGTCCAACTATGGACAAGGTTCGGGAAGCAATTTTTGCGATGATCCGAAGTGAAGTATTGAATGCAAAAATACTCGATCTCTTTGCAGGGAGTGGAAGTCTTGGATTGGAAGCGCTCAGCGAAGGTGCAGAATCTTGCGATTTCGTTGAAAGCTCTTACAAAGTAGTTAAAATTCTTCAAAAAAATATCAGCAAACTAATTTTTAGTGAATTTGCTCATATACATAATTGTTCGGTGTTCAGCTATCTGAAGAATTGTACGAAGACCTACGATATTATCTTTTTTGATCCTCCATATAAAAGAGAATTTGCAGGCAAAATTATCAAGGCAATATATATGAATAATATCCTTTCTGACGATGGGATAATTATTGCAGAAACAGGGAAAGGCGAAGATATCTCAAAATTTGAGAATCTTATTATCAAAGAAAAAATTTACGGTGACACAAAGGTAACAATATTAAAGAAAGGGCTTTTTTGAGATTTGAGTAGGTAAGTTGGAAACAATATCCAATATCCAACACGGAATATCCAAGTATGAAGGAAAAAGATAGATGAGTAAGAAAGAAAAGAATAGAGAAAATAATCAAAAGAAGTTCGATTTAAAGGATCGTCTCATTGATTATGCGATTATATTCTGTCTTAGAAAAAAAGCAGGTAAATATATTTCTTATCAAAAGCCGAGAAGCGGCACATCGCCTGCTCCAAATTACGGAGAGGCACAAAGTGCTGAATCTAAGATTTATTGTATTTACCCCATTAGATAATTAATACAATAATGAAAAACAATATTTTACACGAAATATCTAACATGTTGAATAAATTGAAAGTGGCTTTACAAGAGTTGAGAGAGACCGAAGTTAAATGGATATTGGTTATTCCGTGTTGGATATTGGAAATTCAGATTCTTTTATTTCAATATATCGAACCGATTAAATTTAAAATGAACCGAAGAAAGGAATAGTATGAGTTTGAAATTGTATAACACGTTTACTCGAAAAAAAGAAGAATTTGTACCCATCAAAAAAGATGAAGTTGGGCTTTATACTTGCGGACTCACTGTTTATAACTACGCACATATTGGAAACCTTCGCACCTATATTTTTGAGGATGTTCTCAAACGAGTGCTTATATATGATGGATACAAAGTCATCCATGTGATGAATATTACCGATATTGGACATCTTACATCCGATGCTGATACAGGAGAGGATAAGATGGTCAAGGAAGCAAAAAAGGAAGGCAAGGATGTTTGGGAAATTGCAGATCATTATACAAAGGCATTTGAAAAGGATCTCAAGCAGCTAAATATTATATCGCCGGATCATCATGTAAAGGCGACAGCGCATATTCAGCAGATGATCGACCTTATTAAAAGATTAGAAGATAAGGGTTTCACTTATGTTGCAGATGGCAATGTGTATTTTAATATTTCGAAATTTCCCGATTATGGAAAATTGGCGAGATTGGATATAAAAAGTCTAAAACCAGGTGCTCGCATTGAAGTTGATTCTGCAAAAAAGAATCCCTTCGATTTTGTGCTCTGGTTTACGAAATCCAAATTCGATGCTCAGGAAATGAAATGGGACAGCCCGTGGGGTAGGGGATATCCGGGATGGCATGTTGAATGTTCAGCAATTTCCATGCACTATCTTGGTGATAGTTTTGACATTCATTGCGGCGGCATCGACCATATTCCTGTTCATCATACCAACGAGATAGCGCAGAGTGAGGGAGCAACCGGAAAAAAATGGGTCAACTACTGGCTTCATGCAGAATTTCTCATTATGAATGAAGAGAAGATGAGTAAATCAAAAGGTGATTTTCTCACCTTGTCCAAACTCGAAGAAATGGGATATCCACCGATGGTGTATAGATATTTCTGTCTTGGAGCGCATTACAAGCAGCCCTTGACTTTCAGCGATGAGGCAATCGAAACTGCCAAATCGGCTTATAATCGTTTGATAAATATTATTATTGATATCAAGAAAAGTCGAGATGAAAGCAAACCAAATTCAAAATATGTTGAAAAGGTAATTAAAGAATTCAAAGAGAAAATAAATAACGACTTGAATATGCCGGAAGCTCTTGCGGTAATGTGGCAAATGCTCCGTTCGAATAAAATCGGCAATAATGAAAAGTACGAGCTTGTGCTCGATTTTGATAGGATTTTTGGTTTGCAGCTTGATAATGCAGAGCAGATTCTTGAGGAAGAGGCGAAGCAGAAGGTTGATGTAAAACTTGTGGAGCAGCTTATCAAGGAGCGCGACGAAGCTCGGAAGAGTAAAAATTGGGCTAAATCTGATGAAATAAGACACAGATTGAGTGGAATGGGAGTAGAGATTCGTGATAGTGCAAATGAAACATTTTGGCGTATGAAATCCTAAAAAAATTTATACGGAATTTTATTCATTTATGAGATTTTTACTTCGTTATATAATTCATATTTAATTCATATAAAAAGCATAAAAAATTTGACAGTATTTTCGTCATTTCGGCAATCTGTATTTTCTAACTAAATAAGTGGTATAAGTGTGTAAAAATATAGTAGCCACCATAGCTCAGGGGTAGAGCAGGGGTTTTGTAAACCTCTGGTCGGGGGTTCAAATCCCTCTGGTGGCTCCAGAATTATTTTAGATGGGGAGATACCCTAGTGGTCAAAGGGAGCAGACTGTAAATCTGCCGGCGAAGCCTTCGGAGGTTCAAATCCTTCTCTCCCCACCATAAATTGCGGGAATAGCTCAGCTGGCTAGAGCATTAGCCTTCCAAGCTAAGGGTCGCGGGTTCGAACCCCGTTTCCCGCTCCATGCTCATGTAGCTCAGTCGGTAGAGCACATCCTTGGTAAGGATGAGGTCACCGGTTCAATCCCGGTCATGAGCTCCATTGAAAATGTATAATATTAGGAGGATACATGGCAAAGGAAACTTATAAGAGAACGAAACCGCATGTTAATGTTGGTACCATCGGCCATATCGACCACGGTAAGACCACATTAACCGCTGCAATGACACTTATTCTTTCTAAGAAAGGGCAGGCAGAATATGTCTCTTTCGATCAAATCGATAATGCCCCGGAAGAGAGAGAACGTGGTATCACTATTGCAACTGCTCACGTTGAGTATGAGAGTGCAAATCGACACTATGCGCACGTAGACTGTCCAGGACATGCTGACTATATTAAGAATATGATCACAGGTGCTGCACAGATGGACGGCACGATTTTGGTCGTTAGTGCTGCTGATGGTGTCATGCCACAGACAAGAGAACACATTCTTCTTGCAAAGCAAGTGAATGTGCCTTATGTTGTGGTATTCTTGAACAAGACCGATATGGTCGATGATCCAGAACTCATTGAGCTGGTAGAACTTGAAGTTCGTGACCTTCTCAATGATTATGAATTCCCAGGAGACGATATCCCGATCATAGCAGGAAGTGCTTTAGAAGCATTGAATAATCCTGAAGATCCTGAAAAAACAAAATGTGTTCATGAGCTTATTGATGCAATCGATGAGTACATTCCGCTTCCAGATAGAAAGACAGATTTGCCTTTCTTGATGCCTATTGAAGACATCTTTAGTATTCCCGGACGTGGAACAGTGGCTACAGGAAGAATCGAGCGTGGTGTTGTTAAAGTCGGAGACAAAGTCGAACGTGTTGGTATTAGAGAAACCCGTGAAATCGTTGTGACCGGTGTCGAAATGTTCAGAAAACTTCTGGATCGTGGTGAAGCTGGTGATAACGTTGGTGTGTTGCTTCGTGGTATTGCAAAAGACGATGTCGAACGTGGTATGGTTCTGGCAAAACCAGGCAGTATTACCCCTCATAAGAAATTTAAAGGCGAAACCTATATTCTTACAAAGGATGAAGGTGGAAGACATAAACCTTTCTTCTCTGGTTATAGACCTCAGTTCTATTTCAGAACTACAGACGTGACCGGAACCTTAGTACTTCCTGAAGGAACAGATATGGTTATGCCCGGTGATAGAGTAATTATGGAAATTGAACTTCTTACTCCTATCGCTATGGAAAAAGGACTTCGTTTCGCAATTCGTGAAGGTGGACGTACAGTCGGTGCTGGAGTTGTCACCGAGATAATAGAATAAGGACAATATAATGAGAATTTATATTAAACTCTCCTGTTCGGAGTGCAAATCACGTAATTATGTGACCACAAAGAACAAACAGACTCATCCAAATAAATTGGAGTGTAAAAAGTATTGTCCGAAATGTAGAAGGCATACACTTCACAAAGAAATTAAATAATTCGATGTGTAGGGCTGTAGCTTAATTGGCAAAGCGGCGGTCTCCAAAACCGAAGAGTGCGGGTTCAATTCCTGCCAGCCCTGCCATTATTTTCTGGAAAGAAATTTATGTTTAAAAAAATAGCAAAATTCTTAAAAGAAGTTCGCCAGGAACTACGTAATGTAGTCTGGCCAACAAAAGCAGACCTCAAAGAAGGTACTACTGTAGTTATTGCTTTCTCTGTACTTCTCGGTATTTTTATTTGGATCGTTGATAATATTTTCACGCAGATTGTGAATTTAGTGTTATTTAGATAATGGAAAAAAAATGGTACGTGCTCCACACTTATGTGGGCAAAGAGAAAAAAGTTAAGGAAGCAATTGAAAAGTTTCTTGAAGAGAGTGATCTTAAAGAACAATTTGGTGAGATCATAATACCTTCTCACAAGACCTTTATTGTCAGAGATGGTAAAAAGATCGTTAAGGAAAAGAAGATCTTTCCAAATTATATTCTTATTGAAATGAATATGACTCCTGCAACTTATCAGTTTGTGCTTCGATTACCTGCCACAACTAAATTTTTAGGCAGCGATAAAATCCCTAAACCATTATCTAAAAAAGAAGTAAATAGAATTCTCGGAGTGAAGAAAGATAAAGACTCTGTGTCTAGCGAAATGAAATTCCTCGTTGGTGATCGCATCAAGATCATTGACGGACCCTTTGATGATTTTGATGGTGCAATAGAGAGAATTATTGGAGACAAGGAAAAACTTGTTGTGAACGTGACCGTTTTTGGTCGTATCACACCGGTCGAGGTCGGTTTCAGTCAAGTAGAAAAACTCGATTAAAGGTTACTATTACTATGGCAAAAAAAGTTTTAGCAAAAATTAAGATACAATTGGCTGCAGGCCAGGCAACTCCTGCTCCTCCAGTTGGTCCAGCTTTGGGACAGCACGGAGTGAATATTGGAGAGTTCTGTAAACAATTCAATGATAAGACAAAAGATCAGCCGGGAATGATCATTCCTGCGGAGATCACTGTCTGGGCTGATAGAACATTCAGCTTTATTACAAAAACACCACCCGCAGCAGTTCTGATAAAAAAAGAAGCTGGCTTGGCAAAAGGTTCTGGTGAACCTAATAGAGACAAGATTGGTTCGATCACAGACGAACAGGTCGAAAAGATCGCAAAGATCAAAATGGAAGATCTGAATGCTGCTGACATCGAAGCTGCCAAGAAAATGATCGCAGGTACTGCCCGTAGCATGGGTGTCACCATTCAGCAATAAGTGAAATAGAGGAGCATACTTCATGAAAAGAGGTAAGAAATACAATCAGGGTTTGGAGAAGCTTGAAGCAGAAAAAGCATATGAGTTTGCTGAATCTCTGAATCTGCTTAAAGAAATTGCAAATAAAAATTTCGATGAAACCGTTGAGCTTCACTTTCGCTTAGGTGTTGATCCCAAAAAGGCAAACCAGATGGTTCGTGGAACAGTGGTGCTTCCTAATGGAACCGGTAAAGATGTGAAAGTTCTTGTCTTTGCAGAAGGTGATAAAGTTGATGAAGCAAAAAACGCAGGTGCTGACTATGTTGGTATGGATGATCTTGCAGAAAAGATTCAAGGCGGCTGGACAGATTTTGATGTTGCAATTGCATCGCCCAATATGATGGGTAAGGTTGGTAAACTGGCTCGTATTCTTGGTCCCAGAAGGTTAATGCCCAATCCCAAAGCCGGTACTATTACCAATGACATTGAGAAGGCAGTCAAAGAAGCAAAAGCTGGTAAGGTCGAATATCGAATTGATAAGTTTTCAAACATTCATGTTCCCCTTGGGAAAATATCATTTGAGAATAAAAAACTGGCAGAAAATGCAGAGGTATTAATGCGTGCAATACTTCGTGACAGACCGGCATCAGCCAAAGGTCGATATATAAGAAATATTACCATATGCTCAACTATGAGCCCGGGTATTAAGATAGATGCAGTCGGCTATATTAAAGAAATTCAAGCGAAATAAATAGGATATTATATGGAACAGAAAGCTGTAAATCCAAGAAATATTGAAAATGTTCAAAAGTTAAAAGAACGTTTGGATGAAGCAAAAGCAATAGTGCTTGTTGATTATAAAGGGATATCTGTTAAGGAAGATACAGATCTGAGAAGCAAATTTAGAGATAATAAAGTTGATTACTTTGTTGCAAAAAATACACTGTTAAAATTAGCTGTAAAAGATTTATCAATTGAAGGTCTCGATGAATATCTTGTCGGACCTACCGCTATCGCAGTATCAAAGGAAGATGAAGTCACTCCACCGAAATTAATTTCGGATTTTATGAAGAGTCTTCCTGATGAAAAAGATTTTTTCAAATTCAAAGTTGGGATAATTGATGACCAGCTTATGGATGTTCAGGAACTCGAAAGAATAGTGAACCTGCCATCCAAACAGGAGTTGCTTGCACAAGTTGTCAGAAGTTTCAATTCACCTATCTCTGGATTGGTATATACCCTTAACAGTATTTTGCAGAAGTTGGTTCTTGTGCTCAATGAAATCAAGAACAAACAGCAATCATAAACGTATTTTACTGCACTTGAATATTAACCGTTAATATAATAAATAATAATATGCTTAATTATAGGAGGATATAATGGCAGAAGGCAGCAAAAAAGATAAGATTATTGAGCTTGTAAAAGAACTCAATGTAATGGAATTAGCTGATTTAGTGAAAGCTTTAGAAGAAGAATTTGGTGTGTCAGCTGCTGCACCAGTGGTTGCGGTTGCAGGTCCTACAGCAGGCGAAGCCGCAAAAGAAGAAGAGAAAACAGAATTTGACGTGATCTTAACTAGTTCCGGAGCAAAGAAGATCCAGGTCATTAAGGTTGTCCGTCAGATTACAAAATTAGGATTGAAAGAATCCAAGGCCTTAGTTGATGAAGCACCAAAACCAGTAGCAGAAGGTGTTTCAAAAGATGAAGCGCAGTCAATTAAAGAGAAGATCGAAGCTGAAGGTGGCTCTGTAGAGATTAAGTAGATAATGACGTGTTCTATAACACATTTCATTCAAATACTAATAGACTCTTCATTCACACGAATGAAGATATCTTTGGCTAAATAAGGAGCACATGAAGGAAAGAAATAGTTTTTCCAAAATGGCTGATAGTCTTCATGGGTTTAAACTTCCTGATGTGGAGATACCCAATCTGCTTACCATGCAGAAGGGTTCATATTTCAAGTTTCTGCAAAAGGACATTTTGCCCGAAAAAAGAGAAGATATCGGCTTGCAGGAAGTATTTAATAATCATTTCCCTGTAGAGGATACGCAAGGTCAATTCTTGCTGGAGTTCATTCAATATAATGTTCTCAAGGAGAAATATACTCCTGATGAATGTATTGAACGAAACCTGACTTATAGTTCTCCATTAAAAGTTAAATTCCGTTTAACGACCTTTGAGAAAACTGTGGAAGGCGAACAGCAGAGAGTTAAAAGCGTAAAAGAAAAAGACCTTTTCCTCGGTGAGATTCCAATGATCACCGATAGGGGGACCTTCATCATTAATGGTGAGGAGCGCGTTATAATCAGTCAGCTCCACCGTTCTCCAGGTATCACTTTTACCCGTGAAACTCATGGAAGCGGCAAAGCTCTCTACAACGCAAAGGTAATTCCTGTTCAGGGTTCATGGTTCCAATTTCTTACAGACACTCAGGATATCATCTATGTTCTTATTGATAAACGCCATAAAGTGCCTGTTACCACCATTCTTAGATGTCAGGGGCTTTCCGATAATAATTCAATAAGAAAAACTTTTTATACTCCTCAAGAGCTTGATCTCACCAAAGAAGAATGTCTTGAGAGAGTTCTTTTTGAAGATATTATCGATAAAAAAAGTGGTGAGGTAATTGCTGAAGGTGGTACGCTTCTTACAGAAGGTCTTGTTGATAAGATTTTAAACGCTAAAGTCAAGAAAGTCCAGGTCATACACGAAAGCCAGGAAGATGAAGGAAGGATCGTAGAAAGCACTCTTGCAAAAGATCCAACAGCTTCGGAAGAAGAAGCCCTTAAATTCATCTATAATATTATTCGTCCCGGAGAAGAACCTCCCATTGATACTGCGCGTGAACTCATTAATAGGATATTTTTTAATCCTAAGAGATACAGTCTCGGTGAAGTTGGAAGGTATAAACTAAACAGACGCCTTCATCTTGAGATCCCAATAGAAACACAAATACTTACAAAGGATGATTTCATCGCAATTATTAATGAAATTATTCGTTTATACAAAGGGGTCAGTACAACTGATGATATTGATCATCTCAGTAATCGCCGTGTAAGTGGTGTTGGTGAACTTGTCGCCAATCAGTTTTCAATTGGACTTTCCAGAGTAGCAAGAATTGCACGTGAAAGAATGACACTAAGTTCCAGCGATGATGCATCAGTGTTGGGTTTGGTGAATACAAATGCCTTGATGGCTGTCGTGAATTCCTTCTTCCTTACCGGTGAACTTTCTCAGTTCATGGAGCAAACAAATCCACTTGCAGCAATCACTCACATGCGACGTTTGAGTGCATTGGGTCCAGGTGGACTAACAAGAGAACGGGCTGGTTTTGAAGTACGTGATGTGCACTATTCACATTATGGAAGAATTTGTCCTATTGAAACTCCGGAAGGACCGAATATCGGTCTTTTAACTTCACCAGCAATCTATGCCCGGGTGAACAGATTCGGTTTTTTAGAAACTCCTTATATTAAAGTCGAAAAAGGGAAAGTAACCCATCAGGTTGATTATCTCGATCCTACTCAGGAAGAGAATATGAAGATTGCACAAGCAGGTGTAGAAGTTGATAAAAATGGTAAAATCTTACAAGAGCGTGTCTTCTGTCTCTCTGGTGGCGATTTTGTTCTCGTTCCAAGAGAAGAAGTTGATTACATCGATTCTTCAAGACAGCAGATCGTAAGTGTTTCTGCCGGACTAGTACCTTTCCTTGATCATGATGATGCAAACAGAGCGTTAATGGGATCAAATATGCAGCGCCAGGCAGTCCCTCTAATAAAACCTAGACCCCCAATTGTTGCCACTGGAATTGAAAAATTAGTTGCTAAAGATTCTGAATTAGCAATTAAAGCTCCATTTGATGCTGTAGTTGAAAAAATATCGTCAGATGAGATCGTATTAAAAAGGATTCTCAAAGATGATGAAAAAGAATCAATTTCAGCGCTTGAAGACAAGAGATCCTTTAAACTTAAAAAATTCCAACGAACGAATCAGGAAACCTGTATCAATCAGCACCCTGAAGTTGTGGTGGGACAGAAAGTTAAAAAAGGTGAACTGATCACAGACGGTCCTGCAATTAAGAATGGCGAGCTTGCTCTTGGTACCAATATGATCGTGGCATTCATGCCATGGTATGGCTACAATTATGAAGATGCAATAATCATTAACGAAAAAGTTGCCCGCGAGGATGAGCTTACCTCAATTTATATCGAGGAACTCGAAGTACTCGTACGTAGCACTCGAGAAGGTGACGAAGAACTCACTGACGATATTCCCAATGTTCCGAAATTTGCACTGAGAAATCTTGATAAGACCGGTGTTGTACGTGTCGGCTCTCATGTCAAATCTGGCGACATCTTAGTTGGTAAGATTACTCCAAAATCATCGAATATTGATTTGTCGCCTGAAGAAAAATTAATGCGAGCATTATTTGGAGAACGCGCAGGTGATTTCTCTGACACTTCGTTGAAGGCAAAACCAGGCATGGAAGGTGTAGTAGTTGATGTAAAAGTTTTCTCAAAAGCAGAAAGTGATGAACTCTCCGAACAGGAAAAAGAAGAGAAGTTATCAAAACTGAAAACTAAATATGATGCAGAAAATAAGAAGATATATAAATTCCTCAAATCCAAACTGACAAACTTGTTACTTGGCGAGACTGCATATAGGATTACTGAAGTAAAAACAGGCCGTTTCTTTATTCCCCCCAACAAAAAAATAACTGATGAAGAACTGAAAAAAATCTCTTATAAGAAATTGAATCTGGAAAACAAGTTTGTCATAGACGAAAAGAAGAATGAACAGATTTATGAAGATGTTATAGTAGATGTAAAAAATGCTCTTGATGAGAATGAAAATTACTTTAAGAAGCACAAGGATCGTATTAAATATGGAGATGAACTTCCATCCGGTGTGCTGAAGATGGTGAAAATTTTCATCGGAAAGAAGCGACAGATTGAAGTGGGCGACAAAATGGCTGGACGCCATGGTAATAAAGGTGTGATTGCAAAAATCGCTCCCATCCAGGATATGCCATTTATTGAAGATGGAACTCCTGTGGATATTATTCTTAACCCTCTCGGTGTGCCTTCTCGTATGAATATTGGTCAGATTCTTGAAACTCATCTTGGATGGGCTGCCCGAGCTCTTGGATACGATGCAGAAACTCCGATATTTGACGGCGCTACAATCCAGGAAATCACCGATGAGCTGAAAAAAGCGAACTTATCTGAAGACGGCAAAGTTGTGCTTTATGATGGTAAAACCGGTGAAGCAATGCACGAACGGGTTACTGTCGGTGTTATTTATATGATGAAACTGAATCACCTTGTTGTTGATAAAATGCATGCTCGTTCAACCGGTCCCTATTCACTTGTAACCCAGCAACCTCTTGGTGGTAAAGCCCAGCATGGTGGTCAACGACTCGGAGAAATGGAAGTCTGGGCATTAGAAGCATATGGAGCATCTCGTCTTCTTCAGGAAATGCTCACAGTAAAATCTGATGATGTTGATGGTCGAAATAAAACATATGAAGCTATTACAAAAGGACAGGAATTACCTAAACCGGGTATTCCTGAATCCTTTAATGTGCTGGCGAGTGAGTTGAGAAGTTTATGTTTGAATTTCGATCTGCTTTCAGAAAAATCTGAAAGTACAAATAATTAAGTAACACCCCAAACTATGAGGGTCATACATGATTAGAGAATTAAAAAGAGACAAGGTCGTAAAAGATTACGATTATGTAAGCATAAAAATTGCTTCTCCAGAGAAGATCCGTGACTGGTCTTACGGAGAAGTAACCAGACCTGAAACGATAAATTACAGAACACTGAAGCCAGAAAAGGATGGACTGTTCTGTGAAAGAATATTCGGACCTGAAAAAGATTACGAATGTTCTTGTGGTAAGTATAAGAAATATCGTTTTAAAGGCTTGATCTGTGATCGTTGTGGCGTCGAGGTTACCTCATCAAAGGTTCGTCGTCAAAGAATGGGACATATCGAGCTTGCAGTACCGGTTGCTCACATCTGGTTTGTAAAACAAATGCCCAGTTCAATACAGTTGCTGCTCGATCTCAAATCAAAAGAATTGGATCGAGTTCTTTATTATGAATCTTATATTGTTCTCAATCCAGGTGCATCTGAATATAATGTCGGCGATGTTATTGATGAAGAATCCTATCAGCAGGCAAAAGAAAAATATCCCACTGGATTTGAAGCGGAAATGGGAGCCGAACCTGTAAGAAAGCTTCTCTCTGAGATTGAGCTTAATGACGAAGTTGATAAACTGCGAACCTCGATAAAATTCGAAACAAAACAAGCAAAAATAAAACTAATTAAAAGATTGAAAATTGTAGATGCATTTATTAATTCAGGGAACCGTCCGGAATGGATGATACTTGAAACAATTCCAGTCATGCCACCCGATCTGAGACCTCTTGTATATCTCGAGGGTGGAAGTTTTGCAACTGCCGATTTTAACGATCTTTACAGAAGAGTTATTACAAGAAATAACCGGCTGAAAGCACTCATTGAAGGACATGCTCCTGAAGTTATTCTGCGTAATGAAAAGAGAATTCTCCAGGAAGCAGTCGATGCACTTTTGGATAATAGTAGAAAATCCAGACCTGTAAAAGGTAGAGGAAATAGACCTCTCAAATCATTGAGCGATCAACTTAAAGGGAAGAAAGGTCGATTTAGACAAAATCTTCTCGGAAAACGTGTTGATTATTCGGGACGTTCCGTTATTGTCATCGGTCCTGATCTACAACTAAATCAGTGTGGATTACCAAAGAAAATGGCTCTGGAACTTTTCAAACCTTATATCATTGAAAGAATAGAGAAGTTCGAAGGTGTCAGCACAACCAAGCAGGCAAAACGCCTTATGGAAGAGAAGAAGCCCGAAGTCTGGAAGATTCTCGAAGAAGTGATAAAGGACTATCCTGTTCTTCTTAATAGAGCACCTACGCTTCATAGGTTGAGTATGCAGGCATTTCTCCCCGTGCTTATCGAAGAAAAAGCCATACAACTGCATCCACTTCTGTGTTATCCCTTCAATGCGGACTTTGATGGTGACCAGATGGCTGTGCATATTCCTCTTTCCGGGGAAGCTCAAATGGAAGCTCGTGTGCTGATGACTCCTGTGAATAATATTCTCTCACCTGCGAACGGAAAACCAGTGCTTATGGCAAGTCAGGATATCGTACTCGGTGTATATTTCTTAACTACTGCTACTTCTGAAGAACCTGAGGATGTAAAAAAACTTTCCAAATTTAATTCAACTGAAGAAGTGCTTATCGCTTATGAACTTCAAGGAACAAAATCCTATCAGAAGTATGAAAATAAAGAAGAAGATACCGGTTTGCATATTCACTCATGGATCGAATACAGATGCCCCGGATCAGGAAAGCGTATAGTCACTACTGTCGGGAGAGTGATCTTTAATCAAATCATTCCCGAAGATATTAGTTATAAAAATTATAGTTTTGATAAAGGTAAAATAAATCAGCTTACTTATGAAGTTTATGAAAAATATGGCGCTGAGCGTACTGCATATTATCTCGATGACCTGAAAAATATTGGCTTTCAATATGCAACAAAATCAGGAACCACTTTTGGGATGGCTGATGTTATTGTTCCAAAAGAAAAAGCGAGCATTCTTAAGCATTCCGAGGATGGAGTTGTGGAGATTCAGGAAGAATATGATACTGGTATTATTACAGAAAGTGAGCGCTACGATCGTTTGATCGACCAGTGGAAGATCGCAACTGAAGAAATCACTGATAAAATGATGGAAGAACTCAAGCTTGATAGACATGGATTCAATCCTATATGGATCATGGTAGTATCAGGTGCGCGTGGTGGAAGAGATCAGATCAAGCAGCTCGGTGCTATGAGAGGTTTGATGGAAAAACCTTCCCGAAAACTTACCGGTGAAATGGGTGAGATCATTGAGAATCCGATTAAATCAAACTTCAAAGAAGGCCTGACAATTCTGGAATATTTCATATCAACACATGGTGCAAGAAAAGGATTGGCTGACACTGCACTAAAAACCGCTGATGCCGGGTATCTTACTCGTCGTTTGGTTGACGTTGCACAATCGGTCGTTATCTCGCAACATGATTGTGGTACTATGCAAGGTGTCGATATGACCGCACTCAAAGAGGGCAATAAAACAATCGAACCTTTGAGTGACCGAATTAAAGGTCGTACAGCTGTTGAAGAAGTTGTTGATCCTGTAAGTGGGGAGATAATTATAGAAGCTGGCGAGACTATTTCTGACGAAAAAGCAAATCTTATTCAAAAACACGGTATAAGAGTGGTTCGAATTCGTTCTGTGCTGACCTGTGAAGCCGATAAGGGTATTTGTGCTAAATGTTATGGAAGAGATCTCTCAACAGGGAAACCTGTTACTATAGGAACACCTGTCGGGGTGATCGCAGCCCAAAGTATCGGTGAGCCCGGAACTCAGCTTACGCTTCGTACCTTCCATATTGGTGGTGCAGCAAGTACTCTGGTGGAAAAAGCAGAAGTTAATGCGGAAAAAGATGGTATTATAAAATATGACAGATTGGATCATGTCGTCAATGGAGACGGACAGAAGATCGCATCCAGTTATCAGGGAAAAATTAGAATTATTGATCCTGAATCAAAAGAAGAACTCAGTCATTATAAGGTTGAGTATGGTGCAACTATTTATGTGGCTGAAGATCAAAAAGTAGTAAAAGATACTCTTTTGTTCAGCTGGGATAACTATAATACACCGTTGATTTCAACCGTAAAAGGTACTGTGCACTACGATGATTTTATTGCAGATGAAACATATAAAACAGAATTCAATGAGCTGACAGGACGTACTGAGATCACAATTCTTGAATCGAGAGATGTTGGTAAACAGGCAACGCTCATAATTGAAACTGATGAAAAAAAGAAGATACGAATGCCGTTACCTGCCGGACTTAACCTTGAAGTTGAAGAGGATTCACGGGTATTCCCCGGAGAAATTCTGGGTAAAACTTCTCGTGTAACAGTGAAACAGCGAGACATCACAGGTGGTCTGCCGCGTGTGGTGGAACTATTTGAAGCTCGCTCTCCTTCAAGCAAAGCAGTTATTACTGAAATTGATGGTGTGGTGAAAATCGGCAAACTTACGCGTCTTGGAAGAAAAGTTACTATTTCTTCTGAAGCATCAGGAATTGATAAGGACTATACCATTCCTTATGGAAGAAGAATTATTGTTCACGAGGGAGATGTTGTCGAAAATGGTGATCCATTATCAGATGGACCACTCGATCCTCATGATATTCTTACTGCAAGAGGTGTGGTCGCGACACAGGAATTCATCACAAATGAAATTCTGGAAATTTACCGTAAACAAGGTGTGGATATCAATGACAAGCACATTCGTGTGATCGTTCGCCAGATGATGCAGAAAGTGAAAATACTAGATCCGGGTGATACAATTTTCCTTGAAGGCGAGATCATTGATAAACTTAATGTGAAGAAAGTGAATATCCAAGCTGAGCAGGAAGGCGGCAATGTCGCTACATTTGAGCAGCTTCTCATGGGTATCACAAAATCTGCGTTGATAACTGACAGCTTCATCTCTGCAGCTTCATTCCAGAATACTACAAAAGTGCTGACAGAAGCAGCAGTATATGGCAAAGTAGATACTCTGGAAGGACTAAAGGAAAGTGTGATCATTGGTCATAGAATTCCTGCAGGAACCGGCACAAAATATTGGCGTAAAATGGTAAAAGATACTATTGATGAAGAGTTGAGTTTAAAGAAAACAGTAGAAAAATTACTTCCTGAAGAAAACCTACGTATTCAGGAAAAACATTTTGAAAACAATATACAAGAACAGGAGGCGTAAGTGCCTACAATTTCACAGCTTATAAGAAAGGGCAGACAGAAACAGAAGAAGGCCAAAAAGAATAAGGCCTTACAGGGTTGTCCTCAAAAAAGAGGGGTGTGCACAAGAGTGTATACCACAACTCCCAAAAAACCCAACTCTGCATTGCGTAAAGTTGCACGTGTGCGTCTTTCAAATGGAATTGAAGTTACATGCTACATTCCAGGTGAAGGACACAATCTGCAGGAACACTCAATTGTGCTGATCAGGGGAGGTCGTGTAAAGGACTTACCTGGTGTGCGTTACCATGTTATTCGTGGAACTCTGGATGCAAGCGGAGTGGACAGTAGAAAGAAAAGCCGTTCCAAATATGGAACGAAGAAAACCAAGAAATTAGGATAGTGGGTTTAAATGTCTAGAAGAAAAAGAGCTCAAAAAAGACAAATACTTCCTGATCCAAAATATGGTGATATCATCGTTGCAAAATTCATCAATCAGATGATGATGCGCGGTAAGAAGAGTCTTGCTGAACGCAAATTTTATCACGCTTTGGAGATCATACAGAAGAAGACACAGGAAGATCCGATAAAAGTTTTCAAGCAGGCACTTGATAACGTGAAGCCCAGAGTTGAGGTAAAAACTCGCAGAATCGGTGGTGCGAACTACCAGGTTCCTATGGAAGTCAGCAGGGAAAGACAGCAAGCACTTGCTTTCAGATGGATCGTTAATTTTGCGCGTAAACGCCATGAAAAGACTTTTGATGAGAAATTGGCTGGTGAACTTATAGCAGCATACAACAACGAAGGTTCATCGATCAAGAAGCGTGAAGAAGTCTGGAGAATGGCAGAAGCGAACAAAGCATTTGCACATTTTAGAATCTAACAATGCAACAAAAACACTATGCCTTGGAAAATATCCGCAATATCGGGCTTATCGCTCACATTGATGCAGGAAAGACGACCGTCACTGAACGGATCCTTTTCTATACAGGTATAGTGCACCAAATGGGAGAAGTACACGAAGGAACAGCAACAATGGATTGGATGGTTCAGGAAAAAGAACGCGGCATAACGATCACATCTGCAGCTATAACATGTTTCTGGAAGGATAATAGGATCAATATTATCGATACCCCCGGACATGTCGATTTTACTGTTGAAGTGGAGCGTTCATTGCGTGTTCTTGATGGTGCTGTCGTGATCTTCTGCGGTGTCGGAGGTGTGGAACCTCAATCTGAAACCGTATGGCATCAGGCAGATAGATATCACGTTCCAAGAATTGCATTCATTAACAAGCTGGACCGGATAGGCGCCGATTTTGATTATGCAGTGAAATCGATCAGAACAAAACTTCAACCCAATGCAGTTCCCGTACAACTTCCCATCATATATCAAGATGAATTCATCGGCATTGTCAGTCTGGTAAATAAGCATGCTTACATCTATGATAAAGACGACGTGGGTTTGGAATTTTCAACCGTATCACTCGATGATGAAAGAATTTCCCCCGAACTGATCGAGAATATTGCCAAAAGCAGAACTAAACTCATTGAAAGATTAGCGGAATTCGATGAAGTACTTCTTCAAAAGTACATTGATGAAGAAGAAATTACAGAAGAGGATATTGATGAATCTTTAAGAAAAGTCACCTTATCCTGCGAATTCGTGCCGATTCTTTGTGGTGCAGCACTCAGAAATACAGGAATTCAACCTCTCATTGATGCAATTGTGAAATACCTTCCGTCACCCATAGATGTTCCCGAAGTTGATGGTGTTGACCCGAGAACAGGTGAGGAAAAGAAAATCAAAGTTGATGAAGCATTACCATTTGCTTCACTAGCTTTCAAAATACAGGTGAATCCCTATGTGGGTAAGCTGACGTATCTTAGAGCATATTCAGGTCAGATAAACAAAGGCGATCATGTGCTGAATGTCAACACTGGAAAAAAGGAAAGAATTACCCGTATCATGCACATGCATGCAAACAAATCAGTCAATGTGGACAGTATAAGTGCTGGTGAGATTTCCGCAGTAGCCGGTCTGAATGAAACGGTTTCCGGTGACAGCATTACTGCATTGCACAATCCAGTGTTGCTTGAACGTATCAATTTTGCTGATCCTGTAATGTCGGTTGCTATTGAACCCAAAACAAAAGACGATCAGGAAAATCTTAAAGATACACTGCCGCGTCTCCTTGAAGAAGATCCAACCTATATTATTACCGAAGATAAAGATACCGGTCAGACACTTATTTATGGAATGGGTGAACTGCACCTGGATATCCTCGTTGATAGATTAAAACGGGAATTCAAGATCAGTGTAAATGTGGGTAAACCTCGAGTTAATTACAAAGAAACAATCATCAGTGAAGCTGATGGCGAAGCAGAGCTCGAAAGAAATATTGGTGGTCATGGACAATTTGCAAAAGTGAAACTGCATATTGAACCTCATAGCAGCAAGTTTGAAGATTCCAAACATAAGATACTGATAGAGAATAACTCATCCGAAGAAGAAATTCCGAAAGATTTTATTCAGGCAGTAAAAAGCGGCATTCTGGAATCTGCACTGAGTGGTCCTCTAACCGGGAACAGAATGGAAAATATCAAAGTAATCATCACAGGTGGCTCATTCAATCCTGTTGACTCATCAGAAATTGCATTCAAAATAGCAGGTTCAATGGCGTTTTCACAAGCACTTCGACATGCTAAATTTGCTTTGCTTGAGCCAATTATGAACATCACTATTATCACACCTGAAGTTTATATGGGCAATGCAATAAACGATCTTAACAGCCGTCGTGGCAAGATCTTAGAAGTTAAAGACAAAGATTCAATAAAAATATTAAGTGGTTTGGTACCATTAAGTGAAACTTTTGGATATACTACTGCTCTTCGTTCGGCATCTCAAGGAAGAGCATCCTATTCAATGGAATTCAAAGAGTATGAAATGGTTCCGGAAAATATTTCAAATCAAATTATAAACAAAATGCGCGGTTATTAGAATTGAGGAGATATGAATAAGATAAGAATCAAATTAAAGGCGTATGATCATTTTCTCTTGGATAAGTCTGTTGTAGAGATCATAAGAAACACAAAAGGAACCGGGGCTAAGATCATCGGTCCTATTCCGCTTCCTACCAGACGCAGAATCTATACGGTGTTGCGTTCACCCCATGTTGATAAAAAATCTCGCGAGCAATTCGAAATGAAGATTTATAAGAGAATTATTGACATAGAAAACCCAACTCCAAAAACAACGAATGCAATCAAGAATTTGAACATACCTGCTGGTGTTCATATAGAAATAAAAACCTAAACCATATTTAATATAAATTTTTAGGAGAAAAAATGTTAGGCATAATTGGTAAAAAGATTGGAATGACTCGATTATTCACAGAAAATGGTGACTCCGTTGCCGTGACACTTATTGAAGCGGGTCCCTGTACTGTTACCAGTCATAAAACCAAAGAGAAAGATAATTATTCCGCACTTCAACTTGGATTTCAGGAGGTTCCTGAGAAAAAGCTCAATAAACCTCAATTGGGACATTTCAAGAAGAATGATGTCTCTGCTTTCAAAATAATGAAAGAGTTTAGAGTAAATGAAGAAGTTATGAATGATTTTTCTCCTGGCGCAGAAGTGAAAGTGGATATTTTCAATCCAAGAGATAAAATTCACGTGACTGGAATATCAAAAGGAAAGGGTTTTACAGGTGTAATGAAACGTCATAATTTTCATGGAAAAAGCAGAACTCATGGAACCCATGAGAGCTTTCGTGGAACCGGTTCTATTGGTATGTGTGCTTCACCCTCGAGAGTTCAACGTGGCAAAAAAATGCCCGGACAATATGGCAATGATAAGGTTACAGTCCGCAACCTCACTGTGTACAAGATCGATGGAGAGAGAAATCTTCTTATGGTAAGAGGAGCGATCCCAGGTCATAGAAACAGTATTGTAATGATTCAAAAAACTAAATAAAAGGTTTTGTTATGGAAGCAATAAAGTATTCAAAAACAGGTGAAGAAATTGGAAAAATTACTTTGCCGAAACATCTATTTGATACGGAAGTGAACAAGGCAGTTCTTCATGAAGTGATTACACTTTTCATGCAGAATCAGCGATTGGGAACAGCTTGTGTCAAAGGACGCTCTGATGTGCATGGTTCAACACGAAAACTATATCGTCAAAAGGGAACCGGTCGAGCCAGAGCAGGTAGTAAAAAAAGTCCCATAAGAGTCGGTGGTGGCGTAGCATTCGGACCTCGACCAAAGGATTGGCATGTAACCATTCCAAAGAAGAAAAAGAGAATTGCATTAAAATCAGCACTCAGCAGTAAAAAAGATCATATAGCAGTCATTGAAGATTTAATGATGGAAAAACCCAGTGTAAAAACTGCTAAGGATATCCTTAATGCAACAAAGATAACTTTTCAGCGCTGCTTGTTCGTGATGTCAGATAATGAGTCCAATTTGGTCCGTTCACTGAGAAATATCAAGAATGTTTCCAGTATTCGTGCCGAGGACTTAAATGCTCATGCTATCCTTCATGCAAGTGATATGATCATAACTGAAAAGGCATTGGAGAAAATGGTAGAGGTATTCAAATGAACAAAGATCCAAGACAAATTATTTTACATCCGATAATAACTGAAAAAGGAACTCATATTCAGGAAGAAGCTGGTGGATACTTATTCAAAGTGCGTCTTGATGCAAATAAGATAGAAATACGGAATGCTATACAAGAAATTTTTCAGGTACATGTTCGCAAGGTAAACACCATAAATTGCAAGGGTAAACCGAAGAATCTTGGTCGCTATCAGGGCAGAAGATCTGACTGGAAAAAAGCTATTGTATATCTTGTAAAAGGTGAATCTATAAGCGAATTTGAAGTGATGCAGTAAAAAATGTTTTCTACTTCTCGTTTTAATTGACATAAAATATTAACTGTTAGGTTTTTTACACCTATCCCTAAAATGGAGATGTAATTCATGGCAATAAAGAAATATAAGCCGATAACACCCGCTAGACGGTATTATACGGGTTACTCCTTTGATGAGATCACAAAGGTTAAACCCGAGAAATCTCTGGTTGAGCCAGCAAAGAAAAATGCTGGAAGAAATAACCAGGGAAGAATTACTATTCGTCATCGTGGCGGTGGTCATAAACGGTTTTATAGAATAATAGATTTTAAGAGACATGATAAGAAGGGGATCGAAGCTCGAGTGCATTCGATTGAGTATGATCCCAACCGTTCAGCACGAATTGCATTGCTTTACTATACTGATGGTGAAAAGCGTTACATCATTGCACCTGACAAACTGCAGGTAAATGATGTAGTCATGATCGGTGAAAATGTTGAGATAAAGCCAGGGAATGCCCTTCCAATAAGAAAAATCCCGATCGGTACAATGATCCACAATATTGAATTCAAGCCCGGTCGCGGTGCTCAGATCGCACGCAGTGCAGGTGTCAATGCAGAAGTTGTTGCTAAAGAAGGCAGTTATGTTCATATAAAAATGCCTTCAGGCACAATTCAGCTTCTTCGTTCAGACTGCTATGCGACAATAGGACAGGTCAGCAATATTGATCATTCCAAGATTTCTTATGGTAAAGCAGGCAGAAAACGCTGGCTTGGACGTCGTCCTCATGTAAGAGGTGTTGCCATGAATCCTGTTGATCATCCAATGGGTGGTGGTGAAGGTAAATCATCTGGTGGTCGTCATCCTGTTTCTCCGTGGGGTACTCCCGCAAAGGGATTCAAAACCAGAAAGAAAAAGAAATATTCTGATCCCTACGTGATTAAGAAGAAACGTAAATAAGCGGAGGATTTTTTTAATGGCAAGATCACTCAAAAAAGGTCCCTTTTACGATGAGCATCTGATGCGCAAAGTAGAAAAGTTGAATGAACTGAATAAAAAACAGGTCATCAAGACCTGGTCCCGACGTTCAACTGTTATGCCTGAATTCGTTGGTCATACCTTTGCAGTTCATAACGGTAAAAGGTTCGTGCCTGTTTTTGTAACAGAATCAATGGTCGGACATAAGCTTGGAGAATTCTCTCCTACCAGAACATTCCGTGGACATAAGGACAAGAAAGAAAAACTTGCAAGGAAACGTGGTTAATTATGGAAGCGATTGCGCGAATTAAAAATCAAAAAGGTTCACCAAGAAAAGTACGTCTTGTAGCGAATTTGATTCGTAATAAACGGGTTGACGATGCAAGAGATATCCTGAATTTCTCAAAGAAACGTGCTGCACGCAGTATCCTTAAAATACTCGATTCTGCTGTTGCAAATGCTGCAACAAAATCAGGTAAAGTCGAAATTGAAAAATTATATATAAATAAGATCACCGTGGATGAGGGCATCACAATGAAACGCTGGCGTTCTCGTGCAATGGGTCGAGCTGATATGATCTTCAAAAGAACTCATCATATTGCTTTATCCGTAACAGATGAAATGGAAGATTAGGAGGCACATTGGGTCAAAAAACTAATCCCATAGGTTTTCGAATAGGTTTTAATAAAGACTGGGAATCTATATGGTTCGCTAATACTCGTAAAGAGTATGTTGAAACATTCTATGAAGATATGCGGATCAAAGATTATCTGACTAAAAGATTGTCAGACGCTATGGTCTCTAAAATCGAAATACATCGCAAAAGTGATAAATTGACAGTTATAATCCATACTGCTCGTCCGGGTATTGTGATCGGCAGAAAAGGTGTCGAGATCGAAAAAGTAAAGCAAGAACTTATAACTTTTTTAGACATGAATACCAAGGATGACTATTCCAAGCTTGCTATTGATGTACAGGAAGTGAAAAGACCTGAACTCAATGCTCGTCTTGTCGGTATGGATATCGCACGTCAGATAGAAAATAGAATTTCTTATCGTAGAGCAATGAAAAGAGCTATTGAACGTACAATGTCAGCCGGTGCTGAAGGTATCAAAATCAAAACCAGCGGACGACTTCACGGCGCTGAAATTGCTCGAAGTGAAGAATATAAAGATGGTCGAACACCCCTCCATACCCTTCGTTCCAATATTGATTATGCATTATCCTTAGCTCATACACGATATGGTATCATTGGAATTAAGGTTTGGATCTGCAATGGTGAACTGACGCTAAAAGAGCATCATCAATCATAATATAAGGTATTGGACATATGTTACAGCCAAAGAAAGTTAAACATCGTAAACAGCAGCGAGGAAAAAGACGCGGAAAAGCATATTCTGGTTCCAACCTCGGTTTCGGTCAATATGGTCTTGTTACTCTTGATACCGGATGGCTTACTGCTCGTCAGATCGAGGCAGCTCGTGTGGCAATAACTCACTATATGAAGAGAATAGGAAAAGTCTGGATAAGAGTATTCCCGGATAAACCCATAACTCTTAAACCCGCAGAAACCCGTATGGGAAAAGGCAAAGGCGCTCCTGAATATTGGGTCGCTGTTGTCAAACCAGGTCGTGTACTTTTTGAACTTGAAGGTGTAGATGAAAACATTGCAAGAAGAGCACTGGAACTGGGAGGGCATAAACTCCCTGTAAAAACCAAATTCATAATTCGTGATGAGGTGAGAGGTTAATATGCTGAAACCAAATGAAATCAGAGAAATGAATCTTGCTGAACTTGTAATGAAAGAGCAGGACCTTCAAGAAGAATTTTTCAATCTTCGTTTACAGAAAGTGACGAACCGATTGGAAAATCCCTGGAAGCTTCACGAAGTTCGAAGAGATATTGCACGGGTAAAGACAATTATTCGTGAAAAGCAATCAATTGATAATAAGGAAGTATAGTAGGTCTAAATGGATAAGGAAAAAGTGTCAATCCGTCATAAGCCCACAAGAATCGGTATCGTAGTTAGCAATAAAATGGATAAAACTGCGGTAGTTCGTGTTGAACGAAAATATAAGCACCCGCTCTATGGAAAATATATTAGAAAACATAAAAAATTTCATGTACACGATGAGAATAATGAAGCACATATCAGCGATAAAGTAAAAATTGAAGAGTTCCAACCTGTCAGCAAAACCAAACGCTGGAAACTCATCGAAATCATTGAAAGAAGCAAGTAGGAAATTTAGGGAGTTCTAATGATACAGCAGGAGTCAGTTCTTAAAGTCGCAGATAATTCCGGTGCAAAAGTGGTGAAATGTATAAAGGTTTTGGGTGGTTCACGCCGCCGATATGCTAGTCTTGGTGATGTGATCGTGCTTTCTGTTAAATCTGCTATCCCTCACAGTGATGTGAAAAAAGGCAGCCTGCACAGGGGAGTGATCGTGCGCACAAAGAAAGCAGTACGCCGCTCGGATGGTTCTTATGTCCGTTTTGGTGATAATGCGGTTGTGCTGATAAATGAAATTATGGAACCAAAAGGAACCCGAATTTTCGGTCCGGTTGCACGTGAGCTGCGAGAGAAAAAGTTCATGAAGATACTTTCTCTAGCCCCTGAGGTTGTGTAGGAGTTTTATATGAGAATAAAAAAAGATGATAAAGTAAAAGTTATTTCTGGCGAATATAAAGGTGTCGAAGGACATGTGTTAAAATCTTTCCGCAAGAAAAATAAGCTAATTGTGGAAAAAGTAAATTTCATCAAGAAACATCAGCGTCCCACTCAACAAAATCCTTCCGGTGGCGTTATTGAGATGGAAGCGCCTATACATGTTTCTAATGTTCAATTCATTTGCCCGAAATGTGGAAAACTTTCTAAGGTCAAAATGAAAATTTTAGATGACAAAAGTAGAATTCGATATTGCACTAAATGCGGTGATATGGTCTAACGAGGAACAATGAGTAGATTACAAGAAAAATTCAAAAAGGAAATCGTACCTGATCTTACGAAAAAACATGAGTATGCTAATGTGATGGATGTTCCCAAACTGAAGAAGGTAACAGTGAATATTGGTGTGGGAGAAGCAACTGAGAACAGAGCATCACTGGATAATGCACGTAAGGAAATTGAAGCGATCACAGGACAGCATGCAGTGATTACTCATGCAAAGAAATCAATCTCAAATTTTAAATTACGTAAAGGTATGCCTATCGGTACGATGACAACCTTGCGCGGCGAAATGATGTATGAATTCGTCGATAAACTGGTTAGTATTGTGCTTCCACGTTTCCGTGACTTCAATGGCGTTTCACCTCATGGATTTGATGGGCGCGGTAATTATACATTGGGTATCAAAGAACAGATCGTGTTTCCTGAAATTGATTATGATAAAGTGGATAAAGTTCGTGGTTTAAATATCACATTTGTGACAACAGCAAAGACTGATGAAGAGGGATTCAATCTTCTTAAAGCTCTTGGCATGCCCTTTGCTCAGAAATAAAAATAATAAGGAATTGTATGGCACGTAAAGCATTAATTGTCAAATCGAAAAGAGAAAAAAAGTTCAAAGTTAGAGAATATAATAGATGTGAACTGTGCGGAAGACCCCGTGCATATTTACGAGATTTCGGAATTTGCAGATTATGTTTCAGGAAGCTCGCACTGGAAGGTAAAATACCAGGTGTGAAAAAGGCTAGTTGGTAGTCGGAGGATGTATGGCAAATTTTGATCCAATCGCTCAAATGCTCACAGTTATCCGTAATGGAATTCAGGCAAAAAAGAAATTCGTTATAGTTGATTCTTCAAACCTGAAAAAAGATATTATAAGAATCCTTCACGAGGAGAATTTCATCACAAAATATTCTGTCCTCGAACCATCTGAAGGAGAAAATCGCAAGTTCGAACAGATAAAGATATATATTCGCTATGTGAATGATTTTGAGTCTGTTATCAAGGGCTTACAAAAAATAAGCAAGCCCAGTAAGCGTGTGTACGTTAATTCATCAAATATTCCCATTGTGTTAAACCATATGGGAATTGCAATTCTTTCCACCAACAAAGGTGTCCTTATCGATAGAGATGCCAGGAAATATAATGTTGGCGGAGAGTATATCTGTAAAATTTGGTAAAGGGGTAGTCAATGTCTAGAGTAGGAAAAGAACCAATAGTTATTCCCGAAAAAGTTACAGTTGATGTAAAGGGGCAGCATGTTAAAGTGACAGGTCCATTAGGAACTCTGGAACGCAACCTCAATGATGGAATTACTATTAAAATAAAAGATAAACAAGCAATTTTTACACGAAAAGATGATGAAAAGCAGACACGAAGTCTTCATGGATTGAACCGATCTCTCGTTGCCAATATGGTAGAGGGTGTATCTAATGGTTATTTGAAAAAGCTTATGATCGTTGGAACCGGTTACAAGGCAGAGGTTAAAGGCAAGTGGCTTGTACTCACTCTTGGTTTTTCTCATGAAGTATATTTTGAGATTCCTAAAGAAGTGAAAATAGAAATTGAAAAGATCGGTCGTGCAGAAGCAAGCATTATTTCCGGTCTGCAGGCGATCATTGATTTTCGTAGTCATGATAAAGAAATGCTTGGTGCTGTTTGCGCCGCTATTCGAGATATCAAACCTCCGGAATGTTATAAAGGAAAAGGTATTCGTTATGCTGATGAGCATATCCGTATCAAACCCGGTAAAGTTGCCGGCGGAGCAGGGGTTTAAGGAGCAGAAATGTTAAAGAAAAAGGTAAGAAAAAATATATTACTAAGAAATCGTCGAAAAGTTGCTATCCGAAACAAAATTTCCGGATCAGCAGAAAAGCCGCGTCTCAGTGTTTATAGAAGCTTGAAGCATATCTATGCTCAAGTTATTGATGATGAGAACGGTGTGACGCTCTGTGCGGTTTCCAGTCTCAGTCCTGAGTATAAAAAGCAGGCAAAAGACGGTATGAAGCCAACTGCAAAAGCGAGTCTTATTGGCGAGCTTTTTGCCAAGAAATGTCTTAAGAAGAAAATTAAAAAAGTTTGTTTTGATAGAAATGGTTTTAAGTACCATGGTCGTGTAAAAGCCCTTGCAGAAGGTGCACGAAAAGCCGGTTTGGAATTCTAGGAGAGCATATGCGAAATGAAAGACGACGTGATGAAAATGAATTAGTTTACGAACAAGTTGTTGATACCAACCGTGTTTCCAAAGTGATCAAGGGTGGAAGGCACTTCAGCTTTAATGCCACAGTAGTAGTTGGTGATAAAAACGGAAAAGTCGGTGTAGGTATGGGAAAAGCCAATGAAGTTATTCCTGCCATAAATAAAGCCAAGGATAAAGCAAGAAAATCTCTCTTCGGATTCCCGATTCGTAATGGCACGATCCCGCATATGATCATTGGTAAATTCAGAGGTAGTAAAGTGCTCCTAAAGCCAGCCGCACCCGGTACAGGTGTTATCGCTGGCGGGCCAATACGTGCGATCCTTGAAGCTGCAGGTGTGGAAAATGTGCTGACTAAATCCCTTGGATCAAGCACAAAACACAATATGGTAAAAGCCACAGTTCGTGCACTTCAAGCCCTCCGCTCACATGAAGAAGTAGCAAAACTACGTGGAAAAACTGTATCAGAACTTCTATCATAAATAAAGGTTGATCAAGAAATGAAGCTTAAAATTACATTAGTAAAAAGTACGATAGGACAGAAGCCCAAAACAAGGAAAACTGTTGAAGCATTGGGAATTCGCAAGCTCCATCATTCTGTTATTCAGAAAGATACACCTCCCATTTTGGGAATGATCAATACTGTAGCACATTTAGTGGAAGTTGAAGAAATTAAAGGCAGAAGAGGTTCCAAATGAAATTAAATGAATTAAGGCCTCCTAAAAATTCTCGTAAGAAAAAATTTCGTCTGGGCAAAGGTGACGGCTCCGGAAAAGGAAAAACCAGCGGTCACGGTATGAATGGGCAGAAGTGCAGAAGCGGCGCCAGCATTCCTAACTGGTTTGAAGGCGGTCAAATGCCTATACACCGAAGATTGCCTATTAAGGGTTTTAATAATAGTAAATTTTCCAAGAAATATAGAATTGTCTCATTGAACAGTCTTGCTGAAATCGATGAAAGCATTATTGATATCGAGCTTATGGAAAAACGGGGGTTGATTGAGATTCAAAATCACAAAGTTCAAATGGTGAAAGTTCTTGCAAACAAGGAAAATAAATTTGATAAAAAGAAAGTAATCAAAGCCAACGGTTTTAGCAAAAATGCAATTGAAATCATACATAAAGTTGGCGGGAAAGCAGAGGTTGTATAGTGCTAAAATCACTATTTAACGTCTTTAAAGTACCTGAACTCAAGAAGAAAGTTCTTTTCACTCTTGGAATTCTTATTGCTTATCGTTTAGGGAGTCATATTCCCACTCCGGGTATCAATACCGCAGCGCTTGGAGAGTTTTTTGCAACGCAAGGTAATACCATATTCGGTATGATCGACCTTTTTGTGGGTGGAAACCTGAGCAAGGCAACCATCTTCGCTCTCGGTATCATGCCGTACATTACTGCTTCTATTGTGATGCAGCTTCTCGGCGGAGTAATTCCTTATTTTGAAAAGCTCAAAAAAGAGGGTCCCGAAGGTCAGAAAAAAATTACTCAATATACACGTTATGGTACGCTCATTGTCGGTATTTTTAATGCGTTCTGGATAACTACTTTTCTTGAAAGCATTACTACTCCTTCCGGCGCAGCAGTTGTTCCATATCCGGGTTTGATGTTCAAATTCGTAACCATACTCACTCTTGTAACCGGCACGATACTTATAATGTGGCTTGGTGAACAGATCACAGAAAAAGGTATTGGAAACGGTATTTCTCTAATCATCTTTATTGGTATTATTGCTCGATATCCAAACGGATTCATTAATATGTTCAAAATGGTTGCAACAGGTACCCTTCCTATATTACTTGCTATTGCGGTTCTCGTATTTATGGTGATTGCCACGACTGCAGTTATTTTCATTACGGAAGCGACACGAAAGATCCCGGTGCAATATGCAAAGCGCGTCATAGGCAGAAAGATCTATGGCGGACAGGCAACGTATATTCCACTGAAAGTAAACTCTGCAGGTGTTATTCCTATTATTTTTGCGCAATCCGTACTCATGTTCCCGCAAACGATCACGACATTCTTTAAGAATAGTGATTTCATGCATATGCTCTCAAGCTGGCTCTCGCCCGGCGCTTTCCTGCATACTGTTCTCTATGTGATAATGATCGTATTCTTTGCCTATTTCTATACTGCTATTGTACTCAATCCGACAGAGATTGCAGCAAATATGAAGAAATACGGTGGCTTCATTCCCGGACGTAAGCCCGGTAAGAGAACTGCCGAATATATAAACAGTGTGATTGTTCGTATTACCTTACCCGGTGCAATATTCTTTGCATTCATCGCAGTTACACCAACATTCCTGATCAAATATGCCAGACTTCCATTCTATTTCGGAGGTACTGGTTTGATCATTATCGTCGGTGTAGCGCTCGATACACTGAAGCAGATAGAATCTCATCTTGTTATGCGTCATTATGACGGATTTATGAAGAAAGGTAAATTGCGAGGAAGATCAAGGTGATCGACACAAAAAAACGCATAGTTGTATTGTTGGGGCCTCCTGGAGCAGGGAAAGGCACTCAGGCAGCATATATCAAAGAGAAATTTCATATTCCTCATATCTCTACCGGTGAGATCCTGCGTGATAATATAGATAAGGGAACACCTCTTGGTATTGAAGCACATAAATTCATGCACAAAGGTGATCTTGTTCCGGACGATCTTATCATCGAGATGGTAAAAAACAGAGTACGGCAGCCGGATTGTGCTGAAGGCGCTTTGTTTGACGGATTTCCCAGAAATGAAGAACAGTCGGAAATGTTCTTTGATATGGAATATGTATCCACAAATGCAAAAGTATGTGCCATTCTCATCGATATACCCGATGAAGAGGTTATAAATCGTTTATCAAATCGACGATATTGCCCGAGCTGTAAAAGCATTTATAATCTCATCTATAAAGTTCCTAAGAATAAAGATGGAGATTCATACCTTTGTGATAACTGTGGCTCAGAGCTTGTTATTCGTGATGATGATAAAGTCGAGACTATAAAAAATCGGTTGAAGGTTTTTCATGATACTGCCGAACCTCTAATTGCTTATTTCACAAAAAAAAATGTTCTTCACATAGTGGATGGCATAACCTCTCTTGAAGAAGTATTCAAGCAGATCGTGAATATACTCGAATAAGAATGATCACGATAAAGAATGTCAGGGAAATCAAACTCATGAGGGAGAGCAACTCCCTTGTGGCGCTCATACTTGATGAGCTGCATGACATGATCAAACCCGGCGTGAATGCTTTTGATTTGAATGCCCGAGCAGAAGATATCATGAAAGAACATGACGCAGAATCTGCTTTCAAAGGTTATGAAATGGACGACCTTGGTCCATATGAATATTCGATATGTTCATCAGTAAACAGTGAGATCGTTCACGGTTATTCGACAAAAGATAAAGTATTACATGATGGCGATATAATTGGCATAGATGTGGGTATTAAAATGAATGGCTTCTGTGGTGACGGAGCCCGTACTTTTGTAGTTGGCTCTATTGCAAGGGAAGTTCAATCCCTTCTTGATTGTACGAAGCAAGCACTTGAAAATGCCATCACACAGTGCAAACCCGGCAATAGGGTCGGAGATATTTCTGCAGCAATTGAAAAAACTGCGATGGATAATGGATTGCATGTGGCAGAATGGCTTACAGGGCATGGAATCGGGCGGACATTGCATGAAGACCCTATGATACCAAATGTCGGCAAAAAGGGGACAGGACCAATGCTCAAACCGGGCATGACCATTTCCATTGAGCCGATGTTCAATATTGGAACTTCAAAAACTGTAGAAAAAGAATGGGTTTTTTACACGATGGATGGTTCACCATCTGCACATTTTGAAAACACCGTTCTTATCACAGAGAATGAACCTGAAATTTTAACGAAAACAAGGAACTCATGATGGCTAAAGACGGTCTCATAGAAGTAGACGGCACAGTCGTTGAAGCACTTCCCGGCACGAAATTTATCGTGGAACTGGAAAATGGACATAAAGTTCATGCCCATATTTCCGGTAAGATGAGAATGCACTATATCCGCATTCTTGTTAGTGATAAGGTGAAGATGGAACTCTCTCCTTATGACCTTAACCAGGGACGTATCGTTTATCGTTATAAATAATATAGAGGATTTTTTTTATGAAAGTTCGAGCATCAGTAAAGAAACTTTGTAAAGATTGTAAGATTGTAAAGCGCAAAGGGCGCATATATGTAATTTGTTCATCAAACCCAAAACATAAACAGAGACAAGGTTAAGCAAGGAGGCACTTTGGCACGAATAGCAGGTGTTGATTTACCAAATGAAAAGCGAATAGAGATTGGCTTGACTTATATTTTTGGTATAGGTCGTTCCACCTCTAATAAGATACTGGGGAAAGCCGGTGTCGATATCAATAAAAAAGTAAAAGATCTTACTGACCAGGACGTTATTAAACTGCGTGATATCATCAGAGATAATTATATGATCGAAGGTGATCTGCGCAAGGAAAGAACCATGAATATCAAACGTCTCATGGAGATTGGTTGTTATCGTGGTTTGCGTCATCGTATCGGTCTTCCTGTTCGCGGACAAAGCACACATTCAAATGCCCGTACAAGAAAAGGACCACGAAGTAGCCGAGTCGGCAGGAAGTAACAGGAGAAAAGATGGCAGTAAAAAGCAAACAGAAAAAAACAGTAAGAAAAAAGAAAGTCCGTCTCCAGGAAACAGACGGAGTAGCCCATATCCAGGCAACTTTTAATAATACTATTATCACAATTACTGATAGAAAAGGTAATGTGATCGCCTGGTCAAGCTGTGGCAAAAATGGTTTCAAGAATTCCAAGAAAAGCACTTCCTATGCAGCTCAGCAGACTGCAAAGGATATCGCAGGAACAGTGTTGAATATGGGTTTAAGAAATATACATGTTAGGGTGAGTGGACCTGGTTCCGGAAGAGATTCTGCAGTTCGTTCACTTCAGTCAGAGGGCTTGAATGTATTGTCAATTCTTGATACGACTCCCATTCCTCATAATGGATGTCGTCCACCCAAACGAAGAAGAATTTAAGAGGATTCAGAATGGCTAGATTTTTAGGATCAAAATGTAAATTATGTAGAAGAGAAGGTGTGAAACTCTTTTTGAAAGGTGCACGTTGTTACACTCAAAAGTGCAGTATTGAACGCAGAAATACTCCTCCCGGAGAGAGTAAAAGAAGATATCGCGCAAAACTCAGCGACTATGGGATACATCTTCGTGAAAAGCAAAAGGCAAAGAGAACCTATGGTCTTCTTGAAAAACAGTTTAAGAACTATTTCAAGAAAGCATCCAAAATGAAGGGTGTGACCGGTGAAAATCTTTTAAGACTTCTCGAAATACGTTTAGATAATACTATCTATAGAATGGGTTTTGCAACCTCACGAAATGCTGCTCGCCAGCTTGTTAATCATGGACATGTGCTGGTCGATGGTAAAAAAGTTGATATTCCATCATTTCTAATTGCACCCGGACAAAAGATAGAAATAAGAAGTAAAAGTAGACAAATACCTAATATCCATGAGGCTATGGAAGCACACAAGTCACTTGATCAGTTCAACTGGCTTGAAGTTCATCCTGAAGAATTTTCGGGTTATGTGAAAACTCTGCCAACTGCAGATCAGCTTCCACAGGATATTGATCATAGATTGATTGTTGAATTCTACTCTAAATAATACATAGGAGTACACATGGTTGATTTAGAACCAATACAAATGCCTACATATATTGATAAGGACGAAAAGACCTATTCAAAAACCTATGGTAAATTCACCATCGGTCCCTTTGAGCGGGGATTCGGCACTACGATCGCAAATTCTTTCCGTCGAGTGCTTTTGTCTGCAATACAGGGTGGAGCAGTACGTTTTGTAAAGGTGCATGGACTCCAGCATCAATATGCTGCGATACCCGGTGCACGGGAAGACTATATCGAACTTATTCTTAACCTGAAAAATCTTGTGCTCAAGATCAACAGCAGTAAAGAAGAGAAGCTCGAATTATCTGTAAAAGGTCCGGGCAAGATCACTGCCGGACAGATCACCGTACCAAAAAATGTTGAGATCATAAATAAAGACCTGTATCTCCTTGAACTTGTCGATGATGTTGATTTTCATATGGAACTCTGGGTAAATAACGGTATCGGTTACGTTCGTGAAAATGAGCATGACACATCAGAAATACAAATAGGGATGATCCCCATTGATTCAATTTATTCCTCGATACGAAAAGTAAATTTCAATATCGGCAAGGAAAGAGTTGATGAGAAGATCGACTATGACAAGATCATTCTTGAAATATGGACTGATGGAAGTATCATGCCGGAAGAAGCACTTAGTCTTGCAGCAAAAATATTGAAGGATTGTTTCCAGGCAATTATTCGATTCAAAGAGGAACCAAAATATATCAAGAGAGAAAAGATCGATCCTGAGCTGAAAAATCTTCAAAAACTTATGAAAATGAAGGTCGGTGAACTTGAGCTGAGTGTCCGTTGCAGCAATTGCCTTGCAGCATCAAAGATCGGATTCGTAAAAGAACTGGTTGCAAAAACAGAGAACCAGCTTCTTCGCTTGCGTAATTTCGGCAAGAAATCTCTTGATGAAGTGAAAACTGTACTTGATCGTTACGGATTGAAACTTGGTATGGATATTAAGAAAATTGATGACCAACTTGACACTCTCAAAAAAATTGAGGAACAAAAATGAGACATCAGAAAAAAGGCACAACATCATTTGGCAGAATTTTAGGGAAGAAAAAAGCTCTTTTGAATAATCTCGTTAAAGCACTTCTGCAAAATGAGAGAATTGAAACTACACTTGCTCGTGCAAAAGAAACAGGACGTCTTTCAGAAAAACTGATCACATACGGAAAAAAAGGTACTGTTCATGCACGCAGGCAGGCATATAAAATTTTAAAAAACAGAGATCTGGTAAAAAAACTCTTTGATGAAATAGCACCAAAGTATAAAAACAGAAATGGCGGTTATACTCGAGTAATTAAAACCGGTTTCCGTATTGGTGACGCAGCTCCCACAGCTATTATCGAATTTGTAGAAGAAGAAATTTCTGAAAAGAAGAAAAAGAAATCAAAAACTGATAAGCCGAAAACATCAAAGAAACTTGCTGTAGAGAAGAAAAAACAAGAGAAACCAAAAGCAAAAGTTGAGAAAAAAGAAGAAGTTAAAGTTGAGGTTGAAAACGAACCCGAAACTGAAGAAAAAATAGAAACTCCCGAGACTGTGGAACCGGAAATTGAAGAGAAGCAGGAAGATCTTGAAGAGAGCAAGGAAGAAGTGGAAGAAGCGTTGAATGAGGGAGTTGCTGAAGCTCCGGCAGAAAAAGCCGAAGAAAAGAAAGAAGAGCCGGAATCTAAGAAAGAAACTGAATCTGCGAAAGAAGGAAAACCTGAAGAATCAGTTATAAAAGAAAAATCTTAATGATTAATTTTATATAAAGTTTCCCCCTTAAAGCGGTAGTAATATCGCTTTAAAGACCTCCTCAGCCCAGGTGGCCTCCCCTCTGCCTGGGCTGTTTGTTTTGGTGCAAATAATGATAAAGTGTGATAAATTAGCTAGCAAGGAGTGAAAATGCAAAGTAAATGGGTATGCCCGAAGTGCAAGAACACAGAATATGAAACCGACCAGTTCCAGGCAACCGGCGGGACATTCACGAAATTATTCAATGTACAGTGTAAAAAATTCACCACAGTAACATGCACACGCTGTAAATATACAGAAATTTACAAAGCTACGACAAGTTCTTTAATGAATATCTTTGATTTCTTTACGAATTAAATTGTCTTTTACTTATAATTCTTTGGGGGCTCTACCTGCTACGGCGTAGTGCAAAAAAGCCAAGTGTTCTCTGTGGTGAAAGTATAATTCAAAAATTCTCAATATCCTGCAGAATTCCGAACTGTAAGCCAAAATCGCTAACAAATATCTTATCCATCTTAAGATAAGAAAAAATACTCTCAAGAAGTATCGTTCCTGACAGCAACACATCTGAACGGTGTGGGTCAAAGGGAATGAGTTTTTCTATCTCATCATAAGACAATTTCTTCCACAAATCTTTAAAATAAAGAACATCCTCCAACGTAAGAACCTGTTTATGAACTTTTTCTGAAATCCATTCTTTCAAACCACTTTTCACAGCAACAAGGTTCGTCACTGTACCACCCACACCAACAACTTCAAAGGAAGAGGGGACATGTTCCCGGATTTTGGACTGTGCTAATACATCATGACAAAAAGTATGTTTATCTTCATCATTATCACAAAGATTGTTCAGCCGACGGACTCCTAATTTTAAACTGGTTGAAAATTCCAATTTATTTTGACTTACGATCATAAACTCAGTACTTCCACCTCCAATGTCAAAGATGATAAGATTTTCATGCTCCTCAAACTCGCGTTTGTTTGCGAGATAGATATAGTATATTTCCTGCCCTTCTGAGAGAATATGATATTTCAAATCGTACTTGTTCAGAAGCCAGTTGGAAAGCTGTGAAATGTTTTTCGCTTCTCGCGAAGCAGAAGTGCCGGTTATGATTATTTTTTCTGCGTGATAGGATTTTGAAATGGTAATAAAATCATCAAGAATTGCTTTTGCTTTTTCAATTCCATCATTTGTAAGAAAACCATTCTTCATGCCTTTTCCCAGTGAGGAAGTTCGTGCATTGCGATGAAGGATTTTCCATGAATTGTGTGCTTTCTCAGCAATAAGAAGCAGAATTGAATTCGTTCCTACATCTATGATAGAGCAGATAGTTTTCATACAGAAATTACAAAATTGAGCGTATTTCTTTGAGCAGTTCTGATATGATTTGTTGTTCAGAAATTTTTCTAACTATTTTTCCCTTTTTGAAAAGTACTGCTTGTCCTTTACCACCTGCAATGCCGACATCCGCTTCCTCTGCCTCACCGGGACCATTCACCACACATCCCATAACAGCAATTGAAATATTTTTTTCGATATGCAATTTCCGAACCTCTTTTTCCACTTCCTTTGCAATGCTTATGATATCGATTTCAGTTCTTCCACAAGTTGGGCACACAATTAAGTGCGGACCTTTTCGAAGATCGAGTGCTCGCAGAAGTTCGAGTCCAACTTTAACCTCTTCAACGGGATCGTCTGCAAGCGATACACGTATCGTGTCACCGATCCCTTCTGCAAGTAGTGTTCCGATGCCGATCGAGGATCGAATGGTGCCTGAGAACGCCGTACCTGCTTCTGTAATGCCGAGATGTAGTGGAAAGTAACATTTTTCGCTTATCTTTCTGTATGCTTCAATAGTCAAGGGAACAGATGATGCTTTTAAAGAGAGTTTAATGTTGTAAAAATTTTGTGATTCAAAGAAGCGAACATGCCTGAGTGCACTTTCCACAAGGGCATCAGCGGTTACGCTATATTTCTTTTTTATATCCTTTTCCAGCGAGCCGGCATTCACACCGATACGAATAGGAATATGAGCTTGCCTCGCAGCATCGATAATTTTTTTGACCTTATCCGAACTGCCAATATTTCCCGGATTGATACGAATTCCGTTAACGCCTTTTTCGATTGCTTTGATCGCCAGTGTATGATCAAAATGGATATCACCAATTACTGGAATAGGGGATTCATCCAGAATTTTTGGAAGGGCTTCAACAGCTTTCATGTCAGGTAATGCAACCCGGATAATATCACAACCGTGGGCTGCGCATTGCCGGATTTGATCAAGTGTTTTTTCTACATCTCGTGTGTCCGTATTGGTCATTGACTGCACAGAAACAGGTGCATTGCTGCCGATCTTAACTTCACCTACTGCGATTTGTCGGGTTTTCTTTCTTTTAATCATAAATG